>BFBZ01000701.1_pt1 | contig 27790 bp, 28 predicted proteins | sample 1888401 | NCBI WGS metagenome assembly BFBZ01 (sample SAMD00112614, study PRJDB3348) | symbiont metagenome | host: Chara braunii
CCCAGAGCTTGTCCGGCACGAACATGGCAAGGTTCGTTCCCGCCTGCACATACTGGCCGTCACCGGCCGAAAGCTGCACCACCCGACCAGGCTGAGCCGCCGAAATTGTCGTGTAGGAGAGATTGAGCTTGGCCTGATCCAGCAGCGCTTCATCCTGCTTCACCGTTGCCTCGGCGCTGGCGATCTGCGGGCCATAGGCATCGAGCTGGCGCTGCGCTGCGGTCAGCGATGCCTGGTCGGTGTTGAGCGCTGCCTCTTGCTGGTGCAGCTGCGACGTATATTGCTGCGCTTCCTGAAGCGTGCCGGAGCCGCTCTTCATCATTGTCTGGTAGCGACTATCCTGTTGCTGGGCAAAGACGAGATTGGCCTTGGCCTGCTCAATCTGGGCCTTGGCCTGTTCGACGTTCGCCTGCTGCACCTGCTTCTGGGCCTGAGTATTTTGGAGATTGGCCTGTGCAGCGGCGACCTGCGCCTGCGCCTGCTCCAGGGAGGTACGGTAGTCCCGGTCGTCGATCCTAGCGATCACATCGCCTGCTGCCACATGCTGGTTATCGGTCACGGCGACCGAAGAAATATATCCGGACACCCTTGAGGTCACGGCATATTGACGGGCAGCGATAAAGGCGTCGTCCGTGTTTTCGTAATGCGCGCCGTTATCCCAGTATATGTAGCCCGCAACCACCGCCACAGCCAGCGCGCTCCCACCGACCAAAAGCATCCTCAGGCGGCGAGAGGGTTTGTCCGTGGCTTCTTCCGCTTCGGAAGCGTGCTCAGCGCGCCCGGCATCATCACCGACGTGAGCCTGATCGCCAGTCAGTGGCGCCTCCGCTCGCTCCTGCCGAGCCGCGATATCGTCTTGCTCATTATTGACCGCCGCACCGCCGGTCTTCGGCTCCAATACGATCAGCTTTCCAAAAGTCTCATCCTGATGCGCGCTCATGTTGAACCTCGTTCGTCGCGACACAATAAAAGAAACGAAACGTTTCATTTAATTATTGACGTAGATCCGATCGGAGTGCTAGTCAAGAGCCTCGGAGGCAGTGACCCGCATTCATGCCAATCAAAAATCGGTGAGGCCCGCTTTGGCGAGAGAAACGACCAAATCCAAGATCATGAAGCTGGAGCTAGGCACGCCTCGGCGTGGTCGCCCGCCGCTGGAAAAGGCTGGTGAAGTCGAAGACCGGATCCTGCAGGCCGCACTCCAGGTCTTCATCGCTCGTGGTTACGAAGGCGCCAGCATTGACGAGATCGCCGAAGTTGCCAGAGCCGGGAAGCCGAGCATCTATAACCGCTTCATCAGCAAGGAGACCCTGTTCAGGGAGGTGGTTTCGCGTTGGGTGCAGAAGTCCAGCGAGATGACGGCATCCACGACTTCAGGCAGTATTCTGGAACGTTTTCAGACCGCAGGCATCCTGATCGTGCAGCGCGCCATCAAGGACGAGACCATAGGGCTCATGCGTAGCGTGATGGGCGAAGCGACGCGCCATCCGGAGCTGGCAACCACCATTCACTACGCCATGCGCGCGCATGGAACGGCAACGGTGATGAAGCTGGTCGCAGAACTGGCGGAAGCCGAAGAGATCAGATCTCTCCCGGCTTTTGCACCGGATAATCTTGCGGAAACGACTCGCCGCTTTATCGATCTGGTCTTGCTGCCGATGATGATGTCCTCGCTTTTCCACGCAGATCTGACGCCGATCAAGACGCAGATGGAGGAGCATGCCCGCGACGCGGCATCCTTTTTTCTGTCCGGCTGCGGCTACAAACCCCTTGGAGCCTAGGGTTTTAGGGCCTGCAGTCTCTACTCGACAGCCGCGAGCGAGGTACAGACACGCCTGCGAAAGTCATCACGACAGATAATCTCGGCGAACTGTCTTACAGGCCTTGATCATCGATACACATACATCTAATAAGGCGCCACGATCTTTGGAGTTTAGAATGCAAGTTCTGGTACGTGACAACAATGTTGAGCAAGCACTCCGCTTCTTGAAGAAGAAGCTGCAGCGCGAAGGCGTTTTCCGCGAAGCACGGCTTCGGGAGCGTTTTGAGAAGCCTTCCGAAAAGCGCGCCCGTGAAAAGGCCGAGGGTATCCGGCGTGTCCGCAAGCTCGCTCGCAAGAAGCTTGAGCGGGAAAGCGGCATTTCGGCTCCCAAGAAGGCAAGAACTTCGGGCCGCTAACGGCGATCGGGCGACGGATTTCGTATCCCACGGATATGACGTCTTCGCGCCCGAGATAGCTTTTACCTGCAGGACAGGCAACTAGTCTCCATTGTTAAATGGGGAATCGTCTTTTTGCGCCTTGATAAGGGCGGCTGCGCTTGATTTCGAGCCGCTCTGCCTCACGCGAGGCGGCAGGCAAGATGTATCGTGATTACGATCAGTAGGCCCCGGACACGACAGAGAAGATTCGCGATACGCAACAGCTCGGCTGTCCGCTGAAAGCAATCAGCTAGCTCTTGAAGAGCCTATCGCGAGACACCGCACCTCCAAAGAAACGACGATCGAATTTCTTCAGGACCAACTCGCCGTGATCCGCTAAAAATTGACGCGCTTGCGCGAGGTCGCGGATTACATCTCCAGCAAATTGGAGCGCTTTCGGCGCGAAATTGCGTCCGCTGATGTGGTAAAGAACCCGTCGGCTGAGTTGCCCAAGTAAATTGCGAAGGTGCCGAATCATCTCGGCGCTCCTGCCATCGCAGGTCTTCTGTCAGCGATCGGCTTTGCGTGCCGGCCAGTAATACAGGGCAGTCGCGCCAAGAAGCCCGGAGCTTTTCCTGGAAGCCGCAACCTCCCTATCCCGGAACCAGAAGGAAAGCGACACGACCGGCGTTCCAGGCTTGAGCATGCGATCGAGCAAGCCTGCCAGCTTCGGCATCGGCTTGATCATCAGGTAGCACGTCACCGCATGCGCGTCCGAGAGATCGAAGTTGTAGAAACTGCCCCTGTACAGCAACACATTGGGCAAGCTCCGGGTGCGGAACCGCGAGATCCAATAGGGAAGCGGCGATATCTCTATGCCCCGGATATGAGCATTCGGAAAAGCTCGTGCCAGCGCGATGACCAGCGAACCCCAGCCGGAGCCAAGCTCATAAACGATCGACTGTTCCGGCAAATCAGCCTGCTTCAACAAGGCGACAACGTCCGCAGTCTCGGTGGCATTCGAGGATAGTGGCGGAACCCCCGTAAAGGCGTGAAATATCAATACCGATAAACAAAGCGCCAAAACGATCAGCAGGGAAATCGCGGAAAGAAGATCGTGTCCGGTCATGGGCAATTCGATATTTGTTATCATCTCGTCTCGGGCAGCTTAATCTGTGGGGAGAGACCCCAGTCAAGCGGAATTGCCAGATACCGTTCCACCAACTCCTGGGAATCGCCGGCATTCTGAGGACACCGCCTGCCGGCATGCGAAAGCCGTCTTAAGGGTCTCGATAAGATTTTTTCTCATTCGATGGAATAAGCCGCCACCTCCGCTGTCTACTCCAATGCAACAACAAGGAAAGACAGATGACGATAAGGTTCCCCCGAAAACCCGTAGCCATCCTTGCCGCTGTCATCCTGGCAACAGCAGGAGCCTGCACGGCCTTGGCCCAGGATCCCTCCCCGATACAGACGGACAGCCCTGAAGCCGCCTATCTCGCTGAAAACAATGCCGCGATGGACACGATGATGGCGGATATGGAGGTCAAACCCAGCGGCGACGTCGACCGCGATTTCGTTGCGATGATGACCCCTCACCATCAGGGCGCGATCGATATGGCCGTGGCCGTGCTCAAATACGGCAAGAACGAGCAGTTGAAGCGCATCGCACAGGAAATCATTGTCGATCAGCAGCAGGAGATCGCAGCGATGAAGCTTGCAATCGGCGACGCCCTTCCGCCCTCCGCTCCAGCCCCGACACAAGTCTCCCCGAAAACCGCCCCCGCCGGATCCATGGATCCGAACATGAAGATGTGATGAAAGGCTTGCCCAATGATACGTAGATCCTTCGCAGCGCTGCTGCTTGCAGGCAGCATCCTTTCCCCATTGGCCGCCTTTGCAGGCCAGGCACCGGCCTCCTCTTCCGATCCTGATATTGCGATCAGCAGCAAGGACCGCGTGTATGCGGCCGAGCAGTTTTCGAACACGGTTTCCGTGAGCGATCCCTCCACGAACAAGCTGCTGGGCGTCATCAAGCTCGGCGACCCACAGCCCGGCAATTTCAGCCCGCTATATAAAGGCCAGGTGCTAGTCCACGGCATGGGGTTCTCGCCCGACCACAAGACGCTGGCCGTCGTGTCCATCGGGTCAAACTCCGTGACCTTCATCGACACGGCCACCAATACGGTCAAGCACACGACTTATGTTGGGCGATCGCCGCATGAAGCTTTCTTCACGCCTGATGGCAAGGAGGTTTGGATCACGGTTCGCGGTGAGGACTATATCTCGGTCATCGACGCTGCGACCTTCCGGGAAAAGATGCAGATCAAGGTGTCGGCAGGTCCGGGAATGCAGATCTTCTCTCCCGATGGCAAGTACGGCTATATCTGCTCGTCATTCAATCCGGAGACTGTTGTGGTTTCCGTCGCCGATCATCAGATCGTTGGTCATGTGAAGCAGGAAAGCCCCTTCTGCCCGAACATCGCCGCGTCTCCCGACGGCAAGCAGGTCTGGTTCACCTTGAAGGACGTCGGCAAGACCCAGGTCTTCAACGCACAGGCGCCCTTTGATCTGATCAAGACCATCGACACCGGCCCGATCACAAACCACGTCAATCTCGTCACCAACAAGAACGGCAGCTTCGCCTATGTGACGGTTGGCGGCTTGAACGAGGTCAAGGTCTTCCGCACCGACACCTTCGAGCAGGTCGCAACAATACCGGTCGGCAATCTTCCGCATGGCATCTGGCCATCGGGTGACGGCACTCGCGTCTATGTCGGCCTGGAAAACGCCGATGCATTTGCGGTCATCGACACGCTCGCCAACAAGGTGATCGCCAATATTCCGATCGGCCAGGCACCGCAAGCCGTTGCCTATGTTCCGAACGCGGTTCTGGAAGGGGATGGAACACAGAACCTCGTACCACTCGGCAAGGCCGGCGAAGCGGCGCATCTGACGCTCGCCCCGAAAGGCTCGAAAGACAAGGCTCCGACGAGTGTGTCCCTGTTCGACCAGGGCCTGACTCAGGTGCTGCAGGCCTCGGTTACGGGACTTGAACCGAAGAAGCCCTATGTCCTTGCTCTGTCCGACAAGGCGGATGGCAGCGGAGCACTGGAGGGGCTCGCAAACTTCGTGACCAATCCAGCGGGGTCGGCAATCGTCAATGCCGTCGGGCCGATCCGGCAGATTGTAGCGGCCAAGCACAAGGACGAGCGGCGATATCTGGTCGTCGCCGCCTCGGTCGATGGCAAGCCGGAGCGGGTGCTGCAGGTGCAGGCTGATTGATGCCGAAATGGACCTGCGTCGCGTGACGCAGGTCCAATGGAGATCGTTGACATGGACGATATGCTTGCACAGGTCGAACCGATGATCCCGGCGCTGAGACGCTATGCGCGCGGTCTCGTCCGCGATGTCGAGACTGCTGACGATATTGTTCAGGACTGCCTGGAGAAGATCGTCGCAAACTGGCACCGGCGCCGCAACGAGGATCCTCGCTCCTGGATGTTTGCGATCCTCCACAATCTGGCGGTCAACAAGATACGGCAGATACAACGGCGCGGAAGAAATGTTCCCATCGAGGACGTGCCGGCAACGAACGACACCGGTGCACCGACGCAAGAGCAGACAGTATTCAGCCATGACGTGATTGCCACCATAGAACGGCTACCCCATGATCAGCGCAGCATCCTGCTGTTGATTTCGGTCGAGGATCTGACCTACGCAGAGGCTGCGGAGGTTCTCGGCGTTCCAATAGGCACGGTGATGTCGCGGCTGTCACGGGCACGCGAACAGCTCCGGATACTTCTCGAGAGGCCACCCTCCAACACCTTGTCTGGAGTGACGCATATACGGAGGGTGAAATGACCAAGAGACCGATCACCGAGGACGATCTTCAGGCCTTCGTCGACAGCGCGCTCGATGCGGAGCGGCGGCAGGAGGTCGCCGAATATCTGCTGACGAATGAAGACGCTGCAGCCCGCGTTTCCGCCTATGAGAGGCACGCTTCCGCTTTGAGAGCGGCCATGGATCCTGTCGCCCATGAACCCGTCCCGAGCAGGCTGAACCTTTCCAACATCGTTGCTGACAGTAAAAGGTCATTCTCCCGGCAATATCTGCAGATGGCTGCGGCAGCGGTCGTGCTAGTTGCCGTGGGCGCCGCCGGCGGTTGGACGATGAAAGGCTATTCTCTGCCTCCGACTGAAGGCGTTGCGGCGCTCGCACAGGAGGCCTCGGCGAGCTACAGGGTGTTCGCCCCCGACAAGCTTCACCCCGTGGAAGTCCAAGCCGACGGTACTGGCTCCATGGCGCAGCTCGTGTCTGCGACACTCGGACCAAGCGCCATCGTTCCGGATCTCAGCAAGGCGGGATACCGCCTGATGGGTGCGCGCGTGGTGCCAACGACACATGGTCCGGGCGTGCTGTTCATGTACGACGACGACAAGGGCATGCGCCTGGTCATGCTGTCGCGCCGCATGCTGATCGACCAAAACAAGCCGATGGCCGAATATTCCGAAGGATCGATTGGAGGATGGAGCTGGGCTGACAATGGCATGGGGTTCAGTCTTGTCGGATCCGCTCCCGTGGATACTCTCCATCCGATCGCGGACGAAATAAGATCGCAGACGACCTCTTCGCTATAGGCTTGATTGGGTCTCCTCGGAACTCCTCGACGCTTGGATATTCACCCACGACAAATTTGGTGTCTGCTGGCGAGGCAGACCCATAGAACAGCCCATCTTGCCTATTTTTATGCGAAGTCGGCGAGTGCCATTGTTCAACACAGGTTGAGCAATTTCTCTCTCTCCTGTATCCAAAAGGGGTTTCTGGGAGGAGAAATATGAAAAGAGCCATCTCGATATTGGTATGCACCCTATTGGCATCGTGCCACGGACTGAAACCCGCTCCAGAGGCGCCGCCTTCATCCGTGCGTCCACTGACCCAAGAGGAAACCAACGCTGTCCAAAACGGCTTTCAAAAGTCTCTCTCGCTGAAGCAAGTGGCAATTAACGGCGGCAAAGCTCGATCGGCGGCTGGCGGAGCGACATATGCCTGCGGCACGGCGAACCTCGGCAAGGACAATCCGAATGCCCTTTACATCGGAACGCTCGTCCAAAGTCAGTTTGGCGGCCAGAGCATCACCATCTTCAACCTGATGGCCTATGGGCAGACAGATCCATTGGCGGCGGATGTGCGTGATCGCTGTAAAGCCAACGGCATTGATATTTGAGCCAGGCAGCGTCGAGAGCATAAGCTCGCTGCGCGTCGCCCTCTCCTGAATGAGTTTGGTTCGGGGCGTCACTGACGTTCTTGGCCACACGGAACTGGAGCCAATCACCTTGACGCGAGGTCGATGTAAACACGGCGGGCCGCATCGAGATCTCGCATCCGGCCAAAGCCCTCACAAGCGATTGTGACAACAAGCGGCGTGTCCAGACGGCAGCGATAACGCATTGTTGAAGTTACCGGGCGGCGATACCGGCGTAGCATTCCGGAAAGCGGTTCTGTTGATGCATCGATCTCACTGTCAGGCAGGGATGGAGACATGCTCACTCTTAATATCAATGGGCAATTGCGCGAGGTGGATGTTCCGGAGGACATGCCGCTTCTGTGGGCGTTGCGAGACCATCTCAATCTGGTCGGCACCAAATATGGCTGCGGCATCGCCCAATGCGGCGTTTGCACCGTGCATGTGGCTGGCAAGCCGGTGCGCTCCTGCCAGCTGGCGGTTGGCGATGTCGGCACCCGCGCCGTCGTAACCATAGAAGGGATCGGCGACACGCCCAATGGCGCCAAGGTCCAGCAAGCCTGGATGGAGGCAGCCGTTCCCCAATGCGGCTACTGTCAGGCCGGTCAGATCATGTCGGCCACCGCGCTGCTGGACAGCAATCCTCAACCCGACGATTCCGATATCGACGCGGCCATGGCGGGCAATCTCTGTCGATGCGGAACCTATATTCGTATCCGCCGTGCGATCAAGAACGCCGCCGCCAAACCGGCCTGACCATGAAAAAGATCATCGGCATCGTCGTCGTAGTTCTTGTTATCATCACGCTTGGTTTTGCGGGATGGCTGTTTCTTGGCCGTGACCCGACTTCCTTTGCCGGCGGCTCAACCGTAGCCCTTGAAGACTACCAGGGTGCCAATGTGACCGGCGTACCGGCGCAGCTTGCCAGTGCTGACGTGGTGAAGCGCGGCGAATATCTCATCCATGCCGCAGACTGTCAGGCCTGCCATACCGCCCCCGGCGGCACGCCCTTCGCAGGCGGTTTCGCCTTCAATATGCCATTCGGCACCATCTATTCCACCAACATCACGCCGGACAAGGAAACCGGTATCGGCGCTTACACCGATGCGCAATTCCTGGCAGCTGTGCACAAGGGCATACGCGCCGATGGCGAGAAGCTTTATCCCGCGATGCCTTACACCTCCTACACCTACATGACGGATGCCGACGTATTGGCCATCAAGGCCTATCTCTTCACGCTGGCGCCGACACATGCACCGGCCAGGCCAAACCAGCTTTCATGGCCCTTCGACCAGCGCAGCCTATTGGCGCTCTGGAACGTCATGTTCAATACCGATGCACGCTTCCGTCCCAATACCGGGCAGAGCCCGCAATGGAACCGGGGGGCTTATCTCGCCGAGGCGATGGGCCATTGCGGCGAATGCCATACGCCGCGCAACCCAGCCTTTGCACTGGACAATCACCAGAAATTCGCCGGCGCCGTCACAGCTGGTTGGCGCGCCTACAACATTACCGGCGACAAGGATTCCGGCATCGGTGACTGGAGCGATGAGGATGTCTATCTTTATTTGTCGACCGGACATGCCAATGGGCATGGCGGCGCAGCTGGCCCGATGGGTGAAGCCACCGATGACAGTCTCAGCTATCTGGTGCCGGACGACGTGCATGCCCTGGTGACATACCTGCGCAGTATTCCCGCCCATGCCACCGATCTTCCGCGCACCGTCACCACGGCTGCGCCGGCATCGCACAAGGAAGGTGTACCGATAGATATCAATTCGCGCGGCGAGAAGATCTTCGCCAGCGCCTGCGCCAGCTGCCACGATTGGACTGGTGTGAGCCCGGTCACCAGCTATGCCACGCTCACCGGCGTGCGCGCGGTGAACGATCCGAGCGCCACCAATGTGGCGCAGACTGTTATCAATGGCGTTGACCGCACCACCGCCGAGGGCAGGATCTTCATGCCGGCTTTTGGCGAGGGCTATTCGGACGACGATATAGCGGCAGTGGCCAACTACGTCACAGCCCGGTTCGGCGCCAAGGGTGCGCATTTGACCGGCGAAGACGTGGAGAAACTGCGAAAGCAGGCGACCCAGCAATCCAATTCCCCGGAGGCACACAATGGCTGAAACCAAGCTCAATTTTGCCGAGTCCGATGCCTATCTCTCGACGCTGATACGCGAGGTCCGTTCTGCACCGGCAAACAATAGCCTTCTCACGATGGGACGGCGCACCTTCTTCAAGCTGGCCGGCGGGGGCGCCGCGGGACTGATGCTGGGATTCTATCTCGGAGACGCGGCCTTCGCAGCCGAGATGGCTGACAGCAAAGATCCGGGGCTGAACGCATTCATCCGCATCGCTCCAGACAATATGATTACCATCTACTCCAAATGTCCGGAGATCGGTCAGGGAATCAAGACCTCATTCGGCGTGATCATCGCCGACGAACTCGATGCCGACTGGAGCCATGTCGTGATGGAGCAGGCCGACATCAATCCCAAGGTCTATGGCAGCCAGGGCGCCGGCGGTTCGACCTCGATTCCACGCGCGTGGGACCAGCTACGCCAAGCAGGTGCCAGCGCCAAGGCGATGCTGATTGCCGCCGCAGCCGAGCAGTGGGGGGCGGATCCATCGCAGATCACCGCTCAGGATTCGGTCTTGACCCATGCTGCGAGCGGCAAATCCGCAACCTATGGATCACTTGCGGTGGCGGCAGCAAGAATGCCAGTGCCCGATCCTCGGAGCCTGAAGCTGAAGACCCGTGCCGAATATCGCCTGATCGGCAAACGCTATCACGGCGTCGACGATCCCAAGGTCGTCAGCGGTCAGCCACTGTTCGGCATCGACGTCCAACGTCCCGGCATGGTCTATGCCAGCTACACCAAATGCCCGGCAGCAGGCGGCAAAGTCCGGTCCTTCAATGTAGAAGAGATCAAGGCCCAGCGCGGCGTGCTCGACGCCTTCGCGCTGGATGGGACCGGCATATTCGTTGAGGTCATGCCGGGGATTGCCATCATCGCCAAGGACACCTGGAGCGCCTTCCAGGCGAAGGACAAGCTCAAGGTGGATTGGGATCTGAGCGAGGCATCGACGGATTCCAGCTCGAAATTCTCCGCCGAGGCCAAGAAGCTGGCAACCAGTTTCCCGAAAAAACCCGACGATAATGTCGGCGACGTGGACAAGTCCTTCGCCAGTGCCGCGAAAACCGTGGAGGCCTATTACGAATATCCCTTCGCCGCTCATGTGCCGCTGGAACCGATGAACACCACGGCACATTGGCATGACGGGGTGATGGAAATGTGGGTGCCCACCCAGCAGCCCGATCGCGGCCTGCCGTTGGTGGCGAAGGCGGCCGGCATACCGCAGGAGAAGATCGTGATGCACCAGACCCGCGTCGGCGGCGGTTTCGGGCGCCGCCTGGTCAATGACTATACATGCGAGGCAGCCGCTATCGCGAAAAGGGTCAACGCTCCGGTCAAGCTGCAGTGGACGCGGGAGGACGATTTCAGCCACGACTTTTACCGTCCCGCCGGCTACCACCAGTTCAAGGGCGCGATCGATGGCGATGGCAGGCTCAACGCCTGGCAGGAGCATTTCATCACCTTCACCGCCGACGGCAAGAAAGAAGCCTCGGGCGCCAACCTCACCGACAATCTGAGATATTCCATCAAGGCACCCAACCTGCGTCGCGGCAAGACGATGCTGCCGCTGAGGATTCCCACCGGCGCCTGGCGCGCGCCTGGTGATAACGCCCAGGTTTTCGCCGCACAGAGCTTCATGCATGAACTATCGCTCGCTTCAGGCCGCGACCATGTCGCGTTCATTCTGGATGCGGTGAACAGGGACGTGCCTGAGTTGACGCCCAAGGACCCGAGTGTCAACTTCAGCCCCAGGCGGGCGAGCGACGTGATCAGGATGTGCGCCGAGAAGGCCGGCTGGGGCAAGGAACTGCCCAAAGGCAGCGGACTGGGCCTCGCCTGGTGCTATTCCCACGCCGGCCACGTTGCGCAGGCGGTTGAGCTGAGCGTCGATGCCAGGAAGCAGATCAAGATCGACCGCATCGTCGTTGTGCTCGATGTCGGACCCATCATTGACATGGCCGGCTCGGAAGCCCAAGCACAGGGAGCCTCCACCGACGCTCTCTCGACGGCCGTGGGCCTCAAGATCACCATCGAAAACGGCCGGATCCGGGAGCAGAACTACAATGCCTATCCGATCCTGCGCCTGCCCTTCGCGCCGATGACGATCGATGCCTATTTCATCCAGTCGGACAATCCGCCCACAGGCATGGGCGAACCCGCCTTCCCGGCCCTGGCGCCCGCATTGGGCAACGCCATATTTGCCGCAACCGGAGAACGGGTGCGCCGCCTGCCACTACGCGATCTGGGTTACTCGCTGGCAATTTGACAGATCGCACGTGTTCAAATCGCAGAATCTTAGGCACGCTCATCCTGGTTTTGCCGTCCTGATTTTGGCCAGGCGGCAACCCGCCACATTCGTCATATCTCTAATAGATCGACAGATTGCTCAGAATCCGTGGACAGCCACTACGCTATTTCTTGCCGAAACGAAGCATGGCGGCCATATAGGGCACCATGACGCTTGATTCGAAGATATTCGTTGGCCTCCGGTCGACTCGCAAGAAGCCTGCTGCGCAAAGTGAACCCACTGGCCCCAAATGCCAATGGGACGGTTGCGACAAGCATGGTGCGCACCGCGCCCCGGTCGGGCGGGATGCGGAAGGCCTTTACCTGCTCTTCTGTCTTGAGCACGTGAAGGAGTATAACAAGGGATACAATTTCTCCACCGACCTCTCCGACAAGGACGTTGCCCGCTATCAGAGGGAAGCCGCCGCCGGTGGCCGCCAGACCTGGGGAACCAGCGTCAATCAGACCGCCGAGACTCCGCTCCCCGGCAATGTCCGTTCCGGTTCTGCCAAGGCGTTGAATGCCCGCAAGACTGCTGCACAACGCCAGGCGCAAAAAGCCGATCTGCAGATGCGCAAACTCAAAGTGCTGGAAGCCAAGGCATTTGAGACACTGGGCCTCTCCCCCGATGCGACGCCGGAGGAAATCAGAAGCCGCTACAAGGAACGGCTCAAGATGCACCATCCGGACGCCAACCAAGGCGACCGGACGTCCGAAGATCAACTTCGGGCGTCGATCGAGGCGCACAAGATCCTTAAACTGAACGGATTCTGCTGACCGGTACTGGCTTGTTGCCTTTCCGTAACTCCGGACGGAAAGCTACTTCGCACTTTACCTGCAATTGCTCTAATCGGGCCACCTCAGCGCGCTCGCCGTGGATTTAACCGGTCGTGCCATGGCGCCCTCGGGGCGCTCTTTCTGGTTCAGCAGCTTGGCAATCTGTTCCGCGACAATATGCTCTTCACCCGGATGCAGGTTGCAGGGATCAAGGAAGAAATGCCCGCGTTCGACCTCATGGTTGCGCACGATGATCGGTGGTGTACCTGCGGCCAGGGCTATTGCCAGGCCATTCGCGGAATAGCCGCTTTCCGGCAGCACCTTGATCTCGATCCGGTCGAGAGGATTATTGGTCGGATCGGGCACGATCCTGACGGCGAGGCCTTTGAGAGTCGATAGCGAAATCAGCCATAAATCCAAGGCCGACTGCTCCCGGGCGCGAATGCCGTCGTGGTCGCGCACCGCCCAAGCTTCGAGCGCGGCCATGACACCGGCGACACTTTCCTTGCCAACCTTCATGCCGCGGCCAATGCCGCGGTTCTGCAGATAGCCAGCGCGAACCAGATCCTTACGCCCGGCAACGATGCCGCTCGTCGGACCTCCGAGGAATTTGTGCCCACTGTAGACCACCAGATCCGCGCCTTCCTCCAGAAAGCGGCGCAGATCGTATTCCGACGCTGCATCGACGATGACAGGCACGCCTTTGGCGTGGCAGATCTCGACGAACTCGGGCAGAGAAAGCATGCCGTATTGCACGGTATGATGGGCAACGACGTAGAGGCCGGCAGCCGTCTTCTCATTAATCGCGTCGGCCACGTGATAGGCCTGCGCTACGCTGACCGTGCCCGCCAGAACAGCCTTGGCGCCGCATTGCCGGATCGACTGGTCGATGACGCCTCCGTAATTGACGACATGGCCGAGCTGGACGATCACCTCGTTTTTCAGGCGGTCCGTATCGTCAGGCAGACGCTCGATCGCCAGGAGGCCGGTGCCGGTCATCGTTGCTGCCACGGACATGGCGATGCCGCTCGCCGCTGATGCCGTGACGAAACCCGCTTCGCCGCCCGTCAGCTTGGCTATGACAGCGCTCGCCTTGCGCTGGAGATCGTCCATTTCGACGAATTGCGGCGCGATCTCGGCCATTGCCTGGATGGCCTCGGGCACAATAATGGAGGCTCCAAGGGTCGTCATCGTTCCGGATACGTTGATGATCGGGCGCAGACCCAGTCTCTCGCGGATGGGCAGGTTGGAAAGCTGATGCGGTGTCGACGGCATGGCTGGAGACCTTTGCAAGTTAAGCATTCAACTCAAAGATGGCTTCGATTTCTACGCTGATGTTGTTTGGCAACGAGCCGACGCCAATCGCCGAACGGGCATGATGGCCGGCATCGCCGAATACGCTGACGAAAAGATCCGAACAGCCGTTGATGACGGCGGGATGGTCGGCGAAATCACTGGCGGCGTTGACGAAGCCCAACAGCTTTACGATCTGCCTGACATTGTTCAGGCCGTTGGCCGCACCCGCTACCACGGAGAGCAGATTGAGGCCGGTCAGCCTTGCGTGCTGATACGCCTCTTCGACGCTGACGTCGGTTCCGACTTTACCCGTGTGCAATCGGCCGTCGGCTTCGCGTGGGCCCTGCCCCGACAAAAAGACCAATGATCCGACCCTGACGAAATTTCGGAAATTGGCGATCGGCGGTGGCGGCGGCAAAATCTCCAGGCCAAGCGATTGCAGGCGGTCGGTGAATGTCATTGATCTATGTTCCTGATCGTCAATGGATATGCGATGCGGCGCTGAAGCGGGACAGAAAAGCCCGCAACCGCTCATTGTCTTCGACTTGTCGCATCAGTTCGGCGGGCGAACCCTGTGCGGATACCATCCCATCGGCCATGAAGATGATGCGGTGGCTGGCATCGCGCGCGAACGCTATTTCATGCGTCACCATCAGCATGGTCATGCCCTCGGCTGCCAACTGCTTGACGACGTCGAGCACCTCGTTGACGAGTTCGGGATCAAGGGCGGAGGTAATTTCGTCCAGCAGAAGGATTTTGGGCTCCATGGCCACGGCGCGTGCGATCCCGACCCGCTGCTGCTGCCCACCCGATAGTTCCGAGGGCAGGCTGTCAACCTTCTGAGAAAGCCCGACGCGCCCAAGCCAGTGCAAGGCGATCTCCCTTGCCTCCTTGAGGGGCTTGCGACGCACACGTCGCAGGCCGAGCATGACATTTTCTGCGGCCGTCAAATGGGGGAACAGATTGAAGCTCTGAAACACCATGCCGGTTTCAGCACGCATCCGGGCAAGATCGACCTCGCTGCGCTTACGCCGTTCAGCGCCTTCACGGTAACCGACCTCACGACCGTCAATCCTGATCGAGCCGCCATTATAGACTTCGAGAAAATTGACGCAGCGCAAAAGCGTTGTTTTGCCGCTGCCCGAGGGGCCGATGATGGTGACGACTTCGCCCTTGGCAACATGCAGATCGACCGATTTCAGCACCAGATTGGATGCAAAAGATTTAGCGAGCTTCTGTATTTCGAGAAGATGGGGTTCTGCCATGATCTTAATCCCGGATATAGGAGTAGCGGCGCTCCAGCATACGGCTGAGGCTGGAAAGGCTGTAGTTGATGGCGAAGTACATCAGCGCGCCCAGAATATAGAGCGGCATCGGTTCATAGGTCCGCCCGATGACCTGATTGATTGCCTGCATGAGGTCGACGACGCCCAGCAGCGATACGAGCGCGCTGCCCTTTATGGCGTCCGTAACACCGTTGATCCATGGCGGCAGAAAGCGGCGCAGCGCCTGCGGAAAGATGACGTAACGCAGCCGATCGCGAAATATCAGGCCGATCGATATGCCGGCTTCCATCTGCCCGCGCGGAATGGAAACTACCGCGCCGCGGAAATATTCGACCACCTGCGCCGTCTTGAAAAGTGAAAGCGCGACGATTGCCGCCCAGAATGCGCTCAGATCGAGCCCAAGTTGCGGAAACACATAATAGACGAAGAAAATCAGAACGAGGATGGGGATCCCGCGGATGCAATCGCTGAAAAGCCGAATCAGGATAGCGATGGGCCGTGGTCCGTAGACCAGGCCTGCCCCCAGAACAACACCCAGGACGAGTGATACAAAGATGACAATCGCCGATACCAGCAGGGTTATGTATAGACCATGCAGCAGAAAGGGGATGGCGTAGATAACCTGTTGCATCTAGCGCTCCACTCGAAAATAACGTTCCATCTGGCGCAGCCCAAACAGGATCACATAACCGGTGACGAGGTAGAGGACGGTTGTAACCAGATAGACTTCGATGATGCGAAATGTGCTGAAGTTGATCCACTGCGCACCGTATGTAAGCTCTGGAACGGCAATGACCGAGGCAACAGAGGTATCCTTGAACAGGGAAATGAAGGTATTCGATAACGCCGGCAAAGTGATACGTGTCATTGTCGGAAGCCGCACATAGAGCAATCGTTGCCACGGCGTCAGGCCGATTGCCTTTCCGGCATCGATCTGTCCACGCGGTACGGCCTCCAGGCCAGAGCGAAATACCTCGACAAGATAGGCACCGGCATAGAGTGACAGGGTAAGAATGAATGAGACTGTCGGACTATAGGCGATGTCGACTGCTGTTGGCAGACCATAGAATACGAGGTAGACGAGCAGTATCAGCGGAACGTTTCGGACGAACTCCACATAGGCAGCGATCAGCGCTCGAACCGCACGACCCGCGGAGACATAGCAGATCGCAAGGATCAGGCCTATCAGCGCACCAATAGCGATCGATATAATCGCCAGCTCGACACTCAGCAGCAGCCCATTCGACAATTTGTCGAAGTGGCGCCAGATCAGGTTGAAATTGAGGTGATACCCCATTCCGCGACTTATCCTTAGACGATTCTAATGAGGAGAAGGCAGGACGCCGCGACGACGAGCGACGCCCTGCAACAATCGTCAGATCGTGGGGAAACCCGGCTTGCGAACCGGCGGCTCCAGCCCGAAGAAATCCTTGAAGCCGGCGTCGTAGAGGTCATTTTCATGGCCGAACATGGCGATCGTGAAGCATGAATCGACAAACTGCAGCCAGTCGAGATCGCCCTGTTTCAGCGCCGCGCCGTAAAGCATGGCGTTCCAAGTCTTGCCGGCGTCGAAATAACGGTTCGGATCGCGCGACACCAGCCACCGGACGGTCGAAAGATCGACTGCGGCAGCATCGACGCGCTTGGCTTCCAGGGCCTGCAGCACATTGGCCTGCGTGTCGATCTGCATGACCTGCGCGTCCGGGAGAACCTTGTGTACCCCGGATTCCGCGTCGACATTCTGGAGAATGGAGACGCGCGTCGCACTGCCTCCGGCCAGAAGTTTGTCGAAGGTCTTGTTGTCTGCATCGGGTCGGGTCAGGAGCGCCACGCCTTCGACGTAATAGGGTCGCGAGAAGTTTACGAGCTGCGCGCGCTGCGATGACATCGTCATGAACTGGATCGAGATGTCGACCTTCCCAGTCACGACATTCGGCACGCGCTGGGCAGCATCCTGCTTGACGAATTCAACCTTGGTCGCGTCATCGAACAGGCCCTTGGCGAGAATGCGGCCCATGGTGATATCCATGCCGACCAGTTCGCCGGCGTCATTTTCAAAGTGCCACGGCGCATTGGTGCTGCCAGTACCGACGATCAGATGACCACGGTCGATGATCGTACGGAGCAGGCTGTCGCTGGCCGATTGCGCCGCGGCTTGCTTGCCGCTGACTGCGACCATGCTGGCTGCGGCGCCCGCGATTGCGATGCTCCCCATGCCCAATTTCAAGAAATCTCTGCGCTGCGAATTATCGCTCATGGCGACCTCCGATTTTTGCTAAAGTTCCCAAAGAGCTTTGCGCTCCTATTATTTTTGTCTGGTATATGGGACAATAGTCCCGTATTTAGGACGATATAACGAAGGCCAGTGATTGGCAACTGCGAAAGAAGAGCTGTGCGTAATGAATCTGAATCTTGATCAAGGGCTGGCCCAACCAGGTGACCAGAATGGCCGAGAGCGCGGCATCGACCGCATACTGAAGCTGTTTGCCTTCCTCGACGCGCATGGACATCCGGTTCGCGTGGCCGAATTGCCAAAGGCGCTCGGCGCACCGCGCTCGACGATCTACGAATTGGTGAGGGTGTTGACGGAATCCGGGATGCTCGAGGTCAGCGGCGATGACAACAAGGTGTTCTTCGGCAAGCTGATGTATCTCTACGGCACCAACTATATACGCGAGAACGATCTGGTGCGCCGCGGCACGGCGGAAGTCGACCGGTTATCGCGAGCCACAGGCGAAACCGGCGAACTTTGTGTGCTCTATCGAAACAGGCAGGCGATCGTCCACACCCATGCAGGCTCCCGCCCGATGGGCATCAGCTCTGAAGTGGGGGCGCAAATTCCCATTCCGTGGACTGCGTCCGGCAGGCTGCTTCTTGCTCACCTCACCGACGCGGAGATCAAGCAGCTGGTCACTCCGGAAGATCTTGTCCTCCCAGACGGACGCAAGGTCGCGATCGACGACTTCATTGCCGATTGCCGAAATTCCGGCGGCCGGAAAATCGTCGTCACCACGGGTCTGATCAATAGCTTCAGCCAGTGCCTCGCGGCACCAATTGTGGGTGTTCGGGGCGTTGTCGAAGCGACAATATGTCTGGTGATCCCGATCGACATCGGGGCAGAACGACGTATTGAGCTCGAGGAGCAATTGGCCAAGGCCGGGCAGCGCCTATCGGTCAGCGGCTAGCCAATACACGTCATTGCCCTCGAATACAGCGAGTGTGACTTCGAGTACGGGGCACCAAGCACCGGAGGCTGACATCAATATCCTCCATCATAGATTGAATAGCTATGATGGAGGATATGATCGACTAGCAAGACTGCCGGCAATTATCTCTATGCCCGGAGGCATGGTGCCCCCTAGATACGTTAGAGGCAAACCACCTTTCAGGAGCAGGTATATCGGCGCCTACTCCGCAAGTGTCGACTTGGCGACTGCAAGAATTTTCGAGAAGAGCTCGATGTCTTCCCGTGAGTCCAACGGCGGCGTACGGTTTGGCGCGCCATTTGCGACCGACGCATGGAAGGCCTCGAGCTCGATCTGGAATGCGTCCTTATGGAATGGCCCAAGAGCGCGCACGAGATTGCTGTCCGCGGTGCTTTCCTGCACTTCCAGTGTCATCGGCAGATTGCGCAGATACGGCGTGTTGTAGCGGAAATTCAGACGCTTGTTCTTCGAGAACACTTCGATGCCGGCGTCGAAGCGCGCGATATCGTCGATGAGGCATTCGTAGATAGCCGTGAAACTGCCATAGTCGAACATGGCCGTCAGCTGTTCGCCATTCTGCGACAGCTGCGCGCCGATCACCCGCTTGGGCGAGCCGCCCAAGAGATCGCGCATCGCCGATAGCGAGTGCGAGCAGAGCCCGGTCATGACTTCATACCCGCGCCTGACAATCGCCGGCGCATCAGCACCGCACATGGCGTCAATCATCGCCTTGCGAAGCGCCCGGCTTTCATCGATCAGCGCGGCCGGAATATCGCCGCTCGGCGTGACGACCTTGTCGGTCTGATTGAAGAACCATGGTCCTTCGCAGATCACGTCGCGGACGCGGACATAGGAAATCGGCCCAAAGCTTGCCAACTCCTGCTTGGCTGCCAGGAAGGCCGGTGCGAAGCGGCGCATGTAGCCGACCATGACGACACGATCGGATGCGGCTTCGGCGGCGACGAGCGTTTCCAGATCAGCAGCCGTGAGGCAGGCGGGCTTTTCAATGAACACATGCTTGCCGGCAGCGATCGCCGCCCTTGCCTGCTCGCCGTGGTGCTGATCGGGGCTGAGGATCAGCACGGCGTCGATCTCAGGATCGGCAAACAGCGCCGCCGCCGTGTCATAGCGCTTGGCGATTTTCCAATGATCGGCCACCCGCGCCAGCACCGACGGCGAAACATCGTGGACGGCGGTAAGCTCGAACTGTTCCTGCAGCTTGTGAAGCGTCGGAATGTGCATCAGTTGCGCCACTTCCCCAAGCCCAACCAGACCAACCCTCAATCGCATGTTCCGCTCCTATGTTGCGCTTTAAGCCGCGAATTAAATTCAGACTGCGCATTTAATTATCGAAAGCGGGAGGCTTCCTCAAGCGCAAAATGGAATGAATATTCGATCTTTTTCTCCAAAACGTCGGAATATTCCATTTACAGGCGCAAGCTTCTCGGTATTATGATCCATAATCTGGATTTAATAAAAGGGGAGTACGTCATGACCATCAGCAGAGCATTCGCATTCGGAATTGCAGCGCTCGGCTTCACCGCCGCCTATCCGGCCATCTCGCAGGCAGCGACCATCAACATCTTCTGCTCGTCCTCCGGCATTGAACTGCAATTGTGCAAGGAAGGCACCGAAGCCTGGGCCAAGGAAAGCGGCAACGAGGTGAAGATCACCACGATGCCGGCAAACTGGGATGATGTGCTGTCTCTCTATCAGCAGCTGCTCTCGGCTCAATCGACCGATGTCGACGTGATGATCCTCGACGGCGTCTGGGTCGGTCCGCTGAAGAGCCACCTGCTTGATCTGAAGGACGCCCTGCCCGCCGGCAGCGTCGACAAATATTTCCCTTCGGCGGTCGCTGCCGGCACCGTCAATGGCAAATTCATCGCCATGCCTTGGTATATGGATACCGGCCTGCTCTTCTATCGCAAGGACCTGCTCGACAAATATGGCGCCAAGGTTCCAGAAACCTGGGCCGACCTGACGACGACGGCGCAACTTGTGCAGGACGGTGAACGCAAGGCCGGCAATGACAAGATGTGGGGCTATGTCTGGCAGGGCCGCGCCTATGAAGGCCTCGTCTGCAACGCCACCGAATGGTTCGCTAGCAGCGGCGCCGGCACCTTCATCGATGCGGACGGCAAGATCACCATTGGCTCGCCGGCAGCCAAGGAAATATTGAAGACTGCCGCCGGTTGGGCCGGAACCATCTCGCCCCCGGGTGTCCTCAACTACGACGAAGAAGGCTCGCGCGGCGTCTTCCAGAACGGCGATGCCGTCTTCATGCGCAACTGGGCCTATGCGTGGTCGCTTGCCAATGGCACCGACAGCGCCATCAAGGACAAGGTTGGCGTGGCACCGCTGCCGAAGGGCGCGAATGGCCAGCATGTCGGCATCGACGGCGCCGCCTACCTCGGCGTGTCGAAATACTCGACCCATCCGAAGGAGGCAGCCGCGCTGATCGCCTATCTCGCCGGAGAAAAGGAAGAAAAGCGCCGGGCATTGGCCGGCTCCTACATTCCCAGCATCTCGTCGCTGTTTTCCGACGCAGATGTCCTTAAAGCCATTCCATTCCTGACGACCGCCAAGGCAGCGTTTGAGAATGTCGTGACCCGGCCGACCAGCGTGACCGGCAGCGATTACCCCCGCATCTCGACGGAAATTTCCAACAGCCTTCACACGGCTCTCGCGGACCCTTCGGCAAGTGATGCGGCCATCGACGACCTGGCATCCAAGCTTGATGCGCTGAAGTCGCGCGGCGGCTGGTAATATTTCCCGACAATCAGGGTCCGCGCCCTGTGAAGCGCGGCGCGGACCGCCCATTCCAAATTCTAGGTGACAGATAATGACGATTAAAGCGGCGACAGCGCCGGATTCCTGGGGCGTCTGGTATCCGAAGGACGAAAAGCAGGTCGGTTGGGAACGCTATCTCGACGAGGTGCAAAAGGCTGGCTACGGCTGGACCGAACTCGGCCCATGGGGCTATCTGCCGACCGATCCTGAAACGCTGCTTTCCGAACTTGGCCGCCGCGACATCAAGCTCTGCGGCACCGGCGTAGTCCATCCGCTCTCGCTTGTCGATTCCGCTGAAACGCTCGCCGCCCGCGTCGGGCCGATCTGCGCGCTCCTAAAGGCGGCAGGCGCGGAATGGTTCGTGCTGATGGACGAATCCGAATCCTATGCCGCGCCCGGCGATCGGCTGCTCGACGATAGGGACTGGGCCAAGATGATCGCCATCGTCAGCGCCACCGCGAAGCGCGTCGTCGAAGAATACGGCATGAAGTTCGTCTTCCACCCGCATGTCGGCACCTGCATCGAAACAGAAGCGGAAATCGAGCGACTTCTGGCCGATACAAGGCCGGAGCATGTCGGGCTTTGCTTCGATCTCGGCCATCACATCTATACCGGCGCCGATCCGCTTGCCTTCATGGAGCGTCACGCCGACCGCATTCCCTACTATCACTTCAAGAACATGGATGGTGCTTTGCGCAGGCGCATCACCGATGAGAACATTCCCTTCATGGACGCTTTCCAGATGGGCGTCATGTGCGAGCTCGACAAAGGCGTCATCGATTTCGCCGAGGTGGTGAAATTCCTTGAGGCCAGGAACTATGATGGTTTCGCCGTGGTCGAGCAGGACATGTATCCCTGCCCGCCGGAAAAGCCTTACCCGATCGCCAAGCACAATCGCGACTATCTGAAGACGCTCGGCCTTTAAGGCCGGGCAACATGGCCGCCGGCCTTACTCGATCCGACCGGAGAATGAACTTGCCCGCCCATTCCGCTGAAATCCTGAACACCTCGGCCGAGATCGGCGACGTGCTTGCTACCGACATTCTGGCCGGGATCACGGCCGCACGCGCCGACGGCAAGCTGTTTCTGCTGGGTTGCCCGAGCGGCCGGTCGCCGAAGCCGGTCTATGATGCGATGGCCGACAAGGCGGCCGCCGGTAATCTCAATCTATCCAATCTCGTGCTGGTCATGATGGACGAATATCTTGGCGGCGGCGATGACGGCCTCGGCCTTTGCCCGCCCGACGCCCACAATAGCTGCCGCCGCTTTGCCGAACACGATATCCGCCAGCGGCTGAACGCCGGGATAGACGCTGCCCATCAGGTTCCAAAGGAGCATGTCTGGTTTCCAGATGCCAAGGATCCGAGCGCCTATGATGCCCGCATCAAGGCGGCCGGCGGTGTCGACCTCTTTATTCTCGCCTCCGGCGCAACGGATGGCCATGTCGCCTTCAATCCACCCGGCAGCCCGGCCAATGGACCAAGCTGCATCGTCAAGCTCGCCGAGGAGACGCGGCGCGACAATCTCGGCACCTTCCCCGACTTCCCATCACTCGATGCCGTGCCGCATCACGGCCTGACCGTCGGTCTCGGCACCATCGCCACTCTGTCCAAGGCCGTCGCCATGGTCATCCACGGCACCCACAAGCGGAGCGCCGCCAAGCGCCTGATGGAAAGCGATGGTTTCGATCCGCATTGGCCGGCAACCATCATCCATCACTGCAAACGGGCGCGGATCCTGCTCGATACCACGGCAGCGGGGACAGCATGACAGCCGCCGGTTTCGAGGAACCCGGAGTTCCTGCTCCCCGGAATAGAGGCTATCGCATCGGCATCGATCTTGGCGGCACCAAGATTGCTGCCGGTCTGGTCGATATCGAAACGGGCGCAGTGACGCATTTTCGGCGCAGGCCAACTCCCGTTGCCGAGGGTCCGGCCGCCATCATCCGCGATGTCGCCGATGTCGCTGCCGATATCATCATGCTGGCAAACGCCGAGGGCAGAATACCCGCATCGGTCGGCATCGCCGTACCCGAGCTTGTGGACCTCGAAGGCCGCGTCTGTAGCGACTGGAATTTCTCGATCGAGACGATCCGCACCGAGATTGAAGCGCTACTCGGCATTCCTGCGATGGTCGACAGCGACGTGCGCGCGGCTGCCCATGCCGAAGCCCGCTTCGGCGCCGGCATGCCTCATCGCAGTTTCATCTATGTGTCGCTCGGCACCGGCATGAGCTACACCCTCGTCATCGATGGACGGCCATGGTCGGGCGCCAACGGTTTCGCCATCCATTTCGCCAGCTCGTCGCTGGCGCTTCCGAAAGACGATGATACCGGCCTGACGGTGGCAAACGCCGAGGATTTTGCTTCTGGCAAGGGCATGCAGCTTTCCTTTGCCCGCCGCAGCGGACGATCTCTTGACGACGGCGTTCGCACGCTGGAATCCCTGAGCACCGAAGGCGATCCTTTAAGCACGCGCGTCATCGACGAGGCTGCAGAGGTGACCGGCCGGCTGGTCGCGCAGATGGTCAATATGATCGACCCCGAGGCTATCGTTCTCGGCGGCGGCCTCGGCTGTTCGACAGGCCGCTATCGCGAAAAACTGGAAGAACATATGCGCGACAATATCTGGGCCAAGCGCTGCCGGTCGATCCCGCTCCTTCTTGCCGCCCTCGGCGAGGGTGCCGGCGTCGCTGGCGCCGCGCTTGCAACCCCGTCAGGCAATTTACGGCAGACAAACAAGGTTACGGCATGATGGCGCAGACGGTACCTCAATCCAGTTGGGCCAAGCGTATCGAACCGTGGCTTCTGCTTGCCCCGATGCTGATCGTGCTGGCAACGGTCACCGCATGGCCGCTCGCCCGCACCGCCTATCTCTCCTTCATGCACGCGACGCTCGACGCCGGCGACCTGCCGCGCTTCATCGGCCTTGGCAATTATCTGGCGCTGATGAAGGACGGCGACTGGTGGCATGCCGTGCGTAACACCGCTTTCTTTGCAGCGACGTCGGTGACGCTCGAAACGCTCGCCGGTGTCGGCATCGCGCTTCTGATCGACAGCCAGATCAAGGGTCGCGGCGCATTGCGGGCGGTCATGCTGATCCCCTGGGCGATCCCGACAGTGGTCTCAGCACAGATGTGGCAATGGATGCTGCACGACCAATATGGCGTCGTCAACGCACTCCTCATCAAGCTTGGTTTCATCACCCATGGTATCGCATGGACGGCCGGAACCGGCACGGCCATGGCGGCGATCATCGCCGTCGATGTCTGGCAGACCACGCCCTTCATGGTGCTGCTGATCCTCGCGGGCCTGCAGATCATTCCGCGCGATCTCTACGAGGCAGCCAAGGTCGATGGTGCTCCCGGCTGGGCACAGTTTTTCTATATTACCCTGCCGCTGCTCTGGCCGACCCTTGCCGTCGCGATCCTGTTTCGCCTGCTGGATGCGGTCCGCATGTTCGACCTCGCCTATGTACTCAGCTCCAAGAGCCGCGAAACCGCGACCATCTCGATCTACGCCCGCCAGCAGCTCGTCGACTTCCAGGATGTCGGCTACGGCTCGGCGGTGGCGATGCTGGTCTTCCTGATGATCTCCCTGGTGGCGGCTGTTTACATCCAGCTGACCAAGATCCGATTGATCAGCGAGTGAGGATGCCGATGAAACGCCTTGCCAAAACCATCGCGCTGACCCTCCTCAAGATCGTCGTCGTGTTCTATACGGTCTTCCCGTTCTACTGGGCGATCGTCTCGTCGTTCAAGTCGGGGTCAGCCCTGTTCTCGGTCGACTTTTTCCCGGCGATCGACCTCACCAATTACCGCGACCTGCTGACCAACGGCAATTTCCTGCGCAACATCCTGAACTCCGCAATCGTCGCGGTATCGGTCGTGACGCTGTCGCTGATCTTTGCGATCACCTCGGCCTATGCGCTCGGAAAGCTGAAGTTCCGCGGCCGCGGCGTCGTGCTGGCGGGGATTCTCGGCGCCTCGATGTTTCCGCAGATCGTCGTGCTCTCGGGCCTGTTCGGAACCATCCGCTGGCTCGGGCTCTACAACAGCCTCGGCAGCCTTGTTCTTTCCTACATGATCTTCAGCCTGCCCTTCACCGTCTGGGTGATGACCAGTTTCATCCGCCAGATTCCGGCCGAACTGGAGGATGCCGCCCGCATGGACGGCTGCTCGACCTGGGCGATGATCTGGCAGATCTATTTCCCGCTGCTGGCGCCGGCGCTGGCAAGCACCGGCCTGCTCGCCTTCATCGCCTCGTGGAACGAATTCCTCTTTGCCCTCACCTTCACACTCAGCGATACGGTCCGCACTGTTCCTGTCGGCCTGGCGCTGATTTCCGGATCAAGCCGCTTCGAACTCCCCTTCGGCACGATCATGGCGGCGTCCGTCATCGTGACGGTACCCCTGATCCTGCTGGTGCTGATCTTCCAGCGCCGCATCGTCTCCGGCCTGACGGCGGGAGCTGTAAAATGATGCGCATTACTACCAAGGAAAGAAACATCGATGGCTGATCTGTCTCTCACCAATGTGCGCAAGGCGTTCGGCGCCCTGACAGTGCTGCATGGCATCGACCTTGCGATTGAAGACGGCGAGCTGGTCGTTTTTGTCGGCCCTTCCGGTTGCGGCAAGTCCACCCTGCTTCGAGCAATCGCCGGACTGGAGGAGATTAGCGGCGGCGATATCCGCATCGGCGGCCAGTTGGTCAACCACGTCGCCCCGGCGGAACGACAGATCGCCATGGTATTCCAATCCTATGCGCTCTATCCGCATATGGATGTCTACAAGAACATGGCCTTCGGCCTGAAATTCGCAAAAATCCCCAAGGATGAGATCGATCGGCGCGTCCGCAAGGCAGCATCGATCCTGAAGCTCGACGCGGTTCTCGACCGCAAGCCCGGCGCCCTTTCAGGCGGCCAGCGCCAGCGCGTCGCCATCGGCCGCGCCATTGTCCGGCAACCGAAAGTCTTTTTGTTCGATGAGCCGCTGTCGAACCTCGACGCAGCGCTCAGGGTCAATACCCGCATCGAGATCGCCAAGCTGCATCGCGAACTCGGCGCGACGATGATCTATGTGACGCACGATCAGGTCGAGGCGATGACATTGGCCGACAAGATCGTGGTGCTCAACAGCGGCCGTATCGAACAGGTGGGAACGCCGCTGGATCTCTACCACGCACCGGCAAACCTGTTCGTTGCTGGCTTCATCGGCTCCCCGGCGATGAACTTGATCGAAGCGCGGGTCGCATCCCTTGAGGATGGCAATCTGCAGCTTTCGATCGGTGACCAAAATATTGTGCTCCCCTACGCGGGGCCTGCTATCCCGTCCGGTACAAAGGTCACCGTCGGGATTCGACCCGAGCACTGGATCCCCGGCGACGGTCCCTCGGTGAAGATCGAAGGCATGGTTGACCTCGTTGAGCATCTGGGCGAAACCAGCATCGTCTATCTCAGACTTGCCGATGGGCAGATGATCACCGTGCGCTATCCCGGCGATATTTTCTGTGTGGCCGGCGATCGGTTTGTGGCCGACGCACCGGCGGCTGCGGTGCATCTTTTCAACGAGGCTGGACAGGCTATGCTCGGGCGTCGCTCAAGCCCGGCCTATGGCATCCTCGGCCAGGAATTTCGGGCACGCTGATTGGAAATGGAATGACCGATACGCCACGGAAAGGGTCAGGAGCGGCCAAGTTGACCAAGCTTGCCGGTGGACGGCAAAGGCTGCCTGACATCACCGGCACCAATCTCGAGCATACACGCATTTTCAACCGGCGCCTCATCTTCGAGGCGCTGCATCAGTCCGGTCCGCTCAGCCGGATCGACATCGCCAAGCGGGTTGGGCTGACGCCGCAGACCGTCTCCGGCATCACGAGGGAACTGCTCGACCAGCAGTTCATCATCGAGACCGGGCGCTCGCAAGGCCAGCGCGGGCAACCGCAAATCTATCTCGGCCCCAACCCGATTGCCGGCTTCTCCATCGGCATCCATCTCGATCGCAATCGCGTCGTTATGGTCGTCTGCAATCTGCTGCTTGAAGTCATCGGCCGCAAAATCTGGGCCGGAGACACGCGCAATCCCGATTCGACATTGAAACACATTGCCCACCTTACCGATGACTTGATCGCCGAGGCCGCCGTGCCGCGCGACAAGATCTGGAGCATCGGCCTGGTGCTGCCGACGCTGGATGAAGACATTTACGACTTTGCCACCAAGCAGCCTGGATGGGACGCCTGGGCCAACGTTCCGGTCGCCCAGCGCCTGAAAGACCTTTGCGGTCTGACGGTGCTCGTGGAGAATGATGCGACCGCGGCGGCGATTGGTGAGCACTTCGCCCGCAGCGACAGGGACAAGCGCAATTTCGCCCATCTCTACATAGGTTACGGCGTCGGCGCCGGCGTGATCATCGACGGCATGCCCTTGAAGGGCGTCTGGGGCAATGCCGGTGAATTGGGGCTGCTCCCCTTTCAGCCAAAGCGAATGCGCGACAATGGCGAACCGCCGATCATCGATTCCGTCTTGTCGCTAAGCGGTATTGCGGCAGCGCTTGAATGGAGCATCGAGGAAGCCGATGCGGCCGTTGCCGACCTTTCGATCCTTGCCGATCTTCACAGCCAGCGCG
>BFBZ01000704.1_pt1 | contig 27763 bp, 28 predicted proteins | sample 1888401 | NCBI WGS metagenome assembly BFBZ01 (sample SAMD00112614, study PRJDB3348) | symbiont metagenome | host: Chara braunii
CCCCCAGTCCCGCCCGTTTCGCCTGCCGCCACTCCGGCACCCGCACCGACTGCAGCAGAGGCGCCGCGCCCCAGCCTGCGCGACTCGCTGCGGTTCAATGGCGTCCCGAAGAAGACGGCAGTGGCGGCGGCCGCAGCCAGCACCAGCGGCAGCGGCGTCGACGCCGACCGTCCGCGGCCTCCGCTCAAGACCGAGCGTGGCGAACTCGCCGCGCCTGAGGCTTGGCCGCTCGATTTTCTCTCGAAGCTCATCGATGCTTTCCGCCGTGTGTTGCAGAAAATCGCGTCGTTCTTTGTGGCGCGACCGACCCCGGTCCCGGCCGGCGCCGTGCAGACCTTCGATGGAGATACCGATCCGCGCGAAGAAGAGCTTCGCGCCCTGCGCAGGGAAGTGCAAGAGCTCAAAAATACGCTGAGTCGTTACCGCAAAGCCGCAGAGGCCGCCGGCGTCAGCCTGGACAACGCGGACGCAGTGCAAGACACCACAGACAAGGCTCTGGAGCGTGCGGCGAGGGCGCTTGAGCTAGACCGTCAACGTGACTTGCTTCGCAATGCGAGAGAGGGCAAGACGTTGCCTGGAGACGCTCAGCTGGCCGAGCTGGCCGCCGCGAACCTCAAGTTGGCGCAGGCGGAGCACGGGCGCGATGACGTGATGGCTCTGGGCCAGGAGGCAGTGGCAGCAGCCAACAAGGCCGAGGCGTGGGCGACGGTGAAATCCGTGGGCGCGGCGGGATCAATCGCGCACGCTCTCGTTGGAGAGCAATTGTTCCTTCAGAAGGCCATTGGCGAGGTCCTGGATGAGCAGGAGCAGCAGACCATCTCCGACCGCGAACATGCCGCTCAGGAGCAGGACATCGGTGCTAACCAAGCGCCGTCGGTGCTCGATATCACCGACGCTAAGCGCGCAGCCGAACTGAGGGCAACTTTTCTCTCGGCCTCACGTCGCCTGAGGCTCCTACATGCGCACCAGGTGCACCACGTGCCGCCGTACGAACAAGAGGCCTTCCACGCTCTGCCCCTCGGCGAGGCGCGCCTGCAATTCATCAAGGACCACGAAGACCGAATCAGGCGGGAGACGGCTGCGCTAGAGGAGGCGCTTCAGGACGCGGCGCTCGCCCAAAACCAGGCTGCCGCCGAGCTCTGGCCCGACGGCCTGGATGACGCCGACGCGGACGACGACACCTCTCACGAGCGTCCGGGTCGAGCATGAACCATCGCGTGACCACGGATCTTGAGAAGGTTGAGGCGTTGTCGGTGCCGGTCTTCCAGGTGCAGCCCGCACGAGCCTCGGCCGGCTGGGTGACCAGGCTGCTCAGGCCCGTGGTCGCGGCGTCCAGGTTCCGGTACACGTACCCGATCGAGCTCAGGCCGACCGGGTGCTGGGACGGCTGGGCACTCCCGCGGGAATACGCGCCCGATAGGCGCGTCAGTGTCAGCAACCGAATGCTCCACCGCTCGCCGCGCTCCCTGGTCTGCATTTATTTGCATGAAGTCGCGCACCAGCTCATTGGCGCCGATCACGACCACGACGCGGCTTTCTTTGCTACGAACTTGCTGCTGCTGCTGAGAGTCTCTGCGGCTTCCGACGCTGACTTCGAGGGTGGAGGCGGACTGGCCAACACGATGAGTTTGTATGGCCTGCAGCAGGCCCCAGCAGCACTCCAACACGAACCAGATGCGGGAGTCGGACAAGCGATGACCTGGGCCATTGCCGTGGCTCATGAGATGGCGCCGACGCAGCTCACCGCAGAGGATGCGGCCGCAGCGATCTGCGACCGTTATGCCACGTTTGTCGCCGAGCTCGAAGCCGCTCCTGCAAAGCGCGAAGCCGCTGTAGTAGCGCGTGCCCGCGCTGCTGCTGAAGCCGAAGGCACCCGGAGGGAACTTCGAAGCACGACGCGCTTACTTCGGTCGATTTCAATCTGGCTTTTCGTGACGGCGGCGGTTGCCCTGGTCGAAGCGTTCTTGGTCATCAAACTCTCCCTTAGCGGAGTTTGATCGTGATGCAGGCGGTCGAGTTGGCCGAATGCTCGGCTGAAATTGGCCGATCCCTCGGACAAGGTTCGTACAAGTCTCCGGCTGGACGAATGTTCGGACAAGGTTGTACTAAGTTGATTCCATTTGACGGTGCCGCGCGCTCGGCGCGCGGCTCTAGCGCCAGTGTTGTCCGAAGGTTGGTAGAAGCTTCGGGCAACTCGCCACTTGGCCCAGGGTTCGGACAAGTTTCGGCCAACGATAGACGAAGGTTGGAGGAAGGCTCGGCTGTTGCTCCTGGCGCATCGCTTCGCGAACAGGCTTTACGGGCTTCGCCCCGAGCCGCTTCGCGTCTCGGCCATTCGGCTTCAATCCTTTGCGCACGCTCTTGGGAGGCACCGCTGCGCGGCCCCTCCCGGCGCTGGCCATCCCACCAAGAGAGCGCAAGCCGCGGCGCGGCCTGCGTGTCGCGCAGCGCGACTGCTCGCAAGGCTCGCGCGCGGCAAAGCCGCATCAGTGCCGCGGCACGCCGCGGCATGGACGCCTGCCGGCAGCCGCCTCGCCGGCGCGGCGTCCAGCTCGAACTTGGTTCGCGTCAGCGTGGTACTGCCAACCCCGCCCCCCTTTCCAGCAGTGTCGCCGAGGACCGTCCGCGATGCGGACTCGCGCGCAGCGCAACGCCGTATTCATAAAGCTCTTCGAGCTTTACAAAGCTTCGGCATTTCGCTGCGCGCGTCCCCGTCCTCACAGCCTCCAAGGGGTTCGTGGTTGGCAGTACGGCGCAAAGACCGACGCCGGCCAATCCCCGAGCCGGACCGACTTCCCGACGAGGGGAAGCATGGAAGGCACCCGGTGCATTTTGAAAGACCGAAAACCAACGCCGCGTTGCGGCAGAGAGAAAAAGGACGCCAGATGACACAAACAGTCTCAGTGAATCAAAGGCAGGGCGCGCTTCGCGCGTTCGGCGGTGACCGGACTCCAGAGGGCGCTGAGTTCAGGCACCTGCTCGGCAAGGCGAGGGACGCCGCCCGCGGCGGCCGCGACGCGTGGTCCTGCATGAGCACCGGCGAGAAGGTAGCCGTGGCGCTGTTGCTCAACGAAGCGGAGTGGTTGGCCGCAGTGAACTACACGATGGTCGAGGCCATCGAGCGCACCGGCTCGACTTGGCTCGCGCTCATGCCCGGCGTGGTCCGTGCGCTGCAGGACGCGGGCGAGATCTGAACAACGACAACGAGGAGAGAAGCGATGAGTCAACAGCAAACCCAACAACAACGTGACAGCGCCAACGAAGCCGACAGCATGGCGCGGGTAGAGCAGCAGTGGGATGAGATCCGTAGGAAGCACCCAGCTTGGTACGCGCGCTACGACGAGCTCTTGCTCGACTCGGTGGCCAGCCGCTCCGAGATGGCCGAGCTGTGGGCGACCGCGCCCACGCCCTGGGCCGCAGGCGTGGTCTACGGCAAATTCACTCTGCGGTTAGAGATCTCGGCACACACGGGCCTGTCTTTCTAAATTCGACCAACGGGGACCAACACATGACAAGCACTTTCACAGCGCAACGGCTCGACCCAGCCAACGTTGCTGCATCACGCTTTGCAACCCGTCACCCACGGGCGTACGAGACGACTGGGTTCCAGAACCTGAAGGCCGACATCGCCCATGCCGGCGGCAATGACCAGGCCATCAAGGTTCGGGCGCTGAGCAACCTCGAGAAAGAGGGCGTTCGCTACGAGATCGTGTTCGGCCATCGGCGGCACCGCGCATGCCTGGAGCTGGGTCTGCCAGTGAACGCGGTGGTCGAGCCATTCATGACCGACGCCCAACTGCACGCCGAAATGGAGCGGGAGAACCGCTATCGCGAAGACCTCTCTCCATGGGAGCTGGGGAGGCGCTATCTGACTGCGCTGGATGCCGGCCTGTATCCGTCCCTGCGTCAGATGGCGGCGCAACTCGGTATTGACTGTTCCGCAGCGTCGAAGGCGATGGGCCTGGCAAAGCTGCCGTTGGAGGTTGTCGACGCATTCTCCTCGCCGGTCGATCTGCAGCTTCGATGGTCGACCGCCCTTGCCAACGCCATGGCTCTGGATCCTGCCGGCGTGATCGAGCGCGCTCGCACCATTCGTGCGATGCACAAGCGGCCGGCGGCATCGGCTGTGTTCTCCATGCTCGTCTCGAAAAGGAAGATGCCATGAGCAGCAACCCACTCAACGCGGAGGCAGCAGCCCGCCTCAGACGCGAGCTGGCGGCGATCGATCTGCAGCTCGAGGTCGAGCTCGCCGCAATTCGCCTGGCCAGCATCGAGTCGCGCCTGGAGCAGTTCGATGCGATGCAGCGCCAGCGCCGGCGGGCCGCCCAGTCAGCAGCACAAACGGCCGCAGCAGAGCACGCCCGTGCGGTGCGCCAGGCGCGTCTGGCACAAGGCTTCGGCATCGCTCTGTTCGGCTCTGCTGCGGCACTGTTTGCAGCGGCCCCCAAGCGCCAGCCGATGGGCCTGCGCGAATTGGACTGAACGTCGGTCCTCGTACCTCTCAATCAATCAACCAACCCAACTGTTCGACTCTCATCATGAAACACAAGATATCGAAGCTCCCCACCGCCACCGCCACCGCCATCGCACTTGCTGCCGCGGCCCTCGTTCTCTCGGCTTGCGGCGGCGGCGGCGGTGGCGGTGGCGGTGGCGGCATTCCTCCGATCGGTATCGCCCCGCCCCCAGGCCCTGACACCGGCACCCCCGCGCCCCCGCCCGTGCAGCCCCCCGTTGCCCCGCCGCCGGCACAGCCAGGTACCGACGATCCCTCGACAGGCGATACCGCCTCGAGCATCATCACCTCGGTCCCTGCCTCGAGCTATGGAGCTGGCAGCGAAGAGCTCGCCGCCTACTCGGCGCTCAACGCCGAGCGCAGCCGCTGCGGCTTCGGCCTCCTGGCGCAGAACGCCCATCTGGACATCGCCGCGGCAGGCCACACCAACTACCTGCTGGTGAACAACATGGCTGGCCACTTCCAAGATGCCGCGAAGCCCGCTTTCACGGGCAATGGTGCTGGGGAGCGGGCGACGGCTGCGGGGTATCCCTGGAGGGTCATGCTGGACGACAACTCCGATGTCACAGGTGGTGCCGCGAACGTTGTCACCGGCAAGGGAGTTGAATCGGTGCGCAGCCTCTTGAGTGCCCCGTATCACGCACTCGACCTCTTGGCCCCCCAGCTGGACGTCGGCATCTCGATCAAGAGCAGCGATGCAGTCGGTACCACCGCCACCTTCGGCCCGCGCACGATCTCGCAGTACAACCTCGGCCTGGCACAGACCGCCTTCTCCCAAAAGGCCAATGGCGCCGAAGTGCTGACCTACCCCTGCGACGGCACCACAGGAACGGCCTACCAGCTCAAGAACGAGCAGCCGAACCCGGTTCCTGGCCGCGATCTGTCGACCAACCCGATTGGCCAACCAATCGTCGTGGCTGTTCGCGTCGGCCAGCTGATCACCATTCGGTCCGCCACCATGCTGAAGAAGTCGGACGGCTCCACGGTGACGTTGCGCGCGCCCATGCTCAAGGCGAATGACCCCAACTCGCTCGTCGATCCGAGCCGCGCGATCATCCTGCCGGATCAACCGCTCGAGCCCAACACCGAGTACCTCGTGAACATTTCTGGCACAAACACCACCTTGAAGGACTTCAACAACGGCGATCCGATCAGCACCGGTACAAATCCCGCAATCACGACGAACACCCAGGGCAACTTCATGAAGTCCTTCACGTTCAAGACGGGCAACTGATCCTTTCGGCAGTCTCCGCGAGGTGGCCTCAACAAGGGGTCCACCCCGCTTTCTTTTGGGCTCTTGTCACGTTGTCCGTACCAAAAAAAAGCGCCCCGAGGGCGCTTCCGTTATTCGGTAGATTCCTGCGCCACCTACGGCGCGGGGAAACTGGAGTCCGTGACAACGGAGCAGTAGACAGGGTTCCCACCTGTCGCCATGCAAGCGGAAATCGCGGCCGACCGCGTGTAGGACCAGTTGTACCAGGCGGTGTACTCGACACGGCTGCGTGCCGCATTGGCCTGCGCTTGCGCGTCGCTCGCCACAGCCTGTGCGTAGTTGGCTGTGTTGCGCGCGCTGCCCGCCACGTCTCCAGCCCAATTGGCGGTCGCTTTGGCATCGCTGGCAACGATGTTCACGGCGGAGATGGCCTGAGCAATCGGCGCCCCAGCGATCTGGCGACCGCCGGTGCTATCGGCGATCTGGAGTTGTTGAGCGTGCGCGCTGAGGCCGAGAGCGAGGGCCAGCGCAGCGCCGACCAATGGTTTCATCTTCATTCGGAACTCCTTTCGAGGATTTGACCGCCTCGCAGGCCTCGAAAGGAGGGAGTGCCGGGGAGATGAGCCGGCCAAAGCCTGGAGGCGATCGGAGGGGAGTTTGGAGCAGCGAAGTGGCGACCAATTACCTGAAATCGGCAGGGGCTGAACAGAAGACTGCAATAGGGCACTGCCTTACCTAGGGCGGATGAGTTGGTGCCGAACCCTGCTGCAGATGGCGCCATGCTGGTGAGCACCGTCCCAACTGCAGCCTACGCTGCATCATCGGAAGAACTCATGGCCTTCACGGTGCTCAGTGCTGAATGCGCTCGATGCGGGTTTGCGGCTTGATCTAATTACGGTTGATGCAGCCCTCGACCCATGCCGGAAATTAACGCCATCCCATTGGCGCCGACCGGTACCATAGTGGGAAATGGAGAAAAAAATGCTTGTCGAATTTGCCCACAACGAAGGGCGATTGTTCACCGCGCGACGGAGCCGGGAAGAGCAAAAATCCCTTGGACAGTTCATGACGCCGCCGTCGATCGCCAAATTCATGGCGAACCGCTTGGTGGCAGACGTTGAGTTGGAGCACGTGAGAGTGCTTGAGCCCGCCGCCGGCGCGGGGATTCTGGCCGCGGCCACCGTCGAGGCCTTGCTTGCCAAAGACACGCCGCCCGTTTCGATCGAGCTCTACATGTTTGAGTTTGACCAGCGGCTCATACCCTCGCTGCGAGAGCTTGGGAGCAAGATGGCAGAGGCCTGTACGGCCAAGGGCGTCGTGCTGGATCTGGCGATCCACCATGGCGATTTTTTGTTATCCGAGCTTGCCTTGTCGGGTACGCCGGTCGATGGCCTCCTGACGATCAGCAATCCACCCTTCTTCAAACTCAACAAGACGACCGACCTTCGGGCGCAGTTGCACGCTTATGCTGTCTATGGGCAGCCGAACATCTATAGCATCTTCCAGGCTGCATGCGCTCGCTTGACGCCGCCCAACGGTCGCTGGTGCTTTATTACCCCGCGGTCCTGGATGGCCGGCTGGTATTTCAAAGCATCTCGTCAGACGATGCTGCGATTCCTCACGATGGACAGCCTTCATGCATTCGACAGCCGCCGAGAAGGCTTCGAGGAAGACTCCGTTCTCCAGGAAACGATGATCGCCTGGGCCCGAGGCCGCACGCTTGTCGACCAAGACCTCAGCATCTTGCTCACTCGGTCTCAAGGTGCCTCTGACCTTGAAACGTCACTCGTCCAAGCAATCCCGGCAAATCGGGTTGTGGGGACTGGTTCCGATCCAATGCTTTCGCTGCCTGCTGCTGGGGCCGATCCGTTCGAAGGCTGGACCGCATCGCTGCGGACTTACGGCCTCGAAGTTTCGACTGGACCTGTGATTGCGTTTCGCATGAAGCGCGACATCTGCGAATACGACCACGCAGATACCGTGCCCCTTCTTTGGCTTCAGCATGTCGGCCAACAGTCGATCCGCTGGCCCATCAACAAGAAAAAGGAGCACATCCGTGTGTATGCGGAGAACCTCTATCGCATGGTTCGAAACCAACCAATGGTTCTTATGCGTCGCTTCTCACCCAAAGAAGATGAAAGGCGCATCACGTGCGCCGCATACACATGTGAGGCTGACCGATTGCCAGGCGCTGTCCTCGGCCTCGAGAATCACCTGAACTACATTCATCGGCCAGGCGGAGTGATGACTCCCGACGAGGCCCGAGGACTCTCTGGATTTCTTGCGAGCAAAGTCGTCGACGATCATTTCCGCGCTTTGGCAGGTAGCACACAGGTCAATGCCACAGAGCTGCGAAAGCTTCCCTTACCGCCGCTTGAGACGATTGTTGAGATCGGCCGCCAGTTGCCCACCCGGCCCTCGCTGGCGCTGATCGACGACGTCGTCACTCGTGCTCTTGGCGTCTGGAGCGACGAGAAAGCGGCAGCCGCATGAGCCTCCCACCGCTGGCTTCGCTCGAACTTATCCAGGCAAGACTGAACCGAATCTTTCCAACGGAGTTTCCGGACCGCCGAATCCTCGTTGGCATCATGGCTGTGAAGCTTGTGGCAGCCGCCATCTACGGCGGCTTCATCACCGGCCGGAATCGCTACTTCCGACCGTCCATGATCACGAACTTCAACGATGTGCAGTTCGGACTCGTGACAGACGATGAGCGTGAAGAATGGGCGGTGAAGTCCTCGAAGCCGAAGTTCGTTCACCTGGGCACGCCTTGGTACGCGAACAACACGCGAGAGACCTTGCGCGATGACCTGATTCGAAATCGTTTGGTGCCGCTGGGCATCATTGGCAAGCTCGAAGGCTACGCACCTACCCACCCTGCGCCGATCTACTGCTTTGCGCCATCCTTCATCGCGCTGTTCGACCCCGCCCTCAATGCCGAACCGCTCGACACCGCGATCACAGCATGGCGCACCGCAAACTTGAACCCGACAACTCTGAGGCGAATGAATCTGCTCGCGTCCGGGGTCATAGCGAAAACTGGCAGCGTCGACGTTGCGTTGCCGACGACGGGACGCACGTTGCGTCTCACTGCTGGCGAAGCATCGTTGATCACGAAAGACGTCTGCGAAGTCCTCGCTCCCGCCTTTGTCCGCCAAGCCGTTGTCATCCACGTATCGCTCAGCGACAAGAAGATCTTCCCCGAACTCGCCGATGAAGCCGCGGCGGTCGGGCTGACCTTGAACACGTCACTCGAGTTGCCTGATGTGATCTTCGTCGACAGCGGAACTGACCCGATGAAATTGGTCTTCGTCGAAGTGGTCCACTCCGACGGCCCCGTCACCGAAGTTCGGGCGGACGCGTTGATGAAGATCGCAACGTCAATGGGCTTCGATCCTGCTGACGTGACGCTCGTGACCGCCTTCGAGGATCGTGGTGCCGAAGCTTTTCGGCGCCGGTTCTCCGAGATCGCAGTGGGCAGTTGGATCTGGTTCCGCAGCGAGCCGCATCTGTATGTTCAGATGCGGACGACTGGGCTTCACTGACTCAGTAGTCGCTTTCTCGTAGGCTCGACTTGACACCTATCCTCTGGCATAGACCGCCGGGCCAGCCCCGCCTCTGGTGCCCACGCCGACACAAAGTGTGAACGGCTCAAGGCCAATCAGCCCAAAGTCTTGCGTGCAGAGAGGCTGGTCGTGAATTCGGGTTGTGCAACAGCGCCGTGACGCAGCATCGTTTTGTGGTGGTTTCGGGGTAGTTGCAATCTGCTATCACGCTGGCAACCCTTACGAATCAACAACTTAATGGTCGCAGCAAGATGCCCGCAAGCATCAACCCGGCACCGTCTCCGCACTGGGTACAGAGGGCGCCAGGCGGCGAGCGAGCGCCGCCGCGTCCAAGTTCACATAGCGGCTGAGCATTTTGGGGTCGGCGTGGCCGGTAAATGCGGTCAAGTCCATCACCGAGAAGCCGGCTTCGTGCTCAGCCAGCCGGCTGGCGGCCTCATGTCTCAAGTCATGCCATCGGAGGTCGGCAATGCGCAATCGTTTCAGGGCCTTGCGCCACGCCATGACGATCGCATTCTGGGTGGTAGCCAACACGCGGCCATCGATGCTGCGAGGCAGTGATCGCAGGATTTCGATGGCCCGGGGAGAGAGCGGCAAGACGTCTGGCACGCCCTTGTTCTTGCGCTTGCGCAAGGCCGGCGGGATCGGGATGACGCAGGCCTGCAAATCCACCCAGGCCCAGCGCAAGGCAAAGAGTGTGCCCTGACGCAGTGCCGTTTCGATTGCGAGTTCGAAGGCGGCGGCCGCGTAGACGTTGCCGCCCGCTGAAAGAGCCTCGTGGATGCGCTCGAATTCCCCTGGCCGTAGGCGCCTGTCGCGTGCCGCGCTAACACTCGGCTTTCTCAGGTTGGACGATGGATTCACCAAGCCCTCCATGCCCCAGTCCTTCCTGCACGTTGAATACAGATGACCGAGGAGCGCCAACTCGATCCGAACGGTGTTGGTCGCTTTCCCCTGGGCGAGCCTCTCGTCCCGGTACTTCGCCAGATCAACACCGCGCACATTCGTCAGGAATCGCGCCGCGAGCGGATGAGCCTTGAGGCGCTCAATGCGGCCGAGCTCGACGCGGGTGCCGCTCGGGGCCTTGTGCGGAGTTACTTCTCGTGCGTAGCGGTCTAGCGCCTCGCGCACGGTCGTGCGGGATGCCTCACGGTTGTCCGTCCAAAGCCCTCGGTCCATGGCTGACTCGACACTGCGCGCCCAGATCTCGGCCTCGGCTTTGCTATCGAAGGACTGCGTTTGTGAAGGGTAGCCGCGCCGGCGTACCTGGGCTCGCCAGTACTTGCCGCGCTTGTCGAACGATGCCATGCCATTTCCTTTTCAAGGTCATGGCGTCGAAGTGTGGGTGTGCCAGTTTTGTGCCAATTACCCGAAAAAGCTCGGATTGGCATGGCCTGCGGTCTGCGCGGCGCACCAAGGAAAAACGGCTGAAACCCGCATGAATGCTGGATTTCAGCCGTCTTCTTAACTGGTGGCTCTTCACGGATTCGAACCGCGGACCTGTGGATTATGATTCCATCGCTCTAACCGACTGAGCTAAAGAGCCGTTCGGTGGCGTTGCACACCGAGCCCAAGATTATAGCCCACTCCGAACGCGTTGCTCAACCACCCGACGGCAACTTGCCCAATTCTTCGGAAACGAGCCGCACGATCAGCTTGTCCAGCGTCTGCACCGAGTAGTTGCCGACGTCGTGCACCGTCTGCGTTCCCGGGCCGCTCGCCGGGTTCGTCGCCTCCTTGTAGGTCAGGAACACGAAGCGCCCGCCCGTGTACTGCGCGATCTGGCGCTGGATGTATTCGCCCTGCTTGTCGAGCCCCGAGGCGCCCACGCTGAACACCTTGATGCCCTTGCCCAGCGCGGCGACCATGTCGTCGTCGTACTGCGGGCCGCCGTAGTCGAGGTGCGGTGGCGCGTCGGCCAACAGCACCACGAGGCGCGTGGTGTCGTTGCCGCGCCAGCTCAGCTTGTGGACGGTTTCGTTCAGCGCCTCGTTCATCGCCTCGGGGTAGTCGCCGCCGCCCGCGGCGCGCAGCGCGTCGAGCACGCCCTGGAAGGCGTTGAGGTCGTTGGTGAAGTCGTGGCGGCGCACCAGGAACTCGTCGCCACGGTCGCGATAGGCCACGAGTCCGAAGCAGGTGTCGGGACGGCTCGGCAGCCTTGCGACCTGGTCGGCAATGGTGCGCAGGGTGGCCTTGAGCTTGGCGATCTCGTCGTCCATCGAGCCGGTGGCGTCGATCAGGAAGACCAGGTCGAGCCTGGCACGTGCGGGTACGGCGCCGGGTTTGCCGCCGAGCACCACGTCGACCGCGTTCTTCTGGCCGCGCTGCAGGAAGACGGTGCTCTGGCGGCCGTTCTTGCGCACCGTCACTTCGTACACCGGGCTCTGCGCCTTGTCGAAGGCGTTCGGGTGCAGCCAGGCGCGTCCGCCCGCATCGGTGCGCGCCCACATGGCGGCGCCGTTGGCGGCCTGCACGGCCACTTCGGCGTCGGGAACGACGGCGCCGCGCGCGTCGCGCACCTGCAGCAGGTAGCGCGCGCTGATGTCGCGCTCGCGGTGCACGACCTGCGTGCGGCCGTGGAAAGCCAGGTATTCGCTGAAGTCGGCGTTGTCGTCGACCATGCCGGCGGTGACGGGTTCGTTGGCAGGGCGCGGGGCCTGGGCGGGCGGCTGGAGCCCGCCGCTCACGCGTGGCGCGGGCGAGGCCGTCACCGGCGGGGCTTCCGCGATGGCAGAGTCGGCGCGGGCCTCCATGGCGGGAGTCGCCGGCACGGACTTCGCCGCCGCGACCGAGGGCGCCACGGGCCGGCGCAGCGAATAGTCCTTCAATGCGTCGGAGCTCGAGAGTTCGCGTCGGGCATCGGCGACGCGCGGCATGCCCGGCGTCTCATAGGTTCGGACCGGCCTCGCGCAGTTCGTGGCTGAGGGTGCTTCGAAGTTCGGCATCGTCTGCGCTGCCTGCACGAGGTTGTCGGGCGCGGGTGTCGGCCAGCACACTGAACTGCCAGTGGCTGCTATTTCGGTGGCGCCGCAGGCGGACAGCAGCAGTTGGGCGCACAGCAGTGCGACGAGCGGGCGGCGGAACCGGGGGACGAAAGGCTGGGTCATGGAAGCACTCCGGGTGGTTGGGTGCAGGCTGATACGGCCGGGCGCCGCCAGCGGGGTTTGAGTCGTGTAACTTTTTTGCCGCCCCGAACCCCGATGCGGTTCGTCGCCCGTACAAGCTCGGGTGAAAATCCTCCGATGTCCGCGCTTCCCCGCGCCCCTTCAGCCAAGAACGCCCCCGAGCGCCAGGCCATGCCCGACGACCAGTTGATGCTGGCCTACGCGCAGGGCGACGCAGCCGCGTTCGACGTGCTCTATGCGCGCCACGAAGGCGGGCTGTTCCGCTTCGTCAAGCGGCTGCTGGGCGCACGGCTGGTGGCTCAGGCCGACGAGGTGTTCCAGGACACCTGGGTACGCATCATCTCGGCGCGCGAGAGCTTTTCGCCGCAGGGCGCGACGTGGCGCACCTGGGCCTTCACCATCGCGCACAACCTTGCGATGGACCGCCTGCGCGTGAGCGGGCGCGAAGTGGCGCTCGACGCGCATGCGAACGACGACGACAGCGATCCCGTGCCCACGCTCGAACGCGGCGTGCGTGGGGCCGCTGCCGATGCGGCGGCGCATCCGTCCGCCGAAGAGCTCGCGTTCTGGCGTGCCGCGGGCCGTCGCCTGCTGGCCTGCCTCGACGAATTGCCGGCCGAGCAGCGCGCGGCGTTCCTGCTGCATCACGAAGACGGCCTGACCGTCGAAGCGTTGGCCACGAGCCTGGAGATCGGCTTCGAGACCGTGCGCAGCCGGCTGCGCTACGGCTTGCAGAAGCTGCGCGGCTGCATGGAGCGCTACCTGTCGGTGCTGGAGAAGCAGGCATGAGCGGCAACGACACCACCGCATACGGCGACGACCGCGACGACCTGCGCGACCCGGCGCTGCGTCGCGCGCTCGACCACGCGCCTGACAGCGAGGCTACGCCGCATCCGCGCACCCGCGAGGCGATCCTGAAGATGGCGCACAACCTCGCGCCCGTGCAGGCTGCTGCGAGCCAGGCCGCCAACAACGCGAATGCGCTGCCCTGGTGGCGACGCCTGTTCGGCGGCGGCGAACCGCGTGCGCGCATGCCGTGGAACGCAGCATTCGCCACGGTGCTGGTGGCCGCTTTCGTGACGGTGCTCTGGCATCGCGAGCCCGTGCCCGATGCGCGGCTCGACGGCGAGGCGCGGGTGGGTGGAGCGACGACTGCGCCAGCGCCGACCGCGCCGCCGGCACCTGCATCGGCGCCCGCACAGCCTTCCGTGGAGGCCGCTCCGCCGGCTGTGGCGCAGGCGCCTGCCGCAGCGCCGACACCGTCGGCTGTCGCACGAGCGCCTGCGGTGCCGCCGGAGGCAGAGCAGCGCGCCAGGGCTTCGCGCGATTCTTCTTCCTTGTCCGCAACGGAATCCGAGAAGACCGCCAAGGCCGCGAATACGGACGTCGTCCGGCAAGCTGCAAAGCCGGCGCCATCAGCCGGGCTGGCTGCTCCGGCTGCCCCTGCCGCGCCCGCTGAGCCGGTTGCTCCAGCCGCTGCGTCAGCGGCGCCGCCGATCGTGGCCGAGCAGGCCGCGCCGGCGCCCGTCACGCGCGACGAGCGTCGCGAGGCGTATGCGAGAGACGAACAACAGCAACGCCGCGCGTATGCAGCGGGGGCTCCTGCCACGGTCGCACCGGTTCCACCGGCACCAGCCGTCGCGGCAGCCCCTGCACCTTTGCCGGCACCGGCGGTGGCTCCAGCTCCGGCTGCGGCGCCGCCGCATCGCGAGCTTCAGCAAGACTCCGCGCCAGCTCTCGCCAATCAGGACAACGCCAGCGCCGAAGCTGCCTCAGGCGCCTTGCGCCCGAGCGCGCCGGGCGCGGCCTCAGCCAAGGTCGCAAGGCTGCGAAGCACGACAGCAGCATCCTTCACGGCGCTGGATCGCTGGACTTCCTTCAGCTTCGCGCGCGCAGGCACCAGCGTGCGCCACGAGCGCGATGACATCGAAGGCCTGCCGGCATTGATGAGCACCGTGGCGCGCTCGGCCACCACACCCGACGAGCCCCTGGCCGCGCCCGTCGAGGCGCGACTGGAGCTCTACCGGGGCAAGACACCGGTCGCCGTGCTGGAAATTGCCGGCGCCCAGGTGCGCTGGACTTCGCTGCCCGGAGGCACATCGGTGGTCGGCACCCCGCCGGCCCAGGCGCTCGACGCGCTGCGTTCGCTGCTGCAGCGCTGACGGCAGACCGATCCGGTCAGGCGTTCTTGAAGTCGGGCTGGCGCTTGGTCAGGAAGGCGTCCATGCCTTCCTTCTGGTCCTGCGTGGCGAACAGAGCGTGGAACAGGCGGCGCTCGAACATCACGCCGTCGCTCAGGCCGCTCTCGAAGGCGCGGTTGACCGACTCCTTCGCCGCGATCACCGAGATCTGCGAGAAGCCGCAGATGATCAGCGCCGCGCCCAGTGCCTCGTCGGCGAGCTTCTCGAAGGGCACCACGCGGCTCACGAGGCCGGCGCGCTCGGCTTCGGCCGCGTCCATCATGCGGGCCGTGAGCACCATGTCCATGGCCTTGCTCTTGCCCACCGCGCGCGGCAGGCGCTGCGTGCCGCCGGCGCCGGGGATCACGCCGATCTTGATCTCGGGCTGGCCGAACTTGGCGTTGTCGGCCGCGATGATGAAGTCGCACATCATCGCCAGCTCGCAGCCGCCGCCCAGCGCGAAGCCGGCCACGGCGCCGATCACCGGTTTGCGGATCGAGCGGATGGTTTCCCAGTTGCGCGTGATGTAGTCGCCCCTGTAGGTGTCGATGAAGCTGTACTTGGCCATCGCGGCGATGTCGGCGCCGGCCGCGAAGGCGCGCTCGCTGCCCGTGAGGATGATGCAGCCGATGGCGTCGTCGGCATCGAAGGCCTTGAGCGCCTGGCCCAGCTCGGTCATGAGCGCGTCGTTGAGCGCGTTCAGTGCCTTCGGGCGGTTGAGGGTGATGATGCCGACCTTGCCTGCTTCGGTCCGCACTTCGATGTTTTCGTAGCTCATGGTGTCTCCGGGGAAGGGGAAGAAAAACGCGCTTCACTATACCCAGCATGGCCGCCGCGGGTGCGGGGGCATTGCGGGTTCCCATAGAGTGCCCGCCATGAACTCCAACTACGGCTTCCTGTTCGTCGCCATCGTGGCCGAGGTGATCGCCACCAGTTTCCTCAAGAGCTCCGAAGGCTTCACGCGGCTGTGGCCCACGCTGGCTTCGGTGGCGGGCTACGTCACTGCGTTCTACTTTCTCTCGCTGACGCTGCGCACGATTCCCACCGGCATCGCCTACGCGATCTGGTCCGGCGTGGGCATCGTGCTGATCTCGCTGGTGAGCTGGCTCTGGTTCGGCCAGAAGCTCGACGCGCCGGCCATCGCGGGGCTTGGGCTGATCATCGCGGGCGTGGTGGTGGTGAACGTGTTCTCGAAGTCGGTTTCCCACTGAGCGGCAAGGGTGGGTGCTCAAGTTGAGAATTGCTCTCATCTAGAATGCCCGCCATGGAGTTCCCGATGCAAGAACATGCCGTGTTGCTGCGGGCCTATGCCCGCGTGCAGGAGCGCTGCTCGCGCCTGCTGGTCGAACAGGCCGCGCTCGTCGAAAGGCTCGAAGCGCAGATCGTGCGTTTGCGCGGTGCGCTGGTGGCGCGAGATTCGGCCATTGCCATCGTGCGCGAGGAGCTTGCCGCCCGCGCCTCGGCGGGCGGTGCGCTGCCCAAGCGGCTGAGTGCGCTGCTGTCGCCGGGCAGCAGGCGTCATCTGGCGATCCCGCCGCAGTCGCAGGCGACTGCTGACCTGCGCGAGAAGGCCGTGCTGTGCGTCGGCCATGAAGAAGAAGCGCCTTCGCTCGCGCGCCAGCTGGTCGAGATTGCCGGCGGCCGCTACCTGCACCACGACGGCGGCGACGATGCGGACGATCCCGCGCTGGAAGCCAGCCTGCGCGCGGCCGACCTCGTGATCTGCCAGACCGGCTGCGTGAGCCACGACGCCTACTGGCGCGTGCAGGACCACTGCCGGCGCACCGGCAAGCCCTGCGTGCTGGTGGGCGAGCCGCAGCCGATGCTTTTTGTGCGGCATCCGGCCGCGGCAGCGGAAAACGCCTAGCCGGCCAGCCAGTTCGTCACTTTGCCTGCGTCGTGCGAGAACAGGCGCCAGGTGGTCGCACCGGTCGGCAGCACCAGCGGCAGCCTGATCAGCTTGCGGTCGCGCGCGACGATGGCCGTGCACTTCGTCGCGTCGCCCAGGTAGAGCGCCAGGTCGTCGAGCTTGGTGATCCGCCATGCCTGCGCAGGCCGCTGCTGGCCCTTCTTGCCGGCGGCGGGCAGCTCGATGCCGATCCACTCGTCGTTCGCGGAAAAACCGGCCTTCTCGGCCGCGCCGCCGCGCAGCACCACCTTCACCTGTACGCCGCCGTTGGCCTCGGCCACGCGCAGGCCGAGAGCCTGCGCCTGCTGCGACGGGTCTTCGAGCGTGGCCACGCCATGCACGCGCAGCAGTTGCGAGAGCGGAAGCTCCTCGGTCGAATGAACCCAGCGCGCCAGTTCCAGCGCGTAGGAGCGGCCGCCCATGGCTTCGAGCGCGGCGGCGACGTCGTCCTCGGAGATGGGCCCGCCGTCGCTCTTCGTCCACAGCCGGCGCATCACGTCGTCGAGCGAGCCCTTGCCTTCATGGCGCAGCGTGAGGTCGAAGCACAGCGCCACCAATGCACCCTTGGTGTAGTAGCTCACCGTGCTGTTGGGCGTCTGCTCGTCCTGGCGGTAGTACTTGACCCAGGCGTCGAAGCTCGCGTCGGCCACCGGCTGCACCAGCCGGCCCGGCGTCTGCATGACCTGGTTGATGGTCTTGTTCAGCAGGCGCAGGTAGGCCGTGTCGTCGATGCGACCGGCGCGCCGCAGCAGCAGGTCGTCGTAGTAGCTGGTGAAGCCCTCGAAGAACCACAGCAGCTGCGTGTAGTTCTCCTGGCTGTAGTCGTAGCGCGCGAACTCGGCCGGCCGCATGCGCTTGACGTTCCAGGTGTGGAAGTACTCGTGGCTGATGAGGCCCATCAGCGTGATGTAGCCGTCGGGCTGCTTCTTCTTTTCGCCGCGCTGGGGCAGGTCGCGGCGGTTGCAGATCAGCGCGGTGGAGTGGCGGTGTTCGAGCCCGCCGTAGCCGTCGTCGACCGCGTTGAGCATGAACACGTAGCGGTCGATCGGCGGCTTCGGCCCGCCGCGCTTGCCGACCTTGTCTCCGTGCCAGAAGCGCATCTCGGCTTCGCAGATGGCCTTGGTGTCGGCGATGAGCCTGTCGCCGTCGAACGAGGCCGCGGCGCCTGCGACCACGAAGCGGTGCGGCACGCCGCAGGCTTCGAATTCGGCGCTCCAGAAGGCGCCCATCTCGACCGGGCTGTCGGCCAGCTCGTCGTAGCCCGAGGCCTGGTAGCTGCCGAAGCCGTGCCTGTCGGCCTTCAGCGGCGCGAGCGCGGTGGCGCACGACCAGCGCGCGGCGTCGTCGGCCAGCGCGGGCGCGACGATCTCCAGCGCATGCGGCGTCTCGGTCTGGCCCTCGACGCGCAGGCACACGCTGGTGCCGTTGAAGAAACCGCGCTCGGCATCGAGCCAGGCGGTGCGCACCGAGTTGTCGTACGCGCAGACCTGGTAGTTCAGCACCAGCGGCTGGCCGGGCGTGCATTCGACGAGCCAGCTGCACTTGTCGAGCTGCGTCAGCGCCGGCTTGCGGCGGCCCTGGGTGGCGCGCAGGCCCTGCAGGTTCTTGGCGAACTCGCGCACCAGGTAGCTGCCCGGAATCCACACCGGCAGCGACACGCGCTGCTGTGCGGCGGGCGCGTCGATGGTGAGCGTGACGGCGAACAGGTGCGCATGCGGATCGGCGCATTCGACGCGGTAGCGCACGCCCGCCACGTGCTGCGTTGGAGCCTTCGTCGCCATCAGCTGGACGAAGCCGCGAGTTGCTTCTCGACCTGCTCCGCGGGAATGGCACCCGGCGTGCGCGTGCCGTCGCTGAAGATCAGCGTGGGCGTGCCGGTGATGTTGTACTTGCGGCCGAATTCGACGTTGCGCTGCAGCGCGGTCACGTCGCAGCTGCCCGGCGCGGTGGCCGGCTTGGTACTGGCTTCCATCCAGTCGCTCCAGGCCTTGCCCTTGTCCTTGCTGCACCAGATGTCGCGCGACTTGACGTTCGAATCGGGGCCGAGCACCGGGTACAGGAACAGGTACACGGTGACGTTGTCGACCGTCTTCATGTCCTTCTCGAAGCGCTTGCAGTAGCCGCAGTTCGGGTCTTCGAACACCGCGAGCTTGCGCTTGCCGTTGCCGCGCACGATCTTGATCGAGTCCTTCAGCGGCAGCTGGTCGAAGGCGACGGCGCTGAGCTTCTCGATGCGCTCCTCGGTCAGGTTCTTGCGCGCCTTCACGTCGATCATGTTGCCCTGGATGAGGTAGTTGCCCTGCTCGTCGGTATAGAAGATCTGCGAGCCGTTCACGCGCACTTCATAGACGCCCGGAATCGGCGACTTCGACACTTCGTCGATGGCGGGGAACTGCGGAATGCGCGAGGGCAGGTTCTTGCGGATCTCGGCTTCGCCGGCGGTGGCGGCCACGACCGCGCCCAGCGTGCAGGCGGCGAGTAGAAGGTTGCGTACGAGTGTCATCGGGAGATCCGTTGGTCCGGTTCTGAAGATAGAGAAATGCGGCGCAGGCATCAGGCTTTCAGGCCCATGGCCTGGGCCGTGATCCAGCGCTTGACGAGGCGCGTGCGGTCGAAGCCGCGCATGCCCCAGTTGCGCAACGCGGGCAGCGGGCCCAGGTTGTGCGCGAAGAGTTGCTGCAATCCGTCGGTCGCGAGGCTCATCTGCAGCACGTCGGCGCGACGGGCGCGTTCGTAGCGGCGCAGCAGGCGTGCATCGCCCACGCTGCGCCAGTAGTCGCGGTTCTTGATCACGTCGGCCAGCTCGGCGGCATCGGCCAGGCCCAGGTTCAGGCCCTGGCCGGCCAGCGGGTGCACCGTGTGGGCCGCATCGCCGGCCAGCGCCCAGGAGCGGTTGGGCTGTCCGGGCATGGCGCCGGTCCATCGGTCGGCGATGGCGCGGGCCAGCGGCCAGGCGCCGCGCTCGCTGACGAGCTTGAGCGCGCCGAGCGAGTTGTGGCTGGCTTCGGTGATCGCGGCGCCGAATTCGTCGGCGCCCTGCGCGAGCAGCTCGGGCGCGCGCAGCTGGTCGACCGACCACACCAGCGCGACCGTCTTGCCATGCGTGCCGTCGAGCGGCAGCAGCGCGAGCACCTCGCCCTTGTCGTTGAACCACTGGCGCGCGATGCCGTCGTGCGTCTGCGCGGCTTCCATTCGCGCCGCGATCGCATGCTGCGGATAGCGCGTGACTTCGTAGCTCACGCCGAGGGTCTCGCGCGTGGTGCTGGCCTTGCCTTCGCACACCACGGTGAGCGGGGCGGCCACGGGCTCGGCCACCACTTCGATGAGCGGCTGGAAGCGCACCGCGTCCGCCAGTTGCCGCTCGAGCGCGGGCACGTCGACGATCCAGGCCAGCGCCTCGACCTTCTGGCGCACGGCGCTGAACTGGACCCGACCGCCTTCGTCGCCATGCACGAGCATTTCTCGCACGGCCGTGGCGTGGGCCGCGTCGGGCCAGGCGCGCAGCGATTCGAGCAGCGTGCGGGAGGCGGTGTTGAGCGCGTAGGCGCGGATGTCTTCCTTGCCCTGCGTGGCCGGCGGCACCACCAGCGCGACGCGCACGCGTTCGCGTGCGAGCAGCAGGGCCAGCGTGCGGCCTACGATGCCGGCGCCGCGAATGCAAACTTCTGGGGGGAGGGCCATCGAAGGATTGTATGGATTACGCCCACCCCCAGGCTGCGCGCACTTCGTGTCGCTTCGCCAACCCCCTCACGGGGGCGATACCAGCGGCCCGGCGAAGCCGGTTCCGCGGCATCCCTGGAAGGAACCGGGTATTTTCGAAAGCTGCGGGACAATCGCGGCCGAATTCCAAGGAACCCCCACCGTGTCCCAGCCTGCTTTCGACCTCGAAGCCACCATCTCGCGCCTGTTCGTCTATCCGGTCAAGTCCTGCGCCGGCGTCGAGCTCCCCGAAATGCTGCTGACCGAGACGGGGCTGGAGTTCGACCGGGCCTGGATGGTGGTCGACGCGCAGGGTGAATTCGTCACGCAGCGGCAGCTGCCGCGCATGGTGCTCATCAAGCCGCAGATGAAGCACACGGAAGTGGTGCTGCGCGCGCCCGGCATGCTGGCGCTGCACCTGGCCTTCGACCGCGTCGAGAAGCCGGTGCGGGTGCGCGTGTGGAAGGACGAGGTGGCCGCCTACGACATGGGCGACATCGCCGCGCAGTGGTTCAGTGACTTCCTCTCGGAGCCAGGCAAGCCGCAGACCCTGCGCCTCGTGCGCTTCGACCCCGAGCAGAAGCGCCTGTCGAGCATGAAGTGGACCGACGGCGTCGAGGCGGAAAACCAGTTCGCCGACGGCTACCCGCTGCTGGTGGCAAGCGAAGGCTCGCTGGCGGAGCTCAACGACCGCCTCGCCGCGCAGGGCCATGGCGCCGTGGGCATCGAGCGCTTCCGTCCCAACATCGTGCTGGCCGGCATCGAGTCGCACGACGAGGACCGGGTCGACGCGTTGCACATCTCCACCGGCGAAGGCGGGGCCGAGCTTCGCCCCGTCAAGCCCTGCACGCGCTGCCCGATTCCCGATATCGACCCGGCCACGGCTCTCAGCAGCCCCGAGGTCGGCAACACGCTGCGCACCTACCGCGCCGACGCGCGGGTGGATGGCGGCATCACCTTCGGCATGAACTGCATCGTGATCCAGGGCGTGGAGCACACGCTCAAGGTGGGGCAGTCCGTGGGCGCGAACTACAAGTTCGAATGATCGGCGGCGCCCTGCCGGCGCCTCAGAACTTCACCCCAGCGACCAGGATGATGTTCGCGTAGGGCGTGCACTCGCCCGTGCGCACCATGGCGCGTGCCTTGGCCGTGCGGCGCTTGAATTCCTCGTGCGACACCGTCTGCGGCTCGATGCCCAGCGACTGCGGATACCAGTCCGGCAGCTTCTTCGTATCGCCACCCAGTGCTTCGTCGGCCACGACGATGCCTTCCACCTGCATTTCCGACAGCACGGCCTGCAGCACGTCGTTCAGCAGCGGCACGCCGCGCGCCACCGCAAGGTCGATGCGTCGCGGGCCGTCGGGAATGGGCAGGCCGGCGTCGCCGAGCACGAGCATGTCGCCGTGGCCCAGCGAGGCGATCACGTGGGACAGTTCCGCGTGCAGCAGGGGAGAGCGTTTCACAGCTTGATCCAGTCGGGAGGCATGGGGCTGCGCAGAACGGCGTCGCGCTGCGGAATGGATGGCTGGGCACCGGGCTGCTGGATGCACAGCGCGGCGGCGCGTATGCCGAGGCGCACGGCCTCGTCGAAGGACTGGCCTTCGCCCAGCGCAACCGCGAGCGCGCCCAGGAAGGTGTCGCCGGCGGCCGTGGTGTCGACCGCCTGCACCTTCGGCGCGGGATGATGGCGCGCGCCGTCGGCATCGACCGCCACCGCGCCGCGCGAGCCGAGCGTGACCACCACGCGCGCGATGCCCTTGGCGCGCAGCGCCTGGCCGGCCTGCGCCGCCTCCTGCGGGCTGTCGGCGGACTGACCGCACAGCGTCTGCGCCTCGATCTCGTTGACGACCAGCGTGTCGATCAGCGGCCACAGCGGCTCGGCAATCGCCTGCACGGGCGACGGGTTCAGCAGCACCTTGCAGCCCGCGCCGTGCGCCACGGCGATGGCGCGCGCGACCTGCTCCATGGGCGTCTCGAACTGCGCCACGAGAAAGGCGGCGCCCTGCACCTGCTGCCTCAGCGAGGCTTCGTCGACCTCTACCCGGGCATTGGCGCCGGGGATCATCACGATGCGGTTCTGGCCGCCGTCCTCCACGAGGATCAGCGCCGTGCCGGTGGGCTCGCCGGCCACGGTGCGCAGCGCGGCGGTGTCGATGCCGTCGCGCTGCAGCGCATCGCGCAGGGCCGTGCCGTGCGCGTCGTCGCCTACGCAGCCGATCATCCGGACCCGGCCGCCTTCGCGCGCGCAGCTCACGGCCTGGTTGGCGCCCTTGCCGCCGGGAATGGTGGCGATCGAGTGGCCCAGCAGGGTTTCGCCAGCGGCCGGCGCATGCGGCACGCGCAGCACCAGGTCCATGTTGAGGCTGCCGAGCACCACGATGCGCGGTGCCTGGGCTGGGCTGCTGGAGGAAGGCTTCAGGCTCACGGGGTGCGGGACTTTCGGGTTTGCGTGGACGGCGTTTCGGTCGGGGCAGGGGCGGCGGGCTCGCGGAAGCTCGCGTGCCGCGCGGTCGAAGCGCGCACGCACAGCTCGGGCTGCAGAACCACCTTGCGCGCGTCGCGGCGCTTGCCGCCGACGCGCTCGAGCAGCATGTCGACCGCCAGCGCGCCGATGCGTTCCTTGGGCTGCGCCACGGTGGTGAGCGCAGGGCTGGTGTAGGCCGAGAGTTCGATGTCGTCGAAGCCGACGATAGAGAGCTCGTCGGGCACGCGCACGCCGCTTTCATGCGCGGCGCGCAGTGCGCCGATGGCCATCAGGTCGTTGCAGACGAAGACGGCGGAGGGCTTCTGTTCGGTGCGCAGGATGGCGTGCATCGCCTCGTAGCCGCCCTGGCTGGTGAAGCCGCCGCGCCACAGCAGCGTATCGGTATTGGCGATGCCGGGCGCGGCGCCGGCCTCGGCCAGCGCCATGCGCCAGCCTTCGATGCGCTGCTCGCTGGGCATCACGCCCACCGGACCGCCGATGCAGGCGATACGCTTGTGGCCCAGCGACAGCAGGTGCCGCACTGCGAGCAGGCCGCCTTGCATGTGCGCGGTTTCCACCAGGTCGCAGGCCGTGTCGGCAATCTCGCGGTCGACCAGCACGGTCGGCATGCGCAGGCCGCGCAGCTGCTTCATCAGGGAGTCTTCGTCGCCGGTGCCGGTCGACACCACGATGAGCCCGTCGATGCGGCGCTCGGCCAGCACCTGCAGGTACACGCTCTGGCGGTGGGGCTCGTCGTCGGTGTTGCACAGCACCAGCGTGTAGCCGGCGCCGAAGCAGCGGTCTTCCACGATGCGCACGATCTCGGCGAAGTAGGGGTTCGAGCTGTTGGGAATCAGCATGCCCAGCGTCGAGGTGGTGTTGCTCTTCAGGCTGCGGGCCATTGCGTTGGGCACGTAGCCCAGTTCGCGGATGGCGAGCTCCACGCGCTCGCGCACCTTGGCGCTCACGTGGCGGGTGTCGTTGACCACGTGCGAGACGGTGGTGACCGACACCTCCGCCTTCAGCGCGACGTCCTTGATGGTGGCCATGTTCTTTCCTGTTCCTGGATGAGGGGCGTCGTCAGGCCAGCCGGCGTTCCGCGCGGCGCTGGCGCAGCGTGTCGATGATGACGGCCACGACGATCACCGCGCCGGTGATGATGCGTTTGCTCGGTTCGCTCGCCCCGACTTGCGCAAGGCCTGCTTCCAGCACCGCGATGATCAGCACGCCGAAGAAGGTGTTGATGACCGAGCCGCGCCCGCCCATCAGGCTGGTTCCGCCGATGACCACGGCCGCGATCACCTGCAGCTCGATGCCGACGCCGGCGTTCGGGTCGGCGGCCTCGAGGCGCGCCGACTGCATCAGGCCCGCGAGCCCGGCCAGCAGCCCGGTGACGGCGAACACGATGATGCGGATCGGGCGCGGGTCGACGCCCGCCAGGCGCATCGCTTCTTCATTGGTGCCGATGCCCACCACGTGGCGGCCGAACACGGTGCGCGTGAGCACCATCTGCCCGGCGATCACCAGCAGCACCGCCAGCACGAAGGCCGCCGAGATGCCGCCGACCCACGGCGCGGCCAGGCCCGAGATGGCGTCGCCCACGTACTGCGTGCGCGAATCGGTCACGAGGTAGGCGCCGCCGCGCACCGCCTCGAGCATGCCCAGCGACACGATGAAGCTCGGCAGCCGCCACGCCACCGACACCGCGCCGGTGACCGTGCCGCAGACCAGCCCGGTGGCCAGGCCGAGCGCCGCGGCCAGCGGCACCGAGAGCTTCCATTCGAGGATGGCGGCCGCCGTGACGGCCGCGCTCAGCGCCAGCACCGAGCCCACCGACAGGTCGATGCCCGCGATGATCAGCACGAAGGTCATGCCGACCGCCATGACGGCCAACGCGGGAATCTCGTTCGCGATGGAGACGAAGGTCTCGCGCGTCAGGAAGTATTCGCTGAGCGATCCGAAGAGCGCGATCATGCCCACGAGCACGACCGTCAGGCCCAGGTAGGTGCCGAGCTGGCCCTTGAGCGCGGAAGGCGAGGGCTTCGGGGTGGAGGTTGGGGGGGCGGCAGCGTTCATGGTGTGTCGGCGGTGACCGGGGTCGGAACGGAAACGGGAGATACCGTCGGCGGGTTGGCGGCGCGTCCTGTCGCGTCGCTGAATGCTGCGGCTAGCAGCGATTGCTCGGTCCACTCGCCGCGCTCGAACACGGCGACGAGGCGGCCGGCGCTCATCACGCCGATGCGGTCGCACATGGCCATCAGCTCGCGCAGGTCGCTCGACACCATCAGCAGGGCCTTGCCGGCGTCGGTCATGCGGTCGAGTTCGGCATACAGGTCGGCGCGTGCGCCCACGTCCACGCCGCGCGTGGGTTCGTCGAGCAGCAGCACCTTGCATTCGCGATGCAGCCAGCGCGCGAAAACCACCTTCTGCTGGTTGCCACCGCTGAGCGTGGAAACCGGCTGCTCGATGCTGCGCGAGCGGATGCGCAGCAGTTCCACCAGCTTCTGCGCGATGCCGCGTTCCTTTGCGCGCTGCAGCCAGCCTGCGTGCGAGATCGCGCCCAGGTCGCTCAGCGTGGCGTTGACGCGGATCGATTGCGGCAGCAGCAGGCCCTGCGACTTGCGGTCTTCGGTGACCAGGCCGATGCCGGCGCGGATGGCCTGCATCGGCGAGCGCCAGCCCTTGCGCGCGTGCTGCACGGGCTGGTTGTTTTCATGGAGCGTGATCTCGCCGCGATCGGCGCGGTCGGCGCCGAACAGCAGCCGTACAAGCTCGGTCCGGCCCGAGCCGACCAGGCCGGCCAGGCCCATGACTTCGCCCGCGTGCAGGTCGATGTCGACGTCGCGCACGACCTGCGCCCGACCGATGCCGCGCGCACTCAGCAGCAGGGGGCCCGCCACGCGGCGGTCGCGGCCCTCGTGCTCGTGCACCTCGCGGCCGACCATGCGCTGCACCAGCTCGGATTCGCGCACGCCGGCCATGGCGCGCACGTCCACCAGCCGGCCGTCGCGCAGCACCGCCACGCGGTCGGCGATGCGCTGAAGCTCTTCGAGGCGGTGAGAAACGTAGACGATGGCCACGCCGCGCGCCTTCAGCAGGTCGATCTGCTCGAACAGGTGCGAGGTTTCGCGCGGGGTGAGCATGGCGGTGGGCTCGTCGAGCACCAGCACGCGCGTGTCGTCCAGCAGGTTGCGCGCGATCTCCACCATCTGCTGCTGGCCGATGCCCAGCCGCGCCACGGGCGTGGCCGGGTCGATGTTCTCCATGCCGATCTTCGCGAGCTGGCGCGCGGCCAGCTCGTGCAGCTTGGCGCGGCGGATCCAGCCGGTCTTGTTGGGCAGGCGGTCGAGCAGCAGGTTCTCGGCCACCGACAGCGTGGTGACGAGGCCGAGCTCCTGCATGACCATGCGCACGCCCAGCCGCTCGGCATCGCGGCGCGAGCCGGGCGCAAAAGGCTTGCCGTCGAGCAGCATCTGGCCGCGCGTGGGCTGCACCAGGCCGCAGACGATCTTCGACAGCGTGCTCTTGCCGGCGCCGTTCTCGCCCGTGAGGGCCAGCACTTCGCCAGCGTTGAGCACGAGCGAGACGTCGTCCAGCACCGGCGCCGCATAGTCCTTGCCGATGTTGGTGAGCGAAAGCACTGGCGCGCTGCGATTGTTGTTAGCCATCGATGGCAACCTTATTCCAGAAACACCACGGAACCGGCTTTGCCGGGCCGTTGGTGTTGCCCCCGGTAGGGGGTTGGCGAAGCGACACGAAGTGCGCGAAGCCTGGGGGCGAGCAACATCTACTTCGAATCTTTGGTGACCAGCACCACGTCGGTCTTCACCTCGGCGGGCATCTCCGACTGCTTCTTCTTGTCGGCGATGGCCTTCAGCGCGGTCTCGATGCCGAACACGGCCTGCTTGGCGGCGAACTGGTCGGCCGTGGCGAGCACGCGGCCGTCCTTCAGCATGGGCTTGATGGCGCCGATGTTGTCGTAGCCAACGACCAGCACCTTGCCGGTCTTGCCGGCTGCCTTGACCGCGGCCACGGCGCCCAGCGCCATGCTGTCGTTGCCGGCGAGCAGCGCCTTCAGGTCGGGGTGCTCGCGCATCATGCCGGCGGCGACCGTGTTGCCCTTGTCGATTTCCCACTGGCCCGACTGCACGCCCACCACCGTCACGCCAGCGGCCTTCATCGCATCTTGATAACCCAGCGTGCGCTGCTGCGCATTGAAGGTGGTCGACACGCCTTCGATGATGCCGACCTTGTCGCCGGCCTTCAGCTCCTTGGCGAGCGCGTCGCCCACCAGCTTGGCGCCGGCGCGGTTGTCGGGGCCGACGAAAGGCACCTGGATGCCCTTTTCCTTCAGTGCCGCGGCGTCGAACTGGTTGTCGATGTTGACCACCAGGATGCCCTTGTCGATGGCCGCCTTGACCACCGGCACCAGCGCCTTCGAATCGGCCGGCGCGATGACCAGCGCGTTGATCTTCTGCGCCACCATCTGCTCGACCATCTTGATCTGGGCGGCGGTGTCGGTCTCGTCCTTGATGCCGTTGGCCACCAGCGTGTATTGGGCGGCGTTGGCCTTCTGGTGCGCCTTGGCGCCGTCTTCCATGGTGCGGAAGAACTCGTTGGCCAGCGACTTCATGACCAGCGCGACCTTGGGCTTGTCCTGGGCGAAGGCGGGCGTTCCGGCCATGGCGCCCAGCAGCGTCAGTGCGGCAGCGCTTTGCAGGGTACGGCGGGTGAACTTCATGGTGAATGTCTCCTGGGATTGGTTGATCGGAACAACGGTGCGCCGGTCTTGGCCGGGGCGCCGATGTTAACTGACGGAAACGTTTGCGCAAACGTTTGCCAGTCGGTGCTAACCCTGATCGACGAAGGCGGTTTGCGGCGGCTCGAAGACCTGTCGAACGGGCATGGAGACATGCTCGCCTAAAATTGCGGGTTACCCAAGAGGACCTCCCATGAGTTTGCAATGCGGCATCGTCGGCCTGCCCAATGTCGGTAAATCCACCCTTTTCAATGCGTTGACCAAGGCCGGCATCGCGGCGGAAAACTATCCCTTCTGCACCATCGAGCCCAACGTGGGCGTGGTGGAAGTGCCCG
>BFBZ01000705.1_pt1 | contig 27759 bp, 32 predicted proteins | sample 1888401 | NCBI WGS metagenome assembly BFBZ01 (sample SAMD00112614, study PRJDB3348) | symbiont metagenome | host: Chara braunii
CCCCAGCCGTCTCGGTATGGTGGTTCAAACAAGCGTACGAAACGGAAGGGGAGCGCCATGGTCGATGCCGCAGAGCAGCAGCGCGAGCAGCTGAACACCGGGACCAAAGAGGTCGCTGAGAGCCACAGGTTCGACCAGGGCGCCCTGGAAGCGTGGCTGCAGGCCAATGTCGAGGGCTATGAAGGGCCGCTCGAGGTTCGCCAGTTTAAGGGCGGCCAGTCCAACCCGACCTACCAGCTCGTCACCCCCAACAAGAAATACGTCATGCGGCGCAAGCCGCCGGGCAAGCTGCTGCCCTCGGCCCACGCGGTGGACCGCGAGTACAAGGTGATCACCGCCCTCTATCCCACCGGCTTCCCGGTGGCGCGGTCCTATGGCCTGTGCACCGACGACAGCGTCATCGGCACCATGTTCTATGTGATGGACATGGTCGAAGGCCGCATCCTCTGGGACCAGCAACTTCCGCAGTACGCACCGGAAGAGCGCCGGGCGATCTACACGGCCAAGATCCAGACCATGGCCGACCTGCATAACACCGATTACGAGGCCATCGGCCTGGGCGACTACGGCAAGCCCGGCAACTACATGGGCCGGCAAGTCGATCGCTGGACCAAGCAGTACAAGGCCTCGGAAACCGTTCACCTCGAGGACATGGAAAAACTGATCGAGTGGCTGCCCAAGTCACTCCCGGCCCAGGACCGCACCAGCATCGTTCACGGCGACTATCGCCTCGACAACATGGTCCTGCACCCCACCGAATCGAAGGTAATCGCCGTCCTCGACTGGGAGCTCGGCACCCTCGGCGATCCGCTCGGCGACTTCACCTACCTGCTCATGAACTGGGTCAACGGCACTATTTCCCAACTGCCGGACCTCACCGCCCACGGCATTCCCACCATCGAGGAAGCCGTCGACATCTATTGCGAGCGCACCGGTCGGTCCGGCCTGCACCACCTCGACTGGTTCTTCTCGTACAACATGTTCCGCCTGGCCGGGATCCTCCAGGGCATCGTCGGCCGCGCCCGCGACGGCACGGCCAACAGCCCGCAGGCCGCCGCTATGGAAGCCCGCGTGCCGCTTCTCGCCGCCTCGGCCTGGAAGTATGCCCAGAAGGCCGGCGCGGCCTAAGCCGCATCGAACTTTAGAGAACGCCATCGGGCGCGTGACCTCCGGGTCACGCGCCCGATCCGTTTTTAGGCCAACATGCGGACGTTGGGCTCGCGCGCCCAGTAGCGCTTAGCGGCTGCGGCGATGAACGCGTCGTCCAGGCCGGTCACGCCCTCGTCCGGCGTGACACCAGCCTTGTCGAGCAAGGGCTTGGCCTCTTCGCTGGCGCCGATGGCCTTCAGGTGGCCGAAGGCGTCCATCACGAACTGGACCGCTGCGCCCTCTTTCAGCAGCATGGCGCAGCCCTCCGCCGAAAGCGCCACGGCGATGGCGTCCACCATCACCGAGGGCGTCCCCGCCAGCTGGCCGTCGGCCTTCAGCAGCGATCCGTCCGACAGCTTCGCGCCGCCGATCTTCGGCGCGATAATCATCGCCACAGCCCCGGCTGCCTTGATCGCCTCGGTGAGCTTGGCGACAGACGCAGCATCGGTGCCGTCAGCCACCAGCACACCGACCTTCCGGCCCTCCAGGCTGTCGAACTCGCGCGGCCCGTCGATGATCCGCAATGCAGGCGAGAGATCGAAATCCTGAACCTTCACGGCGGTAGCCGATGCCTTGGGCAGCGGCATGTTCAGGCCATCGGCCACCCGCGCCGCCAGGTCCGGATCCACGTTCACCAAGTTGGACAGCATCCGCGTCCTGATCGCCTCGATCTCGACCTTCGACAGCTCGAACACAAGGGCCGAGGCTAGGTGCGCCTGTTCCGGCGCAGCCAGGGAGCGGAAGAACATCCGCGCCTGGCTGTAGTGGTCTGCGAAGCTCTCCGGGCGGATGCGCAGCTTGTCGCCGCTCTCGGTGGACGGGAAGGTCGCGAAGCCCGTCACCGGGCATTCCCGTGGGCCGCCCTCTTCCTTCGCCGTCTCGGCCAGGCTGTTGGGCTCGTAGTTGGCGCGGCCCTTGGGCGTAAGCATCTGCATCTGCCCGTCGCGCTGGAAGTTCATCACCGGGCACTTGGGCGCGTTGATCGGGATCTGGTGGAAGTTGGCGGTCCCCAGCCGGCTCTTCTGGGTGTCGAGATAGGAGAACAGCCGACCCTGCAGCAGCGGGTCGTTGCTGAAGTCGATGCCGGGGGGAACATTGGCCGGGCAGTAGGCGACCTGCTCGGTCTCGGCGAAGAAGTTGTCCGGATAGCGATCCAGCACCATCCGCCCGACGATGCGCACCGGCAGCACTTCTTCCGGAATGATCTTGGTGGGGTCCAGCACGTCGTAGGGCAGGGAGTCGGCGAATTCCTGATCGAAGGTCTGGATGCCCAACTCCCACTCGGGGAAGTCGCCGCGCTGGATGGCTTCGAACAGGTCCCGGCGCTGGAAGTCCGGATCGGCGCCGGCGATCTTCACCGCCTCGTCCCAGATGGTCGATTGCAGACCCTGCTTGGGCTTCCAGTGGAACTTCACGAAGGTCGAGTCGCCCGCCGCGTTGACGAACCGGAAGGTGTGGATGCCGAAGCCTTCCATGGTCCGCAGGCTGCGCGGAATGGTGCGGTCCGACATCGCCCACATGATCATGTGGGTGGCCTCAGGCATCAGGCTGATGAAGTCCCAGAAGGTGTCATGGGCGCTGGCGGCCTGCGGGTAGCCGCGGTCGGCCTCCATTTTCACCGAGTGGATCAGGTCCGGGAACTTGATGGCGTCCTGGATGAAGAACACGGGGATGTTGTTGCCCACCAAGTCCCAGTTGCCCTCCTTGGTGTAGAACTTCACCGCGAAGCCACGGACGTCGCGCGGCGTGTCCACCGAGCCCGCGCCGCCAGCCACGGTGGAGAACCGCGTGAACAGCGGGGTCTTCTCGCCGGCCCGCTGGAAGATGTCGGCCTTGGTGATGTCCGACAGCGATTCATAGAGCTCGAAATAGCCGTGCGCCGCCGAGCCTCGGGCGTGGACGATCCGCTCAGGAATCCGTTCGTGGTCGAAATGGAAGATCTTCTCCCGCAGGACGAAGTCCTCCAGCAGCACCGGCCCGCGTTCGCCGGCCTTGAGCTGGTTCTGATTGTCGGAGACCCGGATGCCTTGGTTGGTGGTCAGGTACGCCTCCGCGGCAGGAGGCCCCTCCACCGGCACATGCTGGTGGGTTTCGTCGCCATTGCCCCGATCTGTTTCGAAGCCGGTTTTCGTCGCCATTTGCATACCTTGGTTTTAGGTCTGAGAAAGTTGACGGCTGAACCGCTCGCGCTGGGGTTGGTTCCGGTGTGAGCGCGCCGTCGGGCGATGTCGGGGTGCGGGACGTGAAGATCATCATCGTGGGCGCCGGGATCGGCGGGCTGACCGCGGCGCTCAGCCTGCATCAGGCGGGCTTCGAGCCGGTGGTGTTCGAGGCCGTGCGACGGATGGCGCCGCTGGGCGTCGGCATAAACGTCCTCCCCCACGCCACGCGGGAATTCGCCGAGCTCGGTCTGCTGGATGACCTCAAGGCCGCCGGGGTCGAGATCGACGAATTGGTCTMCCTGACCCGCCACGGCAAACGGATCTGGCAGGAGCCCCGCGGTCTGGCCGCCGGCTATCACTGGCCGCAGATCGCCATCCATCGCGGCGAGCTGCAGATGCTGCTGTTGCTCAAGGTGCAGGAACGCCTGGGCGCCGACAGCGTCCGGTTCGGCCACACCCTGGCGGACCTGCAGACCGACGACGCCGGCGTCACCGCCCGGTTTGCCGACCGCGAGACCGGCGAGACCCTCGCCACAGAGCAGGCGGACCTGCTGATCGCCGCCGACGGCATCCACTCCGCCGTGCGCCGCCAGTTCTACCCCGATGAAGGCCTGCCCAAGTGGAACGGCGTCACCCTGTGGCGGTCCACCAGCCGCACGGGCAAGGTGCTGAACGGCCGCTCCATGCTGTGGGCCGGTCACGCCCGACAGAAGTTCGTGGCCTATCCCATCGCCTATGATGCGCAGACCGGCGAGACGACGCTGAACTGGATCTGCGACCTGAAGCGGGAGGAGGACGACACGCCGGCCCGGGAGGACTGGAACCGCCAGGGCGACCGCGCGGAGTTCCTGCCGCCGTTCGAGGGCTGGACCTGGCCCGGCGTCGACGTGCCGGAACTGGTCAGGGCGTCCGGCGAGGTGTTCGAGTGTCCCATGGTCGACCGCGATCCCCTGCCGCGCTGGACCTTCGGTCGGACCACCCTGCTGGGGGACGCCGCGCACCCGATGTATCCGATCGGCTCCAACGGGGCGACGCAGGCGGTGATCGACGCCCGGGTCCTGGCCTATCACCTGGCCACCGCCGACACCCCGGCGCAGGCCCTGGCGCTCTATGAAGAGGCGCGCCGGCCGGCCACCGCCCGGATCGTGCTGATGAACCGCGCCAACGGTCCTGACCAGGTCATGGAACTGGCCGAGCAGCGCGCGCCGAACATCGAGGACGATCTGGACGCCGTCCTGCCCATCGCCGAACGCCAGGTCATCGCCGACGGCTACAAGCAGGTGGCGGGCTTCGACCCGGCCACCCTCAACCAGCGGCCCAGCTTCACGCCGCCGGCCGCAGACAGCGCCCGCCGGCCCGGCTAACCTCCTGGCCAAGGGGGAGACCAACATGGATCCAAAGCGCCTGCCGGCAAGGCTGGTCCTCGCGGCGTCGGTCGTCGCCGGCGTCAGCTATATGGCCTCATGGGACCTCGGCCTGACCGAGCCGCAGAGCCTGACCTGGAAGGGCCTCGGGGTGGGCCTGCTGGCCCTCTATGCGGCGCTGGTGGCGCGCAACGGGGATGGCTGGCGGATCTGCGCGGTCATGGTGTTCGGCGCCCTGGGCGACGTGCTGCTGGGCGCGGCCGGCCTGATCGTCGGCGCCGTGGCCTTCCTGATCGGTCACCTCATCGCCATCTGGCTCTATCTGCGCCACCGCCGGCCAAGCCCGACGCGCAGTCAGACCCTGCTCGCCATCGTCCTGGTGCCTGCCACCGTCACTATCGCCTACCTGCTGCCCGACGATCGCGCAGGCGCGCCGGGCGTTGCGGTCTACGCCTTCTTCCTGGCGGTGATGGCCGGCTGCGCCTGGGTGAGCCGCTTCCCGCGCTACATGGTCGGGATCGGCGCCCTGATGTTCGTGGTCTCCGACCTGCTGATCTTCGGCCGCGAAGGCCCGCTGGCTGGTCAGGCCTGGGTCGGCTTCGGGGTCTGGGGCCTCTACTACTTCGGGCAGCTTCTCATCTGCCTCGGCGTCACGCGGACCCTGGCCAAACCCGCGCCCGCGTAGCAGAACCGCATGCAGCAGCGTGAGGATCCGATGAGCTACAACACCCTGAAGTACGAGGTCGCCGACCGCATCCTCACCCTGTCGCTGAACCGGCCGGACAAGCTCAACGCCTTCACGGTCGAGATGGCCCACGAGCTGATCGCCGCCTTCGAACGGGCCAGCGACGACGACGAGGTCGGCGCGATCATCGTCACCGGCGAGGGCCGCGCCTTCTGCGCCGGCATGGACCTCTCCAGCGAGGGCAATGTCTTCGGTCTGGACGAGACCCAGACGCCCACCATGGCCGACATGCGTGAGCGCCTGGACGATCCTGTGATCCGCGATGGCGTCCGTGACACCGGCGGCCGCGTGACCCTGGCCATCTACAACTGCAAGAAGCCGGTGATCGCCGCGATCAATGGCGCGGCGGTCGGCATCGGCGCCACCATGACGCTCGCCATGGACATCCGGCTGGTCTCGGAGAAGGCCCGGATGGGCTTCGTCTTCGGCCGCCTGGGCATCGTGCCCGAGGCCTGCTCCAGCTGGTTCCTGCCCCGCCTAGTGGGACCGCAACAGGCCCTGGAATGGGTGCTGTCGGGCGACATCTTCGACGCCGCCGAGGGCCATCGCGGCGGGCTGTTCCGCTCGATCCACGCGCCGGAAGCCCTGCTGGACGAGGCGCGCGCCCTGGCGCGGAAGTTCATCGACAACCGCTCGCCGGTGGCCGTCGCCCTGGCTCGCCAGATGATGCTGCGCAACGCCGCCCAGCCGAACCCGATCGAGGCCCACCGCGTGGACTCGCTCGCCATGTTCTACACCAGCATCGGCGACGGGAAGGAAGGCGTGGCCGCCTTCCTGGAGAAGCGCGATCCGACCTTCACCGAGAAGGCTTCTGCCATGCCGCCCTTCTATCCCTGGGACGAGCGCTAGCCACACCACGGTCGCCGAAATCTGCCATGATGGCGCGTCCCGGACGTCACGGGTCGCCCCGACGCGAGAGCCTCATGACCCCGCCGAGCAAGCCGCCGATGAAGTCCTTCGCCGATCTGCGCGGTCCCAAGGTGACGCCAGGGACCTACGCGCCGCCGACGCCCAAGGTGTCGCGGCAGAAGAAGGCCAAGGTGTTGACGGCCGCGGAGAAGGCCGCCTTCCTGGCCTCGCGGCCCGACCTCAAGCCGAAGTCCTGATCGTCCCTTGAAGCAGGTCATCGTCGTCAATCAGGCGCTGCAGCTACCGCCGGGCAAGATGGCCGCCCAGGTGGCGCACGCCGCCGTCGGCGGCTTCCTGCGCGCCGAGCGCGAACATCAGATCGGCTGGCTGGAAAGCGGCATGCCCAAGGTGGTGCTGCGCTGCGAGTCGGAGGAACGGCTGATGGAGTTGCTGGGCCAAGCGGAGCAGGCGGGCCTCGCCGCCATGCTGGTGCGCGACGCCGGCCGCACGGTGGTGGAGGCGGGCACCGCCACCTGCATCGGCATCGGGCCGGGCCCCATCCTAGAGGTCGACAAGATCACCGGGACGCTGAAGCTGGTCCGATAGTCGCCAGCAGGCGGTCCAGCGCCGCCTCGTCCTCGAACACAGCCTTCACCGGCCAGGCCTCAACCCGCTCACGCCAGGCGGCGGGCAGGCGAACCCAATCCTTCTCGGTGGTCACTAGGGTCGCGCCGTAGAGCGCGGCGCGCTCGGCCAGCATCTTCAAGCTGGCCTCGTCATAGGCGAAGTGGTCGGGGAAGTTGGCGAAGTCGGCCAGCTCGGCGCCGGCGGCCTTCAAGGCCCGCTCGACCTTCCACGGCATGCCGATCCCCGCGAAACCCAGCAGCGGCCCGGCAGGCGGCGGCGCGGCAGGCAGCAGGCGAGCCACCAGCACGGGCTTGTCCTTGAAGACCGCCAGCAGCTCAGGATCAGGCTCGGCCAGATCGCCGGGCAGCATCAGGACGACGGCGTCGGCCCGCGCCAGCCCCACGGCCAGCGGCTCGCGCAGGGGGCCGGCCGGAAACACCCGGCCATCGCCCAGCGGCCAGGCGTTGTCCCGCGTCTCGCCGTCCACCACGACCAGCGACAGGGTCTTCTTCAGGCTGGGGTTCTGGTGTCCGTCGTCCAGGATGATGGCGGTCGCGCCCGCCGCCACCGCAGCCTTCGCGCCGGCGGGGCGATCCCGCGAAATCCAGATCGGCGCGTCGCCTGCCAGCATCAGCGGCTCGTCACCCACCTGGCCGGTGGCGTGCCGGGAGGGGTCGACCCGCAGCGGTCCGGCCTCCGAGCCCCCATAGCCCCGCGACAGGCCGTGCGCGCCGGGCAGCCGATGGAGCAGCTCCCGCACCACCGGCGTCTTGCCGGTGCCGCCCACGGTCAGGTTGCCGACGCAGATCACCGGCGCGCCGGGATCGACGGGCTGGGCCTTGGCGATCCGCCGCGCGGTCACCGCCGCCCAGATCCAGGACAGGGGCGTCATTACGGCGCGGGCGATCCCGCCGGGGCCGCCTTGCCGCACGTACCACCATCGGGGTGTCGCCAGCTTCATATCAGTGGCAACAGGGGATCGAGCCGGCCCATGGCGTCCTCCAAGGCGCCCTGCTGGCGCTCCGCATAGGCGAGGCCGGCGTCGCCGATCTCCCGCGCCCGGTCCGGATCGGCCAGCAGCTCGGCCACCTGACGCGCCAGGGCCTCGGCGTCCATGGCCTCCAGCGCGGCGCCGGCGGCGAACAGCTCCGCATAGGTCGAGGCGTTGTTGAACACGTGCGGTCCCGTGATCACCGGCAGGCCCAGCCGCGCGGGCTCCAGGGGATTGTGGCCGCCGATGTCGGGCAGGAAGCTGCCGCCCATCACCACCACGTCGGCCATGCGGAAGAAGAGGCCCATCTCGCCCAGGGTGTCGGCCACATAGACCTGGGTGGCGTCGTTGAGTTCATGGCCCGCCGCTCGTCTGGCGGTCCGTCGGCGGTTGCCGAACAGGGCCGCCAATTCCGTTCCGCGCTCGGGATGCCGTGGCGCGATCACCAGCAGGGCGTCGTCGGGCAGGGCCTGGGCTATGGCCTCGGCGATGATGAATTCCTCGCCGGGATGGGTGCTGGCCGCCAGCACCACCGGCCGCGAGCCGACGATCGCCAGCATCTTGGTCAGCTCGGCGGCGTCCACCGGCGGCGGCGGGCCGACGCGCTTGAGGTTCAGATGCCCGTCGATCCGCGCGCCCAGATTGGCCAGCCGCGCCTCGGTCTCGGCCTCCTGCGGCAGGATCAGATCATAGGCCGCCAGCAGCGCCTCGGCGGCCACCGGGGKGCGCGCCCAGCCGTCGGCGCTCTTCTGGGTCATCCGGGCCGAGACCAGGGCCAGCTTCACCCCGCGGTCACGGGCGCCCAGGATCAGGTTCGGCCAAAGCTCGCTCTCCACGAACACGCCCAGGTCGGGCCGCCAGTGATCGAGAAACCGGGCCGTCGCCCGTGGCCCGTCCACCGGCGCGTACTGATGGATCGCGCCGGCCGGCAACCGTTGGCCCAGCAGTTCGGCGGAGGTCCGCGTGCCGGAGGTGACCAGCAGGACGAGATCGGGGCGCCGGATGCGCAGGGCCTCGGCCAGGGGCAGCAAAGAGACGCTTTCGCCGACGCTCACCCCATGCAGCCAGACCAGCGAGCCGGGTGGCCGCGGGACGCTGGCCTCGCCCAACCGCTCGCCCAGGCGCTCGGGATCTTCCTTGCCCCGCCGGGCTCGCCTGCGGAGGATGGCGGGGGCCAGCGGCTCGACCAGGGCCGTGGCCGCCGCGTAGAGCCCGAGGGAGAGGGGGCGGCTCACACCGCGTGGACGACGGCCAGCCGACAGGCTCCGGCCTCGCCCTGCTCGATCTGCACCGTAGCGTGTCCGATCCGGAACTGGTTGGCCAGGCCCTCGCAGATGCTGTGCAGGAAGGCGTCGCCCTCGTCGTTGGCCGGCCGGATCAGGTGAACGGTGAGCGCCGTCTCCGTGGTGCTCATCGACCAGATATGCAGGTCATGCACCTCGGTCACCCCGGGGCGGCTGGCCAGCCAGGCGCGGACCTTCTCGACGTCGAGGCCGGGCGGCGCGGCGTCCAGCGCCATGTTCACCGAATCCCGCAGCAGGCCCCAGGTGCCGAGGATGATGACCACGGCGATGACCAGGCTCAGCGCGGGGTCGATCCACGACAGGCCGGTCAGCATGATCACGCCCGCCCCGACCACCACGGCCAGGGAGACCGCGGCGTCGGCGGCCATGTGCAGGAAGGCCCCGCGGATGTTCAGGTCCTCATGGCCGCGCATGAACATCAGGGCCGTGGCGGTGTTGATCACCACCCCGATGGCCGCGACGATCATCACCGGCATGCTGGCCACCGGCGCGGGCTCCATGAACCGATGGATGGCTTCCGAGACGATCACCCCCACCGCCACCAGCAGCAGGACGGCGTTGGCCAGGGAGGCCAGGATGGTCGCCTTCGACAGGCCGTAGGTCCGCTTGGAGGTGGGCGCGCTCTTGGCCAGGATCGTGGCGCCCCAGGCCACCACCAGGCTCAGGACGTCGGAGAGGTTGTGGCCGGCGTCGGCCATCAGCGCCAGGGAGCCCGACCAGAAGCCCACGCCCGCCTCGGCCAGGACGAAGGCGAAGTTCAGCCCGATCCCGACCGCGAAGGCCATGCCGAAATCCTTCGGCGCGTGGCTGTGCCCGTGTCCGCCGTGGCTATGGCCGCCATGGCTGTGGGAATGACCGTGGTCGTGCCCGTGATCGTGCTTATGCCCATGGTCGTGGGCATGGTTGTGGCCGTGGTGATCGTGCCCGTGATGATGGTGATCGTGAGCCATGGCCCTATCTGTCACCAGAGCGGCCGGACGCCAAGTCCTCCGCCCGCCGGGTCACCGCCGACAGCCGCTCTGACCACTCAGCGATCAACTGCGCGATCATCGCGTCATCGGCGTCGGCAGGCACGTGATAGGGGCCGTCCCAGACGGTTGCGCCCCGGCCGAACGGCTTGGCGAACATCACCTTATCCCAGGTGTCGAGCTGCCAGGCCGGCGAGACGGCGACCCCCATCATGTAGACCGGCGCTCCGGTCCGCTTGGCGATCTGCAGGGCGCCCGGCGCGATCACCTCGTTAGGGCCGCGGGGGCCGTCGGGGGTGATCACGAAAACCCCGCCGTCCTTGATCCAGTTCATCGCCTCGCGGATGGCGGCGACGCCCGCCCGCGCCTTGTTGGCGTCGCCCTTCTTGGCCGAGGAGGTGCGGATCGCCGGGAAGCGCGCCCGGGCCAGGGCCTGGGCGATGAACTCTCCGTCCGACGAGGGCGAGACCATGCAGCGCAGCTTGTTCCGCCGCCACCAGATCTGCGCCAGGCCGAGCGCCAGCGGGATACGCCCGTGCCAGAACAGCGCCATGGCCGGGACGTCGTCCTTCAGCACCGGCTCCATGCAGTCCAGGCCCTCGTGACGCCAGGGCACGGTGCGCCGGGTGATCACCAGGACCAGCCACAGCACCCAGCTCAGCAGGGCCTGCACCCAAGGCTGACGAATCAGCTTCTTCACGCCGCCGGCTCCGCCTCCAGGTCCTGGCTCTTGGCCAGGCGGGCATAGAGGCCGCGTTCGCCGATCAGGCTGTCGTGGTCGCCGGTCTCCACGACGCGGCCGCGGTCGATCACATAGATCCGGTCGGCCCCGCGCACGGTCGAGAGGCGGTGGGCGATAAGCATGGTGGTGCGCCCGGCCATCAGCCGCGCCAGCGCCGCCTGCACCTGGGCCTCGCTCTCGGTGTCGAGCGCGCTGGTGGCCTCGTCCAGCAGCAGGATCGGGGCGTCCTTCAGGAAGGCGCGCGCAATGGCGATCCGCTGGCGCTGGCCGCCCGAGAGCCGTGCGCCGGCCTCGCCGACCTGGGTGTCGTAGCCCTGGGGCAGGGCGGTGATGAAGTCGTGGGCCGCGGCGGCCTCGGCGGCGGCCTGGATCTCGGCCTGGCCGGCGTCCGGTCGGGCGTAGGCGATATTGGCGCGGATGGTGTCGTCGAACAGGAACGGCTCCTGGGTCACCAGGGCGATCTGGTCGCGCAGGGAGGCGAGCGTCACGTCGCGCACATCGGTCCCGTCGATGGTCAGACGGCCGGTGGTGGCGTCGTAGAACCGCGGGATCAGGTTCAGGATCGTGGACTTGCCGCCGCCGGACGGGCCGACCAGGGCCACGGTCTCGCCGCGGCGGGCGTCCAGCGTGATCTCCTGCAGGGCGGATGGGCCGTCGGCGGCATAGCTGAAGCCGACGCCCTCGAACCGGATGGCGCCGTCGCCGCGGGCCAAGGTCTTGGCTCCGGCCTGTTCGCGGACCTCCGGCTCCACGTCCAGCGAGGCGAACAGCCGCCGCGCCGCCGACAGGCCCTCGGCCATCACGGTCTGCAGGTTGGCCAGTTGCCGCAGCGACTGCGAGGCCAGGCCCAGCGCGCCGATGAAGGCCACGAAGGCGCCGACGTTCATGCCGCCGGTCTGCGAGCGCCAACCGGCATAGGCGATCACCCCGGCGGTGATCAGGGTCATTAGGGTCTCGGTGGCGGGCGCCGCGCGGGCCCGGGCGTTGGCGCCCTTGACTAGGTGCTTCTGCCGACGCGTCACCACCTCGGCGACCCGGCCCTCCTCGTGGGCCTCGCGGTTCTCGATCTTCACCACCCGGACGCCGTCCAGGCTCTCCATGATCGCCGTGGAGAGGGCCGAGGTCTCGGCCATCGCGCCCTTGGTGGCCTTCACGGTCCGCTTGGAGAACCGCCGCATGACGGTCGTCGCCAACGGCGCGGCCACCACCAGCACGAGGGAAAGCATCGGGTCGTTGCCGATCATCACGATGATCGCCCCGATCACCGTCAGCAGGTGCTGGGTGTAGTTGATCACCCCCGAGGTCGCCGCCTCGCGGATCAGGCCGGCGTCATACAGAACAGACGAAACGAACGACCCTGTATGTTCGGATCGTAGTCTTGCGAGGTCGGCGCGCACCAGCTTGCCGAAAAGCTGCACCTGGACTTGGCCCACCACCTCGTTGCCGATCCGGTTGACCTGGCTGGCCTGGATCACCTGGGCCAGGCCCCGTCCGATGGCGAGCGCCGCGATGGTCAGCGGGATGGTCAGCAGGGTTCCGGGCTTGTGATTGACCAGCAGGTCGTTGATCGCCGGCTCCAGAATCTGGATCAGGCTGGCGCTCAGCACCGCCACGGCGATCGCCGCCACCAGGGCCACGGTCCAGCCCCGCCAGCGCGGCGCCATATAGGCGCGCCAGATGCGGCCGATCACGACGCGGGTCGGCAGTTCAGCGGGGGCGGGCGCCTGGCTCATCAGTCCTTGGGGTCGGCTGTCGGGGCCTCGAAGTCAAGCCGAGGCGACGGGGCGGTCGCTTCGCCGCGCTTCCGTTTCGGCGCGTCACCGCCTACCTAGGGCCTGTGAACCAGGACAGCCCCACCCCCGGATTCGACCTCGCCAGCCCCGCCGGGCGGGTCTCGACCTATCTCGACTATCTGTGGAAGGACCACGCCTATCTGCGGCTGGGCTTCTCCAACGCCCACTGGATCAGCGACGAACTGGTGCGAACCAACCAGCCTTGGCCCCATCAGCTGGCCGAGTGGAAGCGGCGCGGGATCAAGACGATCATCAACCTGCGCGGCGGGTTCGACGCCAGCTTCCACGCCCTGGAAAAGGACGCCTGCCAAAGGCTGGGCCTGACCATGGTGGACTTCACCATCACCTCGCGGGAATGCCCCAGCGTGGCGCGGGTGCTGGGCGCCAAGGAGCTGTTCGAGACCATCGAGTACCCGGCCCTGATGCACTGCAAGTCCGGCGCGGACCGGGCGGGCATCATGAGCGTGTTCTACATGCACTTCCGGCAGGGCAAGACGATCCGCGAGGCCCTCGAGCAACTGAGCCTGCGCTACCTGCATGTGAAGCAGGGGAAGACGGGGGTTCTAGACTACACCTTCGAGCGCTACCTGGCCGAGGGCGAACCCAAGGGCATGAGCTTCATCGACTGGGTGCAGAGCCCGCTCTACGACCCCGCCGCCATCAAGGCCGACTTCCGTAGCCAGATGTGGGGCCGCCTGCTGACCGAAGGCCTGCTGAAGCGGGAATAGGCGCCGGCCCATCCGACCTCCATCCGACCCTCATCCTCCCCCGTTCACGGGGGAGGGGGACCACGCCCCTCTTAGGCGTGGTGGAGGGGGCGTGACTGGGCTGTGAGTCAGTAAGAGGGCTCCGTGCGCCGGCTCGCCCCCTCCACCGCTACGCGGTCCCCCTCCCCCATGAATGGGGGAGGAAGAAACTAGTGCTTGTGGTCGTGCTCGTCGCCGGTGTGCGGGTCGAGCAGCTTGTGGGCGTGGATGATGAAGTAGCGCATCAGGGCGTTGTCCACGGTGGACTGGGCCTTGGCGCGCCAGGCGGCGACGGCTTCGGCGTGGCTGGCGTAGGCGCCCACCAGGTCGATCTTCGACAGGTCGCGGAACTTGATGCCGTCGACGCCTTCGAGTTCGCCGCCGATCACCAGATGCAGGAGCTGTTTGTCGGACATACGGGTCTCCGTTGGGATGACTCAATTGCCGATGGCGATATGCCGGACACGGTTAAGGATCAATGGGGCGAGACGAGGCGCCGCACATAACAGGCTGCGTTGCTGCGGCGTCGGGCCGTTGTAGCTGAACGGCTCTCCCTGGTGGGTGCCGCAGTAGGCGCCCGCTTCACGGGCGATCAGGTCGGCGGCGGCCAGGTCCCAGTCGTGCTTCGAAACCGGAGCGAAGGCCGCGTCGAAGGCGCCAGAGGCCACCAGGCACATGCGATAGGCCGTTGAGTTCCGCGCCTCGATACGCATGGCCGGCCAAGGCGTGGGCCAGGCGGGGTGGCTGAACATGCGGGCGTCGCCCACCATGCCGCAGCCTTCCAGCACCTCGCAGTCCGAGGCGTGGATCGGCTCGCCGTTCAAGGTCGCGCCGCCGCCGGCGGTGGCCTGGTACATCTCGTCCAGTTGCGGAGCGAACACCGCGCCGGCCGAGGGCAGGGCGCCGTCGACCACGGCGATGGACACCACCCACCAGGGGCGGTCCTTCATGAAGGCGCGGGTGCCGTCGATGGGATCGACCACGAACAGCCGCTGCTTGGAGAGGCGCTCCGGATCGTCGGCGGTCTCTTCCGACAGCCAGCCATAGTCCGGCCGCGCCGCGCTCAGCCGGGCCTTCAGCAGGGCGTCGACCGCCAGGTCGGCATTGGTGACCGGGGTCGAGTCGCCCGGCTTGTAGGCGGTCTCCAGCCCCTCGGCGCGCAGCTTCATGGCCAGCGCGCCGGCTTCCCGGGCCGCCTCGGCGATCAGGATGAGATCGGCGGCGGCGTCGGTCACTCAGAGGCCCGCAATCGCCAGGGCGTCCACCAGTATGGACGGCGAATTGGTCGATCCGCGGAATTCCAGGTCGGACCCTGGGACCAGCCGGCCGTAGATGTCGATCAGGTTGCCCGCCACGGTGATCTCGGTGACGGGGTAGGCGTATTCGCCGCCCTCGAACCAGAAGCCCGCGCAGCCCACCGACCAGTCGCCGGTGTTGCCGTTCAGGGACGGGCCGAACATCGAGGTGATCAGCAGGCCGCTCTTGGCCTCGGCCATCAGGCCCGCTTGGTCCAGGGTTCCCGGATGCAGGGTCAGGTTGGAGGTGGACACCCCAGGAGGTCCCGCCAGGCCGCGGGAGGCGTGGCCGGTGGTGTCCAGGCCAAGTTGCCGCGCCGAGCTGGAGTTCAGCAGCCAGGTGGTCAGGACCCCGTCGTCGATCAGCGACCAGGCCTTGTTCTCCACACCTTCGTCGTCGAAGGGCGAGGACCCCAGGCCACGGATTTTGTGCGGGTCGTCGCGGACGGTGACGCCCTTGGCGAACACCTGCTGGCCCAGCTTGTCCTTCAGGAACGAGGTGCCCCGCGCGATGGACGGGCCGGAGATCGCGCTGATCAGCGGGCCGAGCAGCGACGAGGCCATGCGGTTCTCGAAGATCACCGGTGCGGTGGTGGAGGCGATCTTGCGGGCGCCCAGCCGGGCGGCGGCGCGGCGGCCGGCCTCCTGGCCGATGGCTTCGGCGGACGGCAGGTCGGCGCGCCAGCGGGTGGAACGGCCGTCATAGCCGCTCTCCATGGCCTCGCCTTCGCCGGCCACCACGGAGGCGCCGACGGAAAATCCCGAGGCGCGATGGACGCCCGAGAAGCCGCCGGAGGTCAGCAGCCGCCACTCCGACGCAGACGCGCTGGCGGAGCCGCCCTCGGAGTTGGAGATCTGCGGCATGGCGCGGGCCGCGTCCTCGGCGATCCGGGCGACAGCTTCCAGGTCCTCGGGCGAGGGCTCGGCGGGGKCGTAGAGATCGAAGTCGGCGAACGGGCCCTTGGCCAGGCGATCCTGCGGCGCGAGGCCGGCATAGGGATCTTCCGGCGCCAGGCGGGCCATGGCGACGGCTCGGTCCACCAGCTTGGCGCGGGCCTCGGCGGAGATATCGGAGCCGGAGACCGTGGCCTGCCGCTGGCCGACGAACACCCGGAGTCCGATGTCGCGCGATTCCTCGCGCTCCACCTCTTCCAGGGCTCCAAGGCGGACATTGATCCCCAGGGCGCGGCGCTCGGCTCCGACGACCTCGGCGGCGTCGGCTCCGGCTTTCAGCGCGGCGGCGACGACATCGGCAAGCAGGCTCTCTTCCATCAAGGCCATATGGCGGGATGCGGGCGCGGCGGCAAGCGGCAGAGGCTTCTAAGCTATGGCGTAGAACAGCAGCGCCACGCTGGCGAACACATAGGCGACCCAGGTGAACAGGATGCCCAGGGCGCGCGGGAAGGTCGCGCCGCCGTTCCGCGACAGGCCGACCGCGTGCAGGATGCGGCCCGCGAACAGCAGCAGGCCAGTGATGTGGATCGCCAGTTGCGGCGCGTCCACCAGGGCCAGGACTACGATCCCCGCCAGGGCCGCGGGGACGTATTCGGTGGCGTTGCCGAAGGCGCGGACGGCCTGGGACAGTTCAGGGATCCCGCCGTCGCCCAGCGCGACCTTGTGGCGTTGACGTTGGCGCACCACCAGCAGCGAAAGCACCAGCAGCAGAAGCAGATGCAGGCCGGTCCATAGGGCCGCGGCGTGGCCTGAGGTGACGACGTTCATGAGATCTCCGTTCGCTCCCCCCGGAGCGGGCGCAGTTGGGCCTTTAAGGCGCCTCCGCGCAACCCCGCCCGGCCTAGCTTACCGGCCTCCCGTCCCCCGGAAGCCCAAGTCGCGCCCACTTTTCCGTGACCAGGGCGATGGTCTCGGCGTCCATGCCCAGCTTTTCACCCCATTCGCGCTTGGTCTCGGGCGGCCACTTGTTGGTGGCGTCCAGGCCGATCTTCGATCCCAGGCCGCTCTCGGGCGAGGCGAAGTCCAGATAGTCGATGGGGGTGCCCTCGACGAGGGTGATGTCCCGGGCGGGATCCATGCGGGTCGACAGCGCCCACATGACGTCCTTCCAGTCGCGGGCGTTGATGTCGTCGTCCACGACGATCACCCACTTGGTGTACATGAACTGCCGAAGATAGCTCCAGACGCCCATCATCACGCGCTTGGCGTGGCCGGGGTAGGCCTTCTTCATCGAGACCACGGCGATCCGGTAGGAGCAGCCCTCCGGCGGCAGCCAGAAGTCGACGATCTCCGGGAACTGCTGGCGCAGCAGCGGGATGAACACCTCGTTCAACGCCTCGCCCAGGACGCTGGGCTCATCCGGCGGCCGGCCGGTGAAGGTGGTCAGGTAGATGGGGTCCTTGCGCATGGTGATCGCGCTGACCTTGAACACCGGGAACTGCTCGACGGAATTGTAGTAGCCGGTGTGGTCGCCGTAGGGGCCCTCGTCGGCGTACTCGTCCAGCATGACGTGGCCTTCGATGACGATCTCGGCCTCGGCCGGAACCATCAGCGGCACGGTCTTGGCGGCCACCAGCTCGACCTTCGCGCCGCGCATCAGGCCGGCGAACTGATATTCCGACAGGGTCTCGGGGACCGGGGTCACCGCCGCCAGGATGGTGCCGGGATCGGCGCCGATCACCACGCAGGCGGGCAGGGCGTCGGGCTTGCCGGCGGCCTTCCAGCGCCGATGGTGCTGCGCGCCGCCGCGATGGGCCAACCAACGCATGATGGTGCGGTCCTTGCCCAGCACCTGCATCCGGTAGATCCCGAGATTGTAGTCGTCCTCGCGCTCCGACGACGGACCCTTGGTCACCACCAGCGGCCAGGTGATTAGCGGCGCCGGCTCGCCCGGCCAGCAGGTCTGGATCGGCAGCTTTGTCAGGTCGATCTGGTCGCCGGTCAGGACGACCTCCTGCACCGGGGCCTTCTTCACCGTGGCGGGCCGCATGGACATCACGGTCTTGGCCAGGGGCAGCATGTCCCAGGCGTCCTTCAGGCCCCGCGGCGGCTCGGGCGCGCGCAGGAAGGCCAGCAGTTCGCCCACCTCCCGCAGTTCCGCCGCCGTGGTCCGCTCCTGGCCCTCCAGGGTCACGCCCATGGCCACGCGCTTCACGGTGCCGAACAGGTTCACCAGGCAGGGCATGGACGAGCGTTCGCCGTCGGCCCGGATCACGTTCTCGAACAGCACGGCCGGGCCACCGGCCACCAGCAGCCGCCGCTGGATCTCGGTCATCTCCAGCACGCTGGAGACCGGCTCGGAGACGCGGACCAGTTCGCCGGCCTTCTCCAGCTTGGCGATGAACTCCCGCAGGGACCGATAGGCCATGGAACCTCCTTGGACGCGCCCACGCTTTGTCACGCTTTGCGGCGCGGATCGAGGCTTCTAAACTGGCGACATGAAGCGCATCGACCTCGACGACCTGCCGCCAAAGCTCGCCCAGCTCCTGCTGTCGGTGGAAGAGGGCGAGGAACTGCTGTTGGTCCAGAACGGCGGCGTGTCGGCCAGGCTTACCGGCGGCGCGCCCGTGGCGCCTGAACCGGCGGAGTCGCCCGAGGAAGTCACCAACGAGCGCGCGGCCGAAATCTTCGAGAACTTCCGCTCGGCGATGGAGGACGAATTCTAGGGACCTTCACTGGCGCTTCACCCTGCGCGAGCATATCTTTCTAGGGTCGGTGACACTCAAGGACGGGCCGTTAGAGCCTGCCGTCATCGGCGTTAGATCGTTTTGTAAGGGAAACGCCATGTTGAAGCCTCTCGCCGGCGCGCTCGCGCTGGCCCTCATTGCTGCGCCTTCGTTCGCAGCGMCCTCCMCCAMCCTGCCCCAAGCGTCGGTCCGGATCAGTGATCTGAMCCTGTCGAGCCCCGCCGATCAGGCGCGGCTCCAGAAGCGCGTGGAAACCGCCGCCCTCGCGGTCTGCGGCGCTAGCCGTGACAGCGTGCGCATCGTGAAATGGGCGGTCGAACGTTCGGCTTGCTACAAGGAAACTCTGGCGCAGGCTTCGTCCTCCGCCCAGGTCGCCATCGCCGAGCGCTGAGTTCCCTAAGGTTCGAACCGAGCTCATTTCGTTCGAACCGTGGGGGCGTGACAGCCGGCGAAGCCATTTCGCCGCCGGTCGTCACGCTCCGTCTCTTTGCCGTATTTCGTATGGCCCGCATCAGCTGCTGATCGCGGGCGCGCCTGTTGGGCTTTCGCACCCACGGGTTCGATCATTGGGGCCGCCATCGGCCCGCCAAGTCATTCATCGAGGCCTTCCGTGAACATCATCGATTTCGAGTGCGACACGCCTACACGGGAGTCCGTCGAGGACACCGTGCGCCTGATCCAGTCCGGCCGCGGCTTCGACAAGGAAGGCTACGCCCAGCAGATGGCGCCGGGCTGGGCCGCCCAGATCGGGATGAGCCTCGAGGAATTCAACGAGGCCAAGGCGACCGAGGGGCTGACCTCCCTGGCGCTGAAGCTGTGCGACGCGGACATGGCCAAGGCGATGAGTCACGCCGACGTCATCGCCATGCTGGACGGCGCAGGTGTCGCGCGGGCCTGCATCGGCAACGCCGGCCGCCGGGCCAGCAATGAGGACGTGGCCAAGTTCGCCGCCGAATATCCCGACCGCCTGATCCCCTGGTTCCGGATCTGGGGCGAGGAGGGCGAGGCCGGCGTGGCCGCCCTGGAGCACGGCGTTCGCGAGCTTGGGGTGAAGGGCTTCGAGGTCTCGTCCTATCGCGAAGGCCGTTACATCAACGATCCCGCCTATTGGCCATTCCTGGCCAAGTGCGTCGAGCTGGACATCCCCGTGCGGATCACCGCCGGTCTGCACCTGCTTTCAGACCGTCCCTACGACTACGCCCATCCGAAGTATCTGGACGAGGTGGCCGTGCGCTTCCCGACCTTGCGGATCGTCGCCGGCCTCACCGGCTGGCCTTGGGTGGCGGAGACCTGCGCCATCGCCTCGCGGCACCAGAACCTCTACATCGACTTCGCCTGCCGCCGGGTGAAGTACATGCTTGCGCCCGGCGCCGGCTATGAGGCGATGATCTACTACGGAGCTCGCGGGCTGCAGGACAAGATCATCTTCGGCTCTGGATGGGGCACGCACATGCTGCCGCTGGCCCAGCTCGTGGCCGAGACGGACGAACTGCCGCTGAAGCAATCGGTTCGGGAGAAGTGGATGGGCGGCAACGCCGCCCGGGTCCTGAAGCTGGACTAGTCTTCGTCTTCGAAGTCTTCGTCGTCGCCGCCCAGGACATCGTTCAGGGCGTCGATGATGGCGTCCATCTGGTCGGGGGTGACGGCGAGCTCAAGGGCTTCGCCGCCTTCCGCGCCGATGGTCAGGAGGTAGCCCTCTTCGGTTTCCTCGAACGCGAAGCGCTCCAGGTTCTTGATTGCGGCCATAAGGCGTTCTCCTCTGTCGGATAGCGAACGTATGGACCGCGGGTTCGCTCCGTGGCCAGAGATCATCCCTTAGCGGCGTCATATGACGCCGCGATCTTCCTGGGCATGATCTCGCGCCACCGCTGCTCCAGGAGCGACCGGCACTGGTCAGCGCCGAACAGGGCGAGGGTGGCGATCACGCCGCGATAGTCCTTGTAGTGCGGCGTGATGTGGAAGACCTCGGGCTGGGCCTCCAGCATCAGGTCCCGGGCGTCGAAATCCATGCCGACCAGCATGGCCTGCCCGCCGCCCAACAGCCGGGCCAACACCTTGCCGTTCGCCTTGAACACCACCGAGCCCATGTTGAACCCCTCCATCACTTCGGGCAGGGCCAGGGCGAAAGCGCGGAAATCCTCGTCGGTCATGCGGGCTCAGGCCTTGGCGGCGTCGTAGTCCTTCACCGCCTTCTTCGGCGCGATCTTGCGCCAGCGACGTTCCAGGAAGTTGCGCAGGGAGCCGGGATGCAGGTTCTCGATCCGCGCGAGAACGCTGGGATAATCCTTGTAGTGCGCCGTGAAGTGGAACGTGGCCGGCTCCGCCTCGATCAGCATTTCCCGCTCGTCGAAACTGACGTCCATCAGCACCAGGCTGGCGTCGTCCTTGCGCAGCCGGGTGAAGAACTTGCCGTTCACCTTGAACGCCGGCTGGCCGTAGGACTCGCCTTCCTCGGCGCCCGGGAACGACAGGACGATCTCGCGCATCTCTTTCGGGGTCATCAGTCGGCTCTCTGGGTCGGTGACTTCAACTGCACGCCATCGGCCGAGGCGTCGATCAGAATGCCCAGGCGCTTGGCCCGGGTCGCCTCGCCCTTGGCGCTGGTCACCCGGTGGGTGGCGACCTTGCGATACCAGGCGGGAAAGGCCTGGAAGCCGTCCCAGGCCTTCGGCGTCGCCTTGAACTGGGCGGTCTCCTCCGCCGTGAACAGGCTCTCGGCGTTTTCGTAGGAATAGACCTGGGTGCGGTGCTTGCCGACCTCATAGGCCTTGCGCCCGGCGGGGGCGATCATGCCGTCGGCGTCCAGCTCGGCGAACCGCTTGATGTTCACCTGGCTCCAGATTCCGCCGGTCTTCCGCGGCGTGAAACGGATGCGGTAGCGCTCGTCGTCCACCCGGTGCCGCACCCCGTCGATCCAGCCGAAGCACAGGGCCTGGTCCACCGCCTCGGGCCAGGTGATGGAGGCGTGGCCGCTGTCCTTCTTCCAGAACCCAACCGACAGCTCGGTCGCCGTCTGGTGATGGGCCTTGAGCCAGGCGTGGAAGTCCGCTGGCTTTTCGAAATAGGTCGGGTCGGACATCAGTACCCCAGGGCCACCCCATCCTTGCGCATCTCGGTCGCGGCCGCGTATCGGCCCGGCCAGCGCTCGATGGCCTGATACCCGCCGTAACCGCCGGGGTCGGCGGTCAGTTTCCAGCCGATCCTGGCCAGGGCGTCCTGCGTCGCCTTCGGCACGCCGGTCTCCAGGTTCAGCACCCCGGTCCCAGGGACCACCTCGCCGGTGGGTTCGGAGCCGCCGCCGTGGTGCCAGCGCGGGCTGTCGCCGGCCTCCTGCACCCCCAGGCCGAAGTCGACCATGTTGGAGATGATCTGCGCCTGACCCTGGGGCTGCATGTCGCCGCCCATCACTCCGAAGGACAGCCACGGGTCGTCGCCGCGGGTGGCGAAGCCGGGGATGATGGTCTGGAAGGGCCGCTTGCCCGGCGCGTAGATATTGGCGTGCCCGTCGGTCAGGGCGAACATCTCGCCGCGGTTCTGGAACATGAAGCCCAGGCCATCAGGGGACAGGCCAGACCCCATGCCGCGATAGTTCGACTGGATGATCGAGACCATCATCCCGTCCTTGTCGGCGGTGGTGAAATAGGTGGTGTCGCCCTGGCTGGGCGCCTGGCCGGGATAGACCGGGGTCAGGATCTTGGTCGCCGAGATCAGCCTGGCCCGATCCCGGGCGTAGTCCTTCGACAGCAGCCACTCGGTGGGGACCTTGTAGAAGTCCGGGTCGGCGTAGAACTTCGCGCGATCCTCGAAGGCCAGCCGCTTGGCCTCCACCGAATGGTGGATCGCCGCCGCGGACTGGAAGCCCATGCCCTTGAGGTCGAAGGTCTCCATCATGTTCAGCAGTTGTAGGGTGGCCAGGCCCTGGCTGTTGGGCGACAGGCCCCAGACGTCCACCCCGCGATAGTTGACCTTGTGCGGCGGGTCCCAGCGGGCGTGATGGGCGGCCAGGTCGGCGGCGGTCATCCAGCCGCCGATCCGCTTGAAATAGCGCTCGATGACCTGGGCCGTCTCGCCGCCATAGAAGCCCTCGCGCCCGTCCTTGGCGATCCGGCGATAGGTGGCGGCCAGGGCCGGGTTCCTGAACMCCTCGCCCTCCCGTGGGGTGCGGCCCTCGGCGGCCCAGACCTTCTTGAAGTTCTCGACCTCTTCGATCCCCGCCGTGGGCTTGGTGAAGTTGGTGAGCGAGCGGTTGAGGTAGTAGGCCACGTTCTGGCTGACCGCATGGCCCTCCTCGGCGTGGGCGATGGCGGGGTTGAACAGGTCCTTCCAGGCCAGCTTGCCGTAGCGCTGGTGCAGCACCCACCAGGCGTCGACCGCGCCCGGCACACTCACCGAGACCGCGCCATAGGAGGGGATCAGGCCGTTCTTCGCCCGGCCGCGCACGGTCTCCAGCGACAGGCCCTTGGGGCTGCGGCCCGAGCCGTTCAGGCCCTCGACCTTGCGGGTCTTGGGATCCCAGACCATCACGAAGCAGTCGCCGCCGATGCCGCAGGCGATGGGCTCCACCAGTCCCAGCACCGCATTGGCCGCGATGGCGGCGTCAACCGCCGAACCGCCGGCCTTCAGCGCCTCGATCGCCGCCATACTGGCCAGGGGGTGGGCGGTGGCGGCGGCCCCGTTACGACCCCAGGCGGCGGAGCGCGAGGCGAAGGTGGCGCCGTCGACCCGGTCGCCGCCGTGCACGTCCGGACGGTCGCGGTTGGGATTCTCGGTGCGGGCCTGGGCCAGGGCCTGGCCGGCGATGGCGGCCGCGGGCAGGGCGGCCAGAAAGGTGCGACGGCGCAAGGGCGGGCTCCATGAGCGAACGGCTTTGGCGATCACTATAGGAGCGGGTCGGGCCTCAAGGCGACGGGGCTTGGCCCTCGATGTCGCTCATCACCATGGCGTAGGGCACCCGTTGGCCGTCCTGAGTGGCGTAGCCGGACACGATCTTGTGCTCCGGATCAATGATCCCCAGGTCCACGTCGTCGTGCGGGAAGACCACGATCCGCCGCCAGCCGACGCTGACCAGCACCTCGTAGCCGTCCAGGGCGCGCTGCGACATCTTCTTGATGCGGCTGTAATAGGGTTCGCGCTTCCAGGCGGTCGGGTCGCTGGCGTCCACCACGATGTTCAGCCGCCGGCCCTCCTGTTCGGTGAACAGGACGAACTTCGACTTGTCCGGCCGCCAGGTGTCGTCCAGTCCTTCGGAGCTCAGCCACAGGCAGATAAACCGCGCGCAGGCCACCGGGCGATCTTCGTAGATGCCGCAACCGACGCCGCGCTTGTAGTGGCCGCACCACTGGCCAGGCGGCTTGGAGATCGACTCGATCCCCAGCAGCTTGCAGCACATTCCGCACTCGCCGCAGCTCTTGCCCATGTCCGTCCCGTCCAACCGTCAGGACAAGGACGATAGCGTCCGGCGATGACGGTTCGGCGACGGCGAGGCCTTTGACGGCTCATCGCCGCTCGGTCCAAGGTCGCCCCATGACCCTGATCGATGTCCCTGAAGAGGTGCGGCTGCGGGCCGAGGCAAGTGGCGAGGCCACCCGACGCTGGTTGGCCGACCTGCCGAATCTGGTGTCCGAGTTCGAACGGGCCTGGGAAATTTCGGTGGCTCGTGAGGCCCTGCAGGGCGGCTCGGCCAGCTATCTCGCCCGCGCGACCCAGGCCGACGGGCGGCCCGCGATCCTCAAGCTCACCATGCCCGGCGAGGACATGGCCGGCGAGATCCTGGTTCTGCAGCGCGCCGACGGCCGGGGCTATGGCCGGCTGTTCCGGCACGATGCTTCACGCTCGGCCCTGCTCATGGAGCCCCTTGGCCCCTCGGTCGGCAGCCTGAGCCTGCCCGCCGACCAGCAGATGCGGATCATCTGCGCCACCTTGGCGAAGGCCTGGGTCCCGGCGCACGAGGCGCCGGGCCTGATGACAGGCGCCGAGAAGGCCAGGTGGCTGACCGAATTCATCGCTCGCACCTGGGAGGAACTGGATCGCCCCTGTTCCGAAGCGGCGGTGGCCCAGGCCCTGGCCTATGCCGAGGCTCGCGCGACCGCCTTCGATCCCGAACGCTGCGTGATCGTCCATGACGACGCCCATGCCGGCAACACTCTCCAGGCGGCGGCCGGCTACAAGTTCGTCGATCCGGACGGCCTGCTGGCCGAACCCGCCTGTGATCTGGCGGTGCCCATGCGCGAATGGAGCGGCGAGCTGCTGGCCGGTGATCCCCTGGACCTGGGCCGCGCCCGCTGCGCCATGCTGGCGGACCTCACCGGCGTCGATCCGCAGGCGATCTGGGAGTGGGGAATGATGGAGCGGGTCTCGACCGGCCTGTTGTGCGTCAAGCTCGGCTATCAGCCCATCGGCCGCGAGACCCTGGCGGTGGCCGACGCCTGGGCGGTCAGTCGCTGAGCGTCACCGTGCGGAAGCCGCCCTGGGTCCAGTAGAAGGTCTCGATACCCGCCTCATAGGTGACCAGGCTCACCCCGGGCCAGCGCAGGGTCACCGTCGGCTCGCACCCCGCGCTGTCGCCGATGCCTTTGCCGCAGGCGGTGGGATAGGTCCCGGGCGCCGTGACCGTGACGCCCTGGTTCCAGACGAGATCGAGCGGCGCCGTCGGTGAAAGCCGCACCAGCGGCCCGCCGGCGCCGCGTTCTAGGAAGATGGCCAGCTTCTGCTGCCGGTCGTTGAACAGCATCATCGCCTCGTCGGGGTGGCCGTCGCCGTCGAAGTCGCCCTTCACCGAGAACTGCTGGTCGGAGGTCGTGCGGCCCATCTCGGCGGCGTTGATCGCGCGGGACCGGGTCATCTCCCGCTCCGTCGGCGGCCGCCAGCCGTCCGGCAGCACACGCTCTTCGGGCGCGCCCGCGGCCAGCGCCATGGCCATCAGCACGATACTCAAGCCGCTCATCTGCAAACCCCCTGGCCACGCTCGCCGGCAACCTACGTCCGCCCGAACAATGGCGCCAGCGGGGCGGGCGGGTTCGTCGCGCTGGCGTGAGGGTTCATAGCAATCTGCTCGTCGGCGCGGCGGGTAGGGGCCACAGCAGCGGCCCCCAAGCCCGGTTGAGATCATGCGCTTCAGAACCCTCGCCTTCGCCCTCATAGCCAGCCTCTCGGCCGCACCCGCCCTGGCTCAGCCTGTCCAGGACGCGGCCTCCGCCGCCGCGCCGGGCCAGACCAGTTTCACCTACAACCGGTCGCAACCCACGCCGTCGGCGGCCGAAAAGACCCCGCTTCAGGCCAAGGGGATCAAGGTGCGGGACATGATCCTCTCGACGGCGGCGCTCGCCGATCCGAGAGGTTTCGGCCTCAGCGCCAGCGTGGTGTTGCGGCCGCCGGTCTCGTCGCAGGCGGCCGATCCGCACATGATCCAGGGCAGCGTGATCTCCCGCCGCATTGTCATCGCCCGCAGCCGCCCTGACGCCAAAGGGCGCTATCCAGGCGACGGCGAGGGGCCCGTGCTGATCTGGTCCATCAACCGGCTGGAAGACGCCTTCGGCTATCGCAGCGAGACGGATTTCTACMCCCTGCCGMCCCCCAATCAGGAGCGGAACGGGGTGCTGACCTTCGTGCGCTCGGGCCGCGAATATACGGTGATCACGCCGCCGGGCCTCCCCGCCTATGAGCGCGTGAACATCGGCGACTATCTGACCGCCGAGGCCGCCTTCTATGACCGACAGGAAGCGCCGCAGATCGCAGCCGAGATGCGGACCGCCCTTGCGCAACTCAGCGCCGCCCAGCGGGCTCAGCCCTATTGCATGACCAACGCCGGCATCGTCACCGATCTGCTCAACCGCTGCGCCCACCGCACCGCCAAGTCCATCGTGCGGTTCAACCCGGCCCTTGCGCCGGGCGTCGGCTCCGCCACCCGCGCCCGCCTGATCGTCTTCAGCGTCCCGAAAGCCGGAGGGATCGGCGACCTCCAGGAAGGAAACCGCATCCGCGCCGCCGCCAGCCAACTGGACCTCAGGGCGCTGCAGGCGTTGCTGGGTTAGTCGAGGTACTTTTCCGTCACCGCGCCATCCAGTCGGCGGACGGTGGCGCGGGCCAGCACATCCAGGTCCAGCAGCCGGGCGTTGACGCCCATCCGGTCCCGGCTCGGGTCCAGCGGCCACCAGTGGGTGACGCAGCCGCAGTCCTTGCAGCGGTGGAACTCCAGGGACTTATCGCCCCACATGTAGACGTCCGTGGCCTCGCGGGCCGGCAGTCCGCCGACCACCTTCGGCGAGTAGTAGGCCCACAGCACGCCGTATCGTCGGCAGATCGAGCAGTTGCAGTCGGTGACAACCTCAGGCGCTGCGATCTGAAGGCGGATTGCGCCGCAATGGCAGGAGGCCTCGACCATGGTCAGGTCTCCGACCACACCGCCAGCTCGTTGCCGGACGGATCGCGGAAGTGGAAGCGCCGGCCGCCGGGGAAGCCGTAGATCGGCTTGATGATCGCTCCGCCGGAGCCCTCGACCTTGGCGGCCATGGCTTCCAGGTCATGGGCGTACAACACCACGAGCGGTTGCTTGGTCTGCTCGGCGGCGTCGCCGTCGAACCCGCCGTCCAGACCCTCGGCGAAGGCCGCATAGCTTGGTCCGTAGTCGGTGAACCCCCAGCCGAACGCCGCCGCATAGAACTGCTTGGTGGCGCTCAGGTCGCCGCCGGGCAGCTCCACATAGTCGATCTTGCCGTCTTCGCGCATCTCGAACCTCGAAGTGTGTTCCGTATTTGTTCTAGGTCTAGAAGTTCAGGCGCGAAGAGTCCAGACACAGGTCTTCTTGACCTCGCGGTCCTCCAGCTCCCGCGTGGTTTCGACCTGATACTCGGCCAGCTTGTCCAGTCCGTCCTTGGGAAAGTAGCTGCGGCCGGGATCGCCGATCAGGACCATCACGCCCCGCGCGCGGGCGGCGTTCAGCCAGGCCATGACCGCGTCGGTCATCGGCTTTTCGTAGCAGATGTCGCCGGCCAGGATGACGTCGGCGTCGGGCGCCGGCGCATCCAGCAGGTTCTGATCGGTGAAGGCCACCTCCACCCCGTTGGCCCGCGCATTCACCACCAGGGCCGCACCGCAAAAGCTGTCGATGTCGGCGGCCAGGACCGAGGCGGCGCCGGCCTGCATCGCGGCGATTCCGACGATCCCTGAGCCGGACGCGAAATCGATCACCCGCTTGCCCGCCACCACCTGCGGATTGTCCAGCACATAGCGCGCCAGGGCCTGGCCTCCGGCCCAGGCGAAGGCCCAGAACGGCGGCGGCAGGCCGATCTCCGCCAGAGCCTCCTCGGTCATCCGCCAGATTGGCGTGACCTCGTCGGCCAGGTGCAACTCCAGCTCCGGCGTATGGGGCGGCTGCTGCAGGCGGG
>BFBZ01000707.1_pt1 | contig 27730 bp, 27 predicted proteins | sample 1888401 | NCBI WGS metagenome assembly BFBZ01 (sample SAMD00112614, study PRJDB3348) | symbiont metagenome | host: Chara braunii
CCCCGCCTCAAGGCGTCGCACGCCAACGTCATCCGCCAACGCAGCAGGTACTCGATCGGACTGCAGCCGAGGACTTCGGCGAACCGCGCCGCAAAGGCCGACCGCGACATGCCGGCAAGCTTGGCGAGCCCAGCCACCGTCCATTTCGCCCGCACGTCGGCATGGAGCGCCTCCAGCGCTCTCGCCAACGCGCCATCGCGCAGTCCAGCGAGCAGATCTGCCGACAGTCCTCGCTCGCCGATTCCGTTCCCGGCCGGTCCATTGCCGCGAAGGCACTCCATCATCATGACTTCCAGAAGCCGCTCGAGGATCATGTCGCGTCCGGGCGCCACACCGGCGCACTCTTCGGCAATCAGATCGACCAAACGGGCGAGACGCTCAGTGCCGCGATCGGCGGCCCTGACATGGATCACCCGAGGCAGCAGCGCGAGCAGCATGCCGGCATGCGCCGGCTCGACCTGGAAGGCCCCGCCGAACATCCGAAAGTCCGGCTCCCCTGTCGCATCGCCGTGCCGAACGGCGACGTTCGTCGGCTCCACCGGAAGGCAATCGGCGCCAGGCTCGCTCATCAGCGAGAAGGCCGGCGTGGCCGGCAGCAGCACGAAGTCTCCACGATCGACAAGCGCCGGCTCGGCATCCTCTACGGCCAGCCAGCAACGGCCCTCGAGAACAAGGGCAAAGCCCGGCTGGCCATAAGCGGCGTAGCGGACGCCCCACCGGCCTCGCCCGGTGATTGGCTTCGACAGGGCGGCATGGGGTCTGAGCAACCCGATCACTTCGCTCAAAGGGTCCATCCATGGACGATAGGTAATCAAATTAGGATATTCAATTATTTATCGTCCAAATTCCTCGTCTAGGTTGGGGCAGGCCAGCAAACAGGAGCACAGGCAATGACGAGGACAGTCCTGATAACCGGTACGTCTTCAGGCTACGGCAAGGCGATGGCGGACCTCTTTCACCGGCGCGGATGGAACGTCGTCGCCACGATGCGGCGTCCCGATCCCGAAGTGTTCGCGACTGCCTCCCATCGACTGCCCTCCGATCGGCTGGTCGTGCTGCCCCTCGACGTCACCGATTCGAAGAGCATCGAGAATGCGCTCGAGGAAGCTGCCGCCGCCTTCGGGGCCATCGACGTCCTGGTGAACAACGCGGGAATCGGACTGGCCTCGATTGTCGAGGCGACGCCGGACCGCGTGGTGCACGAGATATTCGAGACCAATACCTTCGGCGTCTTCGCCACCTGTCGCGCCGTGATACCGCGTATGCGCGCACGAGGCTGCGGCACCATCATCAATGTGACATCGAGTGCCGGCATCGGACCGATGCCGCTCTCCGCGGTCTACGCGGCCAGTAAGTGCGCCGTCGAAGGCTTCACCGAAGCGCTGTCCTACGAGTTGGAACCATTCGGCATCAAAGCCAGGCTGATCGAGCCGGGCTACGCGCCCACCACGAACTTCAGCGCGAATGCCGGACCGCGGCTGCAGGGTTTGATCCCGGACGATTATGGCGCCTTCGCCCAATCGTATTTCCAGAAGTTGGCCAGCTACCCGACGGCTTACTGCACCGAAGCGGAAGTCGCAGAAGCCGCGTTGGCGGCCGCGACCGACCAAAGCGACAGGCTTCGCTATCCGGCCGGCGCCGACAGCAAGCTGCTCGCCGAGCTCAGGTGGACGACCTCTGAGGATCACTATCTCGCCCGGATGCGCGACATGTTCGCGCCGGCTCCTGCCGGTCGACGGCACTGAGGCTTGGTAGCCTAGGTTCGCCGCCCAGCGAGGACCACGGCGCCTTCCGGCCCATAGCTTTCGAAATGTTCGCACTTTCGCGCCATTTCGAAGACCTCACCTGGCCCGAAGGTCTGGCTCTTTCCGTCGCATGTCAGCGTGATGGCGCCCTTGAGCACCAGCGCCTTCACGTCGAAGGGATGGCTGTGCGCCGGATTCACCTTGGGGCCGATCGTCTCACTGGTCGAGACGACATAGCCTTCGCTCTTGAGCTGGTCCTCGAAAGCAGCGGGATTCATGCGTCCCTCCAACAGGCTCATAGCCCTGCGCACGCGCACGCTTCTGAGCGCGGTCATCGAACCCTATCACGGAAGCGCAATGTCGGTGACGGAAGATCCCGACGATCCAGGCAGAAAACCGCCCGGAGGATGAGAGAACAAAATAGTAACTGCCCTCGGCGCTCAGGCTTGTTAGATAACCAACCCGATGGCGACGAAGCAGAAGCCTAAAAAGAAGGCAGGCAGCAAGAAGAGCGCTTCTGCGAGCTCGAAGGCCGCCCCTCCGAAGCAGCCGCAGCTGCCACTGCAGCCGCGCGCCCCGCGTGCCCGGGCGCGGCCGGCGCCGCCACCCATGCCACCCCCGAAGACGACACTGAAGCAGGAGCTGATGATGATGGCGCGCGACGGCGCGCAGTCGCTCGAGCGCCTGTTCATGACCTTGATCGTCCTCATGGTGGCCGGTGCGCTCGGCTTCGCCGTCTGGTCACTGCGGCCGGTTCCGTCCTACGTCTCGGAGGAGGTCAAGGAAGGCTCGCCCTTCGACGTGACCTTCAAGGTGGAGAACAAGGACGCCTGGTTCGCCCTGGCCAACCTCAAGATCGGCTGCGTGCTCGACCATGTCCGCGCCTCAGGTCTGCCGCCCACCCTGCTCGAGGCGACTGACGTGAAGTTTCCCCAGGGTGCGGCTCGCGGCCTGGAACCGGGGCAATCGGCAACCTTCACCTGCCCCTTTCGCAGCCTGATCGGCCATCCGATCAACGAAGACCCTGGCATTGCCCAACGGTCGGAAATCTACTTCCAGGCCAAGTACGACGTGCCGCTGATCGACTTCCTGCGGCTGACCGACAACAGCGTGCGTTTCTTCCTCAACACCCACCTCTTGCCGCCGCGCTGGACAAGCCGATCGCAGAAGTGACGGTGAACGAGGGTAGGCGCTCCTGAGCGCTCAGCCATAGCCGGATGGATGCGAGGTCCATGCTCGTCCGGTCCGTCGGGCCAATCGAACCGCCGAAGCTTCCCATCCAACTCTGATCGTGGCAGCCTCACGCGATGCGACCTCTGCGGTATTCCATCAACGTCACTTTGGACGGGTGCTGCGATCATCGTGCAGGTATCGCAGACGAAGAGTTGCATCGTCACGCGGTCGCGAACCTCGACCAAGCCGATGCCCTCCTCTTTGGGCGGGTGACTTACGAAATGATGGAGGCGGCCTTCCGGCCGCCGGCGCGGACGGGAGCGAGGCCCGATTGGACGGAGCCCTTCGCCCGGACGATCGACGCGGCAAGGAAGTACGTCGTGTCGAGTACGTTGGACCGGGTCGATTGGAATGCGGAGCTCCTGCGCGGGGATCTGGCGAGCGCCGTTCGGCAGCTCAAGCGGGAGCCGGGCAAGGGACTCTTCGTGGGAGGCGTGAAGCTCCCGCTGGCCCTGGCGGAACTGGGATTGATCGATGAGTACGAGTTCGTGGTGCAGCCCAGGCTGGCGGGCCACGGGCCGACGCTGTTCGCGGGACTGTCGAAGCTTATCGACTTGAAGCTCGTGAGCCGGCGGGAGTTCGGTTCGGGGGCAGTGGCAATGCGGTATGAGCCTAGAACGTAGCCATCGGGCTTGTTAGCCCCAAAGCATTGTCCGCCTGGCTGACATCAGCAAGCCGGACAATGCAGAAGTCGGAGATACTGGAGACGCACAAGAGCAGCGCAATCGACGATTCCTGCCCGAAGCGTCGGGCCCTCGAGTGGCGAGGCGACACGTTTGGTCGACACGAAGCCTGCCATCCTCATTACCGGCTCGGCCGTCGGCATTGGGCGGGAATTCGTGCGCTTGGCTGCCGCCGAAGCCCCGATCAAAGACATGGCCGTGGTGATGATCGACCGCGACCAGGCCGGTCTCCAGGCCTTGCACGTGGAGCTGGCGCGGACCGGCATCGACGCACATGCCGTCCCTGTCGATCTCACCTCGCTCGGTGCCGGCGACATCGTCGAAACGGCGATTGCCCGACACGGCCTCCATTGCGAGATCCTGGTCAACAATGCCGGCCTCAGCCTCGTCGGTCCTGCGGCAGGCAATGAGCTGACTGCTCAGTTGCGGCTGGTCGATCTCCATGTGATCGCCCTCAGCGATCTCACGCTCCGCTTCCTGCCGGGAATGATCGCGCGCCGGCGCGGCGGCATCATCAATGTCAGTTCCATGGGCGCCTACATCCCCGGGCCGAACATGGCGATCTACAATGCGACCAAGCGCTATGTCAGCCTGTTCACCGCCGCCCTCGTCCGTGAGTCTTCCGGGACCGGCGTCAGGGTCTGCAGCCTCGTCCCGGGGAAGGCCCGGACAGGCATGTGGCCGGCCAACGGAGAGGGCGGCCGCGATCTGATCTACCGTCTGCCGATGATCAGCGCCCACGCAACGGCCGCGGCGGGCTGGCATGGCTTCAAGCGCGGAAAGACGGTCGTCTTTCCGCAGCTCTTCTTTCATCTCGCCGCCCTCGCGCTGCATGTGGTGCCGACCCGTGCCTATCTCCTGCTGACGGCGGGACTGTCCGGTACGCCGAATGACGGAACGGCCGCAAGCACGACGCCAGAGCCCGCCCCAAAGCCCGCTATCGTGATCACCGGCGCCACCTCTCCCTTCGGCCGTGCCTTCGCCCGGCTCGCCGCGGGGCAGAAGAAGCACGTGGTTCTGGTCGACGGTGCCGGAGGCGACCTCGACCGCCTGGCCGAGGCACTGTCGGCCCGTGAAACGTCGGTCAGCCCCGTTGCCGTCGACCTGGCCCGGCGCGACGCCGGTGCATGCGTCGAAAGCGCTTTGCGCGAACGCGGCCTTTATGGCGATGTGCTGGTGCACGGTGCCCAGGCATCTCTCGCCGGCTCGATCGCCGATCTCGGCCGGCAGGCCCAGCTCGACCTCCTCGCCGTGAATATCCGCGCCTTGAGCGATCTCACCTTGCGCCTGCTGCCCGGCATGGTCGCGCGGCGGCGCGGTGGCGTGATCCTGTTCGGGGCCGCGAACGGTCACGGCAAGGGGGCTGCCTTCCAGGCAAGCAGGGCTTACGCGACCTGGCTCGGTGAAGCTCTGGCTTGCGAGACCCGGAAGACCGGCGTGAACATCGACCTGTCCACGGCAGCGCCCGACGCGGATCCAGAGGAAACCGCCGTCCGAGCGTGGCGGCGCTTGCAGGCCGCTTCGGCCGTCAGCGCTTGAGCGCGGCGCGGATCCTTTCGAAGCCCAGCATGCGGTCGATGATGCGGTCGAGCCAGCGATCCGGCAGGCATCGCGGGATCAGCCAAAGGCGGAAACGTTCGTTGGGAATGACATAGCGCGTTCTCGGTCGGTCGAGCGTGAGCGCGTCGACGATCCGGCGCGTCACCACCGCAACCGGCATGGCCATGCGCTTGTCGTTGCTCATGTCGAGGAAGCGGAGCGTCGGCTGATAGTCACTGTCGGAAAACGAAGAGGCGAGATGCGCCGCCTTGTCGAGGATGGGCGTGCCGATCGTGCCCGGCTGCATGACCACCACGTCGACGCCATAGATCAGGAGCTCACGCCGCAGCGAATCCGACAGCGCCTCCAGCGCATGCTTGGATGCGGCGTAGGCGCCCATGAAGGGATAGGCGAGCCGGCCCGCGATCGAGCTGATGTTGATGATGCGGCCGGGCCGCTCACCCGACGCGGTCCGCAGCAATGGCAGGAAGGCCTGCACCATGTGAAGGACGCCCACGACATTGACCTCGAAATGCCGCCGCAACGAGTCGGGCGATATCGCCGTGAGCGGTCCGGGATCGGCGATGCCGGCGTTGTTGATCAGGCCGAACAGGCCGGCTCCACCGAGATCCTGCCGCACCTGGCTTGCCGCCGCGGCCACGGCCGCAGCATCGGTCACATCGAGATGGAGTGGCGTGAAGGCGTCACCGAGTTCCTTCTCCAGGCGTTCGCCGTCCTCGGCCCTGCGAACGGTGCCGTAGACCTTGTAGCCCCGTCGGCACAGTTCGCGGGCTGCCCCTTCGCCGATGCCGGACGACACGCCCGAGACGACGACTGCCTTCATGCATGCTCCTCGGCGGCCCGCTCGTGATGCCGGATGACCTCCTTGATGATGAAGGCGAGCAGCTTCTCGGCGAAATCCGGATCGAGCTGTGCATCCTTGGCCAGGGCCCGCAGGCGGGCGACCTGCTGCTGTTCGCGGGCCGGGTCGGCGGGCGGCATCGCATGCTTCGCCTTGAGCCGCCCGACCTTCTGCGTGCACTTGAAGCGCTCGGCCAGGAGATAGATCAGGGCGGCATCGACGTTGTCGATGCTCGCGCGCAGTTCCAGCAGCATTGCCCGCGCATCTTCGTCGTTGCCCTGATCTGTCGGGGACTTGGCCATATCACGCTCCTCTTTGTGCCGATGGCGCCAATATCGACGCTGCACGTCCCCCGGCAAGCGCTCAGTCGGTTTCACGCGTTTTGTCCTCCCCATCCAAATGGGGAGGACAAGACAGATGATCGCAACGCCGCACTTCAGTTGACCTTCGAGAACGTTATATTGTAACGTTACAGCATAACATTACATAAAAGGTGAGAGATGCGGCTGCGCAGGCGTACGGGGGTATCGGCATTGGCGCTCATGGCTTCCCTGGCGGCCACGAGTACCGCCTGGGCTCAGACAAGTCCGACGCAACCCGATGCGTCCCCCGCGCCGACGACGGGGTCCGGCCCGGTCGTGACCGTGCCGGCCATCGAGGTCACGGCCCAGCAGCTCGACCGCGAGCGCAGCGAGATCCAGCCAAGCCTCGGCGCAACGCGCTACGATTTCGGGCCCAACGCGATCAAGAATATCCCGCTGGGCGACAACGCGTCGCTCAACCAGGTGCTGCTGCGGGCGCCGGGCGTGGTGCAGGACGGGTTCGGCCAGATCCATGTCCGCGGCGATCACGGCAGCATGCAGTATCGTCTCGACGGCGTGCAGCTCCCAGAGGGTCTCGCGCTCTTCAGCCAGATTCTCTCGCCGCGCTTTGCCGACTCACTCTCCCTCATCACCGGTGCCCTGCCCGCGCAGTACGGCCTGCGCACGGCGGGCGTCGTCGACATCAACGTAAAGTCCGGCACCACCAATCCCGGCGGCGAAGCCTCGGTGATGGTGGGCTCTTACAACTGGGTGCAGCCCGCACTCGAATATGGCGGCCGCAGTGGCAACATCGACTATTTTGCCGTCGGCCAGTACATCAACAACGGCATCGGCATCGAGAATCCGACGAGCTCGGCGCTGCCGATCCACGACAATACGGCGCAATGGTATGCGCTGACCAAGCTGACCGGCATCGTCGACGAGAACACGCGGCTGAGCTTCATCGCCGGCGGCGCCAGCGCCCGCTACGAGATTCCCAACCGGCCGGGGCAGATACCGAACTTCTCGGTGAACGGCATTACCGACTTCAACAGCTCGCTTCTCGACCAGCGGCAGTGGGAGGATACCTACTTCGGCATCGCTTCCCTGCAGAAGAGCTACAAGGACTTCAACCTGCAACTCTCGGGGTTCGTCCGCTATTCCAACCTGTCCTATCAGCCCGACGCGACGGGCGATCTGATGTTCAACGGCATCGCCCCCTGGGCGAAACGCACGAGTTTCGCCGTCGGGACCCAGGCCGATGCCAGTTGGAAGATCGCTTCGAACCACACGCTGCGCGGCGGCTTTCTCATCCAGCGCGAGAGGGTGACGAGCTACGCACAGAACGCCGCCCTGCCGTTCGTAACCAACCCGGACGATCCCGAGGGCGAACTGATCCCTGGTCAGCAGCCCGTGGGTTTCGCTGACGGCGCCGACCTCGTCGGCTGGACTTACAGCGTCTACCTGCAGGACGAATGGAAGGTCACGCCGTCGCTTACCGTGAATTTCGGCGCGCGCTTCGATGCCATCTCAGGTCCTTCGACGGAAAACCAGCTCAGCCCCCGGATCAACGTGGTCTGGGAACCCGATCCGAAGATCAGCCTGCGCGCCGGCTACTCCCGCTACTTCGTCCCGGCGCCGCTCAACCAGGTGGGCTTCGGCTCTCTCGCTGCGCGCGCTGGGACCACGGCAGCGACCGAAGGGACGCAAAACGACCCAGTCCGCGCCGAGCGGTCGGACTATTTCGACATCGGCCTCACCGTGAAGCCGGTCGATGGCCTCGCGATCGGCTTCAGCGGCTTCTACAAGTTCGCCGAGAACTATCTCGACAAGGGCCAGTTCGGCGCCCCGATCTTCCAGACCGCCTTCAATTACGCCTATGCGCAGGTGAAAGGATTCGAGGTCTTCGCCAACTACGACAAGGGCCCGTGGTCGGCCTACGCCAACCTCGCCTGGTCGCGAGTCTCCGCCACCAACATCAACTCCGCCCAGTTCAACTTCGAGCAGGCCGACCTCAATTACATCGCCAATCACTGGATCTTCGCCGACCACGACCAGAGCTGGACGGGTTCGGCAGGCGTCGCCTACGTCTTCAACCAGGACAGCGACCATGCAACCCGCGTGTCGGCCGACATGCTGTTCGGCAGCGGCCTGCGCACCAGCGTCATCACCCCCAACGACACGGCCCTGCCCGCCTATGCCACCTTCAACCTGTCGGTGGCGCAGAAGGTGCCGCTGCCCGGCAGCAAGGGCACGACCATCCGCTTCGACGCGCTCAACCTCACCGACCTCTCCTACCAGCTGCGCGACGGCACGGGCGTGGGCGTCGGCGCACCGCAATACGGAATGCGGCGGGCCTTCTTCGTGACCCTGTCTCAGAAATTTTGATGGGGCCGCAAAAATTCTGACTTGGTCCAGACATGATCGGCCGTGTCCGGGCGTGATAGACTAGAGGCATGCTCGATCAGACCCTGCCCCATGTGCTGCCGCTGCAAGGCGGCTCCAACTTCCGCGACCTCGGCGGCTATCGCACTGCCGACGGCCGCCTCGTCCGCCGCGGCGCCGTCTTCCGCTCCGCTCATCTCGGCGGTCTCACCGATGAGGACCGCACGGCCCTCGGCACGATCGGTGTGCGCACCATCGTCGATCTGCGCGGCGTGAACGAGGCCGCCGAGACGCCGCACCGCATCGAAGGCGTCAGCTGCCGCATCGTCGGCGCCCATATCGAACCGGGCGTCGGCGACAAGATCCGCGGCGCGGTCGAGGACGGCACGGCCAGCCCGCATCTCATGATGCAGTTCCTGACCGATCATTATCGCGACTATCCGCGCCGCTGCGCCCCGGGCTTCCGCACCTTGTTCGCCACCTTGAGCGACGGCGTGCATCGTCCGCTGGTCTTCCACTGCACCGCCGGCAAGGACCGCACCGGCTTCGCGTCGGCCCTGCTGCTCAGCCTGCTGGGCGTTCCCTGGCAGACGGTGGTGGAGGACTATCTCCGCACCAACGAGCTGTGGACCGGCCATATCGGCCGCTATCCCGAACTCGACATCGATACCCGCGCGGCCATCATCGAGGCGCGCACGCCCTATCTCGAAGCCGCCTTCGAGGTCGTCCGAAACGACTTCGGCACACCCGAGGCCTTCGCCGAGAAGGCGCTCGGCCTTGGCCCCGCCGAGCGGGAGCGCCTGAAGCACGATTTGCTGGACGGGTGAATTCCGCGCTACGCCTGTCGCCATGGCCGACACGCGTTACGACACTCCCGAACCCTTCAAGGTCGACATCCCCGAACGGGCGCTGATCGACCTCGACGAACGGCTGCGCCGCTGGCGGCCGCCGGTCGCCATCGCCGATGGCGGCTCCTGGGCCTCCGGCACCGATCCAGGCTTTCTCGCCGACCTGGTCGAATACTGGCGCCACGGCTACGACTGGCAGCGCTGCCAGGAGGCGATCAACCGCTGGCCCAACTACCTGGTCGATATCGGCCCGCAGCGCCTGCACTTCATCCGCGAGCCCGGCACCGAGGTCGAGGACGCCCCGCGGCCGCTGCCGCTGGTGGTGACCCACGGCTGGCCGGGATCGATCGTGGAGTTCCTGCACATCATCGACCTGCTGGCCCATCCCGAGGCCCATGGCGGCGACGCGCTCGATGCCTTCGACGTCATCGTGCCCTCCCTGCCGGGCTACGGCTTCTCCGGCCCGCCGATCCGCAGCGACGGCAGCACAGGCCCGATCGGCCCGCGCGCCATTGCCGGCCTGTGGCATCGGCTGGTGCATGAGAAGCTGAACTACCGTCGCCCTTACGGTGCGCAGGGCGGCGACTGGGGCTCGATCGTCTCCTCGTGGCTCGCCTTCGACCATCCGGTGACGGACGAGAAGGAGGACTCGCGCGCGGGTGGAGAAGACTGGAAGTCGGGCGTGCTCGGCTTGCATCTCAACATGATCGGCCTGCGGCCGGGCATCGATCTCGACAAGGCCGCGTTCAGCGCCGACGAGCAGGCCTGGCTGGCGCGGGTGCGCCGCGAACGCGACGACAAAACCGCCTACCAGCGCATCCAGGCGACACGGCCGCAGACGCTTGGCGTCGCGCTCGCCGATTCACCGGTCGGGCTTGCCGCCTGGATCGTCGAAAAGTTCCAGGCCTGGAGCGACTGCAACGGCGATCCGCGGAGCTGCTTCTCGATGGATCTGCTGCTGGACAACATCATGGTCTACTGGCTGACCGGCACGGCCGGCAGCGCCACGTGGCTCTATCGCGGCGTGTCCGAGCAGAAGGATCGTGGCCTGCCGACGAGCCAGCGGGTCGAGACGCCCACCGCCTTCGCCGCCTTCCCGGCCGATCTCGCGCCGCCGCCCCCCAGGGAATGGATCGAGCGCTGCTACAATCTCCGCCAGCACACGCCGATGCCGCGCGGCGGCCACTTCGCCGCCCTCGAGGAGCCGGACCTGCTGGTCGAGGATATCCGCGCCTTCTTCCGCCCCCTGCGCTTCGGCGCTGCGAACGACTGAGGCACGACCTCAACTCCTCCCCATTCAAATGGGGAGGCCATAGATGAAAAGCCCGACACATCAACGCCAGGACAGCTGATCCTTCGGCAGCCGCCCGCTCGGATCGTGAACCTCGACCCGACGAGGAAGGTTGGCACCCCATTTCCAGAGCACGAGATTGAGCATGTCGGTACGGGCGCCGACGGCAAAGGACGGGACGAGCAGGCCGGCACTGCCATCGGCGATCAGGCGCCTTGCCAGTTGCCAGGACGCAGGCTCGCGCTTGTTCGCGACATCCGCCGCCCAGGCGCAGGCGAGGTCGTCCAGAGTGACGCGATTGGCGCTGCGCCCCTCGTCTTTCGTGAGATCGACGATATCGTCAACGTCCACGTCATAGGTGCAGACCGTCAACGGCTCGAAGCGCCGAGCGAGGCCATGCCCCATTTCGATGAACATCCCCTCCAGGGTGAGCGCAAGATAGAGCGCCGGCATGCCCTTCGGGTTGAAGCGCCCGCCATGCACCTTGGCACCATCGCCGGAAAGCGGTGAGAAAGCCCATCTGGGATCGTGCGCGCGATAGCACGTCCCCACGAACCTCAAGCGAAGCCGCCCAAGGCGACGTGATCGAGATAGTCGCGCACGTCGGCGGCCATGCCGTCCTTGACCAGCGACTCGGCAGTCCGACCGCCGAAAGCCGGAAGCGGTTGCGCCCGATACCATGCCATGGCCTGCGCCCTGCCGCCCGCCCACTCGGCGATGCGTTCGACGATCTCCAGCATCTCCTTCAGGCGGGCCTGGGCTTTCGGCGCCGCCGCCCTGTCGGGCCGAAGAAGCGTCTCGCCGCTGAGCCCGGCCGTAGCGGCAAGCTGCGCGCGCGAAAAGCCGAAGGAATCGGCCACGCGGTCGACTGTGATGAGGCCTTTGGAGTCGAAGAAACTGCTCGCGGCGAACTCGTGGCGCGCGCGCTCCTCGTCATGCGCGGTTCGAGAGCCCCTCGCGGTCTTTTCGCTGGCCAGCGCCTTTTTCGTCGCCATTGCCATCTCCATTGCACATATTATATGGCATAATATATGGCAATCTTGGCCCTTTTCAAGGACGGCTAGGCCGCCGAGCGGCCAGCACCACGATCGTCGCCGCCACTGCCAAGGCGCCGAACAGAAGCAACGAGTCGGTGTAGTCGCCGCTCCAGTCACGCAGCATGCCCGACACCAGGGGACCGGCCGCCTGCGCCGTCACCTGCAGCGACAGCGCCACGCCGCGGATGGCGCCGAAGCTTTCGCGGCCGAAATAGTCGGCCCAGGCCATGGGCAGCAGCACCATGAGGCCGCCGATCCCCAGGCCGAACAGGCAGGCCGGCAGCAGGGCAATCTCGGTCGACGAGACACCGATCAGGCCGAAACTGCCGGCCGACAGGCAGGCGGCGGCGACCGCCATCAGGTACCGCACCGGCCAGCGGCGCGGCAGGAAGCCGATGCCCAAGCCGGCCAGTGCCGACACGGCGGCAAGGATGGCGATCACGCTGGCCGCCGCGACCGGCGGGATGCCGCGCTCGATCAGGTGTGGTGCCTGATGCAGGCTGACGCCGGCCTGCACGGGATAGACCAGCACGGTGTAGAGCGAGAGCAGCCAGAAGGCCGGCGTGCGCATCGCCTCCCCCCGGCTCCAGCGCGCCTCGACCGGCGCTGCGGTCGTGCCGTCGGCCAGCCGATCGGGCTGCAGGCCGACATCCTCCGGCCGTCGCACCAGCAGCAGCCAGCACGGCAGGAACCCCACGATCAGCACCGTCGCGCCGACAGCGACCCAGCCTGCCCGCCAGTCGCTTCCGGCCGTGGCGCCTCCCGTCATGGTACTTGCCGTCATGGCGAGTTGGGCGATCAGCGGCAGCGCGACCAGGCCCGCCATCTGCGCCAGGGTGACGATCGATGTCGCCACGGCACGGCGGGCGACGAACCAGTTGTTCAGCGCGCTGTAGAGGCCGAGGTCGAACGGCCCCGCCCACACCATCCGCGCAAAACAGAACAGCAGATAGAAGACCAGCAGCGAGTGCGTGAGCGACAGCGCCAGGGTCGCCAGGCCCGTGCCGGCGACGGCCAGGCAGAGCACCAGCCGCGCGCCGCGGCGATCGACCATCGGCCCGATCACCGGCGAGATGAAAGCGGCCAGCAGGCCGCCCAACGACACCGCGCCGGCCATTTCCGTGCGCGACCAGGCGAAGGCCTCGGTCATCGGCACGACGAAGATCGACAGGGTGGCAACGGCGGGCCCCTGGCGGGCAAAGCCCGCCAGGCAGAGGCACCCCAGCACCACCCAGCCGTAGAAGAACGGCAGCCGCGCGATCAGAACACGCGGCAGCGGTGGCGCCTGCATCTCCTTAGGCGAAGGTCGCGGTGGCCTGCGCGGCGATCGTGCCCTTGGGCGTCACCGTCCAGAGTTCGGCGCCCTTGCCGTCGGCGGTCGGCCGGCCGATCGCCTCGAAGGGCGCCGTGTCGAACAGCGGCGCGCGAGCACGGATCGAGAAGCTCTTGATCGCGCGGCCAGGTGCGGAGTCACGCAGCAGGTCGAACAGGCATTGCTGCGCGAAGGGACCATGGACGACCAGGCCGGGATAGCCCTCGGTCTCGATGCAGTAGGTGCGGTCGTAATGGATGCGGTGCGGGTTGAAGGTGATCGCCGAGTAGCGGAACAGCATCACCGGGTCGGCCTTGATGGTGCGCCGCCACGGCACGTCGGTCGGTGCCGCCTCGCGCACCGGCACGCCGCTCTTCTCGCCGGCCTTCACCTCTTCGCGGAAGACGGTGTTGGCGACCTCGGTGACGGCCAGGCCGCGCGGCGTGAAGATGCGCCGCGTCTGGCTGGTGACGATCAGGGCGCCGGTGGCGCCGCCGCGCAACTGCACGTCGGAGAATTCCGTCTCGCGCCGGAGCTTGTCGCCAACGCGAATATCGCTCTCGAAGGTGAAGGTCGATCCGGCATACATGCGCCGCGGCAGCGGGATCTTCGGCAGCACGCCGCCTTCGGTCGGCAGGCCGTCCTCGGCCAGCACGTTGCGCCGGGCATAGGAATGCAGGAAGCAGAGATGCCAGCCCGGTGCGATGGCCTCGCCGGAAGCGGGAACCTTGTCCTGGCGATCGAAGGTGGCGATCATCGCTTTCAGCGGCGCCTGGGTGACGACGTCCTCGTCCTCGATCTTGCGGCCCAGTTCCTTCTTCAGCGGTTCGATATCGATCGTCATGACTGTCCTCCAATTCGGCCCACAACCTAGCCCATCCCGGTCATTATTCGCCCGCCGCATCCCCACGAAATCGCCCTGTTGCCGCAGATCGAAAACGCCGCCGACCGACGCTATCGCGACGTAGGCCTAATATGCGTCCTCGACATGCCGGCACATTCGATCGCGTCGCTGACGGAAGGCTGGCGCAAGCGGCGGCTCTGGATTGCGGCCTCACCGCTCGGCCGCCGCGCGGGCGCTGGGCCACGACCGGCTCTATCTGCCGACCTATCGAGACGTCCCCTGGAACGGCCCCTTCTATCTCAGGCGCGGCCTCTCTCATTCTCCTCTCCCCCGCCTCGGGGGAGAGGCCGGGTGAGGGGGAAGCGGCGGGCGCCAGAGACCGCACGCGTGTGCGGTCGCAGCCGCCCCCTCACCTAACCTCTCCCCCTTCGGGGGAGAGGAACATGAAATACAGTGATCACTCCGCCGCGACGGCCAGGCCCATCTGCTCGCAGGTCGGCGCCACGTCCGATACCGTGGCGCGGCGCATGTCGCGCTTGTAGCGCTGATCGTCGAACTCCATGCCGCGATGCATGGTGCAGCGATTGTCCCAGATCACCAGGTCCTTGGCCCGCCAGCGGTGCGAATGGACGAACTGGCGCTGCGTGGCATGCGCGGTCAGTTCATCGAGCAACTTGCGCGCTTCGGTATCGGCCATGCCGCGGATCGCACCGGCGTGGCTCGCGATGTAGAGGCTCATGCGGCCGGAGTCGGGCAGCTTGCGCACCAGGACCTGCGGCACCGGCGCGAAGGCCACGCGTTCGGACTCGTCGAAGTCCGAGAAGCCGAGCTTGGCGCGCGAGGTCATGATCGAATGCTCGGCTACCAGGCCCACCAGCCGCCGCTTGGTCGTCTCGGGCAGCGCATCGTAGGCCGCCCGCATGTCGGCATACTCGGTCTGGCCGCCGATCGGCGGGATCGAGCGCGCATGCAGCATCGAGCAGTAGGCCGGCAGGCGCTTGAACGACGAATCCGTGTGCCACAGACGATTGCCGAGATTGTACAGGCGCTGCCGATTGTCGGCCTCCAGGATGCGGTTCTGCGAATCGAGATTGCCGACATCGGCCATGTTCTCGTGCAGACGCAGCGTGTGATCCTTGCGCGCCTTGAACACGGTCGTCTCGAGCGGTCCGAAGTTGCGCGCGAAGGCGAGCTGGCTCTCGTCGTCGAACTCCTGGTCGGGAAAGATCAGGATCGCGTACTTGGTGAACGCCGCCCGAATGGCCGCGAGATCCGCAGGCGCCAGCGGCTTGCCAAGCGCGACGTCGCCCACTTCGGCGACGAAGTCCGGGGTCACGGGATGAATTGAAAGGGGCATGGGTCGGGTTCCTCCCTGGCCTTATGTGTCCGGCTTTCTCCAGGCGGCAATTGGAACACCGAAGGTCGTTTCCCGCAATTGCCCGAGGGACAATCGTGGGGCTAGAGTTTCGCACTGCCTGCCCTCGCATGCTTGCCAACGGGATGAAACGCCAATGCTCAAGGACCGCTACGGAAACGAGCTGAGCACCAGCTCGGTCGCAGCCCGCGACGCCTACCTCGCCGGCGTCGACAGCCTGATGGCGGCGACGCCCGGCATGGACACGGCGTTCCAGGCCTCGGTGGAGGCCGACGACGGCTTCGCGCTGGGGCACATTTCGCTGGCCCGCGCCAAGCAGCTTCTCGGCCGCGGCCACGAGGCCAAGGCTCCGCTGGTGCGCGCCAAGGAACTGGCGGCCGGCACGACGGCGCGCGAGCAGAGCCAGATCGCGATCTTCGACAAGATCCTGACCGGCCAGGGGATGGCGGCTCTCGACGCGATCCACGAACACATGAAGAGCTGGCCGCGCGATGCCATGGCACTGGCGCCGGCCACCAGCGTGTTCGGCCTGATCGGCTTTTCGGGCAAGGTCGGCCGCGAAGTCGATCAGCTCGCCATCCTCGAACCTTTCGAGAAGCACTATGGCGACGACTGGTGGTACCGCACCCAACTCGCCTTCGCCCAGATCGAGCTCAGCAAGCTCGACGACGGCGAGCGCAACATCGAAAAGGCGCTGGCCGGCTATCCGCGCAGCGCCCATGCCGCGCACATTCGCGGCCATCTCTTCTACGAAGTCGGTGAACGTGAGGCGGGTCTCGCCTTCCTGACCGACTGGATGAAGGACTATGCGCGCGACGGACTGATGCACTGCCACAACAGCTGGCATCTCGCGCTGTGGTCGATGGAGACGGGGCGCCATGCCGAGGCCTGGCGCATCTACGACGACGCGCTGCGGCCCGGCGCCGCCTGGGGCCCGCAGATCAACGTCGCGACCGACGGTCCGGCCTTCCTGCTGCGCGCCGAAATGGCGGGCCAGGAGCGCCAGCCCGAGCGCTGGCGCGAGCTCGCCGACTACGCCACCAAGTGGTTCGGCAAGTCCGGCCTCGGCTTCGTCGACATGCACACGGTGCTCGCCTACGCCATGGCGGGCGACAAGGAAACGCTCGCCACATTCGTCGAAAGCCCGCGCGGCGCCACCGCCGACATGCTGCCGGCGATGGCGCAGGGCTTCGAAGCCTATGCCGACGGCAAGTGGGCGCGGGCCGCGTCCGAGATCACGCCACTGCTCGACACCCACGAACGCTTGGGCGGCAGCCGCGCCCAGCGCGACCTGCTGGAGTATGTCGTGACGACGGCGCTGGTTCGCGACGGCCGCGCCGCCGAAGCGCGCGCGCAGATATCCAAACGCCGCCCGCAGAACGGCCACGGCAAGGGCTTCCCCGTGGCGGGGCTTTGATAGGCCTGCCGCGCTAATCTCTCATCCGTCCTCTCCCGCGACGCGGCTTGTAACCAAGCCGCGTCGCGGGAGAGGAAGGGGACCCATGCGAAGCATGGGGGAGGTGAGGGTGCGAGTAACGGAGCGAGCGTGCGCGTTGAAGGATCCCCCTCACCCAGCCTCTCCCCCAAGGGGGAGAGGAGAATGAGCCGGCGACGCACGCCGAAGTCATCGCAGTTCAACGTTCCAGCCCGAACGCCTCGGCCAGCAGCTCGTAGGAGCGTTTGCGCTTTTGGAAGTCGTAGCAGATCGTCACTGCCATGATCTCGTCGACCTGATAGTTGGCGGCATGCTTCTCGAGCGCCGCCCGCACCGTGGCGGGCGAGCCGACGACCGAGCGGCGGCGCAGCGCTGGCAGCCAGCGTTCGGCACCGGGCGCCTTGGCCGCCTCCAGCGCCTCCTCCACCGACGGCACTGGGCCGGGATTGCCGAGCGTCCGCAGCCGCATCGCCCAGACCTCGCGGCTGCGCGACAGCAGGTCGGCCTCCTCGTCGGTCTCCGCGCACAGGACCGAGATCGCCATCATCGGCATCGGTGTCGGATGCAGCGCCGACGGCTTGAAGTGTTCGCGATAGGCGCGGGTCACGCCGTCGCCGCCATCGGGATTGATGAAGTGCGCGAAGCAGAACGGCAGGCCGAAATGGGCCGCGAGCGCTGCGCTTTCGTCGCTCGATCCGAGCAGCCAGACGTCGGGCGCCGTGGGTCCGATCGGCTGCGCCGTGACGCCGGCGCCTTCGTGCTTGGCCGGCAGGGCGTCGTGCAGCCAGGCCACGAGATCGCGCACCTGGTAGGGGTACTTGTCGGGATTGCTCCAGTTGGGCTTGCCATCGGCCAGGATGCGCATCGTGTGCTGGTCGCTGCCCGGCGCGCGGCCGACGCCGAGATCGATGCGGCCGGGGAACAGCGTCTCCAGCATACGGAAGTTCTCCGCCACCTTGTAGGCGGCGTAATGCGGCAGCATCACCCCACCGGAGCCAACGCGCATGCGCGCGGTCAGGCCGGCAACGCGCGTGATCAGCACTTCCGGCGTCGAGCCGGCCAGCGCGTCGCTGCTGTGATGCTCGGCGAGCCAGTAGCGCTCGTAGCCCAGGCGGTCGCAGAGCTGTGCCAGCTCCAACGTCTCGCGCACGGCGTCGGCCGGCGTGCCGCCTTTGCGGATCGGCGACTGGTCGAGAACGCTGAGACGGAGAGGCAAGGCCGTCAGAGGCCCTTCTTGCCCATCGCCAGGAACTTGTCCTGGCGCCGCTCGCGCAAGGTATCGGGATCGAGCTTGGCGAGCTCGGTGAAGGCCTCGTTCACTACCCGGCCGACCACGTCGATCGCCTCGTCGGGCGCCCGATGGGCGCCGCCCATCGGCTCGGGAAGCACGTCGTCGATGACGTCGAGCTTCTTGAGGTCGGCCGCCGTCACCTTCATGGCTTCGGCCGCTTCCTGCGCCTGCGCATTGGAGCGCCACAGGATAGAGGCGCAGCCTTCCGGCGTGATCACCGAATAGACCGAGTTCTCCAGCATGTAGACGCGGTCGGCCGAGGCGATCGCCAGCGCGCCACCAGAACCGCCCTCGCCGATCACCACGCTGACCAGCGGCACGCCGAGCGACAAGCAGGTCTCGATCGAGCTCGCGATGGCCTCGGCCTGGCCGCGCGCCTCGGCGTCGATGCCGGGATAGGCGCCGGGCGTATCCACCAGGGTCAGTACCGGCAGTCGGAACCGGTCGGCGAGCTTCATCAGGCGCTGCGCTTTGCGGTAGCCTTCGGGCCGGGCCATGCCGAAATTGTGCTTGATGCGTGACTCGGTATCGTCGCCCTTCTGCTGGCCCAGCACGACGATGCTGCGGCCCTTCAGGCGGCCGAGGCCGCCGACGATGGCGGCATCCTCCGCGAAGGCGCGGTCGCCGGCCAGCGGCGTGTAGTCGGTGATCAGCCGGTCGATGTAGCTCTGCGCGTGCGGCCGCTCGGCATGGCGAGCCACCTGCACCCTCTGCCACGGCGTCAGCCGTGCATAGGTCGCGCGCAGTTGCTTCTGCACCTTGTCCTGCAGGCGCATGACCTCCTCGGCGATGTCGACATCACCCGAGTTGGGCAGGTGCCTGAGCTCGGCAATTTTGCTTTCGAGCTCTCTGATCGGCGTCTCGAAGTCGAGATAGGTCGTCATTGAAGGTCAGGTGTCGCCTGCCCCCGGAATCCTGTCAACCAGCGCCACCGGCGGGCGGCGGGCGCTTCCGCGTCGTCGATGGCCTGGCTGACGGCTTTGTCGATGGCTTGGCCAAAGGATGATGATCCTCGACCAGCGAGCGCACCTTCTCCGGAAGGACATGTGTATAGATTTCGGTCGTGGCGATATCGGCATGCCCCAGCATGAGCTGAACGCTGCGCAGATCCGCGCCGGCCTCCAGCAGATGACTGGCAAAGGCATGCCGCAGGACATGCGGCGACACGCGCGCGGGATCGATGCCGGCCGCCAGGGCGGCTTCCTTCAGCAATTGCGCAAAGCGCTGGCGAGTGAGGTGGCCGGTCCGCCCGCGCGAGGGAAACAGGTAGCGCGAGGTCTCGCCCTCCGTAAAAACGGCGGCCCGTACCTTCAGCCATCGCGCAATCGCCACTCTTGCCGGGTCGGAGAGCGGCACCATGCGGTCCTTTGCTCCCTTGCCGCGCACGATCAGCATCGAGGGATCACGCTCGGCTGCGGTGATCGGCAGGCCGACCAGCTCCGAGACGCGCAGGCCCGAGCCGTAGAGGATCTCCAACAGCGTCTCCAGCCGGCCGCCGTCGATGCCGCCCTTGGCCTCGGCCGCCGCGATCAGCCGATCGACCTCGACGCGCGACAGCACCTTGGGCAGCGGCCGGCCGAGCTTGGGCGAATCGAGCGTGCTCGCCGGGTCGTCCTCGCGCAGGCGTTCGGCCAGCAGGAAGCGGAAGAACTGCCGCATGACCGAGAGGCGCCGCGCCACCGTACGCGGTGTCATGCCGAGGTAATCGAGCTTCTTCAGGTAGGCGCGCAACGCCGTCGCATCGGCCGTTGTCGGGCCCTGCTTGCGCAGGATCAGGAATTTCTGGAGATCGAGAAGGTCGGCGCTATAGGCGAGAACCGTGTTCTTCGACGCGCCGCGCTCGGCCTGCAGCATCTCGAGGAAAGCCCCGACCTCGCGTGCGAGTTCGGGCGCCGGCTTGCGCTTCACTGCCCCGGTCACAATCCGTGCGCGATCGCGATCTCGATCGCGAAGAGACGGCCGGCATTGTCCTCGCCGACCTGGCGCAAGGCGACGATGATGGCGCTCACCAGCGCAGGGTGCAGCTCGGTCAGCGTCGCCTCGCCGGTGGCGATCGGGGCGAGCAGCGAGGCCTCGGCGCGACGGCGGCCATTGCCCGCGACCTGCAGCGACTGGACCGTGGCCGGCGCCGCCGTCCCGAAACGCCCGCCGCCCGGCATCGTCTCCGGCAGGCTGGTCGAGCCCTTGGGCACGTCGATGCCGACGGCGCGCAGCAGCTCGAGCAGCAGATAGCCGCGCAACGGCGCCTGCGCCGGATTTTCCTGGCGGATCGCGGCGTACCAGCGGTCGAGCTCCTCGCCCGGCATGCTGCGGCGCTCGTCGACGCCGGCGATGGCGATCAGGGGCATCAGGCGATCGAGCGCACTCATGGCACGTTGATCGTTGAAAGCCGCGGAAAGCGCCAGCTTCATCCAGGCCTTGGTCTGCTGCTTGTCGCCCAGCAGCAGGAAGCCGCGCATCGCTTCCTGGGCGACGTTGGCATATTCGGGCTTCGGCGGCAGGTTGAGCAGCGCCTGGGCGCCGGCGCGCGCCACCGTGGGGAACAGCGCGCCGCCGCGCTCGTCGCCATAGACCGCGGTGATGGAACTGATGAGCTGCTGGGCGTTCGAGGCACCGCGCGCCGCCGCAACCAGCCGGGCGCGACGCGCCATCGGCGCCGGCATGGCAACGCCGTCGCGCACCGCGTCGAGATAGAGGTCGCCGAGCCGCGTCGCCTCGATCACCGCCAGAGCTTCGCCGCGTTCGGCGATATCGAGCCGCGTCACCGGCGGCAGGGTGCGGTGCACGACCTGCGAGCGGATGAGCGGCGGCTGCGTCGAGCGGATCGCGTTGGCCGACGGCTGCACATAGGCGAGGTCCAGCATCACCATGGCCGGACCGTCGAGCTGCGCCGGCGCCGAGGCCGTCGGCGACAGGCCTTCGGCAGCGATCTCGACCAGCTTGGCGAAGGCGGGATCGCTGCTGCGCAGCGGCTGAACGGCGGCAAGTGCGCCGGCATTGTCGCCCGCGACCAGCTTGCAGACGATGTCGGCCCGCAAGGCGAAGGGCTGCGGCAGGAGATTGCTGCGCACGATCGCACAGGCCCCCTCCTTCTCGCCCGCCATCATCAGCGCGTTGACCACGATGGCGGCGATCGCCGGATCGGCATAGCCGCCGACGCTGCGCACCATTTCGTTGAGGTTCTCCGCCTCGCCCATGGCGGCAAGCTTCTCGACCTTGCGCGCGAACAGGCCGGGCGGCGGGCTGCCGTCGGCCGCCGGCGGTGTGAGCTGGCTCACCAGCAGCTTGAACTGCAGGTCGCGCAGCGCCCGGCTGCGCGGCGCGGCCGGCAACGCCGAGACCAGGCGCTTGGCCGTGGCGAGACTGGTGCCGGACCAGGCATTGGCCGGCATGCCGCCGGTCTGGGCCGTGAGGAAACCGGTCGGACGCTGGTCGAAATCCGGCACCTGGGCGATCGCTGGCGCGAGTGCCGCCGACACAGCGAAAACGGCACCGAGCAGAACCGCTGGGAGCGCGCGCCTAGTCATTGGACCGCGGGCCTCCAGGCCCGCTCAAGTGCCCTCATCAATGTGCGAGAGCCATGAGGCGGGCCTGGAGGCCCGCGGTCCGGAAGACGATGCCGTAGATTAACGCGCCAGGCGTTCATTGGGCACCGGGACTTCATACTGCTTGAGCGGCGGCCGCGGCTCGACAACGGCCAACGCCACGAGCCCGACAATCAGCAGGCATACGGCAGCGACCACGACCAGGGGGCCGAGGCGCAAAGTGGGAACGGTGAAGCGGTTTCGCGAACGGAACAGGGGCACGACGGCGGCAAACTACCCAACCGATGCCACAGCGGCAATCGTCGCGGCCCAAGGCGGGACCATTTGGTCCAGCGGCTTGAATCGCCAGCGGCTTGAATCGAACGGAAGAATGGGCGACATCCAGGGTGCACAGATCGCCATGGACGTTCCTTCTCCCCTGTCCTTGCCGCGCACCGTGGCCCTCGTCGGGCTGATGGGCGCGGGCAAGAGCGCGATCGGCAAGCGCCTCGCGGCACGGCTCGGCCTGCCGTTCGTCGACGCCGACGATGAAATCGAACGGGCTGCCGGCTGCAGCATCTCCGAATTCTTCGAGAAGTACGGCGAGCAGGAATTCCGTGCCGGCGAGCGCCGCGTCATCGGCCGCCTGCTCGACCAGCCGCCATTGGTCCTGTCGACCGGCGGCGGTGCCTATATCGACAGCGAGACGCGATCCCTGATGCGCACCAAGGCCATCACCGTGTGGCTGCGTGCCGAGCTCGACGTGCTGTTCGACCGCGTGAAGAAGCGCACCCATCGTCCGCTCTTGCGCCAGGGCGATCCCCGGGAGATTCTCGACCGACTTATGCAACAACGTTATCCGATCTACGCCGAAGCCGATCTCGTGGTCGACTCGACGGCCCAGCCGGCCGATCGCACCACCGAGCAGGTGATCGAGGCGCTGCGCGCCTATCTGCAGCCCAGCCCTGGCGCACAGGCCGAGTCGGGAGCGCCGGCATGAGCGCCTCTCGCACCATCCGTGTCGATCTCGCAGGCCGCGCCTACGACATCGTCATCGGGCCTGACCTGATCGATCGCGTCGGCGAATTGTCGCGCCCGCTGCTCGCCGCCCCGCGCGTCACCATCGTGAGCGACGACACCGTGGCGCCGCTCTACGGCGTGCGGCTTGTCGCCTCCTTCGACAAGGTGGGCATCGAAGCCACGACCGTGACGGTTCCGGCCGGCGAGAGCAGCAAGGAGTTCGCGAGCTTCGGCCGGCTGATGAACGAGCTGCTGGACCACCGCCCCGACCGCAAGACCACGTTGGTCGCACTGGGCGGCGGCGTGGTCGGCGACCTCACCGGCTTCGCCGCCTCCGTCCTGCTGCGCGGCGTCGATTTCATGCAGGTACCGACCACCTTGCTCGCCCAGGTCGATTCCTCGGTGGGCGGCAAGACCGGCATCAACACGCGCCACGGCAAGAACCTGGTCGGCACCTTCTACCAGCCGCGCCTGGTGGTGGCGGATACGACCGTGCTCGACAGCCTGCCGCGCCGCGAGCTGCTGGCGGGCTATGCCGAAGTGGCCAAGTACGGCCTGATCGACGATCCGGCGTTCTGGGACTGGTGCGAAGCCAACGGGGCTGCGGTGTTGGCCGGCGACGCCGCGTCACGCACCTACGCCATCGAACAGAGCTGCCTCTCCAAGGCACGCATCGTCGCCGCCGACGAGCGCGAGACCGCCGACCTGCGCGCCCTGCTCAATCTCGGCCACACATTCGGTCATGCGCTGGAAGCCGAGACCGGCTTCGGCCCGGAGCTGCTGCATGGCGAGGCGGTCGGCGCCGGCATGGCGATGGCCTTCGACCTGTCGGCACGCCTCGGCCTCTGCCCTGCTGTCGATGCCGAGCGGGTCCGCCGCCATCTCGGCGCCGTCGGCCTGCCGGTGCGGCTGCGCGCAATCGGCGGCGACAACCGCCGGCGCTGGGATGCCGCGCGGCTGGTCGAGCATATGCGCGGCGACAAGAAGGCCGAGGGCGGCAAGCTCACCTTCGTGCTGGCGCGCGGCATCGGTAAAGCCTTCGTGACGCGCGAGGTCGACGAGGCCGGATTGCGCGGCCTGCTCGACGACGCCATCGCGGCCTAGCGCCCGAGCGATGGACGCCGAGCTTCACTTCGACCTGCCACTTTCGATCGCGGTACCGCTGGTCGTATTCTGCCTGCTGCTGGCGGCCTACCTGTCGGCCGCCGAGACGGCGATCACCGGAGCATCGCGGCCGCGCATGCATCGGCTCGCCCAGCAGGGCAACAAGCGCGCCGCCATGGTCAACCGGCTGCTCGACCACAAGGACGAGACGGTGAGCGCCGTCCTGCTCGGCAACAACGTCGTCAACATCTTCTCGGCCTCGCTCACGACGGCGGTGCTGACGGCCCTGTTCGGCGCCGCGGGCATCGTCTACGCCACGCTGGCGATCGGCGTGATGGTGGTGATCTTCGCCGAGGTCATGCCCAAGACCTGGGCGCTGCTGCGCGCCGACCGGGTGGCCTTGATGCTGGCGCCCTCGATCGTGTTCACGCTGGCCATCCTGGGGCCGATGGCGCGCGGCGTGGCGGCGATCTCGCGCTTCTTCCTCGGCCTGATGAACGTCCGGGCCGATCGCGCCCACGACGCGCAGGAGCACAGCGACCTGCTGCGCGGCGCCATCGAGCTGCACGGCGCGGATCTGACCGACGAGGCGGCGCCTGCCGAGAAGGCGATGCTGCGCTCCGTGCTCGATCTCGGCGACCGCACGGTGGGCGACGTGATGACCCATCGCGGCAACGTGGCGCTGATCGACGCCGGCCAGCCGATCGACGAGATCGTGACCCAGGTACTGGCCGCGCCCTACACGCGCATCCCGCTCTATCGCGGCGAGGCCGACAACATCGTGGGCGTGATGCACGCCAAGGACCTGTTCCGCGCCATCAAGGCGGCCCAGGGTTCGGGCAACGACGTCAGGATCGATGCGGTGATGACGCCGCCCTGGTTCATTCCGGAATCGACAGTGCTGTTCGACCAGCTCGAGGCTTTTCGCGCCCGCCACGAGCATTTCGCCATCGTCGTCGACGAATACGGCGCACTGCGCGGCATCGTCACCCTCGAGGACATCATCGAGGAGATCGTGGGCGATATCGAGGACGAGCACGACGCCATCCGGCGCGGCGTGATGAAGCGCGACGATGGCAGCCTGCTTTGCCAGGGCGACGTGCCGATCCGCGACCTCAACCGCGAGTTCGGCTGGGGCCTGCCGGAGGGGGTGGCCACGACCATCGCCGGCCTGGTCCTGCACGAGGCGCGCCGCATCCCGGAAGTGGGCCAGACCTACGCCTTTTACGGGTTTCGCTTCGAGATATTGAAGCGCGAGGGCACCCGTATCGCCGAGTTGCGCATCGTGCCGCCCGCCGCCATACAAGCGGCCAACTGACCCCTTCTGCAGGGTCCCCATTCTACAAGGGAACCACCATGCCGCTTCCGCCGCCCGTCGGCCGACAGCACCTTCATACGCGTCGCGTCACCTGCCAGGGCTTCTTTCGCGAGGATGGGCTCTGGGACATCGAAGGCCGCATCACCGACGAGAAGACCTACGAGCACGCCAACGAATGGCGCGGCCCGCTCGCGCCGGGTGACTTCATCCACGACATGTCGATCCGGCTCACGCTCGATCACACCTTCACCATCGTCGATGTCGAGACGGTGACGGACAAGTCGCCCTACCGGATGTGCGGCGACATCACGCCCGCCTTCAAGAAGCTGATCGGGCTGCGCATCGGCGGCGGCTTCCATCGCGAGGTGCGGGCGCGCCTGGGCGGTATCCAGGGCTGCACGCACATCGTCGAGCTGCTCGGGCCGGTGGCGACCACCGCCTTCCAGACTGTGGCCTCCCGCAAAGCGTCGGAGCTCAATCGCGCCCATCGCCAGAAGGCCGGCACTCTGCCCAAGGACAATACTGGGCCCAAGGACAATGCCGGGCCCAAAGGCGATGCCGATGCCGCGAAAAAGCCGCGACGCAAGCCCTATATGCTCGACACCTGCCATACTTGGGCGTCGGACAGCGACGTCACCCGCCGCTGGGTGCCGGATTTCTACACCGGCCCCGACGCCGAAGCGGTGCGCACGGCCGCCGCGGGCAAGGAAATCGAGATGGAAGGGTGACAGCGTAGCCGTCATCCCGAGCAACGCGAGGGACCTTTACGGACCGGCAAAGATCCTTCGGCCTGCAGCCTCAGGATGACATACGTGCGGCTTCCTCGGCCGGCGTCAGGGTCGTCAGCGCGAGCGCATGCAGGCCGGCATCGAGCTCCTGCTTCAGCGCCGCGTAGACCGAACGCTGGCGCGCCACGCGGCTCTGGCCTTCGAATGCAGCGGAAACGATCTCGACCTTGAAATGCGTCTCGCCGCCTTCGCGCCAGCCGGCATGGCCGTGGTGCTTCGACGATTCGTCTTCGATGGCAAGACGCGCCGGCGCGAAAGTCGCCCGCAATTTGTTGTCAATCGCCATCGCAACCTTGCCCATCGCTCGCCTCACTTGCCCACTGCAATTCAGGAACACATATTAGCCGAATGCCCCGCCGGCGAACCAAACCCTTGACCGCGACCGAAGGCCCGCTGCCGCATCAGCGGGTCTGCGAAGCGCCGGGCTGCCGATTGCACGGCGAGTACCGTGCGCCGCGGGCCCGCGATCGCCTCGACGAGTATCGCTGGTTCTGCCTCGAGCATGTCCGCGAGTACAACAAGAAGTGGGACTATTTCGCCGGCCTCGATGCTGACCAGATCGAAGCGCATATCCGTGCCGACACGACTTGGCGCCGGCCGGTCTGGCCGCTCGGCGCCCGCCGCAACGGCAGTGCCTATGCACAGATCAAGGATCCGCTCGGCCTGGCCGATGATGCCGGCCTCGGTGAAAAGCCGCCGTCCAAACTCGATGGCAGTGAGCAACTGACCCCGGCGGAACGTAACGCCTTGGATGTCCTTGAACTTTCATGGCCGCTTACGCGGGCTGTCGTGAAATCCCGTTACAAGGAGCTGGTCAAGCTGCACCATCCGGATGCCAATGGCGGGGCTCGGGCAGCCGAGGAAAAGCTCAAGGAAATCAACGCCGCCTATTCCACTCTGCGGGCATCAGAACACCTGCCGGCGGAGTGATTAGCCCTGCTCAGGGCAGACCCCGCAATTGGCCGCTTGCGGTGCACAATTCGGCCTGCGACTATCGTTGTTGCCCGCAATTTGGCGGGCTTTGTTTTGTAGGAACCGTGTGATGGCTTCGACGACGACCGCGGCCCGCCAGAATGTGTCGGGCATGCCGGATATCAAGGTTTCCGCTCGCCAGCTGTTCGGCATCGACACCGACATGGAGGTGCCGGCATTCAGTGCGGCCACCGAGCATGTCCCGGAAGTCGACGATGCCTACCTCTTCGACCACGACACGACGATGGCGATCCTCGCCGGCTTCGCGCACAACCGACGTGTCATGGTCCAAGGCTACCACGGCACCGGCAAGTCGACCCACATCGAGCAGGTCGCGGCGCGCCTCAACTGGCCCTGCATCCGCGTCAACCTCGACAGCCATATCAGCCGTATCGACCTGATCGGCAAGGACGCCATCGTGCTGCGCGACGGCAAGCAGATCACCGAGTTTCGCGAGGGTATCCTGCCCTGGGCGCTGCAGAACCCGACGGCGCTGGTGTTCGACGAGTACGACGCCGGCCGCGCCGACGTGATGTTCGTGATCCAGCGCGTGCTCGAAGTCGAAGGCAAGCTCACCCTGCTCGACCAGAACAAGGTGATCCGCCCTCACCCGGCCTTCCGCCTGTTCTCGACCGCCAACACGGTCGGCCTCGGCGACACGACCGGCCTCTATCACGGCACGCAGCAGATCAACCAGGGCCAGATGGACCGCTGGTCGATCGTGACGACGCTGAACTACCTGCCGCACGATCAGGAAGTGAACATCGTCTCGGCCAAGACGCCGTTCTACGACAACGATGACGGCCGCAAGACGATCTCCGC
>BFBZ01000703.1_pt1 | contig 27719 bp, 31 predicted proteins | sample 1888401 | NCBI WGS metagenome assembly BFBZ01 (sample SAMD00112614, study PRJDB3348) | symbiont metagenome | host: Chara braunii
TTTCCGGTTCGATCACGCTGGTCGGCGACGAGGCCTACCCGCCTTATGATCGCCCGCCTTTGTCGAAGAGCGTGTTGGCCGGCGAAGCCTCGCCGGCGTCGACCTACTATCTGTCGCTCGAGGAATTGTCGGAACAGGGCATCAACTTCCAAGCCGGGGAAACGGTGGCCAGTATCGATCGCGCGCGTAAAATCGTGTCGACGAGCCGCAACTCCTCCATCCCTTACGATCATCTCGTCCTTGCGACGGGCGCGCGCGTCCGTCGCCTCTCGATGCCCGGGGCGGATCATGCCGAGGTCCACTATCTACGCGGCATCGATGACTGCCTGATGTTGCAAAAAGCGATCTTTCCTGGCCGCAGGGTACTCGTTTTTGGCGGTGGCCTGATCGGTCTCGAAGTCGCGGCTGCCGCAACAAAACTCGGGGCGCAAGCAACCGTCGTCGAGGTTGCCGACCGCGTGATGGCGCGCATCGTAGGGCCGGAGGTCAGCAGGTTTTTCGAGGATTTGCACCGCGGGAAGGGTGTCGAAATTTTAACCAGCCGGGTGTCGAAACAAATCCGCTCCACGTCAGGCGGCTGCGGGATCGATTTTGAGGACGGCGGCCGTGCCGAAGGCGATTTGATCGTCGCTGGCATCGGCGTGGTCCCTAACGATACGATTGCTGCAGAGGCCGGACTGAAGACAGGCAATGGCATCTGGGTCGACGAGTTCGGACGGACTAGCGATCCAGATATTTCGGCGGTCGGTGACGTGGCCAATCACTTCAATCCGCTGCTCGGTCGCCGCGTCCGTCTGGAAACCTGGCAGAATGCCAAAAGCCAGGCCATTTCGGTGGCACGCAACCTGAGCGGCGAGAATAGCCCCTACGTGGAGAATCCATGGGGATGGTCGGATCAATTCGGCGTCAATTTGCAGATGCTTGGAATGCCCGAAAAGCTCGAAGGCGGTATAATTCGCGGGTCCATCGAGGGGGGAAGCTTCAGCATCTTCTATTTGAAGGACGAACGCATTGACGGCGTAGTCTCTGTCAATGCGGTTAGGGATATCTCAGCATCACGAAGGCTGATGGCCGAAAGAGTGCGTGTCGACCCGGCAAGGCTAAAAGACACGACAACACCCATGAAATCGCTGATTGAGGGCTGAGGCGGCGGCCTTTTGCCTTTATTTGAAATCTCGCTTGAGCAGAAACTGGTTCTTGTACATGACAAGGCCCGTCATGATCTCGATCGATAAAATGTCGGACTCGTTGTAACAGTGGGTCGTAAGGAAATCTGTCAGGTCGTCGTGTGAATCGAAAACCACCTCTACCAGCAGGTCGTAGCGGCCACTGACCCAAAGGGCGTAAACCACCTCGGCGTGCGCGCCCAGCCTCTCGGCGACTTGTGCAGGAGACCGACCTGGGGCGACCTTTATGCCGAGCATGGCATCGGCGCGGTACTGGATTGCAGTTGGATCGACGACGGCGACAATAGTCAGGACGCCAGCTTCCTTCATCCAGGCAACACGGTTGCGCACCGTGCCTTCGGAAATGTCCAACAGGTCGGCGATGGCGCGGAAGCTCATCCGACCGTCGCTCTGCAAAAGTTTTACGATCTGCTGGTTCAGCGCATCATAGGGCGACGAGCGCGAAACTATCGACTGTTTGTCGGCATCGTCCAGGAGATCCGGCGAACTGTAGGCATTGGCCATTGAGGGAAGCCTCGTTTTAAATGAGCTTTGGCGACTATTTTGTTCTGCTTGGTGTATGCCTCCGACCAATTCTAGTCCATGGTCGAATGACGGTTGCTGGGTGGACGTCTTCGTCGGTTCTCATCATGAGCGAATGCCGTTGAGCAGATCCGTCACCGTGATCACGCCGATCGGGCGGTCCCCAGAATCGACCACAACGAACGGATCGAAATTGGATGCGTTCACCTTCAGTTCTATCAGGTGGTCCAAGTCCGTGTTTTCCGCAACTCGTTGATAGTCGGCGAAGTTGCCATTGCAATGTCCGTTCAGACTGCGATATTTTTCAACTTTGCACATCAAGGAATGGGCGCGGACAAATTTCAGCTTTGATATCCCTTGGACGAAATCGCGGACGTAGTCGTCCTTGGGCTGCGTGACAATTTCCTCGGGGCTGCCGATCTGGACAAAACGACCCTCTTTCATGATTGCTATCCGGTCGCCAATGCGAATAGCCTCGTCGAGGTCGTGCGTTATGAACAGCGCGGTCTTGTTCAACGTTTTCCAGATGCGTAGGAACTCATCCTGTAACTGCCTGCGTATCAGCGGATCGAGCGCGCTGAAGGGTTCGTCCATCAGGATCAGTTCTGGATCGGTTGCCAAAGCGCGCGCTAAGCCAACGCGTTGCTGCATCCCGCCCGAAAGCTCGGACGGATAGCGGTCGGACCATTGTCCAAGATGAACCAGGTCGAGCTTCTGCTGTGCAATGGCCAACCTTTGCGCGCGTGGCACATTTTGCACTTCGAGACCGAAAGCGACATTGTCGCGGATGTTCCAGTGTGGAAACAGGCCGGTGTTCTGGAAGACCATGCTGATCTTCTCGGCGCGAAGGCGTCGAAGCTCCTTCTTGGTAACTTTGCTTATATCCTGGTCGCCAATCAATATCTGCCCGGCGGTAGGCTCGATCAGGCGGTTCACGTGCCGGATCAGTGTGGATTTGCCGCTGCCAGACAGGCCCATTATGCAGAGAATCTCTCCGCGATAGACATCGAAACTGACACCGGCAACGCCCACTATGGCACGGAAACGGTCACGGACCTCTTCCCGCGATAGATCATTCAGCTTCAGCGCGGCCAAAGCCCCCATGGGGTCTTGACCGAATATCTTCCAGATATCGCGGCATCTCACTACGGCGTTTGCTTCGGCTTTCATCGGGTTCCTTTGAAGGTGGCGATGTCTTCGCCGCCTCTGCCGCCGTCCAGATGACGGCAGAGGCCGCAAGAACTCTTTCTCTAATTGACCGCTTTGGCCTCTTTAACCCAGCCATCAAATTGCGCTTGGTGCGCCGCGATCCATGTTTCGGCATGGTGACGGATATCGGCGACGGATTTCTCGCCATCGTTGATCTGGAGGTTTTCCTTGTTCACGTCCTCTATGGGAACAGTGACCAGCTCGAACCAGCGTTTGGCAACCGGATTCGCTTTGAGAAAATCGTTATTGGCGATGACGCGAATGTTGTTGACCGAAAAGCCGACATTGCGGCCGTCGGCCAACAAAGTGTTGTCTTTCGCGTCGTTTGGTAATGCGGTGAAGGGAACCTCGAGCCATTCCACTTCCTTGCCTGGTCGCAATACCTGTGACACCCAGAGTGGGGTGTAAGTGTAGTAAAGAATCGGCTCTCCCGCCTTGAAACGGCTAACGACGTCTGCCGCCATCACCATGAACTGGCCCTGGTTGTGCTTGACTGTTGCGCGCAGCCCATAAGCATCCAGCTGGTGTTCGATAACTTTCTCACAGCCCCAACCGGGTGGGCAGCCAGCCAAATCCGCCTTGCCTCCGCCATCGGTGTCAAATATTTTGGCGATCTTGGGGTCTTTCAACTGCGCGATATTCTTGATCCCGTATTTATCCGCGGTGGCCTTGTCGATCAAATAGCCCTGACTGGCGCCGGCGATTAGTACGCCGAGCTTTGACATGGCTTGGGTGCCGCCAGCCTTTTCAAAGTATTCGTTTTGCAGTGGCTCCCAATGCACGGCGACGAAGTCGGCGTCACCTTGGCCGACCGCCACGGTCATTGACGGAATGTCGAGATGCTTCACCGGCTCAACCTTGTAGCCAAGTTTCTCCAGCCCAATGTTGACGACCTCGGTCTGGAACAGACCTTCGAGAAGCCCATCGTCGGCGGGTCGTACGGTCCCCCTGTCTTGGGCGAGGGTCATGTGCGTCGCGCCTATGGTTAGGAGGGTCGCGAGCGTGCATACAAATTTGTTATGTCTGAAGCTTTTCATATCCTGTCCTTTCTTGCTGAGATGGCTGGAGTCGAGGTTAGGAGAGTCGAGCGTATAAATCCGATGGGTCCTCGACGGGCCCAAGGTGTCCTATCGCGCGATTGCTGGGTTATGCCGCGGGTAATTCGGTCGAGAATCATGGCGAGAATGACGATTCCAATGCCCCCGACAGCGGCCAGGCCTACGTCAAGGCGACCGATGCCGCGCAGCACGATCTGGCCTAGGCCTTCGACCGCAATCATCGATGCGTAGACGACCATGGACAGCGCCATCATTATGGTCTGGTTGACGCCGACCATGATGGTATTTGCGGCCAGCGGAATCTGGATGCGAAACAAGACACGCGATTCAGTGGCACCGAACGCGCGCGCCGCCTCGAGTGTGCCGGCTGGAACCTCACGCAGGCCAAGGCTCGTCAAACGGATTATTGGCGGCAGGGCAAACACGACGGTCACTATGATGCCAGGCACGTTGCCGATGCCCACCAGCATGACCACCGGCACCATATAGACGAAGCCGGGAAGCGTCTGCATCACATCGAGAATGGGCCTGAGGACGGCCTCCACCCTGTCGCTCTTGGCTGACCATATGCCCAATGGCAGGCCGATCGCGACGGCAAACAGAACAGAAGACAGGACGAGCGCGATGGTCGTTATAGATTCCGACCATATGCCTAGAAACCCCATGAGGGTCATTGCAATCGTGGAGAACACCGCGGTGCGCAACCCGGCGAACTGCCAGCACAACAGGAACAGAAGGAGAAGGAAGACGATCGGGTTCACAGACATCAACAATCGCTCGACGTTGTCGAGGACTGTGCCCACTGGAACTCGGACCGCATGAAAGAACGGCCGATACTCTTTTACGATATAGTCGAGAAGGGTCTGAATCCAGTCGCCAAGTGGCAACTTGTAGGTCTCGAATGGGTCGTTCATCCTTTTTGGATCCTTACTGAGCGGTGCATTGGCGATACGGTCGTCCTTCGCCACGCATGACTTGCCCGACGTCACCAATCCACGAATGAAACAAGATGACTCCGTCCGATTTTTTGGCGCTTAGGCGGCTCATGGGCGCTCCACGTCACGAAAATCGCACTACCCTTCTTCCTTCATCCGCAACTAAAGTAATCAAGCCTATTTTTGCGCAAAACGCAACTGCTTCAGCGCATAAATCATATTTGCGTATGATACGGCGGCTTTTCATGTTGAAAAATTAAATTTTAGAGGTAGAATGCCTGGTATGCGAGAAGCGCAGGCGGTCGAAGGCTGCCAGCTTTCAGCAGGTTAGCCCTCGGCATGGCCGGGTATGCGTTTGCGCGGATAGTTTGGTGGCAATGATGGTCAAAATCACGTTCATCGAGGGTGACGGCACCGCCGTGGCCGGTGAGGCACGTACGGGTATGTCGGTAATGGAGGTAGCCGTACAGAATAAGGTGTCAGGAATCGACGCCGATTGCGGCGGCGCGTGCGCCTGCGCGACTTGTCACGTCTATGTGATGCCCGAATGGATCAAAGCAACTGGAGCACGCAACGCCGTGGAGGACAGCATGCTCGAATTTGCGATTGACGTTCGCGAAAATAGCCGACTCGCCTGCCAAATGCGCGTGACGGATGCACTCGATGGCTTGGTCGTCAATGTTCCTGAGAGGCAGTTTTAGTCGCCTTGGCGGAGGGCGTCGGTCACGCGTTCATATTTAAGGACCGACGTTTGGTTGCAGGCCCTCAGTCCACGATTGCTTCTCCCCAGAGTGGAGGTCGGGTTGGCTAAAAAAATATTCTCATGGCCCAAGCGTTGGCGAGCGACGTCACTTGTCGCTGCGGAGCTTCTCTTGGCGGCGCTGACATTCAAGGCCTCCACAACGCGCACCTCGGCGATTGCGCGTATTGCCGCAAACAGGTCCAGATTGTCAAGGATGCGCGACAATACCGGCAAGTAGGAAGCCCGACTCGGCGAAGACGAGCCGTTGGATCGGTGGCGCTGTGGGCATCGTTGCGCATTCGCGATTCCCTCTCGAACACAGTGCCCGCGACCTCGATCAATGATGAAGCTTCTCCCGTCGCGGGCTTGGCCGGCTTCTTCATGCTAGTTGTCCGGCGATTCATGGCCACCGCCCTGCGGACCCTGCTGTCATCGCGCGGCGAGAACAGGCACTGGCAAGGTGGCCGCTGCCGAGTGAGGCGGCTTTCAAAGCTAAAGCCGAAGGAGCCTCACTGGAACGCACCTGATCGGGCTGCGCAACCCGACCAGCTGACACCAGATCGGGCACTCATGTCGGCGCCAGGAAGCGCGTCGCTGTCGCATTTCTAACTTGCTGGACCCTGCCCCCCGCAAAACGTAGGATGCGACATTTCTACTTTGCAGAGCCGGCGACATTTCTACATCGCCGCCACAAGTATCTACATCGCCCATTGGCAGCATTGCGGAAGGTTGCCAGACGAACAAACCGGTGCGACGTCAACAATTCCTAGTTAATGTTTTGGCTTGGATCGTCCGTCGCTCGCCGGCCACCGCTATGTTCGCTTGCCCATTTCGTTTTCATGCCGTTCACCATCGAACGCCTGCCTACCCTTCGCAGTCCATAGGTTGCGCGCATGCTCGCCCTCATCGCTCTGCAGTTTGGCGGCGATCCAGAGCAGCGCGCCGTAGATGGTAACGCGATCGTCATTGGTCAGATCGACGATGCCCGCCTTGACGACGAGTCCGCCGAGCTCGATCAGATGCCGGGTGCGCTGGCGTCGCTCGACCTGCCATGCGCGCATGTCATTGCGAGCCTGTGTCGCTTGCCGGCGATTGCAGGCTGCCCGGTTGCGCTGGAGCGCTGCGAGGGTTGCGCTGAGATGCCGGAGCAGTTCGCCGGGACCGGCTCTCGAAAAACATCACCCCACGCTTAGCCCATGCCTCGCGCTTTGCGGTGTCTTTCGTCTCAGTGATTGCGACCAGCGCGCCGGCCAGTTCGTCGCTGCTGAGCTGATCGGCGCCTGTGGCGATCACTAGCTCGCCAAGCTGCTGCACCTTTCGCGTTTTGAGTTCTCGCGCCTTTTCTTCCAGCGCCTTCAGTTCGGCGTCGAAGTCCCGTGGTTTGCGCATGGCTGTCTCCATTGATTGTTGATCTGTAAATGATAGTGGAGCGCCTGCCGGAAGGCTTCAGGGGTGCCGAGACAGCCCGGGACGAATCTGCAGAGGCGATGCGGGACTTGATCGAGACCGTCAAGGTGTTTCGAGATCCATCGAGGATCGGCGGAGTCGAAGTCGAAATCGCTGGACGGCTAACGGCACTCTTGGGTGAGGGTGCCTTCCCCCACGGCGTCAAAGGAGTGGGGGGAATGATGGTAGCGGGAGAGGGTAGCAAACGGCACGGCCCCTTTTGGCGGTACGAGGCAAAATCGGCTAGCTCCCAATTCCGGCCGAATGCAAAGTCGCGCAGTTTGCCATCGGCCGTGACATCTCCAGTACCGATCTCTCTCAGCCCATTGCAAAACGTGAGTGGGAAGGCCGCAGTAAAGAAGCATGGCGTCGGACAGTGACAGACAACTTTGCCAAGTTGCTGATCGTAATTCAAACCAGCGTCAAGAACGATCCGTGCGACTTTAACGGCTCATTGTGGTGCAGGTTGTCCCATAGAGAACGTGCTGAGGCTGTAGGCTGCGATGAGAAGACAATTCAGCGCTTGGTTAGGAGGTTGCCTCTTGTTTGGGACCGCACCCGCATTGATGGCGAACAAGTATGCTTAGTTCGCATTGGTGAGAAGACCGCTGCCGACGTGCTCCGCATCAATGCGAAGTCCATCGCAAAACTCTTCAATGATTGGTTGAAGGAGCACACACCGAAGGATCGCGCGCGTCTCACGAAGGAGCGCGCGAAAATTTTGGAATTGGTGTTTGTTGCTACCGGGGAGGAGTTGATCGCCATCAAAGAACGACTGAAGCGGTTAAACTACACGTTGCGAATGTTGAAGCCGAGACTGCCCGATAAGGATTTCGGGCTATGTGTCGAACTCGCGCGGCGATGGCCAGATAACCTCCATGTGGCTCTGATGAAACTGGTCCTGAGCCGCTGGGGCGACTTCATGGGACGAGTGAAGGTAGTCCAGGCTAACCAATTGGCTCACGGCGCATCGATCCTTCCGAGGTATTATCAATTCCCGTTCCTCATCGCGATCCTGAACTATGCCGATGTAGCCGTAGATATGATGGAGGAGGACTACATGATGGCAGGCAAGGCACCACCGATCTCGCTGAAAAATGTGCATCCACATCTATGGCATCACCTCACGCAACAGCATGGCAAAAAGCTCAATGCGATACCGTTTTGATGCCCGTATCAGCCAGCGCAGCAGAGGTGTCCGTTATATTTCCTCCAGAATATAAGTGAATTTCCATGGTCATTCTCATTCTGTACGCGGGAGAAAATAAACAGACACAATGAGAATGACTAAGTGCCACGTTCGGCGAGGCCTCACGTAACACAAAGGTACAAGCAGATCAGATAGTCCATTTTCGGGAAAAACGGTCGCTTCGCTCCCTGTTCCCCACCGGGAACTACCACCCCCAATAGCCCCTCCGTTTTCGTGTCCCTCGAAAGTCCCGAGACACGATAAGGGACTGGCCGACATGATGGCTCTCGCCCTGTGTTCAGGGAGCTTGGAAGAGACAAAGAAATAGGAATTTGATCCTATATTAAGCGCTTTTTCGCCAAGGGATCGTGTAGGCGAATTTCCCCTTTTCTTAGGTGTCTTGTTCGTTACGCCTAATCGCGGGGTCTTAGTTCCTAGCCGCCTCCCCAGAAGGAGACGAAATGGAAAAAAGTGAATTTGATCGCATTGCTTACGCGGAGCTGGCGGAGCTTTTTGCCGGCAGGCAGCAGGGGACAATCCCAAAACCTCAACCACTCGATATCAGTCCGTGGATCGCGATGAGCGTACTGCAGAAATCGATCCGTCGCGGCGAGATTGGTCACGCTTTAAATGCGGCTGCAACGTTGTTGCGAGACGATCCCCAAAGGCTTTGGCGCCGGTTGGTGATTGCGGTGTTTGAGGACGTCGGCCTCGGACAGTTGAACCTCATTGCTCCGGTCCTTATTGCAACTGGTAGCAAAAACGTTCGTCGACAGTTTGGAGGCGAATGGCCGGTAGCCAGCTTGCTGGTTGAACGCATGGCAGAAGCCAGAAAATGTCGTGCGGCAGACGATATATTTATGAGCCTTGCCGTACATCCTCGCTACGATGCGGTGCGGCTGAGCTACTCCTTCCTGCCTCTGCCGGAGCTGATGGCAATTGCGACCGGCGATGGCGAAATCGTCTCCAAGGCTATCGCACTAGTTTTCGCTCTAGGTACAAATCGCTGCCCCATTCCAACGATGCGCATTCGTCAAGGAAGTCCTGCATTCGTGTTCCAATTTATGAGGGACGTGGGCTTTCCACACTGCGTGCTCGACCTAGCCGAACGGGGTTCGACCCGGTTCCGAGAGCCCTTGCCGGCACTCATGGCATTTTTGTCCCAAGCTTTCCCTCAGCGTTCATCAGGTTTCGAACCAACTGAGAAGGACGACGATTTCACTGCATGCGGGATGATCGGCGATGTGCCGGGTTGGGCAGTCGATTATTACACGCGTCCGGGCCGGGAAGCGCTCCGGCAATTCCTGATTCGAGACACTCGGACGGCGCAATGGACCAGAAAGCACATTCCGCCCGCGCGCCGCGTTGAAGTCCTCGGCAGCTTAGTTTTCCGCGCTGAAGGCGGTCTTCTGAAGCGAAGATTGCAGTGGCCACAGGGCGACGATCTAAGAAGAATTATGGAGACAGAGGCCGTTGGCTTCGGCGTGACAAATGCTACGGAGCCGCTGGAACTGCTCCGTGACGATCTGCCCGCACTGCACGAGGAGCGCCGCAATGTTTTTTGAACAGCAAGACGATCCGACGGCTAGAGGGGCTTTCGCCCGATTTGCAATGAATTGCAAATCGCTGGCAATCCAAAATTCCGGTCTGTCAGACGCGGCACGCGGTCTGATATCCAACTCCCTCAGTGACGCCTCAAAGCGCGCCTACGCGGCTGATTTGGTTCATTTCGAGAGCACCGGGCGGCAAATACCCGCCACACCCGAAGGGGTTGCCTCATACTTGGCGGAAGGTGTTGAGGAGTATGCCATGGCCACGTTGCAGAGGCGGCTGGCAGCGCTCTCAAAAGCCCACAAAGCTCTCGGGACCCCCGACCCTACAAAATCGGAACTGGTGAGGGCAACGATCCGTGGCGCCAGGCGGGCCGTGGGCATAGCACAAAAGCAAGCCCCCGCACTGCTCGTGAACGATCTTGTCAAGATTGTTAGCTGTCTTGGCAATCGACCAAAAGACATACGGGACAAGGCCCTGCTGTTGGTCGGCTACTCCGGAGCGTTCCGCCGATCCGAGTTGGTGGCATTGAACCATGAGGACCTCAACTTCACCGCGAGGGGGCTGCTTCTCGTGATCCGCCGATCAAAAACTGATCAGGTGGCAGCTGGGAGAGAGTTAGCGATCCCATTTGGAAGGCCGACAGCTTGCCCTGTGCTCGCACTTCAAACTTGGCTGAGGAACGCGTCGATCTCGGAGGGGGCACTATTCAAGGTAGTCAACCGACATGATCAGATTTCCGATCGGCGAATGAGTGGTGAGGCAGTCGCAATGGTATTGCGAAAAAGGGCTGAGGAGGCAGGCGTATCAATCCCGAACCTCTCCGCGCATAGCCTAAGGTCGGGATTGATCACAAGTGCCGCACTGGCAGGCGCATCGGTGTGGAAAATTCGGCAGCAATCGGGTCATTCGTCGGAAACCATGGTATCTCGATATGTGAGAAGTGCTGATTTGTTCGAGGACAACGCGGCTGCCAGGGTTCTTTGATAGGAGCGAGATCGCATGCTTATGAAATTTTCGAGCGATCACCGCGCAAGCCTCTCTGCTCGCGAGTTCCCCCAGATTATTAAGTACATGGGCTCGAAGTCGAGGATCATTGATTTTGTCGTAGATGGCATTGCGCGTGTGCATCGCACAGGACCTGTTTGCGATCTCTTCGCGGGCTCATGCACGCTATCAGGTGCCTTGGGCGGCAGCGTTCGGATTGTCTCCAATGACATCCAGAACTATTCGAGAGCTTTCGCCAATGTCTATCTGCATCCCATTTCAGCTGCCATGGGAGCCCTAAGCGTTCCCGCCTTTTTGCTGGACGCGGAGAAAATTGTTGACCGCACAGTCAGGCAGCTACCAACCGGACTGGGGTATCCGCTGCGGACTACGCTCTCCGACTTCAACGAAATTGAAGAGCGAAATCGCCAACTCATAGACCGACATTTTGACGACAAGTATCACCTCTTTTTAAGAGTTTATTCTGGGACGTGGTGGTCCTCCGAGCAATGTGCATGGATCGACGCCCTACGTGCAGTCGCAGATAGTTATCTAAAGAAAGGCCAGATCAACGAAGGAGATCACTCGATATTGCTCAGCTGTGTAATGCATGCCATGGCTTATGCCGGACAAGGTACTGGTCACTACGCGCAGTATCGAGACGCCAAAACTCAAAGCTCTATGGAAGATATAAACATTTATCGCCAGAAGAGCGTCGCATCATATTTTTTTCGAAAGTTGAATGGGATTATAAAGTGGAACGCTGATAACGTTGCACTAAACAGCCACGAGATAACGGCTCTTGATTATACAGAATGCCTTGAGCGCATAAGTGGCGGCACCGTCTACGCTGATCCTCCCTATGCGTTCGTGCATTACAGTCGATTTTACCATGCTATCGAAACGTTCTTCCTCTACGACTATCCCGAATTGCAGATTAAGGGAGATGAGGTGGTGAAAGGTCGTTATCGCGAAGATAGACATCAGTCGCCATTCAGCATCAGAAGCCAAGTGGTTGATGCGTTCGCGAAAATGTTTCAAAAAATCGGTGATGCAAACTCCAACCTCGTCCTGAGCTACAGCAACGCTGCATTGCTGAATTTAGATGAAATGATCCAGCTTGGACGCGATCAGTTAGGCTCTGCCTATGCAATCGAAATTTTAGCTCGCGACCATCGCCATATGACGATGGGCCGTAAGGCCGATCGAAGTCGGAATGTGGAAGAAACGCTATTGTTGGCGAAACGCCTATAGCTATATCTCGGTGGATATTTTCTTCGCGACCATGTCGATCTGCCGATAGTGCAGTGGAATACCAATCGATCTCAGATGTTTCAGGAAGCGCGTACCATCCTTCGTGATTTTAGCCTCCGAGACAATCACGAGCTTTGATGCCCGCGAGGCCGAAGGCCAGTAGGCATACTCGATTAATTGCGAAAGCGCTTGGCGTATGCATTTCTTCAAAGAGGGAGACGTTTTTATTTCATAGAACTCATGCGCCGTGCCGTTCCGCACGACAAGGTCAACCGAAGTCCCTGAGCTACCCGTTTTTAGCTCGGTCCCGACGTTTGGTTTTCCATGAATGTCGACCAAGAGGTCATAAAGAACAGATTGGATTTCGTTATGAAGGAGTTTAGCAGAGGCGTTTCGGCCCACGCGTCGCCCGACCGTTCCGCCCTTCCTGGGTATATGCCCCGATTGAAAATTGAAAGGACTGACAAGCTCCTCATCTTGGTCTGTCGTATCTGGGAGTTCGTCTTCGTCGCGTACAAACCCTGTGGGATCTGTGAGCCACTTTCGAAAATCGACATCCGAGAAGGACAGTGCACGGTGCAAGCCGATGGCTAAACTCTCTTGGGCCAACGCCGAGGTGCCACTCCACCCGGCTTCGCTGAGCTTTAATGCGATAAGTTGGGCAGCTAGGTCTCCAAGTTGCGCATTTCCGAGCAACTGGGTGAAATCGTAACTGACACTGGTCGCATCCGACAGCGTCGCAAGGCCAAGATCTTCCAAATCATTTTTGAAGTTCGTGAACGCCTTGCCTCTCAGCACCAAGTCCCGAACTATCTTTCCCTTGCCATTACCGGTGGAGCCGCGTTGCAGCGCCTCAATCAGTGAATGATGGCTGAATGCGATAGCGAGGAAGACAAGCTGCCGGAGGGTATCGGAGCCGCGACTTTTGGCGTCTGACCAGAACCCTGGCAGTTTGTCATCAGCAAAGGCTGACAGATTTTTTCGAGCCTGAGCAGCGTCAATCTTGATGCCGCCGAACTTGTCCCACGTGTTCGGGACAACTTTGTCGGGATGGAATTTTTCCAGCAGGGTCAGCACCTTGTGCGCACCGTGCTTAGTAAGAGAAACCCGCAGCTTTGTAAGATCTAACATTTTTTCGAGTATCCCAGGGTTCTCACTCGCGATAATCTCTTATTATCGCGATCCATAGCTAAGCGGACAAAGCCCAAAGACCTGCACGCTCAGCCTCGGAAAGTCGCGGTATGTCACTTGTTGGTCTATCGATCCAATCACTTCGATTAAAAGCACCCGGCGGAACTCCAGTCAGGAGTTCCTCAAGCTCATGCACGGCTACTTCAATAGGCAGCCAGAGATCAGCGAGACTTGTCGGAGTAGCGTGGGCTGGCCAAAGGCCGCGCTGCTCGCCAATCCTTTCCCAGCACCAGGGCATATCGTTAAAAAAATCGACGCCGGCTCGTCGAAAGCAGCTAGTAATAAGCTGCGTTGCCATGCGTAACAGTATAGCAGAGCGGCAAATTACGGAAAGATGAGGTGTAGGCTGCGAGACATCCAGAGCACGTCGGATAATTAGATGATCATCGGGTTCGACTAACCTCGTTAAGAAATCGAACGAGACATGCCGCTTGATGTTATCAGGAAGGTTCTCGTACTGCGGGCGGCGTTGAGAGATTGGGTCTCCTTGAATTGCGACGATCTCAAGCTCTATAGAAAGTCTAAGGATGTGCCGATCAAGCTCGCTCTCACTCGGCGCGAACGCATGCCAGAAAGAAGAAATTAGGCGCGCTTCATCGGACGCGTCCACCGCTATGTTTGTAAGGAAGGTGGGGCCATAGCTTGAAAAGTTTCGGGTCTCACGGTCGTTACTGCCCTGGGCAAGATCAAAACCTAGTTTGCCGAAAAAGTCCGGACCAACGAAATTGTAGCCGGGTGTCCCAAAGAATGCAGCTAAGCAGTCAGCAACAGGAACACCAAGACACCCTACAGCACCAGCAATGCTGCTTCCTGATGAACCGGCTTTTGCCCATTCCTGAAGGATCAGCCACGCCGCGACATGGGTGCCACTGACACATTGGAGATGCTGAATCCCACCAGCGGGTGTAACAACAGATGAGTGACCGTTGAATACGCCAATGCCGTGGCAAGCAAGGATGGACAGCGCAGCGCGGAGCTCGGCATAGTAGGCTAGATGGCGAACCCGATGATCGTCGCCAGCAGAAGAAGCCGAAAGTGCTCGGCCCAAATAACTCCACGCATCCAGGCAGTGGAGTAATCCTCGCGAAAAGACCAGTTCCGAAATATGAGGTGCTGATAGCTGTAGGAAAGCTGCTTTTGCCCTCAATCCTGGCAAATCATGTACGATCCCCTTTTGGAACGGATTGTTGGCGCTCAGAAAAATCTGAGATGCGCCATTAGCAAATTGCGATATATAGTCCTCAAAACCGCTGGTATTTGTGTTCTGGGTCAGCGCGATGTCCGCAGCAGATAATGTCATGTCATAGACGCTCGCCAAGCAACAGAATTGCCACTTCGCGGAAGGGATTAGCATAGGAGGCCATATAGCGTAGTACGGCTTCTCGCAGCAATGTATAGCCACCTGACCCTCTGAACGCGGCAGCTCGCATCCTCTCATCGAGAGAAAGCTTTGACATCTGCGACGATCGCCAATCAAATTCTGAAAGAACGGCCGCTAGCGCATCTATATATTTTCCTAGGTCTATGTCTGCGATTTCCCCCACAAGTTCCGAAATGACTGACTGCTCAGCAAATTCTCCCGGTTCGCTCAATTTGTCCTGCCAATCGAAAATTACTCTATTCCGCACAGCCAACTGAAACAGCACGTCATTTGCTACGGCAAGGACGGCTCGAACACCCTGTTCCTGATTAAGCATTGTATGCGGACCGATAAATGCCAACCTGCTAGGCGGCGGAAGACCAAGCTCTTCGGATAGATCAAGATCTCCCCCAAACGATTGCACCCAATCAGAATTACTGCTTTCAATTTGATCTGACAGCGCTTTCCATAGATAAATAAGGAGGGCAGCCTGCTGGGCTCTTGTCCATCTAAGAGGTGAGGTTCGGTCCGCATCGAGATTGGGTATGTCCACACTGAATAGGCCATCAGCACCGCGCTTTCCCGGAGACAAGAATGTAGCGCTTAGTGCTCTCACCCAGCCCGCTTGAGTGACACGAGCATCCTGGGGTGCATCCGCCTTTTTCTCCCCAAGCATATTTATTCTATTCTGCCACGGGCTCGCTGGGTGCGTGAAAAGAACGTCGGCCAGTTCTTGTGCTCTGGCCTCCCTATACACGCGCAATTCCGATTGCGTCTCTAACCAATCCTGTGTTCGCAGCAGCGGATACAAATCGAAGGCATGGCTTGGATTGATTTTCTTAGGCGAAACGTTGATTGCCCAGAAAAGGTATGCTTGCCATCCGACATCGAGATTATGAAATGCCACAACAGGCAATTCGAAATCCCCGTCTAGTTCCTCCTCACCGAAGGCCCAAAGCCTGTGCTGACCATCAATAATCTCAATCGGTGGCAGCGCACTTGGGCGCCACGAAGTCTCTCCCTCATCGAAGGGCAGGCAAATGGTACTGAATGGTCGGTCTTTGGCTATAGAGACAACATCGTCTGGAGCCACCGAGCGGCCCCTGCGTTGTTCATCTGCAGATAAGATATTCACCACAATCGAAGTTGGGAGCCACCCAGGCTTCTTTAGGCTTTCATTGGATGATGTGCGTTGGCGTTCCGTCAATCCTCCAAACGGATAACCGTATTTGACGTATTCACGAATGGTATAGGATCGGCTTGGTTCATGGCCCCGCTGCAACCCAGTTGCGTCGGTTGCTGTTCTATGGCGCCGAAAAACGCCACTGAGTGCCCTCAGTCGGCTGGCAGGGAGCGCAAAGAGATAGGCGTCTGCCTCAGGCTTAGCTCTCTGTTTGGTTGCATCGTATGCAGGATAATCGTCCCACATTTCCAGCCATTGTCGAAATCGGATCGCTGGAATTTCCGTCATTGCTTTTCCCCCGCTATCAAGAGCTTGCTACCGGCGCTAAGTTAATGATGGATTGAAGAGCTGAAGCAACAGTGAAAATCGTTCGTCTCTTCGCAGAAGGCTCAGCTGTTGAAACTTCGCCGAGCCAGATCTGGCGTTCCATCTACAGCCGGGATTTCAGCGCTACTTCTAGGAGTTCGGCGATCCATCGCAATTCCTTTTCCGAAAGGCCCGCTAGGCGCACAGAAATCTCCTGGAATTTGCCCTTGTTAAAGCCGCTTGAAGGAATTGTCGCACTGAACAACTCGGCCGCGTCAACGCTCAAAGCAATGGCGATTTTCTCGATCATAGGGAAGCTCGCGCCAGATACCCCGGTTTCAATTTTTCGAACCGTATCGATGCTCACGCCCGCGTGCTCGGCCAGACTTTCTTGGGTCATGCCACCACGTTTGCGGTGAGCTGCAACCAATCGCCCGAACCTCTTTTGCAACTCGCTTGCCATGCCGCGCTTCTCCCGGGAAAGAGGCGTACGGCGGTCGCACTTATGTGATTAGGGACGCATAATCGTTATTTCGAATGAAAACATATTCACAATGCAAGAAACTGCATTTACGATCGTTTATATGGTCGAAACAGCATCCTCGGTACAGCCTGAATTTGGAAAGCGCGGTCGTTGCCCCACGTGTAAGAGGCTCATCTCGTTGTCGGCACCGTCATGCCCGAACTGTGGTCAGGTTTTGTCGTCCGAAATTTGGGAGCGGTCTGAACAGAAACGAATTCGGCGAGGACGTGGCATCCTTCTTCTCGTCGGCGCGACATTGCTAGTTCTGGTTCTTAAAGGCATTTTGCCATCAGACGGGCGCTATGCTGCAAGGGCGCCATCTACGGAAACGCCAAATTATTTGACTGTGACGACGTTCGCACAGGCGGTAGCTGCCCCTGCCACCAATCAGCCGGCAATCAGTCAGCGATACCGGCCGGACCACGATTTGGCCGAATGGGGCAGAACCATCAAGCTCAGCTCAGCTGGTTACCCAATCGCGGTTGCGGTGCGCGATGCTCCGATTTGTCAAAACCCCTACAGTCTCGTTGAAGCCATGGACGCGATGAAGGCCAACGAGCCGGTTTGGGTTAACCGTATCATTGGCTGTACAATTTTGCGTGCCGGCTCAGTCATGGAGTGGACCGTCCAGAGTACTGACTTAGGAGTTGAAATTAGGATGACAATGTCTGACGGCAGCCGTGAGACCTACTACGGGCCGGATACCGGGGCGGGTTCTGACTACGAGAACTGGTTAGGGGTATATAACCGATAACTTCCGACTTAATGCCCAGTTCTCGACGCGGTACCGGAATGCCGCGATGTAAGGCGGCGCTGTCGCACGATTTTTATTGCAAAAGTGTCCCTGGCGAAACGTCAGTCCTGTCACGGAGACCAGCTGTTGAGGCACCGACTGCAAATTGTTGTGTCGAGATCAGGTGGCGTACCCAGTCCCGTAGAAAGTGAACCGGTCAATGTCAACGAAAGGATCAGCGGTGTTTTCGGAACTATCGGTGATATCGACACTGAACAAGGCCTCCCCGGCAGTGGTGAGAACCCTATCAAACCCGCTGCCACGATAAGAGACGCAATACAATAGCCTGACAAATGGTAGGCTAGGATCGGGAGCATCTCCTGCAATCTCATAGAGCGGCCTGGTTTTTCCAGGGAAGATCAATTTGTGTCGTGTCTCCTCGGAGGTAGGAATGGAGCATCTTTCGCCAAAAAGTTTTACTGCTGTCACGTCGCTCACGGTTGACGACGTAAACATCATTTCCAAATGCAATATAGCCTCCATGGCGGGGGKTTTCCCAATATTCTCGACATCAATAGAAACATAAAGGTCAAGGACCCCATCGCTGTTATCGGCGCTTATCCGCGGCTTCTCGAAAATGAGCCACGGGCGGTGTTCCAGGGCGAATTGCTCTCTGGTATCCCTATTGGCTTCGATTGCGGCGTTTGTGGCTGCAATTGATTGACCGGTAACCTTTCGAGCCTCCCTCAGATTTAGATAGACAAGCCAAATCCCGCCAGCGGTGAAGAGCAAAGAGAGGCCCGCCAAAATTACGGCGCCAAAAGACCATTCAGCTACCTTCTGTTGTGCTGCCAAATCGGCCTCACTGCGCTTGGTATCGCGCTCTGCTTTAAGTTCATCACGAAGGCATCTTATGAGATCAAGGTCGCTTGCGAGCGCGCAGGATTGCATAACCTCTTGATCGGTGTGGCTCGCAAATTCTGCGATGTAGTGATCAGCCTGCTTATCGTACAGAACGTTTTGGGCGGTGAGTTGAGAACCCATTATCCCCGCTAAAACGATACATACAAAAGCGGTAGCAATCCCAACTGTTATTATATGATTGCGGTTGTCGTCCATTATATCCCTCCCACATGAGCGCATATTGGTTGCAAGATAAAATCCACACAAGCGCGCCCGTAGACTCTGGTGGGCAGACAGCGGCAAGCCGGTAGAGACTTAAGAGTGTTGACTGTCACCCAGCCAACGGGAAGATGATTCTTTCGACGTGATGCATGGGAGGCAGTAAATGGCCGAAGACGACGTGGAATACTTCAAGCTCCGAAAGGAAGGGAAGATCTACCTCTCCAGAGTTTTCACGCATGGGGCTGTCAGCGAACAGCGCAGACGCTTTGCACACGCAGTGTTTGAGGGAACCGAACGCGCCGTTCTAGGAGAAGTCGAAGGAGCGTTGTGCCTGCGGCTTACCGGAGAGCAGCGCAAGACGCAGGTCACAGCGCTGATCAGCCAGGACGATGCGGGAATTAAGCGTGTGACGCTCCAAACTTTCAAGTCGAGAGCTGGCGGCTGGTATGAAGGATACGAAAAAGAAGCTTTCACTTTCAGGTCGGGCGAATTTGAAAGGCTCCTAGAATTTCTTCGCCGGATGAAATTCATCGACCTATCCAACGAGGAACGCTTTCAGATTGAAGACCTATCTGTAGCCTCCGGACCGAAGATCATCACAGATGCCACCGACCGTGCGCTGATAGGCAAAATCAAAAAGCTCGATCCAGGCGAGCGGGAGCGCCTTTTTCGGCACCTCCACGATGATCTAACTCAGGAAGAAATCAACCTGTTGCTGGGTCGAAGGCAGGCATTGGAACAATTCGACGCCCAACTTGTCCTGGGCAGTTGGTCAGAAGCGAACTGGCAAGATTTCTTCGACGCGGAGAATTGGGTGTTCGGTTATGGCCTCGACTACCGCATCATGCGGCAGTTCGATCGCGAAATGGTAGTAGGTGCTGGCGGCACGGACAACCGCGAAAAGCCGACCGTTGATTTCCTGATGAACTTCACTGACTACACCGTACTTGTGGAGATCAAGCGCCCCGATACCCCGATATTCCAATCGCAGAAATCCGCCCGCGCGGGGACGTGGCGGTTTAGTCCGGACTTCATGGATGCAATTTCTCAAGTCCTAGAGCAAAAGGCGGAGTGGCTTAATGCAGCACAATCCACTGAGCATTTCAGCAAGTCTGGGACCAGCCGATTGGAGGCCAGAACCCGCGATGCTAAGACGATACTGGTCATCGGCAATCGTGCTGAATTTGGTCGTCCGGGCAACGTGCGCGAAGCAAACATAAAGCGCGATACGTTTGAGCTTTTTCGGCGCGACACCCGGTCAATCGAGATTATAACATTCGACGAACTATTGGACCGTGCAAGGTTCATCGTTAAGGAATGACTAGGGTTCGGCATATCCTGGGGCGAGGAAGCGCTGTTGACGACCGCCGAACCAAACCATCCGTGCAGGGAGGTCATAATCCGGGTAGTCGATAAGGTCGGGCCAGCCGCGATGGGGCCGACGTTCTCGGGGAGTTTCAAAGTCCGTCTTGAACCATCGGTTCAAGACAGTGACGCTACGCGGGGGGAGGCCCTGCGTCTTCTTTTCGTTCAACGGCAATTGCATGAAGCGGGCGTGCAACCACTCTGCATAGTCTAGCGTGGCGGCAGTCACCTTTAATTTCTTCCCAGAAGGCTCAGCTGTTGAAACTTCGCCGAGCCAAAGCTGGCGTCGGCGGCTAACCTTTTGAAGCTTGTGATGATCAGTTTTTAAGCGGGTTCGAATGTTTTTTCCTATACCCACATATTGCACATGCGTGGCTCTTTGATACGGCGTCATTCCCAGGCACATGTAAAGGCCGGGCCAATGCACATCCTTCGTTGCCTCAAATGCTTCTTCTAGGCTGTATGGACCGAACCAGTCGATAGCGATCATTAGATGTTTTGGCAAAGTGCTGTTCCTGTGTTCGCTTGAAGAGCACTGCTATGATCGCTCACGACGAACTCCCAAGGCGCCCCATCAACTTGGTCAGCTCTGCGAATTTGCAATGAATTGCAAACCGAAAAGGCGCTTAGAGCGCATAATGTTTTGGATGTCTCATGCAAAAAAGATGCTATCGTCCCATGTGAACTATCGCCCCTGCTGCAACCAATTGATGTTCGTACAGGTAAAAGTACTCGCCGGACGCGTGGTTGGCGTTTTTATGACACCACTCATGCGCGAGGCGTTCCACCTCCAACGATTTTCCCTGCGTGGGCCAGGTTCCCTCAACGTACCTGTCAAATTGGACGCCAAAAATCACGGCGATGTGGTTGCCATTGAGTTCCTGTAGACGACGTTCACGGTCGTTTGAAACGCCGATTTTTACAAGTAGCTGCCCTTTTAAGGCGTGCGTGCCTCCGAGTACCTCTGTCTTGTTGCAAACCACCATGTACGTGTGAAGCGCAGGAATTGGAGGAACGTACTCTGGAATTTCCCTAGTCTGCCCAAAAACCGGAACCTCGGCTAAAGAATGCTGAGCAAGCTCGACGCGCTCGCGAGATGACAATTCGACGACCGAGTTTGTTGCGGGCCAACCGGCATTGAAATGATCAACCAGCGTAGATTGGGAAAGTGGCGGGCGAAGGAAACGCCAAGCTCTTTTCATTTCCAAGCCGTAGGGCCATCGATCATTCCCCCAGCTCTTTATCACTGATTGACGCAGGTCCAGGCTTATGTGTGTTTCGCTACTGACAAGCTTAGGTGCTATCTCCGCTATCCCGAGGACGCGCCCCAAATTGTCGTCTTCAATTGCATCTATCCCATGAGGGGTCGTTCGGTTATTCGGACTGCAGAAATGAACGACGAAAATGCTTTTGCCTTTCATCAGCTCAAGCACACGGTCCCTAGATCCTGCCTTCGAAAAGGCCAGCATACCCCATTGCTCTGGTCCGAAACCATCGACCCGCTTTGCGAAGAGGCGCTGGAAATCCAGTTTCACAGTACCGTCACTCAACCCAAGGCTTTCGACACCGAGCCAATCATAAGCGAAGACGGCGTTTTGCTCAGCCGCGATATCCCTTTCCCCTAAGAGTTGCCGCATCGCGCTCATGCCGCGTGCTGAAGGAAGGCTCGTGCGCGTCGCGCAAACTATAGAAGTCAATATTGGCAGCTTACGATCCCGGCAGAATTCAAGAACACCGGTCAATGGTCGACCTAGCCCCTGTCCGGTCGGATTGTACCATCCGACCTCGTTGGCGAGGATGGGATACGTTGTTCGCTTCTTGCTGATTGCATGTCTGGCTAGGATCCGTGCAATACGAATTTCAAGTTCTTCCAAGACTTCCCCCACTCTGCACAACCGCACATCCAGGCGCAGGGTACTATCAGTTCCCACACCCGTTTAGAGGCCGGCAATCACCGGCAAGACGGCGCCATTCGCCTTCAATATCGATTTCCTTACCGAACATCGTTGAAGACCCAAGGGTCAAGTGCGATCTTCCTTGGACATCTATTTCCAATGGGCGAAAGGCCTTGATGTGAGCGACAGTTGTAATCATTTCACAACGGGCTCAATGCCCAGTTCTCGGGCTCGATCTGGAAATGCAGCGATGTAAGACGGCGGTGGCGCAGGGTTGAAGGAACATTTGTCTCCAGCTTTGTTGTGTGTTCCTGGAAGGCGAAGAACGCGCATCAGCGAAGCCGCTGTCGATACCGTCTTCGCCATGCGCCTCGCTTCGACAGGGTCGATAACGAAGACGACTAGGTGGGAGGTGATTGAATGTCACTGGAAACTAGAATTTCTGACCATATAGCTTGCAAGGCGACGATAGACGGCATTTTGCTTGACGCATATCGAGAGGACGGAGATCTTTGGAAAATATTCCGAAGCGACTTGCAGCGATTTGTAGAGCACTGCCAAGATCTTGAAACCATTGTATGGGAAATACGTGGCGGAAGGACAAATGTCTTTGCCACGCGAGTGCGAATAAACGGGGACTCCTTTAAAGTTCTAAACCTGGATTGGCAGGACTGGCCTGTCCTCAACTACCTTGGGCAAGACCCGAACCGGGGGGAGTACTGGACCGCACGGTGGGATTCAGCACAGGGTCAATTCGTTCACGAACTTCAGATGCTGACCTAGTGTTGCGCATCGCGTGCGCATTGAAGCACTCAATCAGCAGCAGATGAAGATTATCGATCTCTGGATCGCCTTAAGAAATCACATCGCTCATGACAGCGAGCGCTCGCAAAAAGCGCATCAGAAAGCAGTTTCCCAAGGAACTTTGCACGGAACAGGTCTGCATAGGCTTACCAATGCCATCCACACGCCCGGAGTGTATCTGAAGTCGAAACATGCCCCAGCCAACGGCATCCCACGTATTGAGGTCATACTCGCCAAAATGAAAGAGATAGCAGCACTAATTTAAGTTGATGACAAAGCCTCCTTCATCTCGCACCTCAGTTCATCGATCAGTGTACGTATCGTGCCGAAGTCGCGTTCGGCATCCTCCTTGGTGTAGCCGTKGGCAGGCCTGGCCTCGCCAGAGTGCAAYTTTAGCAGMCCCGCCATCATTTCGGGGCTATTGAGGCCGTGGCCAACACCGTAGCCCGTGTCCTGTACCACCAGCTCGACATCAAAGGTGAATTGAAGTCGTGACACAATTTCCTGTGTCATCGTTCTGTTTGCCGCCTTGGCTGCGGCATCGATCTTGTCACGCATGCCGGGCGGGAAGCGCACGAGGAACTTGTCCAGAACGCGACTGGAGGTTTTTGCCATAAATTCATACGGCCCGGGGCCGCATCCCTATTGATCAACTGCATATCGATGTGCAATATCGTATACGGCCCTTGGCCGCATGAAAGCGCAAATCGACGGAGATAACTAGCATGAAAAGCGTTGCCTCGAAGAGTGCCTCTTTGCCGAAGATCCTGGTCCGACTGCCCCATGACGTTAAGGAGTGGCTGGCGGGCCAGTCAGACTATCACCAATCATCTCAGACATCCGAGATCGTGCGCGCCGTCCGTGAGCGGATGGAGCGTGCCGGAATGAAGAGGAACGCCGCGCGATGGTAACGATCAATATCAGAAGAACCCCGTTGACCGATAAGATGACCGTGGTCCGTGTGAAATATACGATCGAGGCCATCTCGATGCCGGTTCCCGCGACCAAGGCGTTCGAACCAGTGACGCTCGCCGAAGTGGATCTGCGAAACTTTCGAGGAGGCTTGCATGAGCCTCATTGATGCAGATGCTCCAGCTATCAGGGCCGCGATCTACTCGCGCTATAGCACCGACCTTCAAAACGAGCGATCTACTGAAGACCAGATCGATCTTTGCAAAACCTTCGCCAAGCGTGAGAGCTTCGACGTCGTCGCCACTTATGCCGACAAGGCTATGTCAGGTGCTTCAATGCACGGGCGACACGATCTTCAACGGATGATGCAAGATGCCCATGCGGCCAAGTTCAATGTGATCGTGGTCGAGGCTTTGGACCGCCTATCTCGGGACATGGAAGACCTCGCTGGCATCCATAAGCGTCTCAGCTTCCTTGGCATCGAAATCATAGAAGTTCACGGCGGCAAGGCCAGTACCGCGATGGTAGGCATGAAGGGCATGTTCGCTCAATTGTTCCGCGAAGAAAATGTCCACAAAGTCCGGCGAGGGATGACCGGCCTGATCAAGCAGGGGCGGTCGGCTGGTGGCAAAGCCTACGGTTACAGACCTCTAAAGAGGTTTGACGAGCGCGGGGAACCGATCCGGGGGGAACTCGAAATCGTACGGGAGCAAGCGGCCATCGTTGTGCGCATCTTTGAGGACTATTCCAAAGGGATATCTCCAAAAGCCATTTGCAAGCGTCTCAATCAAGAGGGCGTGAAGCCTCCCCGGGGCAAGTTATGGTCACCATCGGCGCTGATCGGCTTCGCGTCTCGTGGCACGGGCATGTTGCGCAATCCGCTCTACGTTGGCCGTCTCGTCTGGAACAAGGTGCACATGGTGAAAAACCCGAACACCGGCAAGCGCGTGTCACGACCGAACCCGCAGAGCGAGCAGCCGAACGCCGCAGTCCCAGGACTGCGCATTGTGTTGGACGAGCTTTTCGATGCCGTACAGGCTCAACTCGTAGGAAGGTCGCAGGCCGCCAAAGGGAACCGTCTAGGCGTCAACAATCGTCCCAAGCGCCTCCTGTCCGGCCTCATTAAGTGTGCAGCGTGTGGGTCCGGCATGGCCGTTGCAGGCGTTGATAAATCACAGCGCACAAGGCTCCGTTGCTCGGCCCACACGAACAGTGGAGCCTGCCCGGACCCCAAGACCTACTATCTGGACGAGGTTGAAGATTTGGTCATAGAGAGCCTGACCAATGAACTTTCCACGCCCGACCAGATCAGGGCATACGCCGAACGCTATATCAGCGCTCGGATCGAACGGGACACCCACAAGCACAATCGTCGTGGCGAGATCGAGGCGCGCCTAGCTGCCATCGCCAAGGACAACATTCTGCTGCTCGACATGCTGATGAAAGGCAGAGGCGAACAGGATGCCATAGACGCGAGAATGAAGGAGCAGGCGAGGGAGCGGGACCGGCTCAAGCAGGAACTTGCTGCCACGCCCCCCAGCAGCAACGTGGTCCTGCACCCCACGGCGATCAAGCACTTGGGTGACACCTTAACTACTCGCAGCGCTCGCCCGCTGCATTCGAGGCGGGCAAAGCTTGAACTGACACTGCACATGCTGGACGACATGGGCGAGCTTGCCCCAATAGTCCGGGAGTTGATCCGCTCAATCACAGTGAGCCGGAACGAAAGCGATGGCAGCGTGGGAATTACCGTGGAGGCTAGCCTGATCCCGTTCTTGCAACAGGACGGCAAGCCCATGGGGGCTGTGCCGATGGTAGCGGGAGAGGGACTTGAACCCCCGACCCCAGGATTATGATTCCCGTGCTCTAACCAACTGAGCTACCCCGCCAGGGCGGTGAGAGGCTCGAAATCCACCTTAAATCGAAAGGCATGTCGAGGCGTTCACCAAGGTCGGGCGGATATAAGGTTGGGAGGGTAAGCCTGTCAAGCATCGAAGCAGCCAGTTCGCCGGCATATTGTCATTCTCGAAAAGCTTTCCTGCCCAGGCATTTCAGCACAGCTATCGGGGTTGAGTTCGAGGGGCCACGTCGCTATGTCTCGGCCACGAATATATCGAGTTCAACACGATGAAGCCGCGCATAGCAGTCCTCGGTTGCGGATACTGGGGCAGCAACCATATCCGCACCCTCAAGGCGCTCGGCGCTCTGCACGCCGTTTCCGACGCCAACCGCGCCCGCGCGGAAGGTTTCGCCAGCGAGCAGGATTGCCTGGCAATCGAGCCGGATCAGCTTTTCGTTCGCGACGATGTCGATGCCATCGTCATGGCGCTGCCGCCGCAATTCCACGCGGATCTCGCCGTGCGTGCCGTCGAACACGGCAAGGACGTGCTGGTCGAGAAGCCGATCGCGCTGACGGTCGCCGATGCCGAGCGTTCGGTGCAGGCCGCCAGGGACAATGGCCGCGTCTTCATGGTCGGCCATGTGCTGCGCTTCCACCCCGCCTTCGAGATGCTGAAGACGCTGATCGACAAGGGCGAGCTGGGCGAGGTGAAGTACATCCACTCGCACAGGCTCGGGCTTGGCAAGTTCCACACCGAAAACGATGCGCTGTGGGACCTGGCGCCGCACGATCTGTCGATGATCCTGGCGATCACCGGCACCGAGCCGATCGAGGTGCGCGGCGAGGGGGCCGCTCTTCTCGACAATCTCAGCGACTTCGCGCATCTGCACATGCGCTTTCCCAACGGCCTGCGCGGCCATCTCTTCGCCTCGCGGCTCAACCCTTACCGCGAGCGGCGGCTGACCGTGGTCGGCACCAAGGCGATGGCGGTGTTCGACGACGTCGAGCCCTGGGAGCGCAAGCTCGCCGTCTACCGCCATGCCGTGTGGCAGGACAGCGGCCAATGGGCGTTCACCGCCAACGAGCCGTCCTATGTCGCGGTGGGCGAGGGGATGCCGCTGACGCGCGAACTCGAGCATTTCATCCAGTGCATCGAGACGCGCGCCGAACCGCGCACCAGCGGCGAGGAAGCGATCAGGGTCCTGCGCATCCTGACCGCGGGCACTGTCACCCACTCCAGATCGAATCCCTGAAAAAAGGCACCGCCGCCTGGAGAGATTGATCCGATTCGAACGGATCAGTCCGCGACGCCTGTTGCCTGTCTATTCGGCGGGGATTTGCGCTGGCCTGGCGGCGAGCCGGCTCAGCATCGCCTCAGCCTCGGCGCCACGCTCGGAACGCTCGATGAAGCCGCCGCCAAAGACGCGGGCCTCGTTGCCGTCGTCGGAATAGAGGACGCAGGCCTGTCCCGGCGCGATGCCGGACTCGCCGTCGGCCAGTTCGACCGAGGTGACGCCGGCCTTGTGGCGCAGCACAGCCGGACGTGGTGGCCTGGTCGAGCGGACCTTGGCGAACAGCTCCAGTCCGGCCGGCGGGATGTCGGCGAGTGAAGCATCGCCCAGCCAGTTCAGGTTGCGCAGGTAAATCTTGTGGGTCTCCAGCGCCTCGCGCGGGCCAACGACGACCCGGGCCCGCTCGGCGTCGAGATGGACGACGTAGAGCGGTTCGCCCGAGGCAATGCCGATGCCTCGGCGCTGGCCGATCGTGTAGCGCAATATGCCTTCGTGGCGGCCAAGTACGCGGCCGTCGATGTGGACGATGTCGCCGGGATTGGCGGCGGTCGGCTTCAGCTTGGCGATGATGTCGGAATATTTACCCTGCGGCACGAAGCAGATGTCCTGGCTGTCCTGCTTGGCGGCGACCGTCAGCCCCATCTCCTCGGCAATGGCGCGAACCTGCGGCTTCGACAGGCCGCCGAGCGGAAAGCGCAGATAGTCGATCTGCGCCTGCGTGGTGGCGAACAGGAAGTAGCTCTGGTCGCGGTCGGCGTCGACCGGCCGGAACAGAGCACGGTGGGCGCCGTTGGCGCCGGAGCGAATGTAGTGGCCGGTCGCCAGCGCGTCGGCGCCAAGTTCCTTGGCGGTGGCCAGAAGGTCGGCGAACTTTACCGTCTGGTTGCACGAGACGCACGGGATCGGCGTTTCGCCGGCAACATAGCTTTCGGCGAAGGGATCAATGACCGCCTTGCGGAAGCGCTCTTCATAGTCGAGCACATAATGGGGAATGCCGAGCGTCTCGGAGACGCGGCGGGCATCATCGATATCCTGTCCGGCGCAGCAGGAGCCGGCCCGGTGCGTCGCCGCGCCATGGTCATAGAGCTGCAGGGTAACGCCGACGACGTC
>BFBZ01000709.1_pt1 | contig 27665 bp, 24 predicted proteins | sample 1888401 | NCBI WGS metagenome assembly BFBZ01 (sample SAMD00112614, study PRJDB3348) | symbiont metagenome | host: Chara braunii
ACGCGAGGCCGACGCCACGGTCGGCGGCGTGCGCGCGATCGAGCCGATCACGACGCCCGAGGCGATCGCAGCGAGCCAGAAGGTGTTCCCCTATGGCTATTTCGTCGAGTTGAAGCCGATCCCGGTGTTCGTCGGCGTACCGCAGCCGATGCAGAGCTACGCGATGGACTACGTGCTGTTCACCAACGCCAAGACCAAGGACGACGTGGTTTACAAGATCCTGGACACGATGGCGAAGAACAAACCGGACTTGGTCGCCGTCGCGCCGATCATGAACGACTTCTCGATTGAGGCCGCCTATCGCAAGCACAACCTGACCTATCATCCGGGCGCTCTGAAATACTTCCAGGACAACAAGCTTCAGGCCAAGGCTTACTGAGGCATAGCGCGTGAGCCAGGACAGTCCCGGTTCCGGCGCGACAAAAGGCATCTCCGCCGCGTCGGAGGAGCGCTTCATCGCCAGCACCGAGGAGTTCGCGAGCGAGGCGTCGAGGGCTACGCTGATCGCGACCAATGTGTTCCAGGCGGTGCTGGTCGCGGCGGTCGCGATCTGGGTGCTCGACCTGCCGCGGCAATTGTTCGGGCTCGCGTTCTACACCGAGCAGTTGCTGACCGTGTGCTTGGGGCTCACGCTCGCCCTTGCCTTCGTCACCGAGACGTCGCGTCCATCGTCCAGCATCGATTGGGCCGGCGCTGTCGCGACCGCTATCATCTGCATCTACATCGTCTATCAGATCTGGACTGCGGGAACGGTTTCGCCGCTTCTGGTCGCAGGTCTTGTGGCCGCGATGATCTGGACAGCGGTTGCGAGCCGCAGTTTTGCAAAGCGCTGGTTCGACTGGGCCTGTGTGATCGCCTCGCTGGTGCTCACCGGTTACATCACCGTACGTTACGAGGCGCTCACCTACGAGCTCGCAATGCTGCCGCTCGAAGGCATCATCGGCAGCGCACTGCTGACGTTCCTGGTGCTGGAGGCGAGCCGCCGCATCTCCGGCTGGGGCTTCGTCGGGATCATCCTCGCCATCGCGGTCTACGTTTACATCAGCCCGTTTCTGCCCGGCGATTTCCAGACCCGCTGGGTGATGCCGGAGCGTATGGTCGCCTACGTCGGCCTCGACGTGAACGGCATGATCGGCTCGATCCTTCAGGTCGCCGTGCTGGTGGTGATCCCCTTCACGATCCTCGGCCAGGTGCTGGCACGCACCGGCGGCGCGGAGTTCTTCTCCGATCTCGCCATGTCCGCGATGGGCGGTCTGCGCGGCGGCGCGGCCAAGGTCGCGGTCGTGGGCTCTGCGCTGTTCGGCATGATTTCCGGCAGCGCGGTGTCGAACGTGCTCGCGGTCGGCATTGTCACGATTCCGACCATGATCAAGTCCGGATTCACCCGCTACAAGGCCGCGGCCATCGAGTCGGTCGGCTCGACTGGCGGACAACTGATGCCGCCGGTGATGGGCGCCGCCGCCTTCATCATGGCGGAGTTTTTGCAAGTTTCTTACGGTGCGGTGTGTATCGCTGCTGCGATCCCGGCTGTTCTCTACTATGCGTGCCTTTTCATCCATGTGGACCTCGAAGCCGCCAAACACGGCATCGGCGCGCTGGAAGAAGAGAAAGGCCCTTCCCTCGGCGAGGTGATGAAGGCCGGCTGGCACTTCCTAGTGCCGATCCTTTTCCTCGTCGTCGCGCTGATCTGGCCGGAATATCTGAGACTGACGCCGGAGAAGGCGGCCATTGCCTCCACCGGCATCCTCATCGTCCTTGCGCTGATCTTCGGCTATCGCGGCAAGCGCGTGACGATCCGCGAGGTCGCGGTCGCGATCATCGAAACGGGCCGCGTCTCGCTCGACATCATCCTAATCGGCGCTGCGGCCGGCATCATGGTTGGGATCATGAGCATCTCCGGCCTCGCCTTCAGCATGACTCTGCAACTGCTCGCGCTCTCGGGCGACAACGTGTTCCTGCTGCTGCTGCTGATCGCAGTGCTCGCCTTCGTGCTCGGCATCGGCCTGCCGACGGTGAGCGTTTACATCCTCACCGCGACGCTGCTCGCCCCTGCCCTCGTCAAGCTCGGCGTCACGCCGATGGCTGCGCACATGTTCGTCATGTACAACGGCATGCTGTCGATGATCACGCCGCCGGTCGCGTTCGCGGCCTATGCGGCGGCGAACATCGCGCGCACCGACGGCTGGACCACGGGCTGGATCGCGTGCCTCGTCGGCTGGAGCACGTTCATCCTGCCGTTCCTGTTCGTGCTGACGCCGAGCCTGCTGATGGACGGCCCGACGCATCTTATCGTGTGGAACTTCGTCCGCATTCTGTTCGGACTGTTCATCGGCACCGCGGGCATTGTCGGCTTCGCGCTGACGCTGCTTTCCGTGCCGATGCGATGGGTGTATGGCGTGATCTCGCTGCCGATCGTGTTGCCGCCGGAGTCGTTTACGGGCGGCTATTATGTAAACTTCATCGGCATTGCCGCCGGCATCGCGCTGCTGGTGTTCGATCATCTGCGGCGGAAAAAAGCCGTGGCCACCGCAGCGCCTGCCTAAGTGTCAGAGCGGGCGCCACGCCGGTACCCGTTGAACCTTTTTGAGTTGATCGGCGACAAACGGACCGAAGTGTAGCTTGCTTGAACCAAGCGGAGCAGCCCTATGGTGCTGAATCGAGCAACATTCACACAGCGAAGGATCGTGGTCGGCGCATACGCTGTGCTGGCGATCTTATTTTTTACAACGATCTACACCAGGCACCAGAGCACCGCCCGTATGGAGCAGGAAGTAAAAAGCCTGAAAATCCAGCTGCAAAGTCTCAAAGACCAGGCACAACAGCTCCAAGACCGGTCCTCCTCAAAGCCGAATTCCTCGAACAAGGAAGTGCGTTGAAGCTGGAGTAAAGTCGCCGAGGGCGAAAGACAAATGCCCCGCCTTTCGGCGGGGCATCGTCATTCCAGACCTGATCGCGAAGCTTACTTGCCTTCGCGCCAGATGCCGAGCGCCTGCTGGGCCGGCAGATCGGAGATCGAAAACAGCACCGACTCGTCCGAGGCGTGGTGCGTGTAGCGCTTCCACGGCGGGATTACGAACACGTCGTTCGGGCCCCACTCGAGCTTCTTGTCGTCGACCTGCGTGTAGCCCTTGCCCTCAACGCAGACGAGGATCGTGCCATCGGTCGAGCGATACGGCTCGCCGTTGAAGCCCTTCGGCAGCAGCGACAGGAACGCGCCCATCGTCGACATGATGTGGCCGCCGGTGACCGGGTTGGTGTAGCGTACACGGGCGCCGAAGCGCGGATCGACGTCACCGGACTTCTTCATGCGCTCCAGCACCGGCTTGGTGCGGGCGTAGGTGTAGTTGATGACCGGGCTCTTGTGGACATAGGCGTCCAGTTTCTGGCCATCCGGCAACACGCCGGCGGCGAAGCGCTCGAGCGAGTCGCCGTCCTGGCGCGACGTGTTCTGGGCCTTCTCGTCGAAGTGCTCCATGAACGACGTCTCGAAGTGGTTGATCGTCGGCATGTCGAGCACGTCGAGCCACATCACTGGCTCCTTGCCGGGGTTACCGTGATCGTGGGGCGACCAGTTCGGCGTCAGGATGAAGTCGCCGCGCGACATGTTGGCCTTCTCGCCGTCCACGGCGGTGTAGGCGCCGTTGCCGTCGAGCACCAAGCGAATAGCGGACGACACGTGCTTGTGCGCCTCGGCGATCTCGCCCGGCATGATGAGCTGGATGCCGGCAAACAGCGAATTGGTGGCGCGGCTCTGGCCGCGCAGTGTCGGGTTCTCGAGCACGAGCACGCGGCGCTCGGCCTCCTCGGCGGTGATCACGTCACCGGCTTCGAGCATCAGCTTCTTGACGTCGTCGAACTTCCAGACGTGGGCCGTCGCCTTCGACTTCGGTTCCTTGGTGACGACGTTACGGAGAACCTCCCACAGCGGCGCCATGTCCTTTTTGCTGATCTTGTCGTAGTAGGCCTGACGGTTCCCGGTGACGTTGTGCTTGGGATCGACTTGGGCGACGGACATGCAGTCCTCCTTGGAAAGTTCCTGGCCTTCTGGGGCCAAAAGTCTTGATTTGCGTTGAAGATAGCGAATTCCGGGCCGATTGGTAGCGCGCTGAACGCTGCTCTCGGTATTCGGGAATTGCGGGGCTTGAGAATAACGGCTGGTTTTGGAGGGGCTTAACCGTTGGAACGCCCAAAAATCAGGCCGTGTTGTTGGCTCCGCCGTCCACCGCCAACAATTGGCCGGTCATGAAGTCGCTGTCGCTGGAGCACAGATAAATGAGGCTCCCGAGCAGGTCTTCCGGGATCTGATCGCGCTTGATCGCCCGACGCTGGATCGCGGCCGCCTTCGACTGCTCGACGTGGACCGTGTTGGTGAGGCCGGTGTCGGAGAGCGTGTAGCCCGGCGCAAGCGTGTTGACGCAGATGCCGTGCTGGCCGAGCTCCCGCGACATGCAACGGGTGAAGGCGGTCACCGCGCCCTTCGACGTCACGTAGTGGGAGAAATCCGGGATGCCGCGTGCGACGGTACCCGAGCCAATGTTGACGATCTTGCCGTACTTCTTCGCGATCATGTGCGGGGCGACATGCTTCACCATCAGCATCGGCCCGCGGATGTTGATCGCCATCACCTTGTTCCAAAGATCGGTGTCCATGTCGGCGATGGAGAGCGTGGGCAGCGGCGCATAGAGCGCGGCGTTGTTGATCAGGATGTCGATCTTGCCGAAGCGCCCGATGGTTTTCGTCACCAGCGCCTTGCACTGCGCCTCGTCGCTGACGTCGAAGATCATGCTGTCGGTGGAGTTGCGGCCGTGCTTCGCCGCGATCTCAGCGGCCAGTGCCGATCCGTCCTTGATGTCGGCGATCATCACCTGCGCGCCTTCAGCGGCCAGCGCCTGCGAATAGTGCCGCCCGATGCCAACCGCGCCTCCCGTCACGATCGCGGTGCGTCCCTGAAGCCGTGCCATTGTTCTTTCTCCTTCTGGCGCTGAGCGGGACGTTAGGGCAGTGTTGCGCCTCGCGCCAGCGCTGGGGAGAGAGAATGAAAAAGGATGTTCAGGACAAGCTCGCAATCCGCGAGCTGATCGACAACTGGGCGGTGTGGCGCGATGGCCTGCAATGGGACCGCTTCGCGACGGTCTGGCACTCCGACGGGCAGATGTGGGCGACCTGGTTTCAGGGCAGCTACAAGGATTTCATCAAAGTCTCAAAGGAGGGCTACGCCAAGGGCACGCTGATCCATCATATGCAGGGCGGCACATCGATCGACCTCGCAGGCAAACGCGCCATCGCGCAAACCAAGATGACGATCTCGCAGCGCTCGCCGGTTGAAGGCGTGCTGAGCGACGTGACCTGCTGGGGCCGGTTCTACGATTTCTTCGAGAAGCGCAAAGGCCGCTGGGGTTTCGTGCTGCGGCGCGTGACCTATGAGAAGGACCGCATCGATCCGGTCGATCCGGCGGCGAAGCTGCAGCTCGACCAAAAACTGCTCGCGAAGTTCCCGAAAGGCTATTGCCACCTCGCCTATCTGCAAACCCAGATCGGCTACAAGATCAAGAACGACCTGCCGAGCCTCGACGGTCCGGGCACCGAAGCGCTCTACGCGATGGGCGCGAAGTGGCTCAAGGGCAAGAAGCTTTAGACAATAAAATTGGGGGACGAATGTCGCTCGCCGACAAATTCAATCTGCTCGACGGGTGGAACGTGCTGCGCATCATCTGCGGAGCGTTCTTCCTACCGCACATCTATGGCAAGTTCTTCGCGAAAGACTCCATAGGCTTCTTCACCGCCGCGGGTTTCAAGCCGCCGAAATTCTGGATGTATACGGCGGCTGTCGCCGAGGTCGTCATCGCGATAGGCCTGATCTTCGGCATCTACACGCAATATGCGGCAGCGCTCGGCGCAATCCATCTGCTGGTCGCGTGCGTCGGACTGCACGGGCTGACCAAGAAATGGTTCTGGCACCTGGAAGGGATCGAGTATCCAGCCTTCTGGGGCATCTGCTGTGTCATTTTGGCGATGCGGGGGCCGTGGCCATACTAGCCGCATCAAAGGATAAGGCGCGCCGCTTTCGCGACGCGCCTTTTCTGTTGCGAAGCGTAAACCGGCTTACTTCGCCTTCACGCGCTCGATGTATTTCGCAAAGGCTTCCATCTGCTGCTTGACGAGATCGGCAGTCGCCTGATCCTTCAGCGCGCCGGTCGCCGCATCGAACTTCGACGCACCCATGTTCACGATCACCTCGGGCTTGCCGAACAGATGGCAGTCCACGCTGGTGAGGCACTGGCGCAGGTGATACTGCATGCGCGAGCCGCCGAGCAGGCCGCCCGCGACCGACTGGATCGCCACCGGCTTGTCCTTGAACGGCACTTCCTTGTAGCGCGACAGCCAGTCGATCATGTTCTTGAGGCCGGCCGGAATGGTCCAGTTGTACTCCGGCGAAACGATCAGCAGGCCGTCGGCCTTACGCACCGCGTCGGCATAAGCATCGACGTCGGCCGGAAAGCCCGACGAATTCTGGATGTCGAAGTTGTAGATCGGGAAGCCGGCGAAGGACGGGCCTTCCTTGATCGTCATGCCCGCGGGCGCGGCCGCAATCGAGGCATTCATCAGCATGCGGTTCAGCGAGCCTTTGCGCAGGCTGCCGCAGATTGCCATCACATTCGCCATCTTGGTGATCCCCTTAAACCCTTGAACAATGACGGCCGGGCGGGCGGTCTGAAGCCGCCCATCGCGGGCCGTCGATGCGGGTTTCCATGCCATGAGCCCGCCCGCCGGGCAAGGCGGGCGGAGTTTGTCCGGCAGGCGCTATTGCTGCGGAATGCCGGCCTTTTCGCGCACGCCCTGCCACTTGGCAACCTCGGCGGCGACGTGCTTGGCAAGCTCTCCCGGCGTCGAGCTTTTCGGCTGGGCGCCAACGTCGGCGATTTGCTTCTTTACGGAGTCCATGGCGAGCGCCTCCGCCAGTGCCTTGTTGAGCTTGTCGACGATCGGCTGCGGCGCGCCGGCCGGCATCGAGAGACCGTACCAACTCGTCACGTCGTAGCCCGAAAGCCCTGACTCCGCGAACGTCGGCACCTCGGCGAGCGTGGGATAGCGCTGCGGCGAGGTCACTGCGATAGCCTTGAGCGTGCCGGAACGCACCTGCCCGATCACGGTCTGGATCAGTTCGAAGGTGTAGTTGATGTCCTTCGAAAGCAGACCCGCGAGAACCTGCGGCGTCGAGCGATACGGCACGTGGGTGATCTTGAAGCCCGCCATCTGGCTCATCAGCTCGGCAGCGAACTGCTGCGTGGTGCCGACACCCGGACTGCCGTAGTTGAATTTCTCCGGCGTGGCTTTCAGCAGCGTCATCGCGCCCTTGAGATCGCTTGCAGGGAAGTCGGGCGCGGACACCATCGCGAGGCCGGCCGTGCCGACCATCGACAGCATCTGGAAATCCTTCACCGGATCGAACGGCAACGACTTGTTGACCGCAGGCGCAACCGCATGCGCGTTGCTCATCATCAGAAGCGTGTAGCCGTCCTTGGACGACTTCGCGACCTGATCCGCTGCCGTCACGCCGCCCGCACCGGGCTTGTTCTCCACGACCACCGACTGGCCGAGCACGTCCTGCAACGCCTGCGCCATGATGCGCGCGGCGAGATCGGTGCCGCCACCCGCGCCGAAGCCGACGACGATCCTGATGGTGTGCGACGGGTAGTCCTGAGCCGCCCCCGGCAGAACTTGCACATACAACGCCACAGCCATCGCTGCGGCGAGCTTCAACAAACGCATCAACGCCCCTCTCCTAGCCGTGCTGCATGCCCCAGCGGCGGATCGTCTTGTTCTCGATGGTGCGGAAGATCACGCCTTCCACGATGAGGCCCACCGCCATCACGGTCGCAAGCCCAGCGAACACGTTCGCGGTATCGAGCAGGTTGCGATTCTCGAAGATGAACCAGCCAAGCCCGCCCGAGCCGGACGAGACGCCGAACACCAGTTCCGCGGCGATCAGCGTGCGCCAGGCGAACGCCCAGCCGATCTTGAGGCCCGAGAGGATCGCCGGGAACGCGGCAGGCATCAGAATTTTGACGACGTAGCGGAAACCTTTGAGGCCGAATGTCTGTCCCGCCATGCGCAGTGTTTCCGACACTGCAAGACAGCCGGCGTGGGTGTTGAGCGCGACAGCCCACAACACCGAATTGACGATCACGAAGATGATCGATGGCGCGCCAAGGCCGAACCAAAGGAGCGCAAGCGGAAGCAGTGCAATCGCCGGCAGCGGGTTGAACATCGAGGTCAGCGTCGAAAGAAGATCGGTGCCGAACCGCGTCGAGACCGCGAACGTCACGAACACCGCCGCAATTCCGAGCCCGATGGCGTAGCCAACCAGAAGCATGCGGATCGTCACGCCGAGCCGCGCAGGGATCACGCCGGATACGATGCCGTCCCACCACGCCACCATCGTGTCACTGAATGTCGGGAAAAGAAGCGGGTTCGCGCTCCAGCGCGCGTAAGTCTCCCAGATGATCGCGAGCAGCACGAGGATGAAGAGCTTGCGCACCAGCGGCGAATTCCACAGCCGTTCGGCCAGTGGAAGCGCCTGCGCCACATCGCCCAGCTCTTTAGGCACCTGCACGTCGCGTTCGTATTCCGCGCGCACGAATGGCGTCAGCTTGATCGCGGTGTCGGACATTTCAATTCTCCGTCGATAAAGCGAGTTAGTGCGCGGCTGTGGCGCGGTCGCCAAACAGCATGGTGCTGATCTTCTGGACCAGCGCCTGGAATTCGGCGCTGCCGCGGGCGTCGTGCGAGAAGCCGGGACTGTTCAGCTCCGCCCTCACCTGCCCCGGATGCGGCGACAGAACGAGGATGCGCGAGCCGAGGATCACCGCTTCTTCAATCGAGTGCGTGACGAACACCAGCGTGAAGCGGATATCGTTCCAGAGCTGCAGCAGCTCGTCCTGCATCTTGCGGCGGGTGAGCGCGTCGAGCGCAGCGTAAGGCTCGTCCATCATCAGCACGTCCGGCTTCATCGCCATGGCACGCGCAATGGCCGTGCGCTGCTTCATGCCGCCGGAGAGCATGTGCGGGTAGACGTCGGTGAAGTTCGAAAGATTGACCTTGGCGAGCGCGTCTCGGGCGCGCTGCTCGGCTTCTGCCGCGCCGACCTTGTTCTCGCGCATCGGGAACATGACGTTGCCGAGCACGGTCTTCCACGGCAGGAGCTGGTCGAACTCCTGAAACACCATCAACCGGTCGGGGCCTGGCTCCTTGATCCTCTTACCCTTGAGAAGAAACTCGCCTTCGACCGGTTTGAGGAAGCCCGCAATGGCTTTGAGGATCGTCGATTTGCCGCAGCCCGACGGCCCGAGGATGACGTAGCGCTCACCCGGAAAGATGTCGAAGGACACCCGATAGGTCGCGGTGACGAGATGTTCGGGGGTCTTGTATTGCAGCGTCACGCCATTGGCGCGGACGAGCGGCGCCGGGCTTGTCGCCGCGGCAGCCGACGCGACGAGGCCGCGAGGCTGTTCAGTCACTCAATGTCCTCCCCAGATGGGCCGACTTTTGAGTCAGCCTTTCTTTTCCGGCATCGTCCGGCGGGGAGTCATTCAAGTCAAGCGGACGGCGTGCCACCGCCGCTGTTCCGGGGCGCGCGAATTGACGCCCCGGAACGTGCGCGGGTGTTACTTCTCGTCTTCAACCGGGTTGCGAAGGATGCCGATGCCTTCGATCTCGATCTCGGCGACGTCGCCGTGGCGCATCCAGGCCGGCGGCTTGCGGGCGTGGGCAACACCCGACGGCGTGCCGGTGAGGATCAGGTCGCCCGGCTCGAGCGTGATGCCCTGGGTCGCGTAGACGATGGTCTCGGCGAGCGGGAACATCATGTTCGCGGTGTTGTCGGACTGCATGACCTTGCCGTTGACGCGGCTCTCGATCTTCAGCCCCTTGCCGCCGTCTGGCAGTTCGTCCGCGGTGACCATCCACGGGCCGACGCTGCCCGAGTTGTCGAAGTTCTTGCCCATGTGCCACTGGGTGGTGTGGCGCTGGAATTCACGGATCGAGCCTTCGTTGCTGATCGTGTAGCCCGCGATGCAGGACGTGGCGTTCGCCATCGTCATGTGCTTGGCGCGCTTGCCCACCACCGCGACCATCTCGGCCTCGTAGTCGAAGGTCTCGGAAATCTTCGGGCGGATGATCGGCTCGTTGTGGGCGACGACCGAATTGAGGCCGCGCATGAACAGCGTCGGGAATTTCGGAATGTTGTCGCGGTTCGGGCCTTCCTTGACGTGATCGAGATAGTTGAGGCCGAGGCAGACGATCTTGCCGGGCTTCGACACAGGGAGACCGAACTTCAGGCCCGCGAGCGGGCGGCGCGCTGAGGCGCTGGCGTTCTTGGCCATGTCACCAAGGCTCTTGAGGTCGCCATTGGTCTTGGCGAGCACATCGGCGAGGTTCGACGGCAGATACGGATCGACCGCCTGAAGGTCGATCACCTGATCGCCCTCGATCACGCCGAGCCGCTGCTTTCCGTCCGCGATAAATCCCACGATCTTCATTCATCACACTCCAAAAAGCGCATGCCCGGCACTAGGCCGGGCATGACGTCGTTGTCGGTGGCGACGGCTTAGCAGCCGCCGCAAAGCCGCTCAAGCTCACATCTTCTTGCGAGCCTACATCTTCTTGTAAGCGTCGATCACCGCCTGCCCATCCGCGCCGGCCTTCTTCAACCAGTCGGCGGTGAGCTGCTCACCGATCTTCTTGAAGCCCGCCTCGAGCGCGGGGCTCGGCTTGAGCACCTTCATGCCCTTCTTGGCGATCTCCTCGTGATACCACTCGGTCTTGTTTTCCCAGAGCTTCCAGCCGCGCACCTCGGCGGCCGCCGCGGCCTTGAGGACCGCCTCCTGGGTCGGTTTGTCGAGTGCATCGAACGCGGCCTTGTTGACCATGGTCACGTTGCGCGGAATCCAGGCGCGGGTGTCGTAGAAGTGGGTCAGCGTCTCCCAGACCTTGGAGTCGTAACCGGTCGCACCCGAAGACATGAAGGCGTTGACGACGCCTGTCGCAAGCGCCTGCGGCAGTTCCGCCGCCTGCACGGTCACCGCCTGCGCGCCGACCATCTCGCCAATGCGGGCGGTGCCGACATTGTAGGCGCGCCACTTGAGGCCCTTCATGTCCTCGATCGTGTTGATCTCTTTCTTGGCGTAGATGCCCTGCGGACCCCACGGCACCGAGAACAGCACCATGATGCCCTGCGCCGCGAGCTTCTTCTCGGTCGCCGGGCGCGACGCCTTCCAAAGCTTCATCGCCTCGGGGAAGCTGGTGGCCAGGAACGGCACCACGTCGATGCCGAAGATCGGATCTTCGTTCTCGAGGATCGAGATCAGGATTTCGCCGGTCTGCGCCTGGCCGGTCGCAACCGCGCGCTTGATCTCCGGCCCCTTGAACAAGGATGCGCCGGCGTGGATCTGGATTTGCAGCTTGCCGCCGGTCGCGTCGGATACGTCCTTGGCGAAAGCAACCAGATTCTCGAGATGCGGATTGTCGATCGGATAAGCGCTCGGCAGATTCCATTTCGTCTGCGCCCCGGCCGGCGCAGCGGCGATCATTGCGGCTGCGCCCGCCGCGATCGCCAGGAATTTCATCGTCTTCATCATGACTCGTGACCTCTCGGTTGGAACTATGTCGGGAAGGCCATCCTTGGGAGCACCATCACGATCCAAGGAAACACCGTGATGATAGCCACCGCAAGGACCAGCAGGAAAAAGAACGGCAACGATGCGCGCGCGACCGTGTTGGAATCGAGCCCGCTCATCGTTTGCAGGACGAACAGATTGAAGCCCACAGGGGGCGACACCTCCGCCATCTCGACGACCAGCACGACGAAGATGCCGAACCAGACAAGATCGAAACCAGCGTGCTTCACCATCGGGATCACCACCGCGGTGGTGAGCACGATCATTGAAATACCGTCGAGCGCGGTACCGAGCACGATGTACATGACCGTAAGCGCCGCGATCAGCGCGAAGGGGCTGAGATCGAAGCTTCCGACCCACGTCGCCAGAGCCTGCGGCACGCCGGTGTAGGCCATCGAGGTGGACATGTAGGACGCGCCGGCCAGGATCAGCATGATCATGCAAGTGACGCGCGTCGCGCCCATCACGCTCAGCCAGAACGACTTGATGTCGAGCGTATTATGCCACCAGGCGATCGCGAGCGAGCCGAGGACACCCCAGGCGGCGCATTCGGTCGCAGTCGCCCAGCCCATCAGCAGCGACAGGAACACGAGCGCGATGAGCAGCATGGTCGGAATCAGCTTCGCCGATTCCCGCATCTTCATCCGGAACGACATCGGCGGATCGCGCGGCGGCGTCTTCTCAGGATGCAGCAGCGACCAGATGATGATGTAGCCCGAGTAGAGCACCATCACGAGCAAGCCCGGCAGGAAGCCCGCGAGGAACACTTGGATGATCGAGACGTTGGCCTGCACCGCGTAGATCACCATCATGATCGACGGTGGAATGAGGATGCCGAGCGTCCCCGCCCCCGCAAGAGAGCCGAGGCTGACCATCTGGTCGTAGCCGCGCTTCTTGAGTTCAGGCAGCGCGATCTTGGCGACCGTGGCCGTTGTCGCGGCGGAAGAGCCCGACACCGAACCGAAGATGCCGCAAGCGAGCACGTTGACGTGCATTAGACGGCCAGGAAGCCAGTTCAGCCATGGCGCGAGGCCGCGGAACATCTCCTCAGAGAGTTTTGTACGAAAGAGAATCTCTCCCATCCAGATGAACAGCGGCAGGGCTGCGAGCGTCCACGACGCGCTGTTGCCCCAAATGGTCGTCGCCAGCACCGCGCCGGGCGGAATCGCACCACCGGCGAACTGCATCCCGACAAAGCCGCAGGCGATGAGCGTGACGCCGATCCAGACGCCACCCGCGAGCAATGCGGTGAGCAGGATCAACAGAAGGAGTGCGATCTCGAGAAGCTCCACGTTACACCCCGCTCTGCACGGCGCGCTCAACGACCTCTTCGGCGGTCTGGGGCGGCGGCTTCTCGTAGCGGGGCAGATGGCCCATCGCGACATGGATGAGTTCATCGATGAAAGCGATGAGAAGGATCACGAGTCCGAGCGAATAGCCGATCTGCGGAATCCACATCGGGATCGCGATCACGCCTTGCGACATGTCCTTAAACTTGAAGGACTCGTAGTTCATCTTCACCGCGTAATAGGCGAAGAACGCGACGAAGCCGGTGCCGATGATGAGTGCGCCCAATTCAAACCAGTGGCGCGTGCGTCCCGTTAGCTTGTCGATCAGCAGCCCGACGCGGATCATCTCGCCGGAGCGGAAGGTGTGCGCGAGGCCGAGGAAGGCCATCGCCGCCATGCACCAGGACACGAAATCGTCCGCCGCGGGAATGTTCATGCCGATCGGCCGTCCAGCGGACAGCGCCATCATCAGCAAAAAGATGGCGAGCATGAAGAGGCCGGCGAGATAGCCCGCGTAAAGATAGAGCCGGTCAAGAAAGCCTCGGATCATTGTGAACTGTCCTTGGCTGTGACCGTCATGTCGTCCCCTCTTATAGGCTCGCAGCGGACCGTGCCGCCTGATCGTAATGCCCCGACAATGCACGCATCGTGCCAGCAAGTTCGGACAGCTTGCGTTCGTCCGCCCCGGTTCCACGCACCGGACGCACCAATAGTGCTTCGCGAATTTCGCTGTATCGCCGGCACAGCGCCTCCCCCCGGGGCGTGATCGTAACCGTCTTTTCCTTGCCCTGGCGGCCGGAAGCGACGAGGCCGTGGCCTTGCAGCTTCTTGACCGCGTAGGTCACCAGATGCGTGTCCTCAACCGCCAGCACCAAGCAAATGTCGGCCAGCGTCTTGCCCCGGCCGCGATGATTGACCGTGTGCAACACCAGCACATCGAGCGCTGAAAGGTCCGGGATACCGGCTGCCGCCGCACAACGGACCATCCAGCGATTGAAGGCGTGGCCCAGAAGGATGAGGCCGAATTCAAGCTCGGACAATGCCGGCATCAGCCCTGCGGCAAGATGCGCCGAGGAAACGATCGGCCCCACCCCTGCGGGGGCGGAAGAACCGGTGCGTGGGGGCGCGCGGCGCGTCATGCTATGAGGCTAACGCACGTCTGCAATTTGTCAACAAAATGTTGACGATTTATTTGACGCCTGATTTCCTGCGAAGACTGTGGCACCTTGGCCTCGGCTGGCAATGATCGGGCAGACGATGAAACGGACGAAAAGCAAGAACGCGGCCAAGAAGACGAGCAAGAAGGGCGGCAAGAGCGCGCCCGCTCAAACCTGGGATTTCTGGATCGATCGTGGCGGCACCTTCACCGACATCGTCGGCCGCAAGCCCGATGGCTCGCTCGTTGCCCACAAACTGCTTTCCGAGAATCCGGAGGCCTACCGCGACGCCGCGGTGCAAGGCATCCGCGATCTGCTTGGGCTGAAGAAGGGCGAAGCGATTCCGCCGGGCCATGTCGGTGCCGTGAAGATGGGCACCACAGTTGCGACCAATGCGCTGCTCGAGCGCAAGGGCGACCGCACGCTCCTCATCACGACCAAGGGTTTCCGCGACGCGCTTCGCATCGGCTACCAGGCGCGTCCGAAGATTTTTGCGAAACACATCATCAAGCCCGAGATGCTGTTCGAGCGCGTCGTCGAGGTCGCCGAGCGCACGCGCGCCGACGGTACCGTTGAGCTGGAGCCCGATCTCGTGGATGTCGGCAACGCGCTGGCGCAGGCACTCGACGATGGCATCAAGGCTGTCGCGATCGTATTCATGCACGCCTATCGCTATCCCGAGCACGAGAAGCGCGTGGCGAAGCTCGCGCGCGAGATGGGCTTTCCTCAAGTGTCTGTCAGCCACGAGGTCTCGCCGCTCATCAAGCTGGTCGGGCGTGGCGACACCACCGTGGTGGACGCTTATCTTTCGCCGATCCTGCGGCGCTACGTGGCGACAGTGGGCTCCGAGCTGGATGCGAAGACGTCCGGCGCTCGGCTGATGTTCATGATGTCGTCGGGCGGCCTCACCGCGGCAGAGTTGTTCCAGGGCAAGGACGCGATCCTCTCCGGTCCCGCGGGCGGCGTGGTCGGCATGGCCGAGACCGGACACGAAGCCGGTGTCAAAGACCTGATCGGCTTCGACATGGGCGGCACCTCCACCGACGTATCGCACTACGACGGCGAATACGAGCGCGCATTCGAGACAGAAGTCGCGGGCGTGCGCATGCGCGCACCGATGATGCTCATTCACACGGTCGCGGCAGGCGGCGGATCGATCCTGCACTTCGACGGCGCGCGCTTCCGCGTCGGCCCCGACAGTGCCGGCGCCAATCCGGGCCCGACATGTTATCGCCGCGGTGGCCCCCTCGCCGTCACCGATGCGAATGTGATGGCCGGCAAGCTGATCCCGGAGTTCTTCCCAAAAATCTTCGGGCCCGAGCAGAACCAGCCGCTCGACGCAGACGCCGTGAAAGCGGCCTTTGCCGAACTGGCGAAAGAGGTCGGCGGAAAATCGCCGGAAGAGATCGCCGACGGCTTCATCAAGATCGCCGTCGAGAACATGGCCAACGCGATCAAGAAGATCTCGGTGCAGCGCGGCTACGACGTGACGCGCTATGCGCTGAACTGCTTCGGTGGTGCCGGCGGCCAGCACGCCTGCCTTGTTGCCGACGCGCTCGGCATGACCAAGGTGCTGATCCATCCGTTCTCGTCGCTACTGTCGGCCTACGGCATGGGCCTCGCCGACATCCGCGCCACACGCCAGCAAGCGATCGAGGAGAATTTCGGATCGAAGTCGCTCGCCGCACTGAACCGCGAGGGCAAGCGGCTCGGCAAGGACGCCAAGGACGAGGTCGCGGGCCAGGGCGTCCCATCGAGCGCGATCAAGATTCACGTCCGCGCGCACATCCGCTATGCCGGCACCGACACCGCGCTCGTGGTGGATGCAGGCTCACTCCCGAAGATGAAGGCGGCCTTCGAGAAGGCACACAAGGCGCGCTTCGGCTTCATCGACCGCGCCAAGCAGCTCGTGATCGAAGCCGTCTCGGTCGAAGCGGTCGGCGGCGGCGCCAAGTTCCGCGAAAAAAAGCTCAAGACCTCGGCGAAGAAGCTCCCCTCGCCCGCCAAGCGCACGCAGTTCTTCTCCGGCGGGCAATGGCACAAGGCCGCAGTCTACACCCGCGACCAGCTTGTGCCCGGATCGAAGGTCCAAGGCCCCGCGATCGTCATGGAGCCGCACCAGACCGTGGTGGTCGAGCACGGCTGGCGCGCGCAGATCACCGCGAAGAATCATCTGGTGCTGGAGCGCACCGTCGCGCTCAAACGCCAGAGTGCGATCGGCACCAAGGCCGATCCGATCATGCTCGAGGTGTTCAACAATCTGTTCATGTCGATCGCCGAGCAAATGGGTGTGTCGCTGCAGAACACCGCCTATTCCGTAAACATCAAGGAGCGGCTCGACTTCTCCTGCGCGGTGTTCGCACACGACGGCTCGCTGGTTGCCAACGCGCCGCACATGCCGGTGCATCTCGGCTCGATGGATCGCGCGGTCGAGACCATCATCCGCGAGAACAAGGGCGAGATCGCGCCGGGCGACGTGTACGTCATCAACGCGCCCTACAACGGCGGAACACATCTGCCCGATATCACGGTCTGCACGCCGGTGTTCGACGACAGGAAGAAGAACATCCTGTTCTGGGTCGCCTCGCGCGGACATCACGCCGACGTCGGCGGCATCTCGCCCGGCTCGATGTCGCCGGTGGCGACGACCATTGAGGAAGAAGGCGTCCTGTTCGACAACTTCAAGGTCATCGATCGCGGCCGCTTCCGTGAGAAGGAGCTGATCGCGGCGCTGACCGGCGCAAAATATCCGGTCCGCAACGTCACCCAGAACGTCAACGACATGAAGGCGCAGATCGCCGCCAACGAAAAAGGCGTGCAGGAGCTGCGCAAGATGGTGGCGCATTTCACGCTGCCGGTCGTGAAGGCCTACATGCAGCACGTGCAAGACAATGCGGCGGAGAGCGTTCGCCGCGTCATCGACAAGCTGCACGACTCGGAATTCGCCTACGAGATGGATCAGGGCGTCGTGATCAAGGTAAAGATCACCGTCGACAAGAAGAAGCGCGAAGCAACCGTCGACTTCACCGGCACCTCGCCGCAGCAGAAGACCAACTTCAACGCACCGGAACCGGTCGCGCGGGCGGCGGTGCTCTACGTCTTCCGCGTGATGGTGGACGATGAGATCCCGATGAATGCGGGCTGCCTGCGTCCCATCAACATCATCATCCCTCCCCGCTCGCTGCTGCGGCCGGAGTATCCGTCCGCCGTCGTCGCGGGCAACGTCGAGACCTCGCAGGCCGTCACCGACACGCTGTTCGGTGCGCTCGGCGCGATGGCGGCGGCGCAGGGCACGATGAACAACCTGAACTTCGGCAACGCCAAGTATCAGTATTACGAGACGATCTGCTCAGGCTCGCCGGCCGGTCCGGGCTTCCCCGGCACCGACGCCGTGCACACGCACATGACCAACACGCGCCTCACCGATCCGGAAATTCTTGAATTCCGCTATCCGGTCGTGCTGGAGGACTTCCACATCCGCAAAGGCTCGGGCGGACGCGGCCAATGGAACGCAGGCGACGGCATCCGCCGCACCATCCGGTTCCTGGAGAAGATGGAATGTACCATTCTCTCCGGCCATCGCCGCATCCCGCCGTTCGGCATGGCCGGCGGCGAGAACGGTCAGGTCGGCGAGAACTCGGTGCGCCGCAACGATGGCACCATCGAAAAGCTGAAGGGTGCCGACGCCACGGTGATCGATGCGGGCGAAGCGGTGACTATCCAATCGCCAACCGCGGGCGGCTACGGCAAGCCGAAATAGAAGCTGGGTCCCTGCTTTCGCAGAGACCCAGCTCAGCCGGAGGCCGTCGGGGAACAGCCTCCTTAAAACTCTTCAGTGCGCGTCGCCGCCTGCGGCCACGGCCGCGGGCCGCTTCATCACGATGCCGAGCGCGGCCAGCGCGACGAACAACACGGTCAGCATCAGGAACACGTCGGCAAAGCTCATCACCGTCGCCTGCTGACGCGCCATCAGGAACATCTGCTTGAGCGCCATTGGCTGCGCGTTCGAACCGAAATCGTGGAAGCGCGCGGTGAGGTTCGCCAGCATCTCGGTCGCTGGGCCGCGCGCCCAGTTCACCGACTCGTGCAGGCGGGTGAGATGCAGGTCCATGCGGTCGTTCAGCATGGTGGTGAGCACCGCCAATCCCAGCGCACCGCCGAGGTTGCGCATCAGGTTGAACAGACCGGACGCGTTCTTGATGCGCTCCGGTGGCAGCGTGCCGAGCGCGACGTTGGTGACCGGCACAATCGCCGCCATCAGGCCGAGCCCACGAAACACCTGAGGCCAGAACAGCTCCCAGAAGTCCCAGTCCTTGGTCAGGAAGTGCATCTGCCAGGTGCCGAGCGCGAACAGCAGGAAGCCACCGATCAACAGGAAACGCGGATCGTATTTCGCCGACAGCCGGCCGACGATCGGTGCGCTCAGGAACATGACAAGACCGGAGACGAACAGCGTCTCGCCAATCATCAGCGCGTTGTAGCCGCGAACCTGCGCAAGATAGAGCGGATAGAGATAGGTCAGACCGTAGAGGCCGATGCCAAGCACAAAGGAGAACATGCTGCCGACCGCAAAATTTCGGTCGGAAAACGCGCGCAGGTCGACAATCGGTGTCTTCGCCGTGAACGCGCGCCAGAAGAAGGCGACTGCCGAAACCACCGAGACGATGGCCGCATAGAGCACCGCCTCCTCCTCGAACCAGTCGTGGCGCGGCCCCTCCTCCAGCACGTATTCCAGCGCGCCGAGGAAACCACCCATGGTGATCAGACCCCACCAGTCGAAGTGGTCAAGCAGCGAATAGTCCGGCCTGTCGAAATCGATCAGTGCGAGCGCCGCGATCGTCACCAGGATGCCAGGCACGATGTTGATGAAGAACAGCCAGTGCCAGGACATCGCCTCGGTGAGGTAACCGCCGATGGTCGGACCGATGGTCGGCGCGAGCGTCGCGATCAGGCCGACGACCGGCACGATCATCGCCTGTCGCGACTTCGGGAACATCGTGTAGATCGCGGCGAAGACGGTCGGCACCATGCCACCGCCGATGAAGCCCTGCACCGCGCGCCAGACGATCATGCTGCCCATCGACGAGCTGATGCCGCACATGAAGCTCGCGAACGTGAAGCCCGCAGCGGAAAAAGCGAACAGTGTCCGCGTGCCAAGTGCGCGAGCGAGGAAGCCAGAGAGCGGGATCGCGATCACCTCCGCGATCAGGTACGAGGTTTGCACCCAGGGGATTTCGTCGCTGGAGGCGGCAAGGCCAGCCTGGATCTCCGACAGCGACGACGAGACGATCTGGATGTCCAGGAACGCCATGAACATGCCGAAGCACATCGCCATAAAAGCGGCGAGCCGCTTCGGCTCTATTCGGTCTGTCGCGACGGCTTGAGCGTCCATGACACCCTCTCGGGCTTCAGTTCGAGACGGTCCGTGTCTTCGGCGCGAGAGAAGCGGAAGCCACCGCGCCGGGCTTGGTGTTGACGTTGACGATCACCGACATGCCGGGGCGCAGCTCGTTGCGCCCCGCGACATCAGCCGGAACGCGCACGCGCACCGTCAGTCGCTGTACGATCTTGGTGAAGTTGCCGGTGGCGTTGTCGGGCGGCAGCAGCGAGAACACCGCGCCAGAGGCCGGCGCCACGCTCTGCACCACGCCGTCGATCTTTTCATCCGGCAGCGCGTCGACCTTGATCGACACCGGCTGGCCGGGGCGCACCTTCGCAAGCTGCGTTTCCTTGAAGTTCGCGTCGACGAAGACGTCGGAGAGCGGCACCAGCGCGGCGATGCGTTGGCCAGTCTGCACGAAATCGCCGACCTGGACCGCGCGGTTGCCGACGACGCCATCGACCGGAGCCTTGATTTCCGTGAAAGCGAGATCGCGCTCCGCCTTCGCCTGCGCGGTCTTCAACTCCGCGAGCGTGCCGGTCGCTTCCTGCTTCTGGGCTTCAAGCACATGGACATTGGCGGCTGCGCCGTCGATCGCGGCCTCTGCGCTTTGCACCGCTGCCACCGATTGATCGCGATTGGCGAGCGACTGCTCCAGAGCTTGCTTGCTCGCGTATTCCTTGCTGGCGAGCGACTGCTGCCGCTCCAGCTCCAATTGCGCCCGAACCTGTGCGGCCTTCGACGATGTGAGTTGCGCCTTCGCCTGCTCCACCGCCGCTTGCTGAGCGATGATCTGGCGGTCAAAGCGTTCGACGGTCGCCTGCTGGGTCGCGACCTTGTCGCGCGCGGAGGCGACCGCCAGACGATAATCGCCATCGTCGATGCGGGCGATCACATCGCCGGCGCGAACCGGCGTGTTGTCTTCAACCAGAAGGTCCGAGACATAGCCCGACACCTTGGCGCCGAGCGTTGTGTTGTTGGCTTTCACATAGGCGTCGTCGGTCGAGACGAGATAGCGGCCGACCAGCATGTAATTGGTGCCGAACCATCCGGCGGCTGCGAGCGCCACAACGGCGGCGCCCGTAAGCAGAAGCTTACGACGCGACTGGGCGGGCTTGGCTGGGTTGGCGTCCGCTTGCGGGGCGGGTTCTTGGATCGGGGTGATGGGCAACGGACCCTTTAGCTCGGGGCCCTGAATGTCTTCCGCGGTGACCACGCTCAGACCGGAGCTTTCTCTGCTCTTGTGCCGCAACATGACCCGTCTCCATGTGACCGAACCGTTCGGTCAGTGCGACAAATACGCTTGTGCACTGCGGAAGTCAATATGACCGAACGGTTCGGTCATTGATTTTTGATCGACCCTGCGCCATATTTCAGGGTAACGGATCGGAGCCCGCTGATTCTACGGGGTATTTCAGGTCCGGGCCGGCCCAGGCCGGTTTTAGGAGAGATGCCATGAGCGCCACCGACCTCGTTCTGGACCGCCCGGCGGATACCGCCGAAGACAGCGCCAAGCGCCGGCAGATCGTCGAGGGCGCCCGCCAGATCTTCCTGGCCCGTGGCTTCGATGCGGCCAGCATGAACGACATCGCCAAAGCCGCCGGCGTCTCCAAGGGCACGCTCTACGTCTACTTCAAGGACAAGGAGGAGCTGTTCGGCGCCATCGTCCTGCTGGAATGCACAGTGCAGGCCGAAGGCCTCTTCGATCTCGACCCGAGCGATCCGGATGTCGAAAGCACGCTCACACGGCTCGGCATCGCTTACATCCATTTCCTCTGCCGCCCGGAAAAAGCTTCGGCGCTCCGCACCGTGATCGCGATCGCGGATCGCATGCCGTCGATCGGCCGGCAGTTCTACGAGACCGGCCCATCGAAAGGCATCGCAAAGCTTGCGGCTTATCTCAAAGCGCAAACCGAGGCCGGCGTGCTGACGGTTGAAGAGCCCGAGATCGCCGCCGCGCAGTTCATGGAGACCTGCCAGGGCACGCTGTTCAAACCGGTGCTTTTCAATTTCGCTCCGCCGCCGAGCGAAGAGCGTATCAAGCTTGTCGTCAGCATCGCCGTGCGCGTGTTCATGGCGGCTTATCGCGCGAAGTAGTTTTCAATCTGCCAGAAAAGAAAGAGGCGGCTCACCGACTGGGTGGGCCGCCTTTCAGTTGGCAGAGAACTGACGAACTTACTGACCAACTCAGACGCGACACGCGACCGTTACGCGACGCCGCAACAACTCAACGAGCGATCGAAGCCTGCACCTGGTAGCCGTTCATCGGCTTGCCGATGTTGGTGAGGCAATCGCGATAGGCCGGCAGCGCATCCGCGATACCTGCGAGCGACAGGCGAATCGTGGTGCCTTCGGTCTTGATGTCGATGTGACCGGCAGTGGCGAGCTCGCTCTCGGAGCCGAACGCAATATCGATCAGGTCGCGGCCGCTCACCATCGCACCGGGCTGGCTTTCGCTCTTGCCGGTCGTGAGCGTCACGTCGATGGAACGGGCGCCGTCGAATTTCCACTCCGCGGCGCGCACGCGCAGGATCGCGAAGTCCTTGTCGGCGGTGATCATGAACTGGGGCTTGCCGGCGGCGGGAGCGGCGGCATCGGAGCGGACGCCCATCACACAGTGGCTGATGGTGCCCTGCCCGGCTTTGACGACTTCCCACTGTGCCTTGTTGAAGGTGCGGACCGGCGAGGCGCCCTGAGCCGCAGCCGACGAAGCGGCGGCGATGGCGGCAATCCCGGCGATGGCAGCGAGCGCGGTGCGGAACATGGTTAAATCCCCCTGTTAGGGGGTAGTCGCGCCCCGCTCGCTGCCGGTTCAAAGCCGCGGGTGAAAAAGTGCGGTTTCTATGGGAAATACCGTTTTAAGCCGGAAAACTGCGGAGTTCCGGCTCTGGAGAGCGCCCTATTGGGGCTTATGCCGGTCCTTGGACCAGTCGATTTTCGGCCGCGGGCTCGGGTCCTCGATCCAGTCCAGGTCTTCCACGGCCATGCGTGACGGGTCGGGCTTTGTCTTGATCGAGCCGGTGGTGTCGGCACGGCGATAGTCGCCGCGCCAGGCGAACGGATCGTTGTTCGGATCGACCGGCGGATCGTAGCGGCGGAGCGGCGCAGGCTCCGGCCGCGAAGCCATCATCGATGGGCTCCGCCGCGCCATCGCGGCGATCTGCTCGCCATCCACCGCTCCCGGCTGACAGATGCGGCGGCCGCTGGCGCGGCGCATCAGATCGACGTGGATGTGATCATAGTGGAAGCGGTTTGAGCCTGGCGCGAGCACGGTCGTGAACTGATCACAGGCTGCGCCCTGCACGTCGCGCAAAAAGCCTTGCTCCTCGGGGGAACCTTTCCAGCCGTCTTTCACCGTGATGCGGCGGCCATCGGCAAGCACGAAGGCGGCGATGTCGAGCGCATTGCCGAAGGCATGTTCGGAGATGCGTGCGCCCGGCTGGCCGTTCATGCCGCGGCAGGAGTAGGCGGAGATCTGCTTGATCTCGACCACCGGCTGGCCGAACCACTTGCTGGCGGCGGGCTGCACCGCATTCATGATCCACTGGTCGAGCGCGGAGACGATGGGGCACGCGAGCGTCGCTTGCGGCTTCACCTCGACCGGCACGATTCCCGTCACGCGCGGATTGCGCACAGGACCGAGCGGCGGCAGCGAGCGCTGCGGCTCGCGGCTCGGCATGGTCTGCGGCGGCGTGTCGTCTTCGTCGTCGAATTCAGGCTGCGCGCCGGGACCCGCGTTGCGCGGCGACGTCGGCGTCGCGTTCACGCCGGGCGGCGAGATCGACATCGGCTCACCGGTTTGCGGCGGTTGGGCCTGCGGCGCGGGATAGGACGAAGGCGAGATCGGCGCCGATGCGCGTGGCTGTGCAATCGGCCAGCGCGGCTGCTGCGCACCGCCTGGAATCGCGCCCGGCGGACGGACCGCCTCGTCGGCAAAGCCGAACGCGCTGTTCTCGCCGAAGGCCGCAACCTTCAGCGGGAATTCAGCGCCGCAAATGCCGGGACCCTCGATCGGCTCGATACGGACCAGACCTGCGCCTTCCCTCACCGCGCCTGACTTGAGACAGGCGACTTCCGCCTCGCGCCGCCACGGCTCGCGCTCGGCGTATTGAAGGAAACCGCGTCCGCATCCAGCGAGCGCCAAGAGGACAAGGGAGCCGACGAGATACCTACGCACTCCACGCGTCATGACGCGGACAATGCGAGGGATTCCGTTAAGACACAGTCAATGCTGATGGGCTGTTTATGGTTAGCCCTTCGTTGATCGTGCACCCGCCGCCAGCCGGCCGGACGGAACCCGCAGATCGCGGCGCATCATGGCTACCAAAATCTAAACCTTGAGCATAACCTCTGGTTGGGGGTTACGCTGGGACACGCGGAGTTCGAAACGCCGAACTCCTCTTCTCTGCGCTTTCGGGGCGACAGGACACGGCCACAGACCGGTCCTCCAAATCAAAACCGAAATCGGCTGGGGAGTCGTCCTATGTGGAACCAAGTCTACGATCCATTTTCAAATCAAGTCCTGTCGACGATTGCAGCAGCGCTGCCGGTCGTCACGCTGCTATTGCTCATCGCTTCGAACAAGGTGAAGGCGCATATCGCCGCCATCATCGCGCTGATCGTCGCCAATCTCGTTGCGATCTATCTCTTCACGATGCCGGCCGGCATGTCGCTGCGCGCCACCGTGCTCGGCGTTGCGACCGGGTTCTTCCCGATCGGCTGGATCGTGCTCAACGTCATCTTCCTTTACCGGCTGACGGTGGCGAAAGGTGCGTTTGAGACGTTGCAGACCACCATCGGAGGCGTCACCCAGGACCGACGGCTTCAACTGCTGCTGATCGCGTTCTCGTTCGGCGCGTTCTTCGAAGGCGCATCGGGCTTCGGCACGCCGGTCGCAGTGACCGGCGCGATCCTGATCGGCCTCGGCTTTTCGCCGCTCGCGGCATCCGGCCTCTCGCTGATCGCCAACACCGCGCCGGTCGCCTTCGGCGCGCTCGGCACGCCGATCGCTGGTCTTTCGAGCGTCACCGGCATCGATCCGTTTCTGCTCGGCGCGATGGTGGGGCGGCAACTGCCGTTCTTCTCGCTGATCGTTCCATTCTGGCTGATCTGGGCGTTCGCCGGATGGAAGGGCATGAAGGATATCTGGCCGGCGATCCTCATCACCGGCGTATCGTTCGCGGTGCCGCAGTTCCTCATCTCGAACTTCATCAATCCGTGGATCGTGGACATCGGCGCATCGCTGATCTCGATGGCTTGCCTGATCGGGTTCCTGCAGATCTGGCAGCCGAAGGTGCTGTGGCTCTCGCCGGCGCTGCGCACCAAGGATGACTCCGCGGTCGGCCGGCCTGCGCCGACGCCACCCAAGACCCAGCCGACGACGGCTCAGGTTTGGCTTGCGCTGCTGCCGTGGATCATCGTCTGCGCGATCCTGCTGCTGTGGGGCACCAACTGGTTCAAGGTACAGGTCAACCCGTGGGCAACGTGGAACTACGCCGTGCCCGAGCTGCACAATATGATCAACAAGGTCGCGCCGGTCGCGGCGAAGCCGACGCCGGAGGGCGCCGTGTTCTCCTTTACGTGGCTCACCTATACGGGCTCGGGGATGCTGATTGCCGCGATCATCTCCGGCTTCCTGATGGGCTTCTCGCCGGTGAAGATCGTCGCCGAATACGGCAAGACCATAAAGGTCTGCGCTTACTCGCTCATCACCATCTCGGCGATGCTCGCGATCGGCACGCTGACGCGGCTCTCTGGCATCGACGCCACGCTCGGACTCGCCTTTGCGGGCACCGGCGTGCTCTATCCCTTCTTCGGGACGCTGCTCGGCTGGTTGGGCGTCGCCCTGACCGGATCGGACACCGCCTCGAACGTACTGTTCGGCAATCTGCAGAAGATCACGTCCGAACAGCTCGGTATCTCGCCGATCCTGATGAGCGCAGCCAACTCGTCCGGCGGCGTGATGGGCAAGATGATCGACGCACAATCGATCGTGGTCGCCTCGACCGCGACCAACTGGTTCGGTCACGAGGGCACGATCCTGCGCTTCGTGTTCTGGCACTCGATCACACTGGCCTGTCTGGTCGGCGTGCTGGTGATGCTGCAAGCCTATGTCTTCACCGGGATGATCGTGCAGTAAACCCTACGCAAAATGCAAAGCCCCGCGGCGATCCCGCGGGGCTTTGTCGTTGCAATAGCCTTGATCCGCGCCCGGCTTTCAGGCCACATCGGCGCGCCAAGAGGCTTTTGGGGAAGGACTACGATGGAAGGCAAAGCGCGTTTCATCCTTGCGGCGACGATGTCGTCGATGATGGTGATGATGGTCACGCTGATCGTGACCTATCTCAACCTCGGGCTCCGGCACGATTTCCTGATCCAGTGGGCCAAGGCCTACGTCATCGCCTGGCCGATCGCGGCCATAACCGGCTACCTGGTCATGCCGATGGCGCGCCGTTTCACCCAACGTATCGTCACGCGTATCGACGGTCACGCCTGATGCTCCCAGCACTCGATCTGGCCCGCCGCGTCGAAGCGGGCGATCTCTCGCCTGCGAAGGTCATTGAACTGGCGGCGGAAAACATCGCCAAGCGCGAAAGCGAAGTCGGCGCGTTCGCGGCGTTGGCGCTCGAGCATGCGCGCAAGATCGCGCAAGACAAGGCGCTCGCTGGGAAACCGCTGCGCGGTTTGCCGTTCGGCCTGAAGGATATTTTCGACACCGCCGACATGCCGACCGAATACGGCTCGACGATCTACGCCGGCCACCGGCCCGCTGCGGATGCCTCGCTCGTGTCGATGATCGCGCGCGCCGGCGGCGTCGCGATCGGCAAGACCGTCACCACCGAATTCGCCCACCTCGATCCGGGCAAGACGCGCAATCCGCACAATCCCGCTCACACGCCGGGCGGCTCGTCGTCGGGTTCGGCGGCGGGTGTCGCCGCCGGCTTCTTCGCCGCCGCAACTGGAAGTCAGACCGGCGGTTCGGTGATCCGGCCCGCGAGCTATTGCGGCGTCGCGGGCTTCAAGCCGTCGTACCGCCTCCTGCCCACCATCGGCATGAAATGCGTGTCGTGGCACCTCGACACCGCGGGCTTCTTTGCCGCGGGCGTTGCCGACGTGGCCTTCGTGACTGCGCTGGCGAGCGGCCGGGATCTGCGCGTGGACGGCAAGGCACCATCCGCGCCGCGCATCGCGATCCTGCGCGATCCGCCATGGCCCGCCGCGAACGACGACATGAACAAGGCCGTCGAGACCGCCGCCCAGGCGGCCGAAAAAGCGGGCGCCAAGCTCAGCGAAATTCGGCTGCCGAAAATCCTGGGCGACGCCTATGAGCTGCATCGCGTCGTGCAGAGCTACGAGGCAGCGCAATCGCTCGCCTCCGAATATGACCGGCACAAGGTGCGGCTCCGCACCACCACGCTCGAGATGATCGAGATGGGCCTCGCTATCAGCGCGGACGAATATGACAACGCGCGAAAGGTCTGCCACCGCGCCCGCAGCGGCATCTACGAAATCTTCGCCGACACCGACGCGATCCTCTCGCCGTCGGCGCCGGGCGCGGCGCCCCACGGCCTCGCCTCGACCGGAACATCGACCTTCAACCGGCTCTGGACGCTGATGGGCACCCCCTGCGTGAGCATCCCCGGCTTGAAGGACGCAACCGGTTTGCCGCTCGGCGTGCAGATCATCGGACCGTTCGGGCACGACAAGGAGACGCTTGAAGCGGCGCTCTTCGTCGAGACCGCACTCGCCCGCCGCAACTAGGCGACTCGCAGCCGAATCTCCTCCACCGGTTGTATTTGCCCAAACTATTCGCCATGCGCGCAGCGCATGTTTGTGGATGAATTTTGGGCGCACGCGCAAATTCCAGCGCTGTCTCAATCCCTTGAGTGTCGGTGGTAACCGCGGAAATCGTTCGGCACTGCAATATGTTTGTGACTTCGGACCGGCAGCCCGGTCTGATAACGTTAAGTCAGTTCATTGCTGAGGAGGCCAAAAGTGGACCTAACCTTACGACTGAATGTCCTGGCGGTATGCGCGGCGGTCGCTTTCGTCGGCGCGATTCTGCTTGGTGCGTTCTGAGTTTGGGGATTCGCTTAAGACCGAACCAGCCGTCAAACGGCTCAAGTAAACACCGGAGGGCACATCCTCCGGTGTCATGTTTTCG
>BFBZ01000710.1_pt1 | contig 27652 bp, 36 predicted proteins | sample 1888401 | NCBI WGS metagenome assembly BFBZ01 (sample SAMD00112614, study PRJDB3348) | symbiont metagenome | host: Chara braunii
CAAGATGTCCGGCAGCAGCGAGGTTTCCGACCTGGTCGACTCCGCGATGGAGGTGGCCAAGCGCTACGAAGTCCATCCGACCTTCGGGCCGATGGAGAAGCGCGAGATCAAGGTCAAGACCACGCAGTACGGCGACCTGATCGTCAGGCAAATCGACGTCATCCGAAAACTGGAGCTGGCGCGCCGCGAGCTGGCCCGAGTGGACCCCAACACGCCGCCGCCTCCGCAGGAGCCGGTGACCGAGTTCCGCATCACCGTCGTCACCCCAGAGAACTTCAACCCGGACCGCCATGGGACGCGTTCTTGATGTCACGATGACCGAGCCTCAGGCCCGGTTCTTCCAGCTCGACGCCAAGTACCCGCTGTTCTGCGGCGGCTTCGGCACTGGCAAGACCGAGGCCCTGACGCTGTGCGCGACGCGCGACGCGCTGCAGGCGCCCAGCGCCATGATCGCGCTCTACGAGCCGACCTACGACCTGGTGCGCCTGATCCTGGCGCCGCGGATGGAGGAGCGGCTGACCGACCTCGGCATCCGCTATCGGTACAACAAGACCGAGAACATCATCTACACGTCGTCGGGCAGCTGCGCCGACTTCGTGATGCGCACGCTGGACAACCCGGCGCGCATCATCGGCTACGAGAGCTACCGGGCGCACGTCGACGAGATCGACACGCTCAAGCAGGACCAGGCCACGCTGGCCTGGCGCAAGATCATCGCCCGCAACCGGCAGCGGCCGCGCGGCGTCAGCAACCCTTTCAACCGCGTCAGCGCCTATACGACGCCCGAGGGCTTCCGCTTTGCCTACGAGACGTGGGTGAAGAACAAGAAGCCAGGCTACGAGATGGTGCAGGCGCCGACGCGCACCAACCCGTTCCTGCCGGCCGACTACATCGAGACGCTGCGCGCCAGCTACCCGCCGCAGCTCATCGAGGCCTACCTCGAAGGCCGGTTCGTGAACCTGGCCAGCGGCACGGTCTACCCGGACTTCGACCGCAAGCTCAACCACTCGCCGACGCAGATCCTGCCCGGCGAGCCGCTGCAGGTCGGCATGGACTTCAACGTCAACAAGATGGCCGCGGTGGTCTTCGTCGTGCGCGACGATCAGCCCCACGCCGTAGCCGAGCTGGTGAAGGTCCGCGACACGCCCACCATGGCGCGCCTGCTGAACGAGCGCTTCAAGGAGCATGGCCACAGCGTCACTGTCTACCCCGACGCCGCCGGCCAAAACACCAGCAGCAAGGGCGCCTCGGTGTCCGACCTGACCATCCTGCAGGGCGCCGGCTTCACCGTTCGCGCGCCCAGCCACAACCCGCGAGTCAAGGACCGCGTCAACAGCGTCAACGCGCTGGTGCTCAACGGCCTCGGCGAGCGCCGGCTGCGTGTCAACACCGACGCCTGCCACGAGTTCACGGCGTCGTTGGAACAGCAGCCCTACGACGACCACGGCGAGCCCGACAAGACCACTGGCCACGATCACACCAACGACGCGGCTGGCTACTTCCTGCACAACCGCTGGCCGGTGACCAAGCCGGTCGCCACGCACGCCGCCCATGTGCCCCACGTGGGCCGCTGAGCCATGCCCGACTTCAAGACCCTGCAGACCGGATACCCGAAGGACCGGGACTATCCGGAGCGGGTGTTCCGCCTGTCTGCGCTGCAGCGCGTGCTGGACGGCACGCTCTACGACGAGCTGCAGCATGCCTTCAGCGAGGAGAAGAGCCCGGCCGCCGAGTACGTGCCGCTCGACAAGCGCCGGCCCAGCGCCCGCACGCGGATCTGCCGCACCGTCGTCAACGACTCGGTGTCGCTGCTCTTCAGCGAGGGCCACTTCCCCGCGGTCGAGTGCGCGGACGAGACGACGCGCGACACGCTGACCAAGGTCGCCAGGGAGACCAATCTCAACGCGGTGATGATCGAGGCGGCAACGGCCGGCTCGGTCGGGTCGGTGGCGATCCTGATGCGCGTGCTGCGCGGCCGGGTCTTTTTCTCGGTCATGCGCTCGACGTTCCTGACACCCGAGTGGAATCCGGAGGCGCCCGACACGCTCGATGCGGTGACCGAGCGCTACAAGGTCAAGGGTGACGTGCTGCGCGAGGCCGGTTACCAGGTGGCCGACGACGATCTGAAGGCCGAGTTCTGGTTCCAGCGCGTCTGGGACGCGGCGGCCGAGAGCTGGTTCCTGCCGCTCAAGAAGGTCGACGCCGACAGCGGCGCGCAGCCGGTGCTCGACCAGGCCAAGACCGTCAAGCACAGCCTGGGCTTCGTGCCGATCGCGTGGGTGCGCAACCTGCCCGGCGGCGACGAGATCGACGGCGAGCCGACGTTCCCGGTCGAGGCCATCGACACGCAGATCGAGGCCGACTACCTGCTCAGCCAGGGTGGCCGCGGCCTGAAGTACCAGAGCGACCCGACGCTGCACATCAAGGAGCCGGCCTTCTCGGGCCAGGGTCCGGTCATCAAGGGCGCGGCCAATGCCATCGTGACGGCGGCAGAAGGCGACGCCAAGCTGCTCGAGATCAGCGGCGACGCCGCCGGCGCGGTGCTGGAATGGGTGCGCGGGCTGCGCGAGCTGGCCCTGGAAGGCGCTGGCGGCAACCGGGCGAACGCGGACAAGCTCAGCTCGGCCCAGTCCGGCCGCGCGATGGAGCTGATGAACCAGGCGCTGATCTGGCTGGCCGACAAGCTGCGCATCAGCTACGGCGAGGGCGCGCTGCTCGACCTGCTGAACATGGTCGTCAAGGCCTCGGCCAAGCTCGACCTGGTCGACAAGAAGGGCCGCAAGCTCGACAAGCTCAGCACAGACGAGGACGTGGCGCTGCGCTGGCCGCAGTGGTACCAGCCGACCTACGCCGACAAGCAGACCCAGGCCGAGACGCTCGACGTGCTGCGCCAGGCCGGCCTGCTGTCGCGCGAGACCGGCGTGAAGTCGCTCGCCGCCAGCTACGACATCGCCGACCCTGAAGACGAGATCCGGCAGATCGAATCTGACCCGCCGCCGCCGAACAGCCAGGCCGCCAAGCCCCAGAAAGAGCCCTTGAGCAACTCCGAGGACTGACATGCAGACCATCTTCATCACGGGCTCGAACCCCTACGGCTATCCCATCGGCAGCACGCAGTCAGTGGCGGATAGCGTCGCGCAAACCGCACTGTCGGACATCGAGTACGGCGGCGGCTGGGGCAAGCCTGGGAATACCGTCAAGCCGCTCGCCGTGACTCCCCAGGATCGGGAGAAGGCGGCATCCCAGCTTCAGCTGACCAGCGCCCAGTTGGTTCAGTTGCAGTCCCTGGTGTCAGGGGCTGGAAATCTGCCGGCTGTCGGCGTCGTGGACACCGTCTGCATGGGCGACAGCTTCACGGCGCGCGGCAACGCCTACGGCACGATCACGGCGGCCAGCCGCGCCAACAACGTGGTCACGGTGACCGTTGCTGGCCACGGCATGGCGACGGGCATGTCGGCCACGTTCAGCAACTTCGCGGACGCGAGCTACAACGCGCAGAACACGCCTGTCACATACATCGACGGCAACACGCTGAGCTACGCGTCTATCGGCGCGGCCGGCAGCACCACGAACCTGGACGGCCTCGCCAACGGCAGCACCAAGAAGCCGATGACGATGGTCAACCGCTCCGGGCAGGCTGACAACGGCTGGTTCATGCGGCTCAAGAGCCTGGCGAAGGGCTCCATCCGCATCGTCCACAACGGCGGCTCGCCGGGCAACACCGCTGCCGACGCGCGCACGCGCTTCCCGCTGGAGGTGCCGCAGTTCACCACGGCCAAGCTGATGGCCATCGGTTTCGGCTACAACGACTTCGCGTTGTTCGGCCGTACTGCTGATGCCGTGCTTGCCGATGTGACATGGATGGCCCAGCAGGCGCGGGCGCTAGGCATGCTGGTCGTGATCTACGGCGCCAGTCCCTGGGTCAATGGCGGCACTTCGGCCAACCGCGCCGAAGCCGTCCGCTACAACCGCCTTCTTCGCGCCTACTGCAATGTCAACCCGGGCATCCGCTTCGCAGACGCCGGCAAGTACCTGATCGACGCGACGAACGCTACGTACAACTACCCGCTGGCGAACATGATCGCGGGCGATGGCGTGCATCCGACCCCCAAGGGTGCCAACCAGATCGCCCAAGCCATCTGGGATCAGCTTTCCCCGGGCTGGCAAGCCCCGTCCCTGCTGGTGGAGTCCAACGCTGATTGCTACGGCGCGAACAACCTCAACCGCAATATTCTTGACTTCGCGCCGTGGGCCGCAACGGGCGGCAGCGTCAATCCGCCGGTCACCGGGACTTGCCCACAGGGCTACGCGGTCTATGCGACCAATACCAGCGGCACCGGAACTTTCGCTGTTGTGGGTGCCGCCCGCTCGGATGGCAAGGGCAACGATCTGCAATTCACCGTGTCCGCTGGCGGTGCGTCGGACAACTTCATCATCAACTTCGCGTCGGCCATCGGCGGCGGCCGGTTCGTTGCTGGCGACAAGCTGCGGATGATTTTCCAGATCACCTTGTCCGGCACCGCGAACGCCAATCTGAAGGGCATTCTGGCCGGCTTCTACTTCCAGGGCGGCACGCAGAACCCGCAGCCCAACGTCATCCAGCCCAGCGCGACCAGCGCGGCCGAGTACGGTGCGGCGGATGAGGTCATCACCTTCGTGAGCGAGGACATCGTTGTGCCGTCCGATGGCGCCACGAGCTTCGGCTTCCAGATGTACGTCAACTTCGCGGGCGCCTCGACCGGCGCACTGGTCGGCAAGTTCGGCGTGGCGAGCATCGAGAAGCAGTAATTCCCATCCCCTCCGCGAGGACCGGCCCGCCTACTCGGCGGGCTTTTTCGCTTGCGGTTGCCACCGCTCCAGCATCGCTTCGAACTCGGCTTTTCCAGCCGCGTCGATCTTGGCCCAGTGGTGGGGAAGGAGTCGCATCGAACGGTGCACGCGCCGTTCTGACTCGGGCTTGACAGGGCGCCCACCCTTGTTCTTCGGTTCGGTGTTCATCAAGTTATTGGACCACGCAAACCGGGGGTAACTACCCCTAGGTTATTGTGGTCGAATAACCGCATGACTAAACGGTTAGCAACATGACCGCCGAGGCCCTTGCCGGCGTGCTGGAGTCGATAGCGTTTGCCATTCGAACGCTGCCGGCTGGTGTTCAACAAGTGCCGAGCCTCGCCGCGGCGATGCCGCAAGCTGCGCCGCCGGTCGCGCCTCCTCCGCCACCTCGGCCACCAGAGCCGACGCCGCCTCAGGTGGCGATCCAGGTTGAGCAGCCCGCGGAGTCGCCGGCAGCAGCACCGGAGGCGCCCGCTGTGCAGCCTGCGCCAGACGGCGAGACGATGGCCGCGTGGATGGCGACCTACCGGACGATCATTGGAGAGCGCGGCTACAACCCGCAGACGATCAAGAACCGGTCGAGCTGCATCAACTTCATCGAGCACCAGCTCGGCTCGCGGCGCCTGCGGGAGATCAAGCCGCACGAGATCTCGACCATGCTGAAGAAATGCTCGCCGCACAAGGCGGGCAGGGTGCTGATGGAGCTGCGCGACGTGTACGTCGAGGCCATCGCCAACGGTGAAGCGGAGGTCAATCCAGCGGCGCACGTCAAGAAGCCCAGCGCACCGGGCCTGCGCAAGAGGCTGACGCTCGACGTGTGGAAGGCAATGCTTGATCTGTCGGAGGCCAGCCCGCAGCGCTGGGTGCGCGCACTGCTCCTGCTGGGCCTGGCTACCGGGCAGCGGCGCGGCGATCTGGTCAAGATGAAATTCAGCGACGTGGTGGACGGCCACCTCCGCGTCGAGCAGCAGAAGAAGGCGCGCAAGAAAGTAGGCGCCCGGCTCGCCATCCCGTTGTCGCTGCGGCTCGATGCCACGGGCATGACGCTCGGCGACGTGATCGAGCACTGCAAGACCATCGGCAAGCCGGGAGACACCATGCTGCGCCAGGCCAACGGCCGGCCCATCGAGATGAGCTCGCTCACGGCCCGATTCCATGAGCTGATCGTGGCGGTCTGCGGCGAAGACGCCTACCAGCGCTTTGAGTGGCCCAGCCTCCACGAGGTCCGCAGCCTATCGGCCCGGACCTACATCAGCGAGGGCATGACCCCGGCCCAGGTGCAGACCCTGCTGGGGCACAAGCACAGCGAGATGACCCAGATCTACCTCGATGACCGCGGCCTCACGGAGGCCGAGTGGAAGACCGTCGAAGCATGAATCCCAAACCGGCTGCCAGATGGCGGCCTTTTTTCAACCCGGAGGGCCTGATGCCTGAAGACCACCAACCACTGCCTGATCTCCACCTCGGCAACGCCGCAGCCGCGGTCTGCCACAAGCTGTCGGCGCATGCTGTGCTGCTGCTCGTCGTTACCCAGGACGGCGCCATCTCGCTGAGCGGCCACGGCGTCAACCACGCCGCCGCGAACGAGATGCTGTCCCGCGGCATCCACCTCAACTATCAGCAGCACGACGCTGCGGTCCTGGCAGGCGCCGCCGGCGAGGAAGCCCAGGAGGCCGCGCGCCGCCTGGCCGAGGCCAACCATGCCGGGGGTATGCAATGAGCGCGCTCCTGCGAGGCCTGCTGCGGCGCGGCGGCTACATGGCGCCGGAAGGCGGAGGCGAGGGCGGTGGTGGGGGCGGTGGGGGCGGTGCGCCGACTCCGCCCGAGCCGCAGTCCTTCAGCGTCGACTACGTGCGCGAGCTGCGCGCCGAGAACAAGGGCTACCGCCTCAAGCACCAGGAGGCAGAGACCAAGCTGGCCAAGGCGCTGGCCGATCTCGAGACCGCCACCAAAGGGGCTGAAGAGATGGTCAAGAAGGCGACCACGGAAACACAGACCGCCGCCGACCAGCGCGTCATCCGCGCCGAGCTCAAGGCTGCCGCGGTCAAGGCCGGCATGGTCGACCTGGACGGCCTGAAGCTGGCCGACCTGTCCAAGGTCAAGCTGAACCCGGAGACGGGCGAGGTGGAGGGCGCGGACGCGCTCATGGAAGAGATGAAGAAGGGCAAGCCCTACCTCTTCGGCTCGACCAACACCGGCAGCACCGAGAAGCCTCCGAAGCCCGGCGATCCGGCGTCCAAGAAGGCCACCGAGATGACGCCGCAAGAGTACGCGGCCGCCCGCAAGGCGGCCATCTCGGGCGGCGCACGCCGCTGATTCAAACCCCCGCGCGCCGGCCGATCCGGCGCGCTTCTTCAAACCGCAACCAGCACCGGCGCGACAGCGCCATCCCATCGGGGCCTGACGCCCAGGGGTTCTTCACCAACCCCTAGGAGCAGACATGCCCATCCAAAATTTCCCCGCTGCCCTGCAGCCCATCATCCAGCAGAACTTTCTGGAGCGTGAGTTCCAGGAAGGCATCCAGTCGATGCTGAGCTATCGCTCCATCGCGCGCCGTGAGGCCTTCCCGAACAAGATCGGCGAGACCGTCACCAAGACCCGCCCGGGCCTCAAGGCCCCCGTGACGACGCCGATCACGGCGGCCAGCAACACCAACCTGGACAACGGCCTCACGCCGAGCACCTGGACGGTCGAGCAGTACACGCTGTCGATCGCCATGTACGGCGACACGATCGACCTGAACATGGTCACCAACCGCGTGGGCATCGTCGAGCAGTTCCTCCAGAACGCGAAGGCCAACGGCATCCAGTCGATCCAGTCGCTCGACCGCCTGGCGCGCGCCGCGCTCTTCAACGCCTACATGGGCGGCAACACCCGCGTGCGCGTCACGCTCGGCGCGCCGGCATTGACGATCAGCGTGGATGACGTGCGCGGCTTCCAGCAGGTGTTCGTCAATGGCGTGATGGTCGCGGTCTCGGCCACCAACACGATGCAGGTCACGGTGGGCTCGAACGTCTACACGCTCACTGGCGTGGCAGTCGATGGCGGCAACGTGAGCACCGCGCCCGGCGGCATCTCCGGCACGCTGACCTTCTCGGGCAACGTGACGGTCGCCGATGGCACGCTGAACAACACCGTCACCGCGTACAACAGCGGCGCCGGCACGGCCCCGTTCATCCTGCGCCCGAACGGCCGCGGCAACACGTCGGCCATCGTCGGAACGGACCTGCTGACCATGGGCTCCATCCTGGACGGTGTGGCCTACCTGCGCGCCAACGGCGTGCCGGCCAAGGACGGCCTTTACAACCTCTACGTCGATCCGGTCAGCGGCCGACAGCTGTTCGCCGACCCCGACTTCAAGCTGCTGTACCAGGGCGCCACCGGCGAGAACCCGGTGTTCCGCGCCGGCCGCGTGACCGAGATCGGCGACACCCGCATCATCCCGACGACCGAGGCCTACATCCAGACCTTGGGCGCGGTGAAGATCCGCCGGCCGATCCTGGTGGGCGATGAGGCGCTGGTCGAGGGCGACTTCGAGGGCATGGCCGCCGAAGACATCGCGGGCAACAACGCCATCATCGACATGGTGGACGACATCGTGCACGTCACCCGCGAACCGCTGGACCGCCTGCAGCAGATCATCGCGCAGAGCTGGTACTGGATCGGCGGCTTCACCGCCCCCACCGACCAGACGGTGAACACCAACATCGTGCCCACGGCCTCGGCGAGCTACTACAAGCGCGCCGTGGTGTTCGAGCACGCGGGCTGATCGCCACAACCTGAACAGCAGGGGCTTCGCGCCCCTGCGCTGGAGCCCTCATGTCAGGCAGCAGCTTTCTCCCCGACGTTGTGCCGGTCGAGATCAATGGCGTCATCTCGGAGGTGCCGCCGTCCCAAGTGGCGGCGCTCTTCCCGAGCATGGCGACCATCACGCCGACGGCGCCGTTCTCGTTCTCCTGGAACGGCTCAATCGTCCAGTTCAACATCGGCGACACCCAGCCCATCCCGGCCGACCTGCTCGCCGCGCTGACGGCCGCTGGTGCACCGTTCACAACCCCGTGAGGTCAACATGCCACTCGGTACACCCTACCTGACCGATTCCATCGCGCATGCGGCCGGCAACGGCCAGCACCAGGAACTTTCGTCCGCTGCGCTTTCCACCAAGTACGGCGCCGGCAACGTCAAGACGCCCACGGCGAACTTCACCGTCAACGTCAAGGGCCACATCTTCTCCGGGAAGCGCAACGTGCCCTTCGTGACCAGCCCGGAAATGCTGGCGGCGCTCACCGCCGCTGGAGCTCCGATTGTCTAAGCGCACTCCATCGAAGGCCGACGACAACGACGAACCTCAGGCCGCGGCTGAACGTCTGCCGGACCTGGTCGTGCTGGAGCGCGACTTCGGCTTCAGCGTCAACGGCCTGCTGCGCGTGTGGGCCGCTGGCAAGCCCATCACCGAAGTGCGCGACATCCGCGAGCTGATCGCCAACGACGCGCCGATCAAGGCCTACCGGGAGATCTGAAATGAGCGATGGCATCTACACCCGCCAGGGGCGGAACTCGGCGCTGAACATCGCTGGGGCCACGGTCGTCGCCACGGTTCCAGCCGGCTTCGCGCTGGGCCAATGCCGCCTGGTGCGAGTCCAAGTGCTGGTGGCCGGCACCACTCCGGGCGCGGCCTATGACGCAGCGACCGTTGCTGGCGCCGTCGCCGCCGTCCAGGTCGCGGCCTGGCCCAACACGGTCGGCACCTACCTGATCGACATGCCCTGCTTGGCAGGCATCGTGGTCGTGCCCGGCACCGGCCAGACGGTCGCTGTCTCCTACGACTGAGGTTCACCATGGCTTTCACCACGCAGGAGCGGGTCGACATCCGGCGCTTCTGCTGGTACCCCGTGTACGGCGGAACCCCGTCCAGCTTTCAAAGCTACCGGTTCTTCCAGGCCTATGGCACGCTGGAGTACCGGCTGTCGAACCTGCTCCCGGAGGAGGAGGGCGTGATCCGCACGACCTACCTCGCCAACCTGACGACGCTGGAGACCGCCATCCCCGGCACGTCGGCAAACCTTGACACGGACCAGGCCGCGGTCTGGACCCACAACAAGCGCGAGCTGGCCGATCGCGATGCGCTGTTCAGCAACTGGCGCCTGAAGCTGTGCCAGTTCCTCGGCGTGCCGCCGGGCCCGGCCTACAGCGGCAGCGGCGGCAGCATGCAGCTGGTGGTTTGAAATGGACGGCGCGACCATTCAGCAGCGGATCTACGCCGGCCGCGGCAAGGCCGCCCTGCGCATTGGGCTCGACTGCCGCCAGTACCGGCCGCTGACCGCCGCGGCGCCGCTGGGAAACCTGGTGGCCACCATCAAGGCGGCCTTCAATGCCGGCGACAGCACCTACCGGGCGCCGAACCTGCCCGGCGACCCGATCTGGTATGGCGACTTCGATGCGCGCACGACGCGCGCCGGCGACTACCTGGTGCGCGTCAGCGACGGCTCGACCTGGTTCATCGCCGGCCAGCAGCAACTGCTGCCCATCATCTGCGTGGACTGCAACCGCAAGGTCAAGATCATGCGCGGCACCGCGAGCGCGCCGACCGTGGGCCTGCTGGGCTACAACGCCGAGTCGCCGTGCGACCCAACGTCGATGCAGACGCTCATCGGCACTGACGGGCCGCCGGCCGCGTTCTGGCCCGCGTCGATCCTGCTGGGCGGCAAGAGCCAGGCCAGCGCGACGAAGCTCCCGAGCGCATCCAAGCAGGCCGGCTGGCGCATCCTGTTGCCGCCCTCGATTCCGGTCACGCTGCAGGCTGGCGACATCGCCGTCGACGACCTAGGCCGGCGCTATCTCTTCGACGCCGCCGAGGCGACCGACCTCGGCTGGCGCATCAATGCGCAGGAAGTGCACGCCTGATCATGGCCGACCTCTCCGATGTCCTGACCGTGCTGGCGCAGCAGGCCGCCACGGCCGTCTATCCGTCCGGCACCGGCTTTCCCTCCGTGGCCGGCGTCCCGGTCAAGATCTACCCTGGCTGGCCCGTCTCCGCCCAGCTCGACGCCGACTTGCGGGCGACGGCGCCGACCTGCCATGTCTCGATCTATGCGCGGCCCGAGGAATCGAACACCACGCGGTTCCCGCCGAACTGGCAGCCGACCGTCGTCAATGCGGCGACGCTCACGCTGACCATCGCGGGCCAGGCCGTGACGGTGGGCGGCACCGTGCCGCCGGCCTCCAACCCGCACAACGTGATGGTGATGGCCAACGGCAAGCCCTATGTCTACGCGGTGCTCGCGGCCGACACGCTGGCCTCGATTGCTGCGGCGCTGGCCGCGCTGATCGCCACCGACATCGCTGGCACCGCAGCGGCCGGCGCGGTCATCACGCTGCCCAACTCGGCCCGGCTGCTTGCCGCCCGCGTGGGCGTCACCGGTACGGCCATGCGCGAGGTGCGCCGCCAGCAGCGGCTTTTCCAGATCGGCATCTGGGCGAACACGGCGGCCAACCGTGACTCGATTGCCAAGGTGATCGACGCGGCCCTGGCCTTCACCACCTTCCTGACCATGCCCGACGGCTCTGCCGCGCGCCTGCGCTACAGGAACAGCGCCATGTCGGATGACTTGCAGAAGGACTGCCTCTTCCGGCGCGACCTGTTCTACAGCGTCGAGTACGCCACCACGCAGACCGAGGCCGAGACCCAGGTCACCCAGGAACAGCTCAACGTCAGCGCGGCCGTCGCCGGTGCGCTGCCGTACCTGCCCGTCGCCACCATCTACAGCTGAGGACCATCACCATGCTCGCTCTCGTCGTGACCAACGACTTCGCCGACTACAAGCGCGGCGACCAGATCACCGACCCGGCCGTCATCGCCGAAATCCGCGAGGCCGGCCAGGAGGCCAACGTGGTGCCCATCCAGGCGCCCGATCCCGAGCCCGCCAAGGCGACCTGAGCACTCGGCGCCGTCGCGCCACCCATCCCATCCAGCCGCCTTCGGGCGGCTTTCGCATTTCTAGGAGGCAGCCATGCCAGTGACCCAGTTGGGCCAGATCAACACGACCGCCCTCGTGGTGCCCGATCTGTACGTGCAGATCGTTCCGCCGCAGACCCAGTACCTGAACGGCGTGCCCACCAACATCCTGGGCATCGTCGGCACGGCGTCCTGGGGGCCGACAAACAGCCCCACCACGGTCGGCAGCCCGGCTCAGGCCGCGGCCATCTTCGGCCAGGCCCAGAACCGCAAGTACGACCTGATGACGGCCATTTCGGTCGCAACCATGCAGGGCGCCAACAACTTCAAGGCCGTGCGGGTGACCGACGGCACCGATGTGGCGGCCAGCATCGCGGTGCTGACCAACTGCATCACCTTCACGTCCAAGTACACCGGCACCTTCGGCAACGGCATCACGGTGACGCTGTCGGCCGGCTCGCAGGCATTGACCCAGAAGGCCGTGGTCTCGGCGCCGGGCTTGGTGCCTGAGGCCTTCGACAACATCGGCTCGGGCCTGTCGGGCAATGCGCTGTGGGTCGCCATCGCGAATGCCATCAACAACGGCACCAGCGCGATCCGCGGTCCTTCGCAGATCATCGTGGCCAGCGCTGGCGTCGGGGTCACCGCGCCGAGCGCTGCGACCTACACGCTGGCCGGTGGCACCGATGGCACCACGACCATCACCGGCTCGGTCCTGCTGGGCCAGGACACGGTGCCGCGCAAGGGCATGTACGCGCTGCGCAACACTGGAGCCAGCGTCGCGATGCTGGCTGACTGCGACGACAGCACGACCTGGAGCACGCAGATCACCTACGGCCTGTCCGAGGGCACGTACATGGTCATGACCGGCCCGAGTGGCGACACCATCGCGAACGCGATCAGCGCCAAGAGCACGGCCGGCGTGGACAGCTACGCCGCCAAGCTGCTGTTCGGCGACTGGTGCTACTGGCTGGACACCTACAACCAGATCCTGCGCCTGGTGAGCCCGCAGTCCTTCGTGGCCGGCCTGCTGGCCAACCTGTCGCCGCAGAACAGCTCGCTGAACAAGCAGATCCAGGGCATCGTCGGCACGCAGAAGAGCTACGCCAACCAGCAGTACAGCTCGGCTGAGCTGCAGCAGCTGGGCATCGCTGGCATCGACCTGATCACCAACCCGGTGCCGGGCGGCAGCTACTTCGGCGCACGCTTCGGCCACAACAGCAGCTCGAACCCGGTGACGAACGGCGACAACTACACGCGGATGACGAACTACATCGCCTACACGCTCAACGCGGGCATGGGCAAGTTCATCGGTCTGCTGCAGAGCTCGACGGTCCGCACTCAGGCCATGGCCACGATCAGCGCCTTCCTGGACAACCTGCAGCAGCAGGGACTTATCGGCGACCCGAACGGCGGCGCGGCCTACAGCGTGCAGGTGGACGCGGCCAACAACCCGGCGTCGCGCGTGGCCCTGGGCTACATGCAGGCCGATGTGAAGGTGAAGTACCTGGCCGTCATCGAGAAGTTCCTCATCAACATCGAGGGCGGCACCAGCGTCCAGATCAACAAGCAGCAGACGCAGCTCGCCTGATCCTGAATGAGTGAGCCGGCACAGACCGGCGCAACCATGAGCCCGCCACTGAGCGGGCTTTTTCATTTGCAAAGGAAAACCCATGCCCGACTTGATCGTCACCGAGACCCTCATCCGCCAGGACGAGGATGGCCGCTACTGCCTGAACGACCTGCATCGTGCGAGCGGCGGGAACTCCAACCATCGTCCGTCTCTGTTCCTTCGCAACAAACAGGCGAAGGCTCTGATCAAAGAAATGGGCGAAGCGCAAATTTGCGCTTCGGTTCAGAAAGGCGGCGCTGACGGTAGCAGCACCTACGTCGCCCGCGAGCTGGTCTACGCCTACGCCATGTGGATCAGCCCAGCCTTTGCGCTCAAGGTGATCCGCACCTACGACGCCTTGGTCAAGGAGCAGCTGGATCGCCTCAATGACCTGAGTCACCGCCGCGCACGCGCTGAGTTGGAGTACCTGGAAGCCCAGGCAGACGCCAGCCGCTGCGGCATTGGTCTGCGCAAGTGGCGCGACATCGGGCCGGCCATGACCGCGCGCATCGAAGCGCTGCGCCTGGAGTCGCAGCCGAGTCTTTTCCTGAACTGACAGCTTTCCCCTTGCAAATGGGATGCCCGCTTCGGCGGGCTTTTTTTCTTCGTGCATCGGCCGCCTTCGGGCGGCTTTCTTTTTCTGGAGGCATCAATGCCAGTGAACAGCTTCACCGTCGGCCGCGACTGCACGCTCACCATCGTGACGGCCAGCGGCCCGCTCAACCTCAGCCTGATCACGCAGTTCCAGTCGGCGCCCGACATGGCCGAGATCAAGATCAAGGGGCTGGACGGCATCACGCGCCATGCGCGCTTCTTCGACGGCTGGCGCGGCAGCTTCAACGTGGAGCGCCAGGACAGCACACTCGACGACTACTTCGCCCAGCTCGAGGCCAACTACTACGCCGGCATCAACGAGCAGCCGGCGACGATCACCGAGACCATCACCGAGGTCAACGGCCAGGTCACGCAGTACCGCTACCTGAACGTGCTGTTCAAGCTCGACGACGCCGGCTCGAAGGCCGGCGACCAGACGGTGAAGCAGAAGCTCAGCTTCGTCGCAGCCCGTCGCACCAAGATCGCTTGAGGTAGGGCATGACCAAGGTCACCATCAAAGAAACGCCGACTTCGGAGATCGTCGCCAAAGCGGCCACCCCGTTCATTGCGACCGATGCGCGCGGCCGAAACATCACGCTGAAAAAGCCAGGCGTTCTCGCGCAGTTTCGTCTGATCGAAGCGCTCGGGGAGACCGCACGCAACGAGGTCTACGTGCGCATGGTGATGCCGCTGCTGTACGTCTCGGAGATCGACGGCGATCTTGTCACGCCGCTGTCCCGCAAGAGCGAGATCGAGGCGCTGATCCAGCGGCTTGACGAGGACGGCATCGTGGCAGTCGGCCGCAGCGTTGAAGAGTTCTTCGGCGCCCCTGATCCCGAAGCCGACAAGGCCAAGCTGGGAAACTGATCAAGGCCACACCGCTGCGCGAGTGCCTGTGGCTGTGTCGTCACGGGGTCCCCTTCGATGTGGCCTTTTCGCTTGACGATGTAGAGCGTGCCGCTTGGTGCATCGTGGTGAGTGAGCAGGGCGGCCGAAAGTTCGATCTTGACCGCATGGACTTTGTCCCAGAGGAATGACGTGGCCCGCGAATTCACCCTGGCGGGCTTTGCCCTGCACCTGGAAGGCCTGGCTGTACAAGGGCCCGAGGTGACAGAGCTGATCGCCAGCGAAGGCGCGGCACTCATTCGAGACCGGGCCAAGCACAAGATCGGTCACTACCAAGACGCATCAGGCCCATTCAATGCCTGGGCGCCGTTGGCCGACAGCACAGAGGCCGAGAAAGCTCGCTTGGGTGCGCCGCTGGGCGCTCCGCTGCTGCGTCATGGCGGCCTGTACGCAAGCATCGAGGATCGGGTGCAGACCGATGGTCTGGAGGCCGTCGCAACCGTGGGCACGCCCTCGGTGATCGGCGTGTATCAGGAGCAGGGCACAGATCGCATTCCGCCGCGGCCGTTTCTCGGCCCTGCGGCCCTGGAATCAGGCAAGCCCATCGCGGAGCTGGCCGGAGATACGGTCATCTCCTGGCTTTGCGGGGAGCGCTGGCTGCGCTCGCTTCAGCGGATCAAGTTGCCGTAGATAGACAGGCCCAGGACAGCCCCCCAGAACAGCCAGAAAACGCGCCAGCCCTTCTGGCGCCAGGTCAGGACGTTCCACGGGCGGACTGATCTCCGAAGCCTGTGCCGGTCGGCCGCGGGCCGGATCACCGGGTACTGCACCCACGACACATGGTCAGCGAGCCACTCATGAATTCGAAGACTGAGGCGCATTCCAGTTCCAAGAGAGGCCGCGATGTTTGAAGCGTATGCGATCGGCGTCACGCTGAAGCTCAACAACCTGATTTCTCCGCAGCTCCTCATCATTTCGCAGGAGTTCACGAAGCTGGAGGCTCAGGCTACGGCCGTCGGCGCGGTCCTCAAGAAGATCGGCGCTGAAGCTGCCGGCCTCAAGAGCGTAGCAGCGGCCGGCAATGCGTCCAGCGTCGCGCTTGACCGGGCGTCGCGCAGCGCTTCGGCCTTTGAGCGTCACCTGGCTTCGGTTCGGGCCGCGGCCGCTGGCCTGGGCACCTTGCCGAACATGCCGGTCCTTCCAGGCGGGGGGGCGGGCGGGGGCGGTCATGGAGGCGGCGGCCGCTACGGCCGCGGCGGCTTCCATGGCGGAAACGTGCACATGGGCCCGGGTGGCATTGGCATCGGAACCGTGGGCTTGGCAGCCGGCGGTGCTTTCGTGCCGCTCGCCATCACTGCTGGCGCGCTCTACGCCGGCCACGCGCTGTACGAATCGGCGAAAGACCTGGACACCGAGCGCGCGCGTTTCCGGCAACTGGGGCTGAGCGGAGCCCAGAACGCAGAGGCGTTCAACTTCGTCGACAAGATGCGCGTCTTCGGATCTTCGAAGGCCGAGAACATGCGCAACTTCCGTGAGGCGCAGGGCGTCTTCCGCGAGTCCGGGCTGGAAGGCTCGGAGGCCCTTGAGGGCGCGAAACTGGCGGCCCCTGTGCTGGCCAAGCTGAACCTGCTCGCCAAGGCCTTCGGGGGCGAGAACGCGGAGAAGCTGCAGACCGCCAACATGGCCATGCTGCGCTATGTCGAACTGTCCGGCGGCTTGAAGAACGCCGAGACGTTCAACCGCATCGCAGACTTCGGCTATCGCCTGAACGTCAGCTCCGGCGGCACGGTCGATTGGCAGCAGCTGCTCGCCTTCAAGAAGACCGCAGGCGTGGCCGGCTACCACCTCACCGACGATGCGCTGGCCCGGCTGGAGCCGATCATGGCCGAGCTGGGCGGCGGCCGCGCCGGCACGGCCGACATGACCTCCTACAACCGGGTGACCGGCATCACGCGCGTGCCCAACCAGGTCGCGCACATGCTGGCCGACATGGGCGTCTGGGACAAGTCGAAGATCTCCTGGAACGCGAACGGCGGCATCAAGAACATCACGGGCAACCCGCTTGGTGAAGCCAACACGAAGCTGCTCAGTGAGAACCCGGAGCTTTTCTACGAGCAAGTGATCCGACCGATCTACACGAAAATGCGCCTGTCATCCGAGGAGATCGCCCGCCAAAACGCGGCCATCTTCGGTCGAACCGGCGGGCAGTTCTTCACTGCCATCGAGCGCGCGCTGCCGCAGATTCACGCGTCCGTCGACGCCTTGAACAAGGCCGCCGGCATCGAGAAGTCCATGGCTGAGGCCAGGAAGGCGGTGTCGGGCCAAGAGCAGGAATTCCAGGCCGCCTGGACCGACTTCAAGGCCGCTGCCGGCACGACCCTGCTGCCGTTCTTCTCGGGGCTGTTGAAGGCCGGCGCAGGCCTGTTTCGTCACGTCGAGGCGAACAAGGACATGCTGGCCAACGTCATGAGTCTGACCCCGATCGGCGCGGGCATCAGAAGTTCGGTTGGGTTCATGAAGTGGCTCATCTCGGATTCTTCTGAAACGGCATCGCCGGCAAAGAGCACAGTCGCGACGAAGGCCTCCGGCACGCCTCAGATGACAGGCACGGTGATGCTGGACGGTCGCAAGGTCGGCTCCTTCTTCGCCGATCACCTCGCCAGAGAGTCTGGCCGCCCACAAACCGGCGCAACGAGCTTCGACGCCCGGCTCGCCCTCGGCCCGGTCGGAGGCTACTGATGGCAGCAACAACCCTCAACCTCGGCGCCTTCCAATTCGGCTCGCTCGAAGTGCCGGCCGAGATCGAGTTCGGCGGCGCGCAGCGCCTGGCTGTGCATGAGCTGATCGGCGGCACGCGCGTCATCGATGCCATGGGCCGCTCGGATCGGCCGCTCGGCTGGTCCGGGATGATGCTCGGTGTCGGCGCCATGGACCGCGCCCTGTACCTGGACGGCCTGCGCATCGGCGGCCAGGTGCAAGATCTGAGCTGGGGCCAGCTGCGCTACAAGGTGATTGTTCGCGAGTTCTCGGCCACCTATCAGCGCGCCTACCAGATCCCGTACCGCATCGTCTGCGAAGTGGTGCAGGACCTGACGACGCCGGTGACGGCGCCGGGCTCAACCCCCATCGACCAGGCCATGAGCGACGACACCAGCGCGGCGCAGGCGCTGTCCGACAGCATCGCGGACACGTCGCTGTCCGGCCTGATGACGACGCTGAACACGGCCATCTCGGCTGTGTCCAGCTTCGCGCAGGCCGCGCAGAGCACGATCAACAGCGTGCTGCAGCCGCTGGCCGCCGTGCAGGCGCGCGTGCAAGTGCTCATCACGTCGACGGGCAACACCATCGGCAACGTGACGAGCTTCGGCGGCGTGCTGCCGGGCAACCCGGTGGCGACTGCGGCGGCCAAGCTGACCGCCCAGGTCACGGCGGTTACCCAGGGCAGCCAGCTCTATGGCCTGCGCAACGTGCTGGGCCGCATGGGAGCCAACCTGAACAACATCAACGCGCCGCAGAACACCGTGGCCACGGCCGGCGGCAACCTGTTCCAGATCGCAGAAGTGCAGTACGGCGATGCCATGGCCTGGACGGGCATCGCCAAGGCCAACGGCCTGATCGATCCGTTCATCCAGGGCACCGCGACCCTTGCCATCCCGCCGCAGCCCGACCAGCAAAGCGGCGTCCTCGCCTCCTGACCATGCTCAACACCGTTCCCACCGTGGCCGCCGGCCGGCAGCCGCGCGCGGTCGTGCGCGTCAATGGCGCGCCGATGCCGGGCTGGGTGTCCTGGGAGGTGACCGCGAACACCTACTACGAGGCCGACACCTTCCGCGTGAGCTTCGCCACTTCGGCGATGGCCGACCAGACCGCGCCGGCCTGGGGCGCACTGGACAAGTCGCTGGGCCGCAAGCTCAAGGCCGCCGACTGGTTTTCTCAGCAGGCCGAGATCTACGTCGAGATCCTGGCCGGCTTCCCGAGCAATCCGGCGGACCCGAGCGCCAACGAACTGTCGAGCCTCATCTACGGCCGCGTCGACGACATCGAGTTCGATCCGGTCTCCACGATGCTGAGCCTGACCGGGCGCGACCTGACCGCGGTCTTCATCGATACGCGCGTGGCTGGCGAGTGGTCAAACCAGACCAGCAGCGGCATCGCCACCATGCTGGCCAAGAACCATGCCCTGACCCCGAAGATCACCGCCACCAGCACACCGGTCGGCGTCTTCTACCAGCATGACCAGGTGCGGCTGCGCGCCAACCAGAGCGAATGGGACTTGCTGGCCTGGCTGGCGCGCGAGGAGGGGTTCGTCTGCTACGTGGCCGGGCAGGAGCTGCACTTCGAGCCGGACGCCAAGGAGAGCGCGGAGCCCTATGTGCTGCAGTGGCAGGCCGGCCCGGTGGCCAACATCGAGCAGATGTCCTTCTCGCGCAGCCTGACCGTGGCCAAGGGCGTCACCGTCACGGTGCGCAGCGCGTCGCTGAGGGGTAAGGTGCCGGTGGTCGAGTCCTACCCGAGCCACGCGAAGGTCGTGCAGGCCGGCAAGGCTTCTCCTTTCGGCAACACGCAGAACTACTACTTCACTTTGCCGGCCGGCTCCACGGCGGTCAGGTGCCAGCAGTACGCGCAGGCCCGCTACCGCGAAATCATCGCGCACGAGATGCGCATGCGCGCCCGGCTGCCGGCCGACAACTTGCTGCAGGCCAAGTCGGTCATCAAGGTGCAGGGCACCGGCACGGCTTTCGACCAGACCTACTACCCCATGAGCATCACCCGAATGATGAGCATGGACGAGGGCTACACCATGTTGGTGGACGCCAAGAACCGCAACCCCGACTCGCCGCTGCAATGATGGGACCACTCCAGAACGCGATGCGCCTGCAAGCGCTGCGGGCCACGTCCGATCAGGCCGCGGCACGCGTGGGGATCATCAGCAGCTACGAGCCCGCGACCTTCAGCGTACGCGTGAAGCTTCAACCCGAAGGCTTCATCACCGGGTGGCTGCCGCTGTGCTCGCCGTGGATCGGGAACGCCTGGGGCATGTTCGCCGCGCCGTCGATTGGCGACATGGTGACCGTGCACTTCTTCGGCGACGCGCTCGAGTCTGGCTTCGTCGAGGGCCGGCTCTACAACGACGTCGACCGGGCGGTGGCCGTTCCATCCGGCGAGTTCTGGCTCATCCACAAGTCGGGCAGCTTCCTGAAGTTCACAAACGACGGCAACGTGTCGATCCGCTCGCAGGCCGACCTGGTGGCGACCGTGGGCGGGAACCTGAATGCGACGGTGACAGGCAATGTCTCGGCCACCGTCTCGGGCAACGTCACCGCCAGCGTGACGGGCAGCGTGACGGCGACGGCCGCCTCGGCCACTGTCAATGCGCCGACCACGGTCAATGGCAACACCACGGTCAATGGCAACCTGGCGGTCAACGGCACGACCACGCTCAAGGGACCGATCACGCAGGCCGCCGGCGGCACCGGCACGGCGGCATCTCTCATCGGCCCGCTGACTGTCACCAACGACGTCACCGGCGGCGGCAAGAGCCTTCAAACGCATGTGCATGGTGGCGTCACGACCGGCACGGGCAACACGGGAGCACCGGTGTGATCAGCGACCTGAACCATCTTTGGGGCGGCGACCTGGGAAGCAGCCCCAGCGGCGACATCGCGCTCTCCAGCGGCACGCAGCGCGGCCAGCAGCGCGTGCTGCGGCGGCTGCTCACCAACCCGGGCGACTACGTATTCCAACCGAGCTACGGCGCCGGCCTGCCGCAGTACGTCGGCCAGCTGCTCGATGTCGGCAAGGTGGTCGCCCTGATCCGCTCGCAAATCCTGCTGGAAGACAGCGTGGCCAAGACGCCGCCGCCGCAGATCAACGTGCGGCAGACACCCACCGACCTCACCGGCTTCGCAGTGACCATCGGCTACACCGATGCGCTCACCAAGAAGGCCACGGTTCTCAGCTTCAACGTGTCCCAGTGAGGCCCCATGGCGATCCAGACCCAGAACTTCGCGACCATCGTCGGCAACGCGGTCACCGCGATCCAGGGCGCATCGAAGCAGCTCGTCGACATGACGATCGGCTCCGTGCTGCGGGCCTTTGTGGAGGCCGTGGCGGCAATTGCGCTCTGGCTGCAGGGCATCGCGCTGCAGATTGCATCGCTGACCCGGTTTGCGACCAGCAATGGCGCCGACGCGGATAGTTGGGCGGCCGACTTCGGCTTCGCGCGCCTGGCGGCCCAGCAGGCCACCGGCCAGGTGACCTTCGCGCGCTTCACTTCGACGACCCAGGTTGTGGTGCCGCTCGCGTCTGTCGTGCAGACGGCCGATGGCTCGCAGAAGTACACGGTGATCGCCGACACGAACCAGACGGCCTACAGCGCGACGCTGGGCGGGTATGTGATGGCGGCCGGCGTCACCAGTTGCGTGGCGACCGTGAAGTCAGTCAACGCAGCGGCTGCGGCGAATGCCGCGATCGCCGCGATCAACACGCTCGGCCAGGCCATCGCGGGCGTCGACACGGTGACCAACGCGGCGGCCTTCACCACGGGTGCCGACGCCGAGACGGATGCCGCCTTCCGCTCGCGGTTCGTCGGCTACATCAACAGCCTGTCGAAAGCGACCAGGGCTGCCATCGGCAATGCCATCCTGGCCATCCAGCAGGGCATCAACTACACGCTCACCGAGGGCTATGCCTACGGCGGCGCGGCGCAGCTGGGCTACTTCTACGTGGTGGTCGATGACGGCACCGGTGCGCCGTCCGGCACCTTCCTGTCCACCGTCAGCAACGCCGTCGACGCCGTGCGGCCGGTCGGTTCGACCTTCGGCGTGTTCGCGCCTGTGCTTGTGACGGCCAACGTGGCCATGGCCACCACTACGGCGAGCGGCTACAACCACGCCGCCATCGTCGCTCTGGTGCAAGCCGCCGTGCAGTCCTACATCAACGGGCTGGTGATCGGGCAGACGCTGCCCTACACCAAGCTCTCGCAGCTCGCCTACGGCGCGTCGCCGGCAGTGACCAACGTCACCGGCATCACGCTCAACGGCGGCACGGCTGACCTGACGGCCACCAATCAGCAAGTCATCAAGGCCGGCACGATCTCGGTCACCTGAGGAGCATTCATGGCAATCGGTGACCAGAGCGACATCAGCACGCGGCTGCGGCAGCTCATCCCGGGCGGGTGGTTCCAGCAAGGCCTCGTGCCGATCCGCGACGCGCTGCTGCAAGGCGCGTCGTCGGCGCTGTCTTTCGCCTACTCGCTGCTGGCCTATGTGCGCAACCAGACGCGCATCGCCACCGCGACGGACGGCTTCCTCGACATGATCGCCGGGGACTTCTTCGGCTCGACGCTGCTGCGCGCCACCAATCAGACCGACGCGAGCTTCAGGGCGCGCATCATCGTCAACATCTTCCGGGAGCGAGGGACACGGAATTCGGTGGCCACGCTACTGACCCAGCTGACCGGGCGCGCGCCCGTGATATTCGAGCCCGCAAGGCCTGCCGACACAGGAGGCTATGGCGTCGGACCCATTGGGTACGGCGTGGCGGGCGGCTACGGGTCTCTGCTGCTGCCCATGCAGTCCTTCGTGACGGCCTATCGGCCCATCGGCACGGGCATTCCGAACATCGCTGGCTACGGCGTCTCGACCGCCGGCTACGGCGTGGCTGCACAGGGTGAATACGCATCGCTGTCCAGCCTGCAGAACAACATCACTGATGCCGACATCTTCGCCGCCATCGACAGCGTGAGGCCAGCCGGCTACGTCATCTGGGCGCGCATCAGCCCCTGATCCGCCCCACCCTTTTCACAAGGCCGCCTCGTGCGGCCTTTTTCTTTGCCCCACCGGAGCACCAATGGACCGCCAGATCACATACCCGGGCCAGATCCCACTTGACACTGACCTTCTGAACACCAACAAAAACGCGATGGTCGCGCTGGCGGCGCTCAGTGCGGATGTGTTCGGCACCATCACTCAAGCGAGCGGCTTGGCATGTACGCCAAGTACTCCTGCCGCGCTGACAGTGCAGGTCGGCGCAGGCCGTATCTACAGCCTCCAGAACATCGACGGAACAGCCTATTCGTCGCTGGCGGCCGACACCACACACCAGATCTTGAAGCAGGGCATCCTGCTCGATCCCGTGACGCTGGCCTGCGCGGCGCCGACGACCGTCGGCTACTCGATCAACTACCTGATCCAAGCCGCCTATCAGGACAGCGACACCAACTTGGTGACGCTGCCGTACTACAACGCCAGCAACCCGACGCAGGCATATCAGGGCCCGGCGGGAAACGGCACGAGTCAGGCCACGGCTCGCAAGGGCATTGTGGTGCTGTCGGCGAAGGCAGGCATCGCCGCAACGACTGGAACGCAGACGACGCCGGCAGCCGATGTCGGTTATGTGGGTCTCTATTCGGTGACGGTTGCCTATGGCCAGACCACGATCACCGCCCCCAATATTTCCACCTTGAGCGGGGCGCCGTTCGTCACCAATTTTTCGACGCTTGCCAGCACGACAAGTGCAAACGGTGGCGCCGGACAGGTCGGTTTCGGCTACGCCCTGGCCTACGCGGCCGGCACGGTGGGCAAGTGGCTCAAAGACCTGGCATTGGCGGCGGGCTCGACTTTCATCGGCTGGATTCAGGCGGGCACGGGCGCGGTGTTGCGCACGCTCAGCGACAAGGCCCGCGAATCCGTGTCGGTGCTGGACTTCGGCGCAGACCCGACCGGCGTTGCCGACAGCACGACGGCCATCCAGAACTGGATCAACTACCTGTCCAACAACCCGCAGAAGAAGGGTTATGCACCAGCTGGCAAGTACAACTTCACCCGGCTTTATGCCTACTACGACGCAGCGCTGAATGCGGGTTTCAGCCAGACGTTCGCCGGTCGCATCTTGATCGAGGGCGACGGCCAGATGATCGACGCCGAGGCCAACGGCTGGCCCGGCGCCGGGGCTACGGGCACGGTCTTCATCTGCACTTCGACCACGGGCGACGGGTTCGTAATCTCGCCCAACGCCTACGACTCGGGCACCTACCCATCGCGAAACGTCCGCATCAGCAGGATGAGCTTCGTGATGAACAGCACCGGCTTCGTGATCCGCCAGGCTGCCAGCCCCTGGTCCAAGCTGCGTGAAGTCACCGTGCTGCAGCTCAATGCGGGTGGCAACGGCATCTACTGGCACAGCAGCTGGTTTGGCGCCTGGTCGGATGTGTATGTGACCAACGCGGCAAGCTCGGGCCAGACGGGCAAGGGCGTGGATTTCGGCTCCTCGCTTTTCGCCGGCATCTTCATCTTCACCCGCTGCGTGTGGGAGCGTTTCAGCGACGGCTTCGTGGCCGGCGCTTCGGCAGGATCGGCAGTGCTGGTGTTCAACGAATGCACTGCGCAGAGCAACGCGAATGCCGGCACACGGATTTCGGCAGGCTACCGATCCATCACGTTTAAGGACTACTACGCCGAGTTCAATGGCGTCAACCACCTGCTGGTGGACTCGACGGCGGCCGTTTCTTCTCTCGTGATCGAGGGCGGCTTCATGTTGGGCGGCAGTACGACCGCCACGACGATGACCGGTCCGATGGTCAAACTGCAGTCGGTCACGAACTACGCCATCAAGGGGCTGTCAGTGTTCCGGCCCTGGACGAACGTCATCGACATCACCTACTTCGCGGCCAACGGCACGCGCGGCTCGGTCAAGAACTGCTATGTCGACGCGAGCGACAACACGCCGCCGGCAAACACCCGGCTGATCAGCGTCAACGACCAGCGCGCTGTGCCGGTGATGGAAGACAACGTGTTCGTCGGCTCGGCCAATATCACTGAGTACGACACGGCGACCTATCTGCCGTCAGCGCGGATCGGCCTCGGCGTCGAGTCGTTTGCGTGGAATCAGCCTGTGCAGAAAACCACGTTGGGTCTGAATGCATCTTTGGTATTGCAATCAGTTTCCGCGGCGCCTGTTCAGGTTTTGAATGTCACGGGCACTGGGTCTTTTGTTTCTTTGCCTGGATTGCCAGGCCAAGGGCGAAAGATCGTCATCGCAAATCAAGTTTCGAGCACCACGACAACCGTCGTTAGGCAATCCGATCAGGTGACCAACTTGATCACGCTCGCGGCCGGGCAGTCTGCAATCTGCTACTACGAACCCGCTGCTGCGAAGTGGGTGGCAATTGGTCCGCTGGCATTCGTGGGCCTGTGATGAACCTGGAACAAATTTTCATTGCCGCCTTGGGCGCGGTGTGCGGCGCCCTGGGATGGTTTGCTCGCGAGCTGTACGGCGCCACCCAGGCACTGCGCCGCGACCTCTCGGCGCTCGAAGTCAAGCTGGGCACGGATTACGTCAGATACGACCGCCTGCAGGACCGGCTGCGCGAGGCGCTGGAGCCAATCAAGGACGGCATTGACGAAATCCGGGCAGCGCTCAAAGACAAGGCAGACAAGTCGTGAACTTAAGCCCGCACTTCACGCTGGAGGAGATGGTCGCCACCCAGCATCGCGGCATCAGCAACGACCCGCCGCTGGACGTGGTCGCCAACCTCAAGGCCACGGCCAACGGGCTGGAAGCGGTGCGCGTGCTGCTCGGTGCGCCCATCATCATCTCCAGCGGCTATCGCTGCCCCGAACTCAACAAGGCTGTCGGCGGCCAACGGAATAGCCAGCACTTGACCGGCCAGGCCGTGGATTTCATCTGCCCCGGCTTCGGCCCGCCGATCACGGTCGCCTCGCGCCTGAGCGGAGCAGGCATCGGTTTCGATCAGCTGATCGTCGAGTACGACCGCTGGGTTCACATTTCCTTCGCACCCCACCCGCGCGGCCAGCTGCTGCGCATTGACGCCACGGGCACGCGCCCGCTCTTCTAGGAGGCCGCCATGGCACTGGATCCCCTCACCGCAGGCGTTGACCTGGCCACCACGGTCATCAACAAGATCTGGCCCGACAAGTCCGCCCAGGAGGCCGCCCAACTCGCCGCCGCCGTCGCCATCGTTCAGGGCCAACTCGACACCAACAAGGCCGAGGCCGCGAGCCCCAGCGCCTTCACCAGCGGTTGGCGGCCTGGCATTGGCTGGGTGTGCGCGCTGGCGCTGTTCTTCCAGTACGTCGGCCGGCCGCTCCTGAGCTGGGGCGGCATCGTCACCGGGCACGCTTTCCCGCCGCTGCCAGGCATCGATGACAACCTGTGGCAGCTCATGCTCGGCATGCTGGGCCTGGGCGGCCTGAGGTCGTTCGAGAAGGTCAAGGGCGTGGCGTAGCCGTCGTGCGCAGCAACTGCCTGCTGTGGGCCTGGGCGCTGTACTGGCGCCGCCGCGCCAAGGGCCGCGAGGGCTACCTGCTGCTGAGGCGGTCCCGCTCGGGCCCGTTCCCCCACTGCCTCTACGCCGAGTGCCGCAGCTGCGGCAGCCTGCGCGTCGTGAGCTACAAGCCGCTGTCGCCGCGCGAGAAGAAGCTGCCGCCGCCGCTGTTCAAGGGCTCCAGCCGATGGGGCGACTTTGCCGACACGCGGGTCGACCCGGACGCGCCCAAGGTCAACCGGGGCTGAGCAACTTTACAAATCTCCCCCTTGCGTATGCGCGGAAACCGCGTATATTTACTCCATGGGTTCAACGAACCCGGCGCGCCTCGGCAGATCAGGGGCTTGGAGAAGATCATGGGCAAGCAAGTCACTGGCAAGATCGGCAGCTACGAATCCACCATCGAATTCGTCGGTCGGCGCGTATGGGAAGGTGGTGCCGCCAAGCGCGTGTATTTCGAAACGCGCCCCATCCGCGGCCACGGCCTGGGTGTCTCGATCTACAAGGTACTCACCGGCAATCCTGGCTCTGGTGACGTGAAGATCGAGACGGAAGCTGGCGACCTGTACGTCAAGGGCTTGTCCTCCCTGAGTGGCGCCAAGGCCTACGCTGTCAAGGAAATCATCACGGAGCTTTTCGCATGAGCTGGGACGTTTCAGCCGCAGCACTGAGGCTGCATGACGCCGCCTACCGCATCGAGCTTGCTTGGGAGGATGAGCAGCCTGTGAGTCGCGAGATGTGCATGCGCTATCACCAAGCGCTTGATGCCGCGATGGGCTCCATGCCCGCAGAGCGCTTCCAAGTGGAGGCCAGTCGGCTGCGGTCTTGGCTTGCTTCTGGAGCGATCCCACAGGCCGGCAAATCGTGGGCCGATGCGATAGTGGACTCGCTTGAAAAGGGGCCGCAGCGATGAGTACCCACCCCAACCGAGGCCCGAAAGGGCCATCGGCCAATCCCGCGCCCGAGGCCATCCGGGCAGCGCGCGAGGCGGCAGGGCTGACGCAGACGGCGGCCGCCGGTTTGGTGCATTCCACCCTTCGCCGCTGGCAGGAGTGGGAAGAAGGCAAGCACCGCATGCACCCGGGCCTGTGGGAGCTATTCGAGATCAAGCGCCGCCGGGGCTGACCTCCAGCGTGTCGCTGGCCACCCAGCGGCCTTGCTTGTCGACGCGCAGCAGCCGCACGGTGCCGCCTTTGGCCCACAGCGCCAGGTCGGTGATGTCGTCCGGGTCCAGCCCGGGCCGCTGGCCGCCGGCGTACACCTCGATGCGCGCGAACGTGCACGCCATCAGCCAGGCTTCCAACGTGTTTACATCGCAACGCCAAGTGATTGATTCTTCAGGTGCGGATGTGGCGCTTCCGAGGGTCGTACACTCCCCGAAAATCGCTCCTAAGCCATTGATGCAACTAGCAAAACCCGCTGTTTTGGTGGTCTGCACCGCCAACATCTGCCGCTCGCCGATGGCCGAGGCCGTCTTCAAGGCCAGGCTGGGTGATGTGTTCAAGACCATCGCCTCGGCCGGCGT
>BFBZ01000022.1_pt77 | contig 27591 bp, 26 predicted proteins | sample 1888401 | NCBI WGS metagenome assembly BFBZ01 (sample SAMD00112614, study PRJDB3348) | symbiont metagenome | host: Chara braunii
GGCCTGACCAACGGCTCGATCCCGATGGGCGCGGTGTTCGTCAAGGACGCGATCTACGAAGCCTTCATGCAGGGCCCGCCGGGAACGATCGAGTTCTTCCACGGCTATACCTATTCGGCCCACCCTGTGGCCTGCGCCGCGTCGCTGGCGACGCTCGACACCTACCAGGAGGAAGACCTGTTCGTTCGCTGCGCGTCGCTGGCGCCGTACTGGCAGGACGCGCTGCACAACGGGCTCAAGGATTGCCCGCATGTCATCGACGTTCGCAACGAGGGATTGATCGGCGCCATCGAGCTCGATCCGATCAAGGGCGAGCCGACCAAGCGCGCGTTCAAGGCATTCACCGACGCGTTCAAGGCCGGTCTCCTGATTCGCACCACCGGCGACATCATTGCGCTGTCGCCGCCGTTGATCATTTCCAAGCCGCAAATCGATGAACTGGTCGACACGCTGCGCAAGGTGCTGCTCACGGCCGGCTGAAGCGTGGTCGAAGCGTGACCCGGGTGCGGCCCCGCGCACCCGGGTTGCGCATCGAGCGGACGGCGCAGAACCCAAGCAGCGGGCTATGTCACTTCGCTGTCTTGATTGTCTCGAAGATCTTGCCGGTCATCAGCAGTGAGACTTCGGAGGCCGGTAATGGTTTCTGGCATTCGGACAGCGGATTGAGCCAGAAATTCGAGTTGGGCAGCAGCTCGAACAGATTGCGCGCGGCAGCTCCGAGGCAGCTCTCGGGTTCCTTGACGTAGTCGGAGATGCGCTTTCTGGACGTGAATGCCGGGTGCCAGGTCAGGCCCTGGAATTCGACCGAGGCAACGTTGATTTTTTCCCGGGATTTCAGCGATCGACGCTGGCCGGGCTTCAGTGGCATCTCGGGCGTCAAAACATAGATCTCGGCGTCGAGCAGCACCTTGTAGAATGCCGGCACCACGCCGGGGTCCTTGGCGGCGGCCTGCATCAGGGCCTCGAGGCTGTTTTCTGGTTCAAACACGACCGGGCTCCTTGTGAGTGTCAAATCCGTTAGCTGCGGACCCGCCTGGCGGGACGTCAGTCCAAGATGTCGCGAAGCGTGCGATAAATCGTATTGCGCGACACGCCGAGCCGCCGCGCGGTCTTGCTGATGTTGTTGCCGGTTTCCGCGTAAGTCGTGAGCACCTGCGCGCGCTGGATTTCGTGCAGATCGTTCTTGAGTCCGCTGGTCGAAGCTTTGGTTGATGGCCGCTCGCCATGACGTCCGATCAGGGATTGCACCGCGGTCTCGTCGATCAGGCCGCCGCGATCGCCCAGGGAGAGCCGCGAGAGCACATTGCGCAACTCACGGATATTGCCGCCCCAGTCCAGCTCGGCCAGCCGATCGATCGCGCTTTGCGTCAGATCCGCGGACGGATCGATTTTCTCCATCAGATGGCGTGCGATGTCGGCGAAGTCGGAACGTTCACGCAGCGGCGGCAATGTGACTTCGAGTGTGTTCAGGCGGAACAGCAGGTCGGAGCGGAAGCGCCCCCTTGCGATGGAGTCGTCGAGATTGGCATTGGTGGCCGAGACCAGCAAGACATCGACCTGACTCTTCGAGCCGCCGACCGGGCGGACGGTCCAGTCGTCGAGAAACCGCAGCAGCACCGCCTGCAGGGTCACCGGCATGTCGCCGATCTCGTCGAGGAACAGCGTGCCACCGTCCGCTTCCTTGAACATCCCCGTGGAGCCGCCCTTCTTGGCGCCGGTGAAGGCGCCGTCGGAATACCCGAACAGCTCCGCTTCGATCAGGCTCTCGGGCAGTGCGGCGCAATTGACCGCGACAAAAGCGCCGGATCGGCGGCTCGCGGCATGGGCATGGCGCGCCAGCTGTTCCTTGCCGGTGCCGGTTTCACCGCGGATGAGAACCGGCATCTTGCGCGCTGCCGCGCTCTCGACCCGGCGCACGATCGCCGCGATGGTCGGGTCGGCGGACACAAACTGGGTTGCGAGTTCCTTTGGTGGTGACGGGCGCGGCGCCGATACCCGCTGGGCCATCGGGAATTGCCGCGTGTTTTCGATGGTCGATACGAACTGGCTGCCGACGTCGTCTTCGAGGCGCTGCCGCTCCTTGCGCCGTCCTTCATCGACAAAGGTGCTGAATTTGGTGCGGAAGACGTCGCCGAACTGACGGCCCGGCGAGGCCGGCAAGCCGTGCAGCAGAAGCCGCGCGGCCCGGTTTGCGGCCAGGATCTTGCCGTCATTGTCGACCGCGAGCAGGCCGGCGCTCAGCGTATGCAGATACTCACCACGATTGTGGAACGCGATCAGGATGTGACCGCGATGATACTCGCGGAACAGCCCGTTCTCGATCTGGGTCGCAGCCATGGCGACCAGCGCCTGGGTATGCGCTTGCCGAGACATGCAGTCCGACGATGTATCCAGGATCCCCGCCAGTTCGCCGTCGGGGCCGAAGACCGGCGCTGCGATGCAGGAGAGATGATTGTAGCGCGAGAAGAAGTGTTGGCCACCATGCACGACGATCGGTCGCTTGAGGTGGGCCACGGTGCCAAGGCCGTTGGTGCCGCAGAAACGCTCCGTCCATACCGCGCTGGGCTGGATGTTCGCGGCATTGGAAGCGTCGCTGAAGCTCTGGTCGGAGATGATGTCGAGCAGCAGGCCCTCGGCCGTTGCAAAAGCGATCATGAAGTTGGAGCCGGCGATCTGCTGATGCAGCGTGTGCATCTCCGCGAGCGCCAGGCCGCGCACCAGCGAACATCGCTGCTGTTCCTGACGCAGCATAGCCGGGCTGACGAATTCCGGTGGCGGCGGACGCCGCGTGTCGAGGCCGAAGGAAATGCATCGCATCCAGCTGTCATAGATGTCCGCGGTCAGAAGCTCGGCCGGCGGCACGCCGCGCTGTTCGAGCGTCATCCACGCGTTGTCGGTGCGCCGGCTGGCAGGCAGCATCAACCCTCCTCCATGAACAGCTCTGGTGAATTGCTGTTCGGCAGTTTCCTCGTGATCGCAGGCCGTTTGGTTTGGCGCGCGCGTTGTCGCGAAGCATAGATCAATTGAGAAAGATTCCAAATTCGTGGTCCTGCGGTCGAACTGTTCCGTCACGGAACAGAAACGCGCTCGGCTGTGATCCGATGCGGATCGCAGCAATCTCGCCGATCGAAAAGAAAAGCGAGACAGATCATGTCGTTAATTGCTTGGCACGGCCCTTGCTCAACTCTTTGCGAGGGCGAGGTTCACGCCGCGACCCGAATGAAAAAATTTTTGATCGGGGAGGGAATGCGGACATGAAGGCAGCGGTGCTCCATGAGTTCGACGAGAAGCTGACGGCAAAAGAGTTCGTTAGGTACGAAGAGGTGACCGATCCCAGGATCTCGCGCCCGACCGACGTCATCGTGCGCATCGGCGGCGCCGGCGTCTGCCGGACCGACCTGCATATCGTCGAAGGCATCTGGCGCAGCAAAGTCGACGTCAAGCTTCCCTACATCATGGGCCACGAGAACGCAGGGTGGGTCGAAGCCATCGGACCCGGCGTCGAGGGTGTGAAAGTCGGCGACAGCGTCATCTGTCACCCGCTGGTGACCAGCGGCCATTGTCTGGCCTGTCGCCGCGGCAACGACATGCATGCCCTGGACAGCTCATTCCCCGGCATCAATGCCAACGGCGGCTATGCGCAATACCTGCTCACCGGCCAGCGCTCGCTCATCAAGCTGCCGAAGACGCTCGCGCCGAAGGATGTCGCACCCTACACGGATGCCGGACTGACAGCCTATCGCGCCGCGAAGAAAGCCTCGCGCCACCTGCTGCCGGGCGAATACGTCGCCGTGATCGGCGCCGGCGGACTCGGTCACATCGGCATCCAGGTGCTGGCGGCCCTGTGCGCGGCCGAGATCATCGTCATTGACCGGGCCGAAAAATCCCTGGAACTCGCCAAGGCGTGCGGCGCCCATCATCTGGTGAAGGCCGACGGCAACGAGGTCGAGGCTGTGCTGGCGAAGACCGGCGGGCGCGGCGCCGAAGCGGTGATCGATTTCGTCGGCGAAGGCGATGCGATCGCCAAGGGCCTGGCGATGACTGCAAACGGCGGCAGCTACTACATCGTGGGCTATGGCGGCAAGATCGAGTTGCCGACCATCGACATGATCACCACGGAAAAGACCATCGTCGGTAATCTGGTCGGTACTTACGCCGAACTGGTCGAGCTGATGGCGCTGGCCGATCGCGGCCTCGTTGAACTGCACACCAAGGAATACAAGCTGAACCAGGCCAACGACGCCCTGCATGATCTGCACCATGGCCGGATCCATGGGCGCGCCGTCCTGATTCCCTGAACGCCAAAGGCCTGAACACTCATGACAAGTAGCGACGGCATTTGCCGCCTCTGCCGGAACTGTCGAACGGGAGCCATCAACGCGATGAGTGCCAGCGGGCGCGGGCCACAGATCACCGAGGAGGAGGCTGCCGAACTGCAGCGCGCCCGTGATCGAATGCTGGCGCGTCACAAGCTGATCGAAGGCATGATTCGTAACAACGAGATGCAGCTCAAGAACGAGAGCGCGCGGGGCGGGGCGGAAATCGAACGGGAGTGTGCCTTGCGCGATGTCGCGCAAGGAGCGGGCGGGGCCGAGGCGCTGGCTGAACTCGAACGGGCGACTGCACGCCTGCAGGCGCTTGAAGACGAACACCAGCGCCTCGTCGCCGAACGCGAATGGCTCAATGCGTCGCTGCTGGAATTCGAAAGCGGCGCTTCAGACGGTGAACATCAACGCTCGGGGCATGCATGATGAGAAAGACTGCGACCAAGACAACCGAAGCCGCCGTGCCGCCGGGCGTGGGACGCGCACCGCCCGAGCCGATGCATCTGACTGACGAGGATCGCTCGAAGGATGCTTTCTTCGTCCAGCTTGCCGACATCGCCGAAGCGATGATCGCCCGACATGGCAAGGATTTTGCCATGGGCACTCTTATCCTGTCGGCGAGGTTCATCGCCGAAGGCAAGCCGCTCAGCGATCGCGCAAGTGAGAGCGGCGAGACCACCCGCGGCGATAAGCCTTCCTGATCACGAACTCCGGTTCCTCTCGTTCCCGGTTTTTCAAGTCTCTTGTTTCGAAAGTCAAAGTACCTTTTCCGAAATTAAAGTTCATTTGCCGGTCTGAATTTTGAGAATGCGATCAGGAGAGAGCCGGCCACCGGCATCTCTTGTGATCTTAAGGCCTGAAGAAAAAAACGTCGACGATTACGCAACGTTCAAAGGAGATGGAAATGTCTGCAAGCCTGACACTCAACAAGATTACGGCCCAGAAAGGCATAAGCATTGCCGAGGCCGCCAACCGCGTCGCGGATCTTGGCTGGACGCCAAGTTACGTGCAGGAGGCGATGACCTTCCCGACCGACTACAAGATCTCGAAGACGCCGCGCGACCCGATGAAGCAGGTCCTGCGGTCCTATTTCCCGATGCAGGAAGAGAAGGACAACCGTGTCTATGGCGCGCTCGACGCGGCATTGCGCGGCGACATGTTCCGCAATGTCGAGCCGCGATGGGTCGAGTGGATGAAGCTGTTCCTGGCGATCATCCCGTTCCCGGAAATCTCCGCGGCGCGGTCGATGGCGATGGTCGGCCGGCTGGCGCCGGGCGAAGAGCTGCGTACCGGCTTCACCATGCAGATGGTCGATGAGTTTCGGCATTCGACCATCCAGATGAACCTCAAGAAATGGTACATGGAGAATTATATCGATCCCGCCGGGTTCGATATCACCGAGGCTGCCTTCGGCAAGTGTTACGCCACCACAATCGGCCGCCAGTTTGCGGAAGGCTTCCTCACCGGTGATGCCATTACCGCCGCCAACGTCTATCTGACGGTGGTCGCGGAGACTGCGTTCACCAACACGCTGTTCGTGGCGATGCCCTCGGAAGCGGCGCGCAATGGCGACTACGCGTTGCCGACCGTGTTCCTGTCGGTGCAGTCCGACGAATCGCGCCATATCGGCAACGGCCACTCGATGCTGATGGCGATGATCAACGATCCGTCGAACCACCAGTTGCTGGAGCGCGATCTGAAATATGCCTTCTGGCAGAACCACGCCATCGTCGACGCCGCAATCGGGACGTTCATCGAGTACGGCACGACCAACCGTGACAAGAACAAGGAATCCTATGCCGAGCTATGGCATCGCTGGATCTACGAGGACTATTACCGCACCTACATGCTGCCGCTCGAAAAATACGGCATCAAGATCCATCACGACGACGTCGCCGCCGCCTGGGATCGCATCGTCAAGAAAAATTACGTCCACAAGACCGCGCAGTTCTTCACGGTCGGCTGGTCGGTCAATTTCTGGCGAATCGAGGCCCAGACCGAGAAGGACTTCGAGTGGTTCGAGCACAAGTATCCGGGCTGGTACGCCGAGTTCGGCGATTTCTGGAAGTGGCACGCCAAGCTGAGCGTTCCCGGCGAGACCAACATCCTGTTCAACAGCGAGGTGGGATATGTGTATCCGCACCGCTGCTGGAGCTGCATGGTTCCCTGCCTGATCCGCGAAGACTTCGTCTGCGATGAGGTCGACGGCAAGCTCTACACCTACTGCTCGGAAGGCTGCCGCTGGACGCACAAGGTGGCGTTCGCCGCGGAGTATGAGGGGCGGTCGACGCCCGCGATGGGGCGCTTCAGCGGTCGTCGCGAGTGGGAAGACTGCTACCACGGCTGGGATGTCGCTGATGCGATCAAGGATCTCGGCTTTGTCCGTTCCGACGGCAAGACCATGATCGCGCAGCCGCATCTGCGCTTCGATGCCAAGGACATGTGGACGCTCGATCATGTACGCGGACACACCCTCGGCAGTCCGCTGCGCGGCTTCCGTGCACTCTCGCCGATCGAGCGGGAGGTCGCGATCGCCGACTATCGCAAGGGCTTCAAGATCAATCCCTGCCACTGAGCAGGCCATTGCGGGAGGGCCGCCCCGGCGGCCCTCCATTGCGCCGCGGCGTTCATGCCGCCGTGGCGGATTTTCCGGATCGCGAACACGACAGGGCAGGATGATGACGGGCGCACAGGTTCACAAGGTTCGATTCGAGCCGATCGGCATCGAGATGGACGTGGAGGAAGGTGAAACCGTGCTCGATGCGGCATTCCGCCAGGGCATCTCGCTGATGCACGGCTGCAAGGAGGGGCAATGCGGCAGCTGCAAGTCCAAGCTGATCGAAGGCGACATCGAGCTTCTGAAATACTCGACCTTCGCGTTGCCCGATTATGAGAGTGAGACCGACCACGTCCTGTTGTGCCGCACCCATGCCTTCAGTGACGTCAGCTTCGAATTGTTGAATTACGACGAAGATCTCTTGAGCCGCTCGATCGCGGTCAAGGAGTTTTCCGCACGCGTGACGGGCATCAGCGCGTTGACGTCCGACATCAGGCTGCTGGAAATCGAACTCGACAAGCCGATGAAGTTCTGGGCCGGACAATATGTCGACCTGACAATTCCCGGGCAGAATTCGGATCAGAGCGTGACCCGCGCGTTCTCGATGGCCAATCCGCCGGGGGAGAGCACGCGTCTGCGCTTCATCATCAAAACCTATCCCAACGGGGTGTTCTCCTCGCGGCTCGACGGTGGTCTTTGCGTCGGTGATGCCCTGGTCGCAAAGGGGCCGTATGGCACCTGCTTCCGGCGAGAAGAGCGGCCGGGGCCGATGCTGTTGATCGGCGGCGGTTCGGGGATGTCGCCGCTGTGGTCGATCCTTGCGGATCATATCGCCAGCGGGGAGCAGCGGCCGGTACGCTTTTTCTATGGGGCCCGCACCCGCGCCGACCTGTTCTACGTCGATGAACTCGCCGCGATTGCGGCGCAACTCACGGATTTCAAGTTCGTGCCGGCGCTGTCCCATGCGGCTGTTGATCAGCCATGGGAGGGGGAGACGGGGTTCGTCCATGAGGTTGTCTTGCGTCATTTACGCGAGGAAGGACTCTCCGGCGCGATCGATGCCTATGCGTGCGGGCCGACGCCGATGATCGATGCCGTACTGCCGGTCCTGCAAATGAACGGGGTCGAACCCGACCACATCTATTTCGACAAGTTCACGCCGGCGGTGCGATGACGGCGTTGCAAAATTCGTCGCAGAAAAGAAGGTCATAGGGAGTTACCAATGAGCGCACAGGCAAGCAGAACGGCCGCGCAGCCGGCACCCGCCAAATCCGGCGCCGCAGGCTCCGCGATATTTCCGGGGTCCGACAGCCGCAAGTACAATTACTTCGAGCCGAAGGGCCGCAAGGCGACGCATTACGAAGACATGACGGTCGATGTTCAGCCGGATCCCGAGCGTTACCTGCTGCAAGACTGGATCATTTCCTTCCCCGACGGGACACCGACCTACTCCAAGGACTGGACCGCGGCCAAGAGTTCAAACTGGCACAAATTCCGCGCCGTCGACCAGGAGTGGGAGCGCACGCACTATCAACGCCAGTCGACGATCTGCGGCATGGTGCAGAACACCATCGAGAATGGCCGTAAGTCCGGCGCGCCCGTGCGCTTTGACCCGGCCTGGGTGAAGATCCTGCAAAATCATCTCGGCGCCTACAAGCACGCCGAATTCGGCCTGGGCACCTCGACGATGCAGGCGCAGCGCTACGGCTACACCCAGATGGTCAACAACGCCATTCTGACCAATTCGTCCTACAAGCTGCGTTTCGCCCAGGACATCACCCTCTACCTCAGTGAAATCGGGCTCGATATTCCGGGCTTTGACGTCGCCGCCGGCAAGAAGCACTGGCTCGAGGATCCGATCTGGCAGGGCGTGCGCAAGTCGGTCGAGTCGGTGATGGGCGCGAACGACTATCTGGAGCAGTATTTCGCGACCAATGTGGTGTTCGAGCCGCTGGTCGGCGAGCTGTTCCGCTCGGGCTTCCTCATGCAGGCGGCCGCGGCGCAGAACGATTTCATCACCCCCGCCGTCGTCTCCGCCGCGGAAGCGGATTATGAGCGCAATCTCGCCAACACGGTCGAACTGTTCCACATGCTCGCCGCCGACCCGGTGCACGGCACGCACAACGTCGCGCTGTTCGACAAGTGGCTGGTCAAGCATGCCGATCTCGCCATTGATGCCGCCAATCACCTGCAGCCGATCTGGTCGCAGCCGCGCGTCAAGGTGGCGACGTTCGCCGATGCTCTGGCGCACGCCAAAAACCGCATCAGGGGGATCGCCGTCGAGCTCGGGCTGACGGTTCCTGCCAATCTCGCATCGTAACGCCACCCGACATCCGCAACCCGACTGGTCAGGAGACCGACATGCTGCACGAGAACGACAACATCTTCAAATCGATGAAGGACATCACCTTCGAGGATACGATTTCGCACCAGTGCGGGGTCACGATGAACGACAGCGTCGAGGCGCGCGCCATCGCCGACGTCATGGGCCGGCAGAAGCACATCACGGTCACCTACATGCCGGCGATGATCCGCATCGACGGCACCGGCAAGATGGAATTCAAGATGGACGAAATCTCGGAGGAATTGGGGCGCGTCATGACCCCGCATCTGTTCGAGATCTCGACCTCGACGCACTACGGCCGGATGGTGATGGTGGACGACAATACCGTCATGCTGTTCGGCGACATGAACGAAATGATGAAATACATCGTCTGATCTTGCGTGAATGACTGCGTGGCCGGCGTTCTTGCCGGTCACGCCAATCCGGCTGCGCCGCTGGCGGGCCTCACAACATTCAACCCGGATGCGGGACAGGGAGAACGCCATGTACAGGACGGCAAAGGGTGAAGAGATCTTCGTCATCGATGGGCATACGCATTTCTGGGATGGAAGTCCGGCCAACCAGAAGAACATCCATGGCAAGCAGTTCATCGAGTGTTTCTATGCCTATCATTCGAACCTCAGTCCCCCATCGGAGCTCTGGCCGAAGGAGAAGTTCGAAAAGTACGATGCCAAGACCATGTTCGAGGATCTGTTCGTCACCGGTTATGACGACATGGCGATCCTGCAACCCACATACCTGACGGACTTCTACAAGAACGGTTTCAACACCACCGAGCGCAATGCGGCGATGAAGAAGAGCCATCCGGATCGCTTCATCCTGAACGGCGCTTTCGATCCGCGCGACGGCTCCAAGGGTCTGGAAGACCTGCATGCCCTGTCGGAGAAGCACAAGCTGAAGGGTATCAAGCTCTACACCGCCGAATGGCGTGGCGAATCCAAGGGCTACAAGCTCACCGACAAGGCGTCTTACCAATATCTCGAAGCCGCGCAGAAACTCGGCATCAAGAACGTCCATGTCCACAAGGGTCCGACCATCATCCCGCTCAATCGCGATGCGTTCGACGTCGCCGATATCGACGATGTCGCGACCTCGTTCCAGGACCTGAATTTCATTGTCGAGCACTGCGGGCTGCCGCGGCTGGACGATTTCTGCTGGATCGCAACCCAGGAAACCAACGTCTATGCCGGCCTTGCGGTAGCGCTGCCCTTCATCCACAGCCGCCCCGGCTACTTCGCCCACGTCATCTCCGAACTGCTGTTCTGGGTAGGCCCCGACAAGATCCTGTACGGCAGCGACTACGGCATCTGGACGCCGAAATGGCTGATCGACAAGTTCATGGCGTTCGAAATCCCGGCCGATGTCACCAAGGAAACCGGCTCGGTGTTGTCGATGGAGACCAAGGCGAAAATCCTGGGCCTCAACGCCGCGCGCATCTACGGCATCGATGTCGAGGCCCAGAAGAAGAAGATCAAGGCCGGCGGTGGTTATGCTCACCTGGCCGAAGCCGTCCACGCGCCGCGGTGAGCGCCATGGACGGTGGTTCGAGTGAAACGCGATGCCGGTGGGCCGGCGGTGACCCGCGTGTCGGCGATGCTGCACTCTCCGTCAGGCGGGCCCGGGATCGGCAAGCAGAAGTGTGGGACTGCCTGCGGGGCGTGACCGATCCGGAGCTCGACGAATCCGTGACGGAACTGAATTTCGTCACGCGAGCCGATGTGGATGCGGACAACCGCGTCCATATCGAGTTCCGGCTGCCGACCTACTGGTGCGCGGCGAACTTCTCGTTCCTGATGGCCGATGACATGCGCCGGGCCGTCGGCGAACTCGACTGGGTCACGGGCGTCAGCGTGGTTCTCGGCGAACATATGTATGCCGATCAGATCAACGCGGGCCTCGCGAGGGGCCTGTCGTTCCAGGAGACGTTCGGTGCGGAAGCCGACGGCAGCTTGGACGATCTCCGCCGGACGTTCCTGGTCAAGGCATTCCAGCGCCGCCAGGTCGCGCTGCTCAACCATCTCACCGGCATCGGGCATTCGCCCGAAATGGTGGTGGGTCTGACCCTGGCGGAGCTTGAGGCGCTTCCCGGTGACGACGAAGGGCACAGGCTGGTGCGGCGGTATCTCGACCGGCGCGCTGTCGTCGGACCGGTCGCGCCGGGTGCCCCGGCCTTTGTCACTGCGGACGGCGGGTGCCTGAATGCAGGCGGCCTGCCGGCTTATGTGTCCGGCCTGCGGCGCGTCGGCATCAACGCCGAATTCAACAGCGCACTCTGCAGGGGGTTGCTGTCCGCGCGTTTCGATCTGGAGACGCCTTTCGTACCGAAGTCGCGGATATCGCAGGGATCGTCTGATGCGCCACGCACGCCGTGACGCGTGGGCAGCGAGTGCGTTTGAGTCAATTTTTTTTAGTCGAAGGTGAGGACGTCCAATGCCGAAGATCATGCTGCACGACGAAGCGGCGCGGGCCGCGCTGGGCCGGGGTGTTGCCAAACTCGCCAAGGCGGTGCGCGGGACACTGGGCCCAAAAGGCCTGAATGCGATCATGGATCGGCCGATCGGCACACCGATCGTCTCGCGTGATGGCGTCAGTATCGCCAGCGAAATCGAGCTGGAATGCCCGTTCGAGAACATGGGCGCGCAGGTCTTGCGCGAAGTGTCGAAGCAGACCAATGAGGTTGCCGGCGACGGCACCACCACCGCGACGGTGCTGGCCGACGTGCTGGTGCAGGACGGGCTGAGCTGCCTTGCGGCTGGCGCCAACCCTGTCGAACTGGTCGAGGGCCTCGAACTCGCCGTCACCGAGACCATCGCCATGCTGAAACGCTCGGCCAAGGCCGTGCAAGGCAGTGCCGGGTTGCGGTCCGTCGCCAGCATCGCCGCCAACGACGCCTCGCTGGGCAATATGGTGGCCGAGGCCTTCGAGCGGGCCGGCACTCACGGTATCGTTGCGGTGGAGTTCGGCAATACGGTCGCCACCACGCTGGAGGTCATCGAAGGCATGGCGTTCGAGCGCGGCTATCTCTCGCATCACATGGTGACGGATGTCGAGAAGATGCAGGTGGTGCTCGACAATCCTTTCATCCTGATGACCGACCACAAGATCCTGACAGGCGAGCAGTTGACCGGGGTGATCTCGCTGATCGAGAAAAGCGGCCGTCCGCTGCTGATCATCGCTGAGGAGGTCGCGCCGCCGGTGATCATGCAGCTGCTGGCACGCCGGGAAAAATCCAATTTCAAGGTCGCCGCGATCCATCCACCGGAATTCGGGCATTGGCGCAAGGCGATGCTTGAGGACATCGCCATCACCACCGGCGGCCGGGTCATCTCGGTTGATCTGGGCGGCAAGCTGGAAAAGGCGGAACTGTCGGATCTGGGCTCGGCGCGCCAGGTGCGCATTTCGGCCAGCAAGACACTGATCACCGCAGGCGGCGGGGACCCGAAGAAGATCGCGGCGCGCCGCGAGCAGGTGATGCGCCAGTACGATGCGGCGCCTGAAAACATCGAGCGCGACAAGTTTCAGGAGCGCATCGCCAAACTGTCCGGCGGCACCGCCATGATCCTCGCCGGTGGCGCGACCCCGGTCGAGCAGAAGCGCCGCACCCAGTTGATCGAGGACGCGATCAACGCGACGCGCGCGGCCATCGAGGAAGGCATCGTTCCCGGCGGCGGCGTGGCGCTGCTGCGGGTGGCGCCGCAGCTCGACGGCATGATCGAGGGGTTGAAGGGCGGCACCAGGCAGGGCGCGCAGCTGCTGCAACGCGCCCTCAGCCGTCCGTTCTTCCATATTGCCGCCAATGCCGGCCTGAACGGCGAGGCGGAGGTCGCCAAAGTGGCCAAGGGCCGTAACGGCCAGGGACTGGATGCGCGCAACGGCGCATCGGTGGATCTGGTCGAGGCCGGCATCATCGATCCGGTCAAGGTCTGCTACAGCGCAGTACGCAATGCGGCCTCGGTCGCCGGCCTGATCCTGACCACGCAAACGCTGATTGCGAAGAAGCCGGACGACTATGATCCGACGGCGGGACCGGCCTTGGGCGGGGGCGCCGAGTTGCTCTGATCAGGGAGCCGGCTTGCTCGCTGTTTGGGCGCACTCAATGTCTGAGGGCGCGATAGATCATGTTCCTGGAGACGCCGAGACGCCGCGCGGTTTCGCTGACATTGCTGTTGGTTTCCGCATATACCGCCAGGATGCGGGCGCGCTGGATATCCTGCAGCGAGCCCGATACCGCAGGTGATGGTGCCGGCGATGTTGTTGATGCGGTTCGGGCGGTCTCGGCTGCGAGGACGGTTTCGTCGATGACGCCGTCGGCCGCAAGTGTGAAGCGGGCCAGCATGTTGCGCAACTCGCGGATGTTGCCGGGCCACGGACGGGCGGCGAGACGGGCGATGGTGCCCGGCGTGATCCGGCACGTCGGATCGATGGCATGAAGCAGATGCTGCGCGATGACGTCGAAATCGCTGCGGTCGCGCAGCTGCGGCAGCGTCACCTCGAGGGTGTTGAGGCGATAGAGCAGGTCGGAACGGAAGCGGCCCTCGGCAACGGCCTTGTCCAGGGCCGCGTTGGTCGCGGACACGAGGAAGACATCGACCTTGGTCCTGACGCCACCGATCGGACGCACGGTCCAATCGTCGAGCAGGCGCAGCAGCACCGCCTGAAGCGCAACGGGCATGTCGCCGATCTCGTCGAGAAACAGCGTGCCGCGGTCGGCTTCCTTCACCAGCCCGACCGCGCCGCCGCGTCGTGCTCCGGTGAATGCGCCGTCGGCGTAGCCGAACAGCTCGGCTTCGATCAGATTTTCCGGCAAGGCGGCGCAATTGACAGCGACGAATGCACCGGTCCGCCCGCTGGCGAGATGGGCGTGGCGGGCGAGCTGCTCCTTGCCGGTGCCGGTTTCGCCGCGGATCAGGACTGGCATTGTGCGCGCCGCAGCGGTCTCGACCCGACGGACAATGGTCCGCACCGCCGGATCCCGGGCGACGAAGCTGGGGGTCGTGGATTCGCGAGCGGATGGCGGCGCGGGCGGGCGCAGGGGCTCGGTCGTGGATTTTGTTTTCCGCAAGTCGCGATCGGTGAGGGGCGGGCGTCTGCGCGTGTGCAGCACGAGGACCGCCCCAATATCGTTGCTCTCGCTGTTCACCGGATTGAAGCTCGCGTTCGGCAGCAGCTCTTTCAATTTGACCGGCCACTGATCGAACGGCAGCGCCTTCAGAAAGCGGATTGGCGCGTCATGGTCGAGGCCGCCGCGGCTGTCGCGCAGGGTGCTCAGGGCGTGTTCGGTGGCATGAAGGATCGTGCCGCGACGGTCGAGCACGATGCATTCTTCGCTGGCCCAGAGCGATCTCCTGGCGAGGAAGTGGCGGAGCAGTCGGTCGTGATCCTGCCGGATGGATTGCGCCAGCACGCTTTCCACGTGATGCCCGACGGACACCGCCAAAGCCAGGCTCTGCGGGTTGAAGGTGCATGCCGGGCCGGAGATATCGACCACGCCGAGCAGTTCGCCGTCACCGGGATCGTGAACCGGAACGGCGGCGCAGGTCCAGCGCTGCACCTGCGCGCAGAAATGTTCGGCGCCGTGAATCTGCACCGGCTTGGATTCCGCCATGGCGGTGCCGATGGCGTTGGTGCCGATGTCGGCTTCGCTCCAGCGTCCGCCGTGTTCCAGGTGAACGGCGCGGCCGGCGTCGACGACCCTGGCGTCTCCCTGGGTATCGATGATCAGCCCGGTGGGGTCGGTGAGGATCATCATGGAATTGGCGTCGCTCAGGAACGTCTTCGAACTCTCGAGCGCGCACCGTGCGGCATGACGGAGTGCCGCGTGCTTGGAGCGGTGACGAAACAGTTCACCCTCCGCAACCAGCGGCGCCATCGGGCGATCGATCGTGACGTGGTGACTGCGGGATCTCTGCCATGAGGCGGCGACTGGCGACCTCAAATCAGCCGCCAGCGTGCCGCGTTCGACGAACGTCTCCCAGGCGGCGCGCACGTCCCGTTGATCCATCCCGATTCCTCCGGCATTATGCAACTCGCGCCCGGCCTGTGCGGCGGTTGCGGGTCGATCATCCGATATCGGCTGTTTGTCGCGGGCCACCATTGCCACGACACCAGGCGCAAATGTTAGCACCTTCCGGCTGTTCGAAGCGGAGTCAGCATCGAGCCGAAGGTGTCTGGCGCTGCTGTCATGATGACGACAGGGTCATCCGGGCAAACAAATCCATCCAGCGTTCACTTCCCAGGCGTAACGAGCGCTTCTTTGGCGCCGCTACCGCGCAGCCTATACGCCTTGCCGATTGCGCGCAAAGGAGGAGTGGAGGGCTTGTGCCTGCGGAAACGGCTCCGTTCGCCAGCCAACTGGTCGTCAGTGCAGCGCAACATACGGGAGCGTGGAAGCGAGGTCTCACACCGGTGCGTTCGGCATGTCCGAGACCCGCGTCAGCCACACCACCGGGCCAATGCTTGCCGCGACGATCAGCAAGGCGGCGAGGGCGCCCTCCTCGAAACTGCCGCGGCTGGCGTACTGGTAGATCGAGGTGGAGAGCGTCTCGACATTCAGCGGCCGCAACAGCAGCGTGGCCGGCAATTCCTTCAGGCAGTCGACGAACACCACGATCGCGGCGCCCCACAACGCCGGCGTGAGCAGCGGCAGGTGGATGCGGCCGATGGTGATGATCCGCCCGGCGCCGCTGACCCGCGCGCTGTCGTCGTAATCGAACGGAATCCGCTCATAGGCCGCCTGGATGAAACCGGTCGGCACCGCGATGAAGCGGATGACATAGGCGATCACCACGGCGGCGCCGGAGCCGACCAGCACGAGCCCCGGGGCCGACAGGCCGGCCCAGCGGGCCAGTGCGTTGAGGCCGTGGTCGATCGCGAGCACCGGCGCCAGCAGACCGAGCGCCAGCACCAGGCCGGGTAACGCGTAGCCTGAGCGCGCGATGGTCGCGCAGGCGCGCTGCAGTGGGCCAAGCCGCCAGCGACCGGCAATCTGGATCGCGAAGCCGAGCGCGATGGCGACCGTGGTGGCGACCACGGCGAAGGCGATGGAGTTGACCGCGTCGCGGACAATCGCCGCGTCGATGTGTGCCAGCAATCCGCGCCGCAGGCAGTGCTGCAGCAGGACGGCGAATGGTACGGCGAAGCCCGCGATCGGCGGCAGGGCGCACAGGCCGTAGACTGCGAGCGCTCTGGCGCCTCTGAGCTGTTTGCGTTGCGCCAGGGTGGGGCTCTCGGCCGAGAGCGCATGGCTGCGGTCGCGGCGGCCGTAACGCTCGAGCATGATCAGGACAGCAACGACCAGCAGGATCAGGCAGGCGATCTGCGCCGCACCGGCGAGGCTGCTGCGGTTGTGCCAGGTGGTGAACACGGCAACCGTCAGTGTCCGGATGCCGAGATACTCGCTGGCGCCGATGTCGTTTAGCGTTTCCAGCAGCACCAGCGAAAGTCCGACCGCAAGCGCAGGGCGCGCCATCGGCAGCGTAACATGCCAGAAGGTACGCCAGCGTTTGGCGCCGAGGGTGCGCGCGGCTTCGAAGACGTCGACGCTCTGCACCTGCAGCATCGCCCGCGCCGAGAGATAGACATAAGGATACAGCACGCTGCCGAACACCAGGATGGCGCCCGCCGGCGAGCGCATGGTCGGCAGCAGCTTCAGCGCCTCGGAAGGCGTCATCCAGTTCGCCAGCCACCGATGGGCAAGGCCGAGCGGTTCGAAGATGTCGGCGTAGACGTAGGCGTCGATATAGGTGGGGATCGCAAGCGGCAGCGGCAGTAGCCAGATCAGATGGCCGCGCCCGGGGAAATCATAGGACGACATCAGCCATGCGGTGCCGGCGCCGACGGCGAGCGTGACCGCACCGACACCGGCCAGCAGCAGGGCCGTGTCCTGCAACGCCTGAGGCAGCACGTACTCGAACAGATGCGGCCACAGCTCCGGGATCGGCTGCAGCGCCAGCAGCACGATGCTGACGATCGGGCTTGCGACCGCCACCGCCGTCAAAACGGCAAGCGCCGAGACGACGGTCTCGGCGCGAAGCTGCTGGCCTGGGCGCCCGCGGGCCGCGGGCATCGCCTCAGTTGTCAAAGCCGACCTTGTCGACGAGGTTCGCGGCGGCCTTGCGGCTTGCGGCGATCCTGGCGAGCGGTTGCGCGTCGGGTGTCAGCTTGCCGTAGCCGGCGATGGTCGGGTTGATCGCGATGCCGCTGCGCACCGGGTACTCGTAGTTGGCGTCGGCATAGATTTGCTGCGCCTGTTCGCCGGCGAGCCAGTCGATCAGCTTCATGGCGTTGGCGCGGTTCGGCGCGTGCTTGGCGAGCAGCACGCCGGACAGATTGACGTGGGTGCCGCCGCCGGCAAAAGTCGGCAGGATCACTTTGGTGGCGTCCGCCCAGGCTTTCTTGTCGGCCTCCTTGTCGTTCATCAGCGCCCAATAATAGGTGTTGCCGATGCCGATGTCGCACTTGCCGGCCGCGACGTCGCGTGCCGTTTCGCGGTCGCCGCCGGACGGCTTCTGCGCCAGGTTGGCCTTCACGCCGCGCAGCCACTCTTCCGCCTTGGTTTCGCCGTGCCGTGCGACATAGGCGGCGAACAGTGCGTTGTTGTAGATGTGCTGGCCGGAGCGGATGCAGATCTTGCCCTTCCATTTGGGATCGGCCAATTCCTCGTAGGTGATCGTGTCCTGCTTGACGCGCTCCCTGGAGGCATAGACCACGCGTGCGCGCATCGAGATGCCGTGCCAGTGCTTGTCCGGATCGCGATATTGCGCCGGCACCGTCTTGTCGATCACGGCGGAGTCGATCGGCTGGCTGACGCCGGCCTGCACCGCGTCGTCGATGCGGCCGATGTCCACGGTGATGAGCACGTCGGCCGGCGAGTCCTTGCCCTCGGCCTTCATCCGCTGCTCCAGACCGGAACTCGCCGAGGTCACGTTGACCTTGATGCCGCTCTCCTTGGTGAAGGCGTCGAACAGCGGCTGCATCAGCTTGGTCTCGCGATAGGTGTAGACGTTCACCTCGCCGGACTGGGCCAGTGCCGACGGCGCAAGCGAAGCGAGCCAGAGCAGCGCGGCTGAGGCGGTTGCGAGGGGGCGGAATCCGGACATTGAAATCTCCGAGTGGTTCGGGACGGGCCGCGCACAGCAGCGCGCGGCATCGAAGGCCCGCTTCTCTAGCCGCAATGGCCGCCGAAGCATCTGCGGCGATATGACCTTTGCCGGTTGTTTTAGAGGGATTCCAAACAGTCGGGCGGGGGGCTCGCTGCGCCTGGATGCCTTCGCGCAACAACGTTCGGCGGCTAATGATCGAGATAGCGCAGGATCATCTCGGTCATGGTCCTGAGGCGCGCCTGCAGGGTTGCCTCGTCGAACAGGTCGCGATCGAACACCACCGACAGGGTGTGCCGGTTGGACACGTAGGTGAAGCCCAGGGCCGAGATGCTGATGTAGAGGTCGGTCGCATCGATGCCGGGCCTGAATTCCCCGGCCGCCACGCCGCGGTCCAGAATGCGCTGCAGCTTTGCGATGATCGACGTGTTCAGCTTGGCGATATTGTTCGACTTCTTGAGAGAAGCGGCTTCGTGCAGGTTCTCGTTGTTGATCATCCGCACGAAGGCAGGGTTGGCGATGTAATAGCCGAACGTGAACTCGATCAGGCGGATGATGGCGTCGCGCGGCGGCAGCGCATCGAAATCGATTGCCGCTTCGCTTTCACGGATGCCGGCATAGACCTGTTCGAGAACGGCGACATAGAGACCTTCCTTGCTGCCGAAATAATGGAAGATCATCGCTTTGTTGCTGTTGGTGCGGGCAATGATGCTGTCGGTGCGAGCGCCGCCGAAACCCTTGGTCGAGAACTCGACAAGGGCAGAGTCGATCAGTTCCTGGCGGCGGCGTTCCGGTGCGCGCTCGCGCGGCTCCACAGCCCGTTGCGTACCCTCGGTTTCCAAGGGGGCATCGCCCTCGCTGTCCTTCCTCGGGGTCGGTCGCGCGCGCATCAATACTCTCTCGCTCCCATCTCTCGCTCTCAGGCTCCTGCCGGCGTTCCCGTCGCGCCGTTGCCGAACCGGCCCTGCCGCATGATGTCTTCAGTAGGTCGCCCGGCCGCCTGAGATATCAAAAACCGCGCCGGTGGAAAACGAGCAGGCCGGCGAACACAGCCAGTCCACCATTGCGGCGATCTCATCCGCCCGTCCCAGCCGCCCCATCGGAATCTTGGCCCTGGCGAAGGCGATGAATTCGGGTGTCATTTGCGCGAGCAGCTCGGTCTCGATCATGGCCGGCGTGATGCAGTTGACCCTGACATCGACATCCACGAGCTCCTTGCCGAACGATTTGGTCAGCGCGATCACGCCCGCCTTCGAGGCGGAGTAGGCGGCGGCGTTCGGATTGCCCTCCTTGCCGGCGACCGAGCTGATGTTGACGATTCGGCCGTAGCCGGTCTGCTTCATCACGGGAACGATCGACCGGCAGCACAGAAACGTGCCGTCAAGGTTGATGGCCATCACCCGCTTCCAGTCGGCGAAGCTGTAATCCGCGACCGATGCGTTAGGGCCGGTGATCCCCGCCGAGTTCACCAGAATGTCGATGCCGCCGAGGGCTTCGAGTGTGTCGGCCGTGGCGCGGGCGACCGACTCTTCATTCGTGACGTCGACACCGATTCCGATCGCGCCGGGCACGAGGGGCGCGGCCTCCCTGGCGCGTGCGGGCAGGTCCCACAGCGCAACGGCGACACCGCGTTGAGCGAGAATCCGGGTGATCGCCAGGCCGATTCCGCCGGCTCCTCCGGTGATGACCGCCCGATCGGCTTTGATGTCATTCATTTTTTTCTCCCTGACCGATGTGACCCACGGTTTTGTGCAGTTTACCCCGCTGTCGCTTGACGTCAATCAACCAGTTGATTAATAACTCTCCTCACAATAGCGACCGCGATCAAGCGGCAGGCGCGTGGACTCGCTCAGCGGGGACCGGCGCGGATCATGGGGAGGACGGCGTGGGTTACGCCTTCGATTTCACCGTTGTCGTCGCGCATTGGCGCGAGCTGCTGCAGGGCTGCCTGCTGACGCTGCAACTGTCGTTGCTGGCGATGCCGGTGACGCTGGCGATCGCCATTGTCGCCGTGTTCCTGCTGCAGATGCGCGAGCGCGTCAGCACCTGGATCATCGGCACGTTCGTCGAGATCGTGCGCAACACGCCATTTCTGGTGCAGATCTTCTTTCTGTTCTTCGGATTGCCGACCATCGGCGTTCGCCTCGATCCCAACGTCGCGGCGATCGTCGCGCTCAGCCTCAATGGCGCCGCCTATGCGATTGAGATCCTGCGCGCCGGGGTCGACGCGGTGTCGCGCGGCCAGATCGAGGCCGGGCTCGCGCTCGGCCTGCGGCCAGTGCAGATCTTTCGCTACATCATTCTCAAGCCGGCGCTGCGCACGGTGTATCCGGCGCTGACCAGCCAGTTCATCTTCCTGATGCTGACGTCGAGCATCGCCTCGTCAATCACGGCGCGCGAACTGACCCATGTGGGGGCGGAGCTCGAAGCGGTGACGTTCCGCAGCTTCGAGGTCTATTTCACCATCGCCGGGCTCTATCTGGCGATGTCTTTCGGGCTCTCCAAGCTGTTCGCGCTGATCGGGCGCGCCAGCTTCGCGTATCCGGCGCGATGAGGGCGCGATGATCACGACGCTCGGCGCCGCTCAATTCCACCTGCTGCTGGTCGGCACGCTGTGGACGCTTGCGCTCTCCGCCGTCGGCTTCGCGTTCGGCGGCCTCGGCGGCCTCGCCGTGGCGCTCTGCCGGACCTGCGGCGTGCGTGCGCTGGAGCGGATGGCCAGCGCGTTCATCGAGATCTTCCGCGGCACGCCGCTGCTGCTGCAACTGTTCATCGTCTATTATGGCGTCGGGCTGCTCAACATCTCGGTCAGTCCGTGGATCGCGGTGTCGATTGCCTTCATGCTGCACGCCAGCGCCTTCCTCGGCGAAATCTGGCGCGGCTCGATCGAGGCGATCCCGCGCGGCCAGTCCGAGGCCGCGCGGGCGCTCGGCCTCCACTACTGGTCGCGGATGCGTTACGTCATCCTGCCGCAGGCGTTGAAGATCTCGCTGCCGGCGACCATCGGATTCCTGGTCCAGCTGATCAAGGGCACGTCGCTGGCGGCGATCATCGGTTTCACCGAACTGTCGCGCACCGGAACGCTGCTGTCCAACATCACCTACAGGCCGCTGCTGATCTACGCCATCGTCGGCCTGATCTATTTCATTGTCTGCTGGCCGCTGTCGCGGCTGGGACGCGCGATGGAACGTCGCCTGACGCCCGCAAGAAGCCAATAAGCCGAGATTCCAAGAGTCAATCAACATCAAGAAATCAACCAGGGAGGATATGCAATGCAAAGGAACTTTCATCGCCGTGCGTTCGTCGGCGCGGCCGCGCTGATCATGCTCGGGCTGGGAGCGTTGTCGTCGCAGCGGGCGAGCGCCCAGACCATCGACGAGATCAAGCAGCGCGGCGTGGTCAGGATCGGTGTGCTGTCGGAACTGCCGCCGTGGGGCTATCTCGATGCCTCGGGCAAGCTTGCCGGCTATGACGTCGATGTCGGCGAGTTGCTGGCCCGCAAGATGGGCGTCAAGGTCGAGTTCGTCGGCATGACGGTCGCAGCGCGCATCGCGCAGGTGATGACCGGCAAGGTCGACATGCTGCTGGCGACCATGGGGATGTATCCGGAGCGCGCCAGGGTGGTGCAGTTCAGTGAGCCCTATGCCGGCTTGAAGATCATCATGCTCGCCAAGAAGGGGCAGAAGATCGAGAAGCTCGAGGACGCCGCCGGGCTGCGCATCGGCGTGACACGTGGGTCCGCCCAGGATACGGCCATCACCAACGGCCTGCCGAAGTCGGCAGACATCCGCCGTTTCGATGACGATTCGGCCGCGATCCAGGGCCTGATCACCGGGCAGGTGGACGCCATCGGAGCCAACACCACCTACATGCTCAACATCAACAAGATCTTCCCGAACAACGACTTCGAGCAGAAGCTGGTGTTCAACGAGCAGTGGATGGGCGTTGCCACCAAGCCCGGCCAGAAGGATCTCAACGTCTGGCTGAACAAGTCGATCGACGAGATCAAGGCGAGCGGTGAACTGGCTGCGATCAGCAAGAAGTGGATCGGCCAGCCGCTGCCGGACTTCCCGACCAAGGTCGAAGGCGTTCCCTTCACCGTGCAATAAACCGCAGGACACACCATGCCGGCACCCGATGCACAGGCCGCCATCGTGATGGATGGCGTCAATAAATACTACGGCGGCTTTCACGCCCTGAAGAACATCAACTTCAGGGTCGCGAACGGCGAGCGCATCGTGCTGTGCGGGCCGTCCGGCTCCGGAAAGTCGACACTGGTGCGATGCATCAATCAGTTGGAGACGGTGCAGAGCGGCACCATCGTGGTCGATGGCATCGATCTGACCGCCGGCCGCAGGAATGTCGATGCGGTGCGCATGGAAGTCGGCATGGTGTTCCAGCAGTTCGATCTGTTCCCGCACATGACCGTGCTGGACAACTGCATGCTCGCGCCGCTGAAGGTCCGGGGCGTTTCCCGGGACGAGGCGCGCGCGACGGCGGTGCGGTTGCTCGACCGCGTGCAGATCGGCGCACAGGCGGATAAGTATCCCGCCCAGCTCTCCGGCGGCCAGCAGCAGCGCGTGGCCATTGCGCGTGCGCTGTGCATGAACCCCAAGATCATGCTGTTCGACGAGCCGACCTCGGCGCTCGATCCGGAGATGGTCAAGGAGGTGCTCGACACCATGATCGGCCTCGCCGCCGATGGCGTGACCATGGTGTGCGTGACCCATGAGATGGGCTTTGCGCGCGCGGTCGCCAATCGCGTGGTCTTCATGGCCGATGGCGAAATCGTCGAACAGGCGCCGCCCGACCAATTTTTCTCGGCGCCCGCGCACAAGCGGACGCAGGCTTTCCTCGGCCAGATCCTGGCCCACTAGCTAGGCGACGATCGCCGAAGAAAAGGATCCAAAAATGAAGACGCTCTACATCCTCAACGGCCCCAACCTCAATCTGCTGGGCCAGCGTGAGCCTCATATCTATGGACACACCACGCTGGCGCAGATCCACGAGCGCTGCATCGCGCATGCGCAGCCGCTCGGCTACGCCATCGATTTCCGCCAGACCAATTTCGAAGGCGAACTGGTCGAGAGCGTGCACCAGGCCCGCACTGCGGCCGCCGGAATCATCATCAACCCCGCCGGCTACACCTTCACCTCGATCGCGCTGTTGGACGCGCTGAAGATGTTCGACGGCCCCAAGATCGAACTGCATATTTCGAATGTCCATGCGCGCGAGAGCATCTACCACAACTCGCTGATTTCGCGTACCGCAACCGGTGTGATGATGGGCTTCGGTGCGGATGGCTACGAGCTTGCCATCGACGCCATGAACAGGTTCCTGACGCGAGCCTGATCCTTCGCCGATAGGGAGATATCCGATGACCAAACGACGACTGGTTTTGCTGGGCGCTGGCCTGATTGGCCGGGAGCATGCCAACCTTGTTGCCGGCCACCCCGGCGCGGAGCTTGTGGGACTGGCCGACCCGACGCCTGAATCCTGCGCGTATGCCGCGCAGATCGATGTCCGGCACTTCGACGACTATGAGCGCATGCTGGATGAGATGCGGCCAGACGGGGCCATTGTCGCATTGCCGAACCATCTGCATGTGCCGGCGGCTCTCGCCTGCATCGAACGCGGCATCGTCCCGCTGGTGGAGAAGCCTGTCGCCGACACCCTCGAGGCGGCGCGCCGCCTCACCGAGGCGAGCGAGGCGTCGGGCGTGCCCGTGCTGGTCGGACATCACCGCAGACACAGCCCGGATATCCGCGAGGCGCGGCGCGTCGTGCGCGCCGGCGAACTCGGCGATCTGGTCGCGGTCAACGGCATGTGCCTGTTCGACAASCCGGACGATTACTTCAATGCGACGTGGCGACGAAGCGCGGGCGGTGGCCCGCTGCTGATCAACCTGATCCACGACATCGACAGCCTGCGTTTCATTTGCGGCGAAATCGACAGCGTGCGCGCTTTCACCTCGACTGCCGTGCGCGGCTTCGAGGTCGAGGACACCGCGAGCGTCACCCTGCGCTTCACCAGCGGCTTGCTTGGCACCTTCATGATCAGCGATGCCGTGGCCTCGCCCTGGTCGTGGGAGTTCACCTCGGCCCAGGCGCTGTATTTCCCGGCCCAGCCCGGCGCCTATCTGTTCATCGGAGGTCGCAAGGCCTCGCTGTCGGTGTCGGACATGTACCTGTGGCGCCATGCCGAGCCCTCTGGCCATTGGCAGCATCCTTTCGTGCGCGAACACCGGCCACACGATGGCTCGCGGGCCTATGCCAACCAGCTCGCGCACTTCCTTGCGGTGGTCGACCGCAAGGCCGAACCCGTCGTCACGGCGCGCGACGGCATGATGACGCTGGCAGCCACGCTCGCTATCGCTGCTGCCGCTCGCGAGGACCGAACCGTGTCGGTCGCCGACTTCGCGCGGCGCTGATCCCCGAGACCCACGATGCAACGTGCTTTTTCGCTGTCGTTCCTCACCTGTCTGGATGCGCCGCCGCCCGCCGCCATCCGCATGGCCGCGGACACCGGCTATGATTTCATCGGGCTGCGGCTGCTGCCGGCCATGCCGGGTGGGATCGCCTATCGATTGATGGACGAGCCGGCGCTGATGACGGAGACGCTGGACGCGCTCGAGGATACCGGCCTCAAGGTGTTCGATATCGAGATGATCCGGATTCGGCCGGAGTTCAGGCCGGACCAGTACAAACCGCTGTTCGAGACCAGCGCGCGGCTCGGAGCCCGCGCCGTTCTCGTGGCCGGAGACGATGAGGACGAAACGCGTTTGACCGCGTCGTTTGCGGCGCTGTGCGAGACGGCAGCGCCTTATCGCCTGTCCATGGATCTCGAATTCATGCCGCAATCGAAGGTCCGCGACGCTGCAGCCGCGCTGCGCATCCTGCGGGCCGCCAGCCAGCCCAATGCCGCCGTGATTGTCGACGCGCTCCATGTCTCTCGTTCCCGCACGAGCTTCGAGGAGATTTCATCCATTCCGCACGCGTGGCTGAACTACGCCCAGATCTGCGACGGCCCGGCGGAGATCCCGGCCAGCATCGATGAATTGAACCGCGCGGCGCGGCATGCGCGTTTGCTGCCGGGGGACGGCGCCATCGATCTGGTCGGCCTGTTCGGCGCATTGCCGTCGGACCTGCCGGTGGCCGTCGAAATTCCCAACGACCGACAGGCGCCCGCGCTCGGCGCCGTCGAATGGGCGCGGCGCGCACTGGTGATGTCGAAGGCGATCATCGCTGCGGCCGAGGCCCGCTCGGCTGCGACGCTGCCATAAGCGCGGCGCCAGCCGGCGCGCGGCGGTGCATGCCGTGTCGCATCAGTGTTGTCGCGCGGTCAACTCGTTGCCTCGCATCTGAAAGTCCGCTTCAGCGCATCGAACGGTGCCGATGACCACAGCGGGGCGTCGTGCACCACGGGAGCGCGCTGCAGCAGCCTGCCGCGGCGGCCGGTGCCGGTGAAGCGGCCGTCGCGGACCAGAACCTTGCCGCCGCTGAGGGTGCACACCGGCCAGCCGGTGAGGTCGAACCCCTCATAGGGCGTCCAGCCGAGGCCGTCGTTCAATGTGGCGGCGGAGATGGTGACGCGTTTGGCGGGATCCCACAGCGCGATGTCGGCGTCGGAGCCGACGGCAATCGTGCCCTTGCGCGGCCACAGCCCATAGAGTCGCGCGGGCTGCGCCGCCGACACCGCAACAAAGCGCTCAAGCGACAGCCGTCCTTTGTTGACGCCTTCGGAAAACATCAGCGGCAGCCGCGTTTCCAGGCCGGGGAGACCGTTGGAGACACGATTGAACGGTGTGGCGAGGCCATCGCGCAGCTTGCCGGCGTCGCCCTCCAGGTGGAAAGCCGAATGATCGGAGGAGAGGATGGACACGCTGCCGTCCTGCAGTCCCGTCCAGAGCGCATCCTGACTGTTCGCGTCGCGCAGGGGCGGGCTGCAGCAGAATCGCACCGCCTGCCGCGGCGGGGCATCGAGAGTCTCGGCTGTCAGCACCAGATACTGCGGGCAGGTTTCGGCGAACACCGGCATGCCGCGCTGCTGCGCCCAGCGCACCTGCTCGACGGCATCGCGGCTCGACATGTGCACCAGCACCATCGGCACGCCGGCCAGTTCGGCCAGCGAGATCGCGTGATGGACGGCGTCGCGCTCCGCCAGCACCGGGCGCGCCACCGCCAGATTGCGAATCTCGGTGTGGCCGGCGCGGATGAGCTGCTCCATGAACCAGGCGATCATGTCGTGGCTCTCGGCGTGCACCAAAGGCACGGCGCCTTCGCGCCGCACCGCCGTGAACACATCGAGCGCGGCCTTGTCGTCGAGCCGCAGTGCGTCATAGGTCAGGTAGATCTTGACCGACGTGAAGCCCTCGCGGACCAGCGCCGGCAAATCCTCGTCGAGCGTCGCCGTCGAGGCGTCCGTCACGATCAGGTGGAAGCTGTAGTCGATCACGCTGGCGGCCGCGCGGGCCTTGTAGTCGTCGACCACCTCGCGCAGCCGCTGGCCACGGTGCTGCGCGGCGAACGGCACGATGGTGGTGGTGCCGCCGCAGACCGCGGCGATGCTCGCGCTCTCGAAGGTGTCGACGGTGCGCGCGCCGGTCGAGACCATCTGCTCGATATGGCAGTGCGCGTCGATGCCGCCCGGCAGTGCCAGCAGCCCGGTGGCATCGATGGTCTCGGTGCCGCCGTCGAGGTCGGGCGCGATCGCCGCGATCCGTCCGTCGGAAATGCCGATCGCTGCGTCCTGCTGGCCGGCCTCGCCGACAATGCGGGCATTGCGGATCACGATATCGAAGCGTTGGGTCATGGCGCGTCGGTGTCCTCGCTGAGCCAGCGGCTGTAATGATCGCATGCGGCGCCGAGACCGAAGCGGGGCGTGAAGCCGATCTCGGTCATGAGGCGCCGGATCGCGAGGGCCGGCCGGTCGTGCGGGCCGTGGAAATCGATGGTCGCGGGCTCGCCGGGGCCGGCAATGCGCCATCGAAACGCCGGCCGTATCAGCGCAAGACGTTCGCACCAGTCGGCCACCGACCATTCGGCGCCGAGCCCGATATTGACCGCGCCGTCGCAACGCGGCTCGCGCAGCAACAGCGCGATGACCGCGGCCGCGGCGTCGGGGGCGTAGATCCAGTCGCGCCGGCCGGGGCGGGGAAGCACCGCCTCGCGGCCGCCGAACCCGCTCGGCATGAAGGCGATGGCGCCATATTCGATCCGCGCCGTCTGCCGGCCCGCCGAATCATAGCGATAGCCGGTCACCCGATCG
>BFBZ01000008.1_pt56 | contig 27573 bp, 24 predicted proteins | sample 1888401 | NCBI WGS metagenome assembly BFBZ01 (sample SAMD00112614, study PRJDB3348) | symbiont metagenome | host: Chara braunii
AGCGCGAAGCCGCCGATGACGCGCCAGATCGTCATGCCGATGTCGAACAGGAAGCCTTGCTTGGCGAGCAGCTCATAGCCTTCCTGCACCATGGTCAGCGGATTGGCGAGGAAGGTCTTCGAGACGTGACCGCCGAACGTCGCCCAGGACCACAGGGCGACGAACAGCACGAAGAACGCGAGGCCATAGGCCACGCGCTGCCTCGATGTGGTGGGCTCGAGAGGACGCATCACTTGATGAAGCTGGCGTCGTAGATGTCCTCGATCTTCGGCGCGGCCTTGATGATGCCGACCTCGAGCAGGAGCTCGGCGGCCTCCTTGTTGAAGGTGAGGAAGTCGCCGGCGAAGAATTTCTGGTTGGCGGCCTTGTCCTGCCAGCGCAGGTACTTGGCCGAGTTGCCGAATTGCTCGCCGGTCTGCTTCACGTCGGCGCCCATGATCTCATAGGCCTTGGCCTGATCCTTGGCGATCATATCGAGCGCCTCGAAATAACTGTTAGCCAACGCCTGCGCCGCCTTCGGATTGTCGGTCAGGAATTTCGGGGTGCAGCCGAACGTATCCATCACGATCGGGTAGTCGAGCGTGGTGGCGATGATCTTGCCCTTGTCGGGGGCGGCGCGCACTGTCGACAGATAGGGCTCGTAGGTCATCGCGGCATCGTTCTGGCCGGAAACGAAGGCTTGCGCCGCGGCGGCCGGCTCCAGGTTGACGACGGTGACATCCTTCACCGTGAGGCCGTTCTTCTTCAGCATCCAGGCCAGCGCGAAATAGGGCGAGGTGCCCGGCGCGGACGCCGCGACCGTCTTTCCCTTCAGGTCCTTGATCGCCGCGACGTCGTTGCGCACAGCCATGCCGTCGGCGCCGTAGCTCTTGTCGAGCTGGAAGATCTGCTTAGTCGCGACGCCACTGGCGTTCCAGGAGATCCAGGTTTCGACCGTGGTGGCCGCGCACTGGATATCGCCCGATGCGATCGCGAGATGGCGGTCCTTCTGCGGGATCTTCTTCAGGGTGACGTCGAGGCCGTTCTTCTTGAAGATGCCGGCCTCTTTGGCAAGCGTCAGCGGTGCGAAGCCGGTCCATCCGGAGATGCCGACGCCGACCTTGACGTCATCCGCGAACGCGGCGGTGGACGCCAGTAAAGCGATGATCGCTGGAAATAGTTTGACAGAACGCATGATTGCCCCCCTTTGCGAAATAATGGATTGAACCCTGTTGATCGTCTCACGTCAGTCGCGGCGGATTGCCGCACGAAATGCGTTGTGGCGCATCATGCATTGCATGAAATGTGCCGCAACAAGGATCCTCAGCCTCCCTTGAAGCGAGCCACCAGGCGGTGCGTCTCGCCTGGATAATGCAGCCGCACCGCCGTCACCGTGCGTGCGCTGCGCCAGGTGTAGCGGTCGATCACGAGGCAGGGCGCGCCGACCGCGATGTCGAGGGCCTTTGCCGTGTCATCGTCGGCAACCACCGCGCTGATCGTGTGCTCGGCTTCCGTCCACGGCACGTGATGCAGCAGCCACGATCCCGGCGGTTCGCGCGCAAAATCGGCCTTGGCGGCTTCTGGAACCGTGGCGAGGTCGATCAGCCTGTCCTCGACAGCGAACGGCACATTGTCAGCGCTGTGGCGGCAGGCGATCGCGATCACCTTGCCGGCGGTGCTGACGCCGAGCCGGGCGCGATCAGCCGATGTCGCGGTGCGTCGCCGGCAATCGATCAGCTGATAGCCGTAAGCGCGGCCGAGCGCGGTGATCTCGGCCCTGATGTCGGCGATCTTGAGCACGGCCGACATGTGTTGCGGGCGACGCACGAACGTGCCAGCGCGCCGCCGCCGCTCGATCAGGTCGGCCTGCGCCAGTTCCGAGAGCGCCTTGTTCACTGTCATCCGCGAGCAGCGATAGCGCGTCATGAGCTGGTGTTCGAACGGGATGCGGTGACCGGGCGGCCACTCGCCGGTCAGGATCCTAGTCTCGATATCGAGCCGGATCCGCTTGTAGAGCGTCGGCTTGCCGGCTGCACCCGGTTTGGTCCGATCGGAGGCAACGCTCATGCGACAAGCCTCCGGACACTGGCATTGAACCGCTCGCGCGCCTTGTCGCGCAGCCTGTGCCGCCCGCCGGCGACCAGCTTGTCGCCACCGGCCCAGACGCAATCGATCGCGTCGCCTCCGGACGCAAACAGCCAGCCGTCGAGAATGGAGTCGCCCGACCGTCCCGCCAGCGATGGATGCGCGGTGTCGAGTGTCACGATGTCGGCGCGTGCGCCGGGAGCCAGTCCAACTTTGGTTTGCGCCAGAGCCTGCGCACCGCCCGCGAGTGCGTGATCGAACAGGGCGCGGCCGGTGGACGCACCGGGGTTCCCCGAGAGCACATTGCGCTCGCGATGCTTCAGCCGCTGGCCGTATTCGAGCTGGCGCAGTTCGTCGGTAACCCCGACCAGGACGTTGGAATCCGTGCCAATGCCGAACCGGCCGCCCGCGGCGAGGAATTCGCGCGCCGAGAAGATGCCGTCGCCTAGGCTGGCCTCGGTGACCGGGCAGAGGCCGGCAACCGCACCGCTGCCCGCGAGCGCCGCGACTTCCTGCTCCGTCATATGCGTCGCATGAATCAGGCACCAGCGCTGGTCGACCGGCGCGTGTTCGAGCAGCCATTGCACCGGCCGCTGGCCCGACCAGGCGAGGCAATCTTCGACCTCGCGCACCTGTTCGGCGGCGTGGATGTGGATTGGATCCGGTCCCGCAAGCGGGATGATCGCCGCGAGTTCATCCGGCGCCACCGCACGCAGGCTATGCGGGGCGATGCCGATATTGGCGCCGGGCAGCGTTCGGATCGCCTCGCGCGAGGCTGCCATCAGCGCCGCGAACTGATCGACCGAGCAGATGAAGCGGCGCTGCCCGGCATGCGGTGGTGCGCCGCCAAACGTGCCGTGGGCATAGAAGCTCGGCAGCAGGGTGAGCCCGATGCCGGAGGCATCGGACGCCTCTGCAATACGCACCGCCATTTCGGCCGGATTGGCGTAAGGCGAGCCGTCGCGATCGTGGTGGAGATAGTGAAACTCGCCGACGCGGGTGAAGCCGCGCTCGAGCATCTCGACATAGAGCAGGGTAGCAACGGCGGTGACGTCGTCCGGCGTCATCGTCAGCGCGAAGCGATACATGGTCTCGCGCCAGGTCCAGAACGTGTCGGTCGTATCGCCGCGCAGTTCCGCGAGTCCGGCCATGCCGCGCTGAAAGGCGTGGCTGTGCAGGCTCGCCAATCCCGAAACCGCCACTTGGTGACGCTCGTCGTCGCCGGTGGATGCAACACCAGCCGTCACCGAGGCGATCACGCCGTCGGTGAACTCGATCCGCACGTCAYTGGCCCAGCCCGAGGGCAGCAGCGCGAATGCGAAATGCAGTCGTGTCATTTTTCCACGCCGGCTGGACAGAACCGGGACACGATTATATGTCTAGACATATAAGTCAAGCATCCGACCTTAAGGGGACGTGTCGCATGGCAGAGCGTTTCGATCGGATATGGCATAACGCCCGGCTCGCCACGATGCGCGGCGACCACGCCGATCTCGGCGAGATCGAGCGGGGATTGATCGCAGCGCGCGACGGCCGCATCGTCTACGCGGGTGTGCAATCGGATTTTCCTGTGGACGCGGACGCCGTCGAGCGGATCGATTGCGACGGCCGCTGGATCACGCCCGGCCTGGTCGACTGCCACACCCATCTCGTGTTTGGCGGCAATCGTGCGCATGAGTTCGAGCTTCGCCTGAAGGGCGCGAGCTATGAGGAGATCGCGCGCGCCGGCGGCGGCATCGTCTCGACGGTGGCCGCAACACGCAAGTCGACGGAAGCGGAGCTCGTTGCTGGTGCATTGCCGCGGCTCGATGCGCTGATTGGTGAGGGCGCGACCACCGTCGAGATCAAGTCCGGTTATGGTCTCGATGCCGAGACCGAGATGCGTCAGCTGTCGGCCGCACGCAAGCTCGGCCAGTTGCGGAAGGTTGCGATCCGCACTTCGTTCCTCGGTGCGCATGCGCTGCCACCGGAAGCCAATGGCGACAAGGACCGCTACATCGATCTGGTCTGCAACGAGATGCTGCCGGCTGTGGCCAAGGCCGGCCTTGCCGATGCCGTCGACGCCTTCATGGAAGGCATCGCATTTTCCGGAGAGCAGACGGCGCGCGTGTTCGCGGCGGCGCGCGCGATGGGACTGCCCGTGAAGCTGCATGCGGATCAGCTGTCGAATCTCGGCGGCGCGGCGCTCGCCGCGAAATTCTCCGCGCTGTCGGCCGATCATCTGGAGCATACCGATGAAGCCGGCGCCGCCGCGATGGCGAAAGCGGGAACGGTGGCGGTGCTGCTGCCCGGCGCGTTCTATTTCATTCGCGAGACGCATAAGCCGCCGGTCGAGCTGTTCCGCAAGCATGGCGTGCCGATGGCGCTGGCGACCGACTGCAATCCCGGCAGTTCGCCGCTGACCTCGCTGCTGCTTGCGATGAACATGGGCGCGACACTGTTCCGGATGACTGTCGCCGAATGTCTCGCAGGCGTGACGCGGGAAGGAGCCCGCGCGCTCGGCCTGCTCGCCGAGACCGGGACGCTCGAGGCCGGCAAGTCCTGCGACCTTGCGATCTGGGACGTCGAACGTCCCGCCGAGCTGGTTTACCGCATCGGCTTCAATCCACTGCACCGTCGGGTGTGGAGGGGGCAATGAGCAATCCCAATGCGCCCGAAGTCGTTACGCCCGGAACGGTCGGGCTCGATGTGCTCGCGCGCGTGCTCGCGGGGACGAGCGTCGAGCTCGATCCATCGTTCTGGCCGCGCGTCGAGGCCGCGGCGGAGATCGTGGCGAAGGCGGCACGGACCGACGTTCCCGCCTACGGCATCAACACCGGATTCGGGAAGCTGGCATCGACGCGCATTGCACCCGACCAGACGGCGCTGCTTCAGCGCAACCTGATCCTGTCGCATTGCTGCGGGGTCGGCCCGGCTACGCCCGAGCCGATCGTGCGCCTGATGATGGCCTTGAAGGTGATCTCACTCGGGCGCGGCGCGTCCGGCGTGCGCCGCGACGTCATCGAACAGCTGCAGGGCATGCTCGCTCGCAATGTCACGCCGCTGGTGCCGCAGCAGGGCTCGGTCGGCGCTTCCGGCGATCTCGCACCACTCGCCCACATGACCGCTGTCATGATCGGGGAAGGGCAGGCCATCCTTGATGGCAAGGTCGTGCCGGGGCACGAAGCGCTTGCTGCCGCCGGTCTCGCGCCGCTGACGCTCGGCCCCAAGGAGGGGCTCGCGCTGATCAACGGCACACAGTTTTCGACTGCTTATGCGATTTCCGGCCTGCTGCGCGCGCAGCGCCTGGCGTGCGCCGCGCTGGTGACCGGTGCGCTGTCGGTCGACGCCGCGATGGCCTCCACCGTGCCGTTTCGTCCGGAGATCCAGGCCTTGCGCGGCCATGACGGCCAGATCGCCGCGGCTGCGACCCTGACCGCGTTGCTCGACGGCAGCGACATCAGGCAGTCGCATCTCGAAGGCGACGAGCGCGTGCAGGACCCATACTGCCTGCGCTGCCAGCCGCAGGTCGCGGGCGCCGTGCTCGATCTGCTCGCGCAGGCCGCGCGCGCGCTGACCGTTGAAGCCAATGCCGTGACGGATAATCCGCTGGTGCTGGTCGAGACCGGTGAGATCGTCTCGGGCGGCAATTTCCACGCCGAGCCGGTGGCGTTCGCCGCCGACCAGATTGCCCTTGCGCTCTCGGAGATCGGCGCGACCAGCGAGCGCCGGATCGCAACCCTCGTCGATCCCGCGCTGAACTTCGGCTTGCCACCGTTCCTGACGCCACAGCCCGGCATCAATTCCGGCTTCATGATCGCCGAGGTCACCGCGGCAGCGCTATACGCCGAGAACAAGCAGCGCGCGATGCCGTGCTCGATCGATTCGACACCGACCAGCGCCAACCAGGAGGACCACGTCTCGATGGCCGCGCACGCCGCGCGCCGGCTGTCCGACATGGCCGACAACCTCGCTGCCATCCTCGGCATCGAGCTGCTGGTCGCTGCGCAAGGCATCACGCTGCGCGCACCACACGCCACCAGCGCGCCGCTCGCTGCGGTCATCGCTGCGCTGCGCGCGCATGTTCCGGCGCTCGCCGCGGACCGCTACATGGCCGACGATCTTGCGCAGGCGGCGAGGCTGATCGAAGCCGACGCGTTGCCCGCCGCCGCGATCGCGGCCCTTCCGACCGACCCGTTTCCAAAATTCGCCTAGCCGACAGGGGCATCCGTCATGAATCGCCGATTGGACAATGAACGCATCATCCGTGCTCCCCGCGGCAGCGACATCAGCGCGAAGAGCTGGCTGACGGAAGCGCCGCTTCGCATGCTGATGAACAATCTGGATCCCGATGTCGCCGAGCGTCCGAGCGAGCTCGTGGTCTATGGCGGCATCGGCCGCGCGGCGCGCGACTGGGAGAGTTTTGACCGGATTGTCGCTTCCTTGCGCAAGCTCGAAGGCGACCAGACGCTGCTGGTGCAATCCGGCAAGCCGGTCGGCATCTTCCGCACCCATGCGGACGCACCGCGCGTCCTGATCGCAAACTCGAACCTGGTGCCGCACTGGGCAACGCTCGATCATTTCAACGAGCTCGACCGGCAGGGCCTGATGATGTTCGGCCAGATGACGGCAGGATCGTGGATCTATATCGGCAGCCAGGGCATCGTGCAGGGCACCTATGAGACCTTCGTCGAGGTCGGGCGTCGCCATTATGGCGGCAGTCTCGCCGGCAAATGGATTCTCACGGCGGGTCTCGGCGGCATGGGTGGCGCCCAGCCGCTGGCCGCGACCATGGCCGGCGCCTCGATGCTCGCCGTCGAGTGCCAGCCGAGCCGCATCGAGATGCGGCTGCGCACCGGCTATCTCGACCGCCAGGCGGCGACGCTCGACGAAGCGCTCGCAATCATTACTGACGCCGCCAAGATCGGGAAGCCGGTTTCGGTCGGTCTGCTCGGCAATGCCGCAGAGATCTTTCCTGAGCTGGTGCGGCGTGGCGTGCGGCCAGACATCGTCACCGACCAGACCAGCGCACATGATCCGATCAACGGCTATTTGCCGAAGGGGTGGACGCTCGCCGAGTGGGAGACGCGGCGTGCAGCCGATCCGAAGGCGGTCGAGACGGCGTCCAAGACCTCGATGGTCGATCACGTCCAGGCCATGCTGGATTTCCACGCGCAAGGCATCCCGACACTCGACTACGGCAACAACATCCGCCAGATGGCCAAGGACATGGGCCTGAAGCAGGCGTTCGATTTCCCGGGCTTCGTCCCGGCCTATATCCGCCCGCTGTTCTGCCGCGGCGTGGGGCCGTTCCGCTGGGCGGCGCTGTCGGGCGATCCCGAGGACATCTTCAAGACCGATGCCAAGGTCAAGGAGCTGATGCCCAACGATGGCCATCTGCATAATTGGCTCGACATGGCGAAGGCGCGCATCAAGTTTCAGGGGCTGCCGGCGCGGATCTGCTGGGTCGGTCTCGGCGACCGCCATCGCCTCGGCCTTGCGTTCAACGAGATGGTGGCGCGCGGCGAGCTCAAGGCGCCGATCGTGATCGGCCGCGATCATCTCGACAGCGGGTCGGTGGCGAGCCCGAACCGCGAGACCGAGGCGATGCGCGATGGTTCGGACGCGGTGTCCGACTGGCCGCTGCTCAATGCGCTGCTCAACTGTGCGAGCGGCGCCACCTGGGTGTCGTTGCATCATGGCGGCGGCGTCGGCATCGGCTATTCGCAGCATGCCGGCATGGTGATCGTCGCCGACGGCACGCCGGATGCGGCGCGCCGGCTCGAGCGCGTGCTGTGGAACGACCCTGCGACCGGCGTCATGCGCCACGCCGACGCCGGTTATGAGACGGCGATCGAATGCGCCCGCGTCAACGGGCTCGATCTGCCTAGCTTGCGCGCGTGAGGCGACGTCGGCGAGACGCGCGAAGGGATCTCGCCGACGATTTCAATCCGCCGACAGTGGTTCGCCGGTCAGCGACCAGCTCTCGCCGTCGAATGTCGCGATCCGCAGGGTTCGGAACGGCGTGTAGTCGCCGGGGCGTATGCCGATCGAGATGCCCGGAAGCATCATCGGCAGCCGCTCGCCGTTCAGCGAGGTCGCCTGCTTGATCAGGTTCTCGCGGGTCAGGTCGTCGCCGCATTTGCGCAGCGCCAACTCGAGGCCGTGCACGTTCATATAGGCGACCAGCACGGAGTAGTCGTCCGGATTGGCCGAAGGTGCGTAGGTCTTCAGGAAATCCTTGTAGGCCTTGACCTCTTCATCATTGGCCCAGGCCGGATCGCCGGGCTGCTTGAGGAATTGCGTGGTGACCAGTCCCTTCGATGCTTCGAGGCCTGCCGGCTTCAGGATGGTCTCGACCGATGCCGTCGAGCCGCCGATCACGTGCAGGGGTTTCCAGCCGAGCTCGTAGACCTTGCGGATCGATTGCGCGGCGGCCTTCGACGACGACTGCTCGATCAGCGTGTCGACGCCGGCGGCCTTGAGCTGGACGATCTGCGAATCGATCGTTGGGTCGGCGAGTTCGTAGGAGGCCTGGGCGACGATCAGCTCGGCCTTCGGACCGAGGCCGGCGCGGAGGCCCTTGAGATAGTCCTTGCCGTAGTCGTCATTCTGATAGAGCACACCGATCTTCGCATCAGGCTTCGCGGTCAGAATGTACTTGGCGACGACACGGCCTTCGGTCTCGAAGTCCGGATAGAGCGGGATCGTCCAAGGGAAATTCTTGGGATCGTTGAAGCGGCGTCCGCCGGCGGTGATGAAGAGCTGCGGCACCTGCTTGGCGTTAAGGTATTTCTGGATCGCGACGTTGGGCGCGGTGCCGATCGTGCCGACCTCGGCAAGGACGCCGATATCCTCGATCAGCTTGCGGGACTGCTCGACCGCCTTCGGCGCGCTGTAGGCGTTGTCGAGCTGGGTGAAGTTGATCTTGCGGCCGTTGATGCCGCCTTTCGCGTTCAGCATCTCGAAATAGCCGACCACGGCGCGGCCGGCGCCGGCGCCAAAGGCGGAGGCCGGCCCGCTCAGCGGCGTCGACTGGCCGAGCTTGATCTCGGTATCGCTGACGCCGGGACCATAGGCCTTCTGGGCGTAGGCAGGCGCCGCCAGCAGGGCGGACAGCGCGACGGCCGCCAGCACCCGGTCGATAATGTGGTTCAAGGTCGTTTCTCCCTGTAGTCTGTTTCTTGTTGAAATCGAATTGGGCTAGCGCAACAGCTCGCGGGCGATCACCACGCGCTGGATCTGGTTGGTGCCTTCGAAAATCTGGGTCAGCTTGGCGTCGCGCATCATGCGCTCGACAGGATAGTCCATGGTGTAGCCGTAGCCGCCGAAGATCTGCACCGCGTCGGTCGTCACCTTCATGGCCATGTCGCTGCCGACGCATTTCGCCATGCTGGCAAGCACGTTCAGCCGCTTCCAGTCACCGGCATCGCCGGCGCGCGCGCATTCATAGACCAGCGCGCGCGCCGCCTCGATCTGCATCGCCATGTCCGCGAGCATGAACTGCACGCCCTGGAATTCGGCGATCGGCTGCTTGAACTGCTTGCGCTCCTTGGCGTAGGCGATGCAGGCATTGAGCGCGCCTTGCGCGAGGCCGACCGACTGGGCGCCGATGGTCGGGCGGTTGAGGTCGAGCGCGCGCATCGAGGCGCGAAAACCCTTGCCTTCCTCGCCGACGAGGTTTTCGGCCGGAACCCGCACATTGTCGAAGAAGATCGGCGTGTTGGGCGCGCCGCGAAAGCCCATCTTGCGCTCATGGCGGCCGAACGTGATGCCGGGCATCTTCTTCGGCTCGACGATGAAGGCGCTGATGCCGTCGGCGCCGGCGCCGTCGCTGGTCCGCGCCATCACCACGATGTAGTCGGCGACGACGCCGTAGCTGCACCATTGCTTGCGGCCGTTGAGGATGTAGCTGTCGCCGTCCTTGCGGGCGCGGGTGTTGAGCGCGGCGACGTCGGAGCCGGCCTGCGGCTCGGAGATCGCGATCGCCGTGACCACGCCGCCTTTGGCGATGATCGGCAGGTATTTGCGGCGCTGCTCTTCCGAGCCGAAATGCAGCAGCGGCATGATGAACATGGTGTTGAGCGCCGCGATCGAGGCGCAGGCCGGCGAGACTTTCGAGATCTCCTCGCGCGCGATGCAGGCCATGGTCAGATTGCCGTTCGGGCCGTCATAGCGCTCCGGCACCCAGAGTTGCATCAGCCCCATCTCGCCGAACAGCTTGACCAATTCGAGCGGAAAACGGTCGGTCTCGTCGATCTCGGCGGCGATCGGCGCTACGTGCTTGGCGACCATCCTGCGTACGTTGTCGCGGAACGCGACCTGCTCCTCGGAAAAACTCATACGGACTCCCCGTCGTTTTCTTTGCCGGAAGCCGAAAAAGGGGCTTCCATTGAATGGGTGATCCATTTAATAATTCACCGCATGAGCACCAAGTCAAGCCCTCGCGCGCCGCAGCGCCCCCGTGCCGCCACGCCGAACCGGCGGGAGCGGGCCTCCGATCTCCGCGCCGCCGGAGCGTCGGCCGCGCCGACATTCAAGCCGATCCACACCAGGCGGACGTTCGAGGAGATCTGCGAGCGCATTCGCGAACAACTGGCGCTCGGCGTGCTGAAGCCCGGCGACAAGCTCCCGGCCGAGCGCGAGCTGGCGCAGCAGCTCGGCGTCAGCCGCAACGTGCTGCGCGAGGCGCTGCGCAGCCTCGAAATGGCTGGCGTTCTGAAGCTGCAGAAGGGCGTCAAGGGCGGCGCCTTCATCCAGCAGGGCGACACCCGCCGCATGAACGAGGTGATGCGGGACATGCTGAGCCTCGGGACGATTTCCGTGCGGGAATTGTCGGAGGCGCGGGTCCATGTCCTCGACCTCGTTGTGCAGCTCGCCTGCGCGAATGCGCGTCGGGCCGATCTCGATGCGCTGGAAGCCAATATCGAGCGGACCGAGCTCGCCACCAGGGAAGGGCGGCTGCTCGATCGGGTCGAGTGCTCGCGGGAATTCTACAAGCTGCTGGCGGCGTCGACCGGCAACAAGGTGATCGCGATGATCGTGGACTCGGTCACCGAGATCCACATGCGCTTCGTCTATGCCAAGGTCGCATCCAGCGGTGTTGCGATGGCGCGGCTGGCGGAGAAGCGGCGCCAGTTCCTGGCGGCGCTGAGCGAGCGAAACGTCGTGCTGGCAAGCCGGCTGCTGCGCTCGCACCTGGAATCCGTGCAGCGCATGCTGGAGCAGGACCCGGGAGCGATGTCGCTCCACGTCGCATTGGCGGACGTGCAGCCCGGGATGCTTCGATAGCGCGCGCTGGAATATATCCCAAAAACCCAAGCAGCGATAACAACGGAGGTAAACGTGTCCAATTATGCCAAGTATGAATGCATGACGGTTGAGGTCGCTGACAAGGTCGCGACCGTGACCTTGAACCGCCCACAGGCGCGCAACGCCATCAATCAGAAGCTGATTCGCGAGCTGCGCACGATCTGGGACGACCTCGCCGACGATCACGCCGTCAATGTCGTGGTGCTGACCGGCGCCGGTGACTTCTTCAGCGTCGGCGGCGACGTGAAGGCGATGTCGGAGCGGCCCGGCGGTGACGTGCTCGAAGAGGGCGAGGTGCACGACCCCATGATCAGCCGGCGCGGCGTGACGCGTCAGCTCGAGCTCGACAAGCCGATCATCGCGGCGATCAATGGCGACGCCATCGGCCTCGCCGCGACCCATGCGCTGCTCTGCGACATCACCGTGATGGCAGAGGACGCGCGGATCGGCGACACCCACGTCTCGCGCGTCGGCCTGGTCGCGGGCGACGGCGGCACCGTGATCTGGCCGCTGCTGATCGGCATCAATAAGGCGAAGGAATACCTGATCCGCGGCACGCTGCTGAAGGGCCATGAGGCGGAGCGGATCGGGCTCGTCAATCACGTCGCGCCGCGCGCGGAGGTGCTGGCGAAGGCCCGTGCGATCGCGGTCGAGCTCGCCAACGGACCGACCTGGGCCATTCGCTGGACCAAGCTGTCGATCAACCAGATCGTCAAGGAGCGCGTCAACATGCTGTTGGAAGCCTCGATGGCGCTGGAGCAAGTGACGTTCGAGACCGCCGACCACAAGGAAGCAACCATGTCGTTCAAGGAGAAGCGCAAGCCCCGGTTCGGCCAGGGCTAGGCCGGCGCGATGACGGCGACCGAACAGCCGGACGATGTCACGGCGATGCTGCGGGATTCCCTGCGTGGATTCCTTGACGAGCATTGGCGTCCGCGCGGCGTGACGGCGTCGTCCTCGCCGGACGAGATATCGGCGATCTGGCGCAGGCTGGTCGGGCAGGGCGTTGCTACCCTCGGCGCGGAAGCGAGCGAAGGCGGACTCGCCGAAATCCTCGTCGTCATGGCCGAGCTTGGCCGGGCCGGATGTCCGGCGCCGATGTGGTCTGCGGCGTTGGCTAATCTTGCGGTGTCCGCATTGCAAGCTGACGCCGTGGCCGTCCTTCTGGCGCGGCTCCATGCCGGCAAGGCGGTCGTCGCCTTCTCGTTCGGCGCGCTGGATCCCGATCGCGGCACCGGCTCGATCGAGGTCGCGAACAACGCGGCGACGGGCGTGCTCCGCTGCGTCGAGGCGGCGGGAAGCGCCACGCACCTTCTGGTCGCGCCGGATCAGGCTCATCTTGCGTTGATCGAGCTCGGTGGTCCCGGTGTCGAATGCGTCGCGACCCGAGCGATGGGCGCGTGGGGGCTCTACGAGGTTCGGCTCAACGCTGCGCCGCTCACGCTCATTTCCGTAGGCACAGTCGACCTGGACGAGCTTCGCATCAAGGCCAAGGCGATGTTGGCAGCACGCGCCTATGGCGCCGCGCGGCGCGCGTTCGAGCTGGCTGTTGACTACGCCAAGGAACGAAACCAGTTCGGGCAGCCGATCGGCAAGTTCCAGGCGATCCAGCACAAGCTGGCGAATTGCCTGATCGCGCTCGAAGGCGTCCGGCTGATCCTCGATCACACCGCCAGGCTGCATGATAATGGCGACGCCGACTGGCGCTATTTCGCCGATTGCGCATCTGTCTTCTCCGGCAGCGCGCTGCGGCAGGTCGCGCTGGAGACGCAGCATACATTCGGGGCGATCGGCTATGCCGAGGAGCACGAGGCGCCGATCCATTTCAAGCGCGTGCATCTCGATACGGTCGCGCTCGGCGGTGCGTTCGATGCAAAGCGCAGGTTGACGGAGCGCCTTCTGGATGCGGGCGGCGCCGGGCTGCCGCAATACGACCTCGGGTCTGCCGGAAATGCGTATCGTGAGCAGGTCCGGCGTTGGCTCGCGCAAAACTGGTCCGGACAACGCAAGGACGCGTTCGATCAGAAGCCATTCGCCAAGCGCGAATTCGATGCTGGCTTCGCCCGCGATATGGGTGCAACGGGATGGATCGGCCTCGGCTGGCCGGAGCAGTTCGGCGGCCAGGCACGCTCCCCGCTGGAGCAGATCGCGTTCATGGAGACGATGGAACAGGGCGAGGCGCCGCGGATTGGAGCTGCGATCCAGGCCAATGCGCTGATGATGTTCGGCACGCCCGAGCAGCAGCAGCAGTACCTTCCGGAGATCCTGCGCGGCGAGGCCATGCATGGCATGGGTTACAGCGAGCCGCAGGCGGGCTCCGACCTTGCCGCGCTGCGGACCAGTGCCGTCAGGGATGGCGAGCACTGGGTGATCAACGGCCAGAAGATCTGGACCACCACCTGGTGGGGCAAATACATGTTCCTCGCCGCGCGGACCGACAAGGACGCGAAGCCGCCGCATGCCGGCATCAGCATGTTCATCGTGCCGATGGATGCGCCGGGCATCACTATACGTCCGTCCGCAACCATGTATGACGGCACCTTCGCCAACATCTTCTACGACAACGTCCGCATTCCGGCCGAGAATCTCGTTGGCGAGGTCAATGGCGGCTGGAAAGTGTTGACCGGCGCGCTTGCGTTCGAGCGCGGGCTGGTCGGCGGCGGTATCGTGCTGAAGGTCGCGCATGCCTTCGAGCAGTTGCGCGCGCATGTGATGGCCGGTGAGGGCGATCAGTCGCTGGCCGGCGACCCGATCGTCCGCGATCGGATGGCGACGCTGGCGTCCGAAATCGAGATCGGCCGGCAATTGATGATGCATTGCGCCGAGCTCGCCGCCGATGGCGTGACGCCGCCGGAATACGGCGCGATCAGCAAGGTGTTCTCCGGAGAACTCATGGAGCGTTTCGGCGAGGCCGCGCTCGACATTCTCGGCATGCGTGCCGCGCTGTCCGAGCAGATGCCGGGCGCGATCGACAATGGTCGCTTCGAGCAGAATCTGCGGCACTCGCTGATGTGGGTGATCAGCATCGGGACCAACGAAATCCAGCGCAGCCTGATCGCGCAACGCGCGCTCGGGCTGCCGAGATAGGAGAGATCGGATGCAGAAGGATGGCGACAGGGCGCCGCTCGCGGGTATGCGCGTGCTGGATTTCTCCATCATGGTGGCGGGACCGTATTGCGCGCGGCTGCTCGCCGATGTCGGGGCCGAGGTCATCAAGATCGAGCCGCCGGAGGGTGATGACATGCGGCTGCGCACTCCGCTGCGCGACGGCCACAGCACCTATTTCGGCCAGCTCAACGCCGGCAAGCGCAGCCTGGCGCTGGACCTGAAGAATGCCGATGCAATCATGCTCGTGCATCGCATGGTCGCAGAGGCCGATATCGTCGTCGAGAATTTCCGTCCCGGCGTGATGGATCGCCTTGGCCTCGGCTACGAGGCGCTTCGTGCCATCAATCCGCGCCTGATCTATTGCTCGATCTCGGGCTATGGACAGTCGGGACCGGCCGCCGAGCGCGCGGCCTACGCGATGATCGTGCATGCCGAGAGCGGTTTCGATACCTCGCTGATGCGCTATGCCGGCGACCGGGAACGTCCGGCGGCCGGTGCGATCTTTGTCGCCGATATCCTGGGCGGCATTTTCGGCTATTCCGCGATCCAGACTGCGCTGGTCCAGCGTACGCGCACCGGCGAGGGGCAGCGTGTCGACGTCGCGCTGATGGACTGCATGCTGAACCTGCTGGTCTACGAGCTTCAGGAAGCGCAGTTCCCGATCCGCGCGCCGCGTCCGACCTATGGGCCGGTCCGCACCCGCGATGGCGATATCCTGATCGCCCCGGTCACGCCGCGCAACTTCGCGGCGCTGTGCGAGGTGACGGGTCAGGAGGAGCTGACGAGCGATCCGCGCTTTGCAAGCATTCCGGCGCGCGGCGCCAATTGGACCGCCATGATGCAGGTGATCGAGAAGTGGACGGAGCGTCACACCGCCTCCGAATGCATCGCAGCGCTGGATCGCGCCGGCGTGCCTTGCGCCGAATACCGGGAGCCGGGCGCGGCGCTGACCGATCCCCACCTGCGTCAACGGGGTGTGTTCGGGACGGTCTCGGATGGTGCCGGCGACTTCGTCGGCGTCAGCGCGCCATGGCAGATGTCCGGGGCCGATACGCCGATCGGCGGCCACGTGCCTGGCATCGGCGCGCAGCGCGACGACGTGCTGTCGCGGATCCTGGGACTGTCGCCCGACGCCATCACGGCGCTCGCCGCTGCGGGGATATTTGGGAAGCCTGCCTAAGTGGGGGCTCAACGATCGGACGGCGCGTCCGGCGGCGGAGCCTTCGCGATCGCGAGCAGGCACTTCAGGAAATGCGCGCGATCGTCCTTGCGCAGCGGCGCCAGCATGATTTCCTGCAACTGGGCCGCCGCCGGGATCACGGCCAGCAGCGCTTCCTCGCCCTTGGCGGTGATCTGCACCTGAAGCGAGCGGCGGTCGTCGGGATTGTCCTTCTTCGCGACCAGCCGCCGCGCCACCATCCGCTTCAGCATTTCGCTCAGCGTATTGCGGTCGCAACTGATCCGGTCCGCCAGCACGGAGGGAGTGAGCGGACCCAACTGGTACAGCGCCATCAGCACGCCGAACTGCCGCGGCGTGATGTCGCTCTGGCGCGTCATGCTTTGATAGAGCCCGTCGTAACGAGCCTCCAGCAGCCGCAGCAGAAATCCGACGCCGCCTTCCAGTTGCCAGTCGCGCGCAACCTCTGCGGCCGAGCTGGTCTTCTTTGCCTTGTCGGCTGCCATGCCGTCGTTCGATCCCGGTTTCACGAATTCGCGTTAGCCGTTAGCAGCTTGGCCTGAGGTCCTCAACCCTGCGGTCAATCGCACTCCGGGGCTGTTCCCAGTGCGGTGCAATAGCTTTCGGCCCTTGTCAGCCATCCGGCTACGTAGTACGTATACGTATCAAATGGACGCGAAGGCGTCGTTCAGGGAGGTTGCCGTTGGACCTGCGGGAGCTGCTGTCGATTCCCTATCTGCTCGAGGCCGAGGCGGTCGAAACCGAGCCGGGACATTGGCGGGTTCGTCTCGCCTATCCGGAGCTTCCGGGATGCACGGCCGAGGCGGCTGTCGTCGAGGACGCTCTCAGGGCGCTCGAGCGGCGGCGCATCGAGCTGATCGTCGGTCTGGTGGAAAAGGGCAAGCAACCTCCCATTCCACGCCAGCCGCTCGCCGCGTCCGATCCGCTTTGGACTGCACGGGATCTCGGGCTTTCCGACCGCGTCGCCGCGCTGTTGGGCAAGGCGACCGGTCCAACGACCCGCAATTGAAGGAGGCAAACCATGCTCTCGCGCGAAGACAATGAACGCCTGGTGAGGGTCGGCAAGGGCACGCCGCTCGGCGATCTGTTTCGGCTGTACTGGATTCCGTTCCTGCCGTCGGCGGATCTCACCAAGGACGGGCAGCCGAAGCGCATCCGTTTGCTTGGCGAGGATCTGGTCGCCTTCCGCGACACCGAGGGCCGCGTCGGGCTGGTCGACCAGGCCTGCCCGCATCGCGGCGCGCCGCTGATCTTCGCGCGAAACGAGGATTGCGGGCTGCGCTGCGTCTATCACGGCTGGAAGTTCGACGTCACCGGCGCGGTGATGGATATGCCGGCGGAGCCGGCGCGGAGCCGCCTCAAGGAGCGGGTGCGGATCAAGGCCTATCCCTGCAAGGAGCGCAACGGAATGATCTGGACCTATATGGGTCCCGACCATGCCGAATTGCCGCCGCTGCCGAACCTCGAATGGAATCTGGTGCCGGCGGAGCAGGTGCACATCTCGGTGCGCGTGCAGGAGTGCAACTGGCTGCAGGCGGTCGAGGGCGAGATCGACTCAGCGCACGCGCCACTGCTGCACGGGCGGCTCGACGCCCAGGGCACGACCAGCGCCTGGATCCAGAAGCGCGACCTGCGGCCGACTTTCGAATGCATCAGGCAGGATTTTGGCATGAGCATCGCCGCGCGGCGCAACTACGATGCCAACACGCTGTATTGGCGCGTCAACCAGTTCATGCTGCCGTTCTATACGCTGGTGCCTCCGCTCTCGCCGTTCCCGGATCTGAGCGGCCATGCCTGGGTGCCGATCGACGACGAGAATACGCTCTGCATCATGTTCTCCTATCATCCGTCGGAACCGCTGCTGGAGAAAACCCGCCAGGTGTTCGCGGAGGGACACAAGGGCCGCGAGAGCGGCCACGCGAGCCGCCACGCGCTGGTGCAGCACCCGGTGACGGTGCCGTATGCCGGTTACTGGACCAAATACAATCCGCAGAACGGTTTCCAGTTCGACTACGAGGCGCAGCGGACCACCTGGTTCTCGGGCCTGCCGGGGCTCTGGGTGCAGGACGGCGCCTGTCAGAGCGGAGTCTCGCCGATCTTCGATCGCACCAAGGAGACGCTCTGCTCGAGCGATACCGGCATCGCGATGACGCGGCGCTTCATCCTGGAGGCGCTCGGTGCCTATCGCGATCACGCGATCAAGCCCAAGGGCGTCTCGGACCCCGATGTGTTCATGGTGCGGGCGGTGTCGCTGCGGCTGCCGCCGGAAGATTCCTGGGTCGATGTCGGCGCGCCGTTCATGCGGGCGAAGCTCGGCGCCGATTTCGGGTACGAGCTGTGAGCGCATCCGGCCATCCGGCCGACACCCAGCAGGTGCTGGTCAAGCGCATCGGCTACGAGGCCGAACGAATCCACTCCTATGAACTGATCGCGCCGGCGGGCAGCGAACTGGCCCCGTTCACGGCCGGCAGCCATATCGACCTGCATCTGCCGAATGGCATGATCCGCAGCTACTCGCTCGTTAACGATCAGCGCGAGCGGCATCGCTATGTCATCGCGGTCAACAGGGATGCCGAGAGCCGTGGCGGCTCCAGCTTCGTTCACGACACCGTCAGGGTCGGGGAGGTCATGACGATCTCCCTGCCGCGCAACAACTTCACGCTCTGCGAACAGGCCGAGCATTCGGTCCTGATCGCCGGAGGCATCGGCATCACGCCATTGCTGTCGATGATCCGACGCCTCGAAGCGCTCGGCCGCCGCTGGGACCTGTTCTATGCCGCGCGGACGCGCGCGGCTGCGGCCTTTCTCGACGAACTCGGCGGGTTGAGATCCGATGCCAGCCTGCATGTCGATTTCGATGACGAGCGGGCGGGAGGTGTGTTCGATCTCGCGGCCATCGTCAGGAGCGCACCAGCTCACGCGCATCTCTATTGTTGCGGGCCGCTGCCGATGCTCGCGGCATTCGAGGCGGCGACGGCCGATCGCCCGGCCGATCGCGTGCATGTCGAGTACTTCAAGGCGCGGGAAGCGCCGGCCACCGAGGGGGGCTTCGAGGTCAGGCTCGCGCGGAGCAACCGCACGATTGCGGTCGAGCCCGGCAAGACCATCCTCGATGCGCTGCTCGATGCCGGGATCGCCGCGAACTACGCCTGCACCGAAGGGGTCTGCGGCACCTGCGAGACGCGGGTGCTCGAGGGCATACCCGACCATCGCGACCAGTTTCTGAGCGAGGAGGAGCAGGCGGCCAACAAGAGCGTCATGATCTGCTGCTCGGGCGCCAAGTCCGGCATGCTCGTGCTCGATCTCTGAAAGCAACAACACAAGATGGGTGGAAACAAGTGAACTATCTCTCTCGCATTCTCGCACTGTCGCTGCTGGCCGCGTGCGCCACCTCGTCGGCATCGGCGGACGCCGCGCGCGCCCTGAAGATCGGCGTGCTCAACGACGCGTCCGGACCTTACTCGGACAATGCCGGCGAGGGGTCGGTGACGGCGGCCAAGATGGCGGCCGAGGACTTCATGCGGCTGCATCCCGATTTCAAGGTCGAGATCGTCTCGGCCGACCATCAGAACAAGGCCGATGTCGGCGCCGCGATCGCGCGGCGCTGGATCGACCAGGAGAAGGTCGATGCGGTCGCCGACGTGCCGAACTCGGCCGTCGGGCTTGCCGTCAACGAGGTCGTGCGCGGCACCAAGGCGGCGCTGATCGCATCGAGCGCGGCTTCTTCCGACCTGACCGGCAAATATTGCTCGCCGAACACGATCCAGTGGACCTTCGACACCTGGGCGGCCTCGCACACGATCGGCGCCTATCTGGTGCGGCATGGCGGCAAGAAATGGTACTTCATTGCCACCGACAATGCGCTCGGCAAGTCGATGGTCCGTGACGGAACGGCGGTGATCGGCACGGGCGGCGGCAGCGTTCTCGGATCGGTCAATGTGCCGATCAACAATGCGGATTATGCGTCGTTCATCCTGCAGGCCGAGGGCTCGGGCGCCGATGTGATCGCCTTCGCCACCGCCGGCGGCGACACTGTCAGCCTGATCAAGCAATCGGCCGAATTCGGGCTTAAGCAGAGCGGGCGCACCTTCGCGGCGCTGCTGACCACCACCAACGATGTCGAGTCCAGCGGGCTCGCAGTCGGCGACGGGCTGATCATCACCCAGCCATTCTACTGGGATCTCAACGATGCCAGCCGCGCCTGGTCGGCCAGGTTCAGCGAGCGGCAACATGGGCAGTCGCCGACCGCGTTTCATGCCGGCGTCTATTCCTCGGTGCTGGCCTATCTGAACGCGGCACAGGCCGCGGCAACCAATGACGCGCCGGCCGTGATCCAGAAGCTGAAGGAGAGCCCGATCGACGATGCCTTGTTCGGGCCCGTCGTGGTGCGCGCGGACGGCCGCGCCATCCACAACATGTATATCTTCAAGGTGAAGAGCCCGAATGCGTCGAATAGCAAATGGGATCTGCTCGAGCAGGTCGGCGTGCTCACGGGCCCGGAGGCGTTTCGGCCGCTCGACCAGGGCGGTTGCTCGCTTGTCGCGCCGCCGACCAGCAATTGACGACGACGGCCACGAACCACGATCAACCATTCTCAAGACGTACGGATGTCTCACATGCTGGATCAGCTTGAAGCCGAATTCCCCGAGCACACGCCTCGTCCGGCCGGCGCGCCGAGGGCGCTCGAGGGAATCCGGGTGGTCGATTTCTCGCACTTCATCGCGGGCCCGTTCGCGACCATGATCCTGGCCGACATGGGCGCCGAAGTGATCAAGGTCGAGGCGCCCGGCCGGGGCGACGATCTGCGCCGGTATCCTCCGCTGCACCCGGACCTCAGGCACGGCGCTCCGTTTCTGTGGACCAACCGCAACAAGCGCAGCGTCGCGCTCGATCTCAAATCCCCCGAGGGTTTGCAGGTCGCGCGTGAGTTGATCGCGACGGCCGACATCGTCGTCGAGAATTTCTCGGCCGGCGTCATGGCGCGGCTCGGGCTCGACTATGAGAGCTGCCGCAAGATCAGGCCCGAGATCATCTACTGTGCGGTGTCGGCCTATGGCCGCGACGGCGCGTTTGCCGACCGGCTCGGCTTCGACCCGATCGCGCAGGTCGAGAGCGGCTTCGTCTCGATGAACGGCTATGCGGATCGCGAGGGCGTGCGGGCCTTGTCGCCGGTGATGGATATCAGCACCGCGATGATGGCGAGCAATGCGATCCTGGGCGCGCTGCTTGCACGCGAGCGCAGTGGCCTCGGCCAGGCCATCGAAGTATCATTGTTCGAGAATGCCGTCCTGATGACGGGGTACGCGACTATGCAGTCGCTCTTCAACAATGCCGATCCCAAGCGGAGCGGCAATACCAGTCCCGACACCTGTCCGTCTGGCGTGTTCATGGCCAGCGATTGCTCATTCTATATCAATTGCGGCAATGACAAGATCTTCCAGCGCTTGATGTCGCAAGTGCTGGAGCGGGAGGATCTCGCCGCGGCGGAGATCTACGCGACCGGTCCTGACCGGATCCGCCGGCGTGAGGAGTTGTTCGCAATTCTCGGCGAGGCGTTTGCCCGGCAGCCGTGGTCGCACTGGCAGTCACGGATGCGGGCTGCCGGCGTGCCCTGCGGCCAGCTGCGCAGTGTCGGTGAGGCGATCCGCTCGCCTGAGGCGCGGGAGCGCGGAATCGTCACGCGGATTCCGCACGAGACGATCGGCTGGGTGCCGAATGTGAACCTGCCGATCCGCTACTCGCGAACGCCGATCGTCGATCCCGTCGCGGCGCCGGCCGTCGGCCAGCATACCGACGACGTGCTGCGTGAGCTGCTCGGATATGACGAAGCGCGCATCGCGCAACTCGCCAGGGGCGGAGCTTTCGGCGGCCAGCCATCGCGAGAGGATGCCAAGCCGTGACGGTGCGCGCGCGAGACGAGCGGACACTGCGCGGCCGGGTCGCAGTCATCGGGATCGGCGAGACCGAATATTATCGTCATGGCGCGTCTCCCGATCCGGAATTCAAGCTGGCGCTGAAAGCCATTCTGGCGGCCTGCGACGATGCCGGGCTCGATCCCCGCGACATCGACGGGTTCTCCTCCTATAGCGACGACCGCAGCGAGGCGTCGCGGCTGGCCGCGGCGCTCGGCACGCGCCAATTGCGCACTGCGACGATGCAATGGGGTGGTGGCGGCGGCGGTTGCTGTGCGGCGGTTGCCAATGCGGCCGCCTCGATCGTCGCGGGCCTCGCCGACTGCGTCGTGGTGTTCCGCTCGCTGGCGCAGGGCCAGTATGGCCGCTTCGGCCAGGCGGCCGGCATCCACACCGTTTCGGGCGAACGATCCTATTTGATGCCTTACGGCGTGTTGGCGCCGCCACAGCGGTTCGCGATGCGGGTCCAGCGCTACATGCATGAGCATGGCGTTCGGCAAGAGGCGTTGCGTGCGATCGCGCTCGCCTCCTACCATCACGCACAGGCTAACCCGCGCGCAGTGATGCATGGCAAGCCGCTGGAGCCCGAGCACTACGACGCTTCGCGTTGGATCGTGGAGCCTTTTCATCTTTTCGATTGCTGCATGGAAAATGATGGCGCCGCAGCCTTGCTGCTGGTTCCGGCGGAGCGCGCCGGCGACTTCAGGCACAAGGGCGCCTATGTGCTCGGCGCGGCCTCCGGGTCCGGACATCGCGCGGCGACGATGGCGCACAACGCGCCGCTCTACGCCACCGCGAGTTTCGAGACCGTCGCCCCCGATCTCTACCGCATGGCCAGGGTAGGGCCATCAGATATCGGCGTGGTGCAGGCGTATGAGAATTTCACCGGAGGCGTCGTGATGGCGCTGGCGGAGCACGGCTTCTTCAAGCCGGACGAGGCCAATGATTTCCTGACCTTCGACAATCTGATCGCGCCGTCCGGACGGCTGCCGCTCAACACCAGTGGCGGCAATCTCGCCGAATGCTACATGCACGGCTTCGAGTTGGTTCTGGAAGCGGTTCGCCAGGTCCGCGGCACATCGTCGAACCAGGTTCGCCGCAACGACGTCGCGATGGTCATCGGAGGCCCGATGGTCTCTCCCGCGAGCAATCTCATTCTGGGTTCGGAGGCCAGCCTATGAGAAACGCGGGCACACATTATCTTCCGGCAGGTCTGCCGATCCCGGTTGCAGAGCCTGACGGCCTGTCTGCGCCCTATTGGGAAGGGCTGCGCCAGAGCAAGCTCTTGGTGCAACGCTGCCGCCATTGCGACACGTGGCAGTTCGGGCCGGAGTGGATCTGCCATCATTGCCACGCCTTCGATCCGGAATGGACCGAGGTCGAGCCGCGTGGCCGGATCTTCAGCTGGGAGCGGGCGTGGCATCCTTCGCACGCCGCATTGAAGGGGCATGGTCCCTACATCGCCGTGCTTGTCGAACTCCCGCGTGCCGGGGGCGTACGCATGGTTGGTAATCTGCTCGGCGATCCCGAACAAGCGGTTGCAATCGGCGCCGATGTCGAAGGGGTGTTCGAGCATCACCCGGAGTCCGATCCGCCATTCTCCTTGCTGCAATGGCGCCGGCCGTAGGTTTCCTCGGAGTTACCAACCGTCTCCGCGCCTGATACGGGCAATCGATCGCGCGTCTACCGGAGATAGCTGGTCACGGAGCACTGCACCTGTGATCTGCCGCAGATCAGATCCGATCTGCCTGCTTTCGCGTCAACGTCGCTGACAGGATGAGCTGCAAGGGTCCTTGTCTCGCGGCAGACGACATGCAATCTTCCGCTCCCGGCAATGCTGTTCGAGAGCAACAAGAACAATAATCCCTCTCGTCCCTCCCATTCTGTCGAGGGCCTGATCATGTCGAACCTTACCCAAACAACATCCGCCCCCTGGCGGATCGGCGTGCTGTTCTCGCGAACCGGCTTCATGTCGGTCATCGAGGAAACCCAATATCAGGGCACGCAACTTGCGATCGAGGAGGTTAACGAGGCTGGCGGGGTGTGCGGCCGCGAGCTGGTTCCCGTCGCCTATGACCCTGGCTCGGATTCGGCCGCCTACGGCCACTACGCCAAACGGTTGATGGTGGAGGATCAGGTTACGACTATGTTCGGCTGCTACACCTCGTCGAGCCGCAAGGCGGTGCTGCCAGTCGTCGAACGACTGAACGGCCTGCTTTGGTATCCGACGCTTTACGAGGGGTTCGAGGCGTCGCCGAACGTCATCTACACCGGCGCCTCGCCGAATCAGAACAGCCTCGCGCTGTGCCGCTATCTGATGGATACGTTCGGAACACGATTCTATTTCGTGGGGTCGGACTATATCTACCCGCGCGAGTCCAACCGGGTGATGCGGGAGCTGCTCAAGAGCAATGGCGGCTCGGTCGTCGGCGAGCGTTACGTCAACGTCTATGCGCGCTGGCAGGACTTCGTCCCGATCATCCAGGACATCAAGCGTGTCCGGCCCGACGTGATCTTCTCGACGGTCGTGGGCGAGGGGACGATGTTCCTCTATCAGGCCTATGCCAATGTCGGGCTCGATCCGAAGCAGGTGCCGATCGCCAGCCTGACCACGACGGAGGCCGAAATCGCCGCCATGGGCTTCGACGTCGGCGAGGGGCACGTGACCGCGGCATCCTACTTCCAGGGTGTCGAAGGCAGCGCCAACAATGCGTTTGTGCAGCGCTTCAAGAAGCGGTTCGGTGCCGATATCTCGACCAACATGTGCGCCGAGTCATCCTATTTCCAGCTGCATCTGTTCGCGAAGGCGCTCGAGCAGGTCAATTCGCTCGACACCGAGGTGCTGCGTTCCATGGTGTTCGGCACCAGTTTTGATGCACCGCAGGGTGCGGTCACCGTCAACCCGATGTCGGGTCATACCGACCTGTGGACCCGGATCGGGCGGGCCAACCGCAAGGGACAGTTCGACGTCGTCAGCCAGTCGAAGGAAGCGGTGCATGCGGATCCGTTCCTGATCGGATATGGTCGTGCAACGCAAACAGGAAGCGTCCAATGAACGAAATGTCGCGTAAGCCGTCACCGAGCCGAGACGTCGGCGGGCGCAAGACCATGGTTCAAGAGCTCGCCGATCTGTCGGCGGTCGTGGTCGCGCCGGTCGACGATCAGATCGGCATGCTGCTGCGCGAATTGCAGCGATTCCGGATGCGGGTGCGGCAGGTCTGGCCGATGCCGGAGAGCGTGCCCGCCGACGCCGACGTGGTGTATTGCGAATATTCCTCGGATCTGGCACGGCGGCTGCCGTGGATTCCCGGCGATGCGCGTTCGGCGCTGGTCGTGATCCTGCCGGCGACGGAAGCGGTTCACGCCGACGCGCTGTGTCATGCGACGCCCAACGCCGTTCTGCCGCGGCCGTTCACGCCGAATGCGGTGCTGTCGAGCCTCGTGCTGGCGCGCAGCCAGTTCGGTTATGAACGGCGGCTGCGCAGCAAGATCGAGAAGCTCGACGACAATCTGCGCTCGATGCGCACGGTGGAACGCGCCAAGGCCATTCTGATGGCAACGCGGCAGATGCCGGAAACCGAAGCCTACGGCTTCATCAGGCGACAGGCGATGGATCGTCGCGTGTCGGCAAGCGCAGTCGCCGCGGCGATTGTTGACTCGTTCGAACTGCTTGGCTACGATCATCAACAGTAAGCCCCAATAGCGGGGCCGGCGGCGATAGCGCCGCCTTCGACACAACCGGCAACAAAGCCCTCCCAATGCTCGCGTAAGCGCGCATCGGGAGGGCTTTTTGTTTTTTCAGTCCTGAAGGGAGCTAGGGATGAGCATTTCACGGCGGACTTTGCTGAGGAATACCGCGGCGCTTGGCGCATTTGCCGGCGCCGGACTGCCGCATATCTGGATCAAGAACGCAGACCTCGCTTACGCCGCGGGCGGCGAGATCAAGGTCGGCGTGCTGTTCTCGCTGACCGGAACGACTGCGATCATCGAGGAATCGCTCAACAAGGCGACGCTGCTCGCGATCGAGGAAATCAACGCCGCCGGCGGCATCAAGGGCAGCAAGATCGTTCCGATCGTCGAGGATCCCGCCTCCGATCCGGCGACCTTCTCGGAGAAGGCGCGCAAGCTCGTCGTCGGCGACAAATGCGTCAGCGTGTTCGGCTCCTACACCTCGGCGAGCCGCAAGGCGGTGCTCCCGGTGTTCGAGCGGCAGAACAATCTCTATTGGTATCCGACGCTCTACGAAGGCCGCGAGTGCTCGAAGAACGTGATCTACACCGGCGCGGTGCCGAACCAGCAGCAGGACGAGTTCGTGCCCTGGCTGGTCAAGAAGTTCGGCAAGAAGTTCTATCTGATCGGCTCCAACTACATCTATCCGAAGGAAGAGAACAACTACTGCAAGAAGCTGCTCGAGAAGCTCGGCGGCGAGGTCGTGGCGGAAGAATATGTGCCGCTCGGCCATTCCGAATTCTCTTCGGTCATCAACAAGATCCGCTCGACCCAGCCGAACGTGATCTTCTCCACCGTGGTCGGCGATTCCGTCGTCGCGCTGCATCGTCAGTACAAGGCCGCCGGCCTCGATCCCGAGAAGATGCCGATGGCGAGTCTGACGACCTCCGAGAACGAGGTCGCGGCGATGGGCGGTGACGCAGCCGCCGGCCACTTCACCTCGGCGCCCTACTTCATGGTGCACGAATCCCCCGAGAACAAGCGGTTCGTCGAGGCCTATCGGAAGCGCTGGGGCGCCGACAAGGTGACGCATTTCGTCTCGGAGGCCTGCTATTTCCAGACCTATCTGTTCAAGCAGGCGGTCGAGAAGCTCGCGACCAGCGACCTCACGCCGCCGAACATCCGCGACGCGGTCAAGGGACAGAGCATGGTTGCGCCGCAGGGCAAGGTCCAGATCGAGCCGGAAAACCTGCACACCTGGCTGTGGCCGAAGATCGCGCAGGCGAAGTCGAACGGCCAGTTCGAGATTCTGGTCGAGGCCAAGGATTGGCTGAAGCCGGTGCCTTACGCGGCCTATCCCGGGCAGTCCTGCACCGAGAGATGTGTATAAGAGACAGGAAGATCGCGCAGGCGAAGTCGAACGGCCAGTTCGAGATTCTGGTCGAGGCCAAGGATTGGCTGAAGCCGGTGCCTTACGCGGCCTATCCCGGGCAGTCCTGCACCGAGAAGGGCCTGGTCGAGAAAAGCTGACGACGGGGGCTGACGAAGGCCGTCGGCGTGCGGCGCCGGCGGCCAGCCCCCCGTCCGCGAACGCCACCTCCCGCGCATGCGCGGGAGGTGCAGGGCACATCACGAACACGGAAGAGCGGATCCAGACGTGGACCAATTCATCGAACAAATCGTCACCGGACTCAGCATCGGATCGATCCTGCTGCTGGTCGCGTTGGGGCTATCGATCATCTACGGCTCGATGGGCATCATCAATCTCGCCCATGGCGAGTTCGTGATGCTCGGCGCTTACGCCGCCTGGGTCTTCCATACCTATCTCGGGCTCGGCCTGCTGGCGAGCCTCGTTCCGATCTTCCTGGTCGTTGCCGCGTTCGGCTGGATCATCGAACGCTTTGTCCTCAGCCTGCTCAGCAACCGGCCGCTGGATACGATCCTCGCGACCTGGGGCGTCGGCATCATGCTGCAGCAGGCGGTGCGGCTATCGGTCGGTAGCGAGCTGCGCTACGTCCAGCTGCCGCCGGCGCTGTCGGACAGCATGGACGTGTTCGGCATCCCGATATCGTCGTATCGGGTGTTCCTGTTCGCGGTGTCGATCGCGCTGTTCGGGGCGACCTGGTTGCTCATGAACCGGACGCCGGTCGGGATGAAGCTGCGCGCGATCATCCAGGATCGCTCGGTTGCTGCCTCGTTCGGCATCAACGCCAAGCGGGTCTATGCGCTGACCTTCGCCTATGGCGCTGGACTTGCCGGACTTGCCGGCGCGCTGGTGTCGCCGCTGAAGAGCGTCTCGCCCGACATGGGCACCGGCTACGTCGTCGATGC
>BFBZ01000712.1_pt1 | contig 27540 bp, 22 predicted proteins | sample 1888401 | NCBI WGS metagenome assembly BFBZ01 (sample SAMD00112614, study PRJDB3348) | symbiont metagenome | host: Chara braunii
CGGTCGCGGGCACAGAACAGGCGTTTCTCCTGATTGTCCCAGATGGCAAAGGCGAACATGCCGTCGAGGTCTTTCAGCATGGCTTCCCGGCGCTGATGGTACATGGCCATCAGAATTTCCGTGTCGCTTTCAGATCGGAACGTATAGCCAGCCGAAACCAATTGCTTTTTTAATTCGATGTAATTATAAATCTCTCCATTAAACGTAATGGTATAGCGGCCATCGGCATAGTGCATGGGCTGGGCTCCTCCGGGACTCAGGTCAAGAATAGACAACCGGCGATGCCCAAAACCGATCTTCTGCTCAGGGTCAACCCAGTGACCTTCAGCATCAGGACCCCGGTGAAGGATGCTGTCTGTCATTTTTTTTATTCTGCTGATCTCTACAGGTGCTCTAAAAGAGAAAATGCCAGCAATTCCGCACATAATTAAGGGTTTATAAGAATAAAATTAATGGCTATTCTGCAATAGTCCAGTAATGATTTCATTTATTTTTTTTGTATTGTTTTCCGAAGATTCCATCCGCGCAATCCGGTGTGAGTTCTGTTTAAATGTTTCAATTTCTTCGGTACTCAAGGCATTGATGATCCGGGCCATGGAGGAGGCAGTGTAGTCCGGGCTGATCCGCCCGAGCGTGTAATGATCTACAAACCTCGCCATCTCATGGTTTGGAGAAATGATAATTCCCAGGCGTGCCTGTACAAACTCAAACAGTTTATTCGGTAGAGCATTCAGATAATTCAAATTCGTAGGTGGCAGAAGAAACAAGCCAAGATCATATTGATTTGTAAACGTTGCGATTTCGTGCGTAGGAACCGGATCAATAAACCGGATCCGGGGATTTTGTCCTGCCTTGTTTTTCAAAAATTGAAGGTAAGCGGGGTCTTTGGAAAGCAGCATCAGGTCGACCTGGAAACGTTCATCCAGGAGTGCCGCCACCTCGATCATACGCTCGATCTTGCGCGAGCGGATGGCCCCTCCGTGATGAACAAGACGGATGGCGTCCGGCTTCACCGGAGTAGGCAAGAGATCGTAATAAGCCGTGGCGTTTGTGATAACCAGCGGTTTCTTGCCTGTAAACTGCTCATATTTTTGAGCAATGCTTTCTGATACAGTGGAAAAGGCGCCGGTCATCGGAATGTATTTGCGGCAAAGAAAACGGTTATAAGGCGCATAAAACAACTTCCAGAAAAGAAGATCTTCAAATTCCAACGGATGGTATTCGTGCGCATCAAAATAAACTTTCTGCGGATTTCGGGCTAGTTGAATCGCCAGAGGAAGTGTATATATATCGTTCGCAATAACCAGATCGTAGGGGGGGGCGGAAAACTGTTTCAGCAGGTTTTTTTTGCCGTCATCCCAGTAGTAAGCATCATAGAACCTGAACAAAAACAGAAACAAACGCTTTATTTTCCGAAGGATCGAAAAAGCCGGTGCTGTATAGATCACGTGGTTCGGGATCGACGGGATGCCTGAATCACTTAAGCCTGCAGTTTCAATGCTGTAATGATCGCGCAGCGCATGGATTTGCCTCATAACCCGCGGGTCGCTTTGAATGTGCGAATATGAAACGATGAGGATTTTCCTGGTCATGATTCCACATTTTTTTTCCGGATGGTCAGCTTACTGGTCACAAACTGGATTAGCTTTGGATCAATGAACCGAAGCTTGTAGAATATAAAGGCCAGTATGCCAAAGAATAGAAAGGCTTTGATGGACACGTCCAGGAATTTGTAAGTGGTGTTCAAAAAATAGCCGGTAGAGTAATACAAGGCGGAGCCGACTAAAACGGAGATGCATAAAATGACAAAGATCTTTTTGAAGTCGAAGAAGTCTGTCGCCTTATTCTTCAACACCCGGCAGGTAACCACCTGTAGGATCACCACCATTACCAGAACGGAAAACGGCGTGGCAATGGCTCCGCCAATAGCCCCGACATATTTGATGAAGAAATAATTTGTGATGACATTGATCAGCGCGGTTAACACATACACGATCAGAATAACCCGCGACTTACCCATATTGATCAGGATATCCTCATAATCATTGATCCTAAGCAATAGCAGGGCATTGAAGATAATAAAAATGGAAGCGCTGTCTTTGAACTTGTCGGATAAATACACCCGAATGAACTCGGTGCCGAAGAAGACGAAAAAGATATAGGCAGGGTATACAAGCAGGGCGGTATTAAAAGACACTTTCTTTTTGAAAGAGACCACTTCTTTGAGCTGACCTGAACCGATCATTTTGGCAACCTCTGGAAAGATAATGATCGAGAGCGCGCTGTAAATGGTAGAAATGAAAGGCATTTCAAAAGCCCCGTTCCGGTAGATGGCATAGTCTTTTGTGCCCCCGATGAGCTGGCTTACAAAAATCCCGCCCGTTAAGAAAATGAATTTTCCAAGAATAGAATTCGCGGAAAGCGGGATTCCGTCGCGGCTCATTTTTTTGAAAAGCGAAAAATCGAAAATGCCATGCCTGAAATAGTGATGCGTGAACAGGTAGTAAACACCCATGGTGGCTAAGTTGAGGATGGTGAAGCCGATCAGGATCACATCAAAATTATGGAAGACATGTGTGGCCAGGTAGAGCAACAGAAAGCGGGCCAGGTTCGTGATGGTGCTCACAATGTATAAGGGCTTCAGCTGCCCGTGAAAGATCATAACACCTGAGAGGATATTGATCGGAAGACTGCTACCGATGTAGAGTACAGACACATTAATGGCATGGACCAGTGAAGGGTTTTTGTACATGTTGGCCAACACATGGTTCAATGAAAACGCCAGAACCGAAACCAGGGCGAATGTAACTAGTGCTACATAAAAGCAGGTGGTAATAATGGTCGAATGCCCTTCCTTTTCGGTGCTCAGCATTTTGTAAATGATGATGCCCAAGCCTAATCCAAACAAAACGCTCGAAAATTCAGAGATTGTCGCTATCTGAGAGTAGGTTGCAAACTCATCATACATAAGCTTGCGCGACAAAAAGGGCGTGAAAAAAAAGCTAAATGTATAATTGAGCAATTGAAAAATGAAAACAAGAGATAATTTATTTAGTACGGATTGACTCAAAACTGGAGTTTAGTTGAACGCAACAAACAGAAGCAGAACAAAAACCATTCTTAAATACATCTGATTTGATACGCATGCTGGAATGATCAAAAATCGTACAGTAAACTACGGGAGTCATTATCAAATGTTTACATTTACATTTAATTTATGCAACTGATATTTGCTACACATAACAAAAATAAGGTATTGGAGGTGAAAAACCTAATCCCACAAGGCCTTGAGCTGATCGGTCTTTCTGATGCCGGCTTCCACGACGAGATTCCCGAAACCGAGGAAACACTGGAGGGAAACGCCCTTTTAAAAGCAAGGACCATTTATCAAAAAACCGGTGTTAATTGCTTCGCCGACGACAGTGGCCTGGAGGTAGACGCACTGAACGGTGCGCCGGGTGTATACTCCGCCAGGTATGCCGGGGAGCAGAAGAATGATGTGCAGAACATGGAGAAGCTGCTGGCTGCTCTTGGTGATACCGCACACCGGGATGCGCAGTTCAGAACGGTTATTGCTCTCTTAATGGACGGGAAGGAATACCTGTTTGAAGGGATCATCAGGGGTAGCATCGGTACTGCCAAAAGGGGCCTTAACGGCTTCGGGTATGATCCGTTGTTCATCCCGGAGGGCCATACGCAGACATTCGCGGAAATGGATCTGGCCGCCAAAAATGCCATGTCGCACCGGGCCATCGCCACCCGTAAGCTGATGGCATTCCTTGCCACGCTTCCGCCGCTTTAGGCTGCAGTGCGCAACAAAAATGCGCGGTAAAATGCTTAACTTTGTATCATCAAAGAAAGCTCCTCCCAACTATTCACACGCGGTCGTTCATACTTTAAAACTGCCATGGGTCGTCCGGGGCGGTGTGCTTGTTATCTTCAACCATTCAATGTCTGAACCTTATGTCTAAAATCAAGATCGGGATCATTTTTGGCGGCCGCTCAAAGGAGCGCGAGATCTCATTTGCGGGAGGCCGTACTGTATATGATAACCTCAATAAATCCATCTTCGAGGCTATCCCCCTGTTCGTGGATTCGTTCGGGAACTTTGTGCTGCTCAACTGGAACTTTGTGTACAAAGGCACCATCCGCGACTTTTACCCGCCGGTAGAGTTCATCCCGGCTGCCAATACGGATTTCCAGTATTACGCCGAAAACCTCGGCCCTCTCAACAGCGCCGCACAAGAAGCCATGATCAGCAACATAGGCAGGCGTGTGAAAATAGAGGAGCTGGCCGGTTTGATAGACGTGGCTTTTTTATGCCTGCATGGTCCTTATGGCGAAGATGGCCGTATCCAGGGCCTGCTCGAATATTTGCAGATCCCTTATACCGGCTCTGGTATCCTGCCATCGGCTATTGGCATTGATAAGAGCGTGCAGAAAAAACTGATGGTGCAGGCTGGCTTCAACTCGCCACCTTATCTCACTATCGACAGGGATGCCTGGATCAGTGGTCGCAGCAAGGGCCTCTGGCAACAGGCAAAATCGGCTATTGGTCTGCCCATGGTGATCAAGCCGGCGAACCAGGGGTCATCTATCGGGGTGACCATTTTATCGGACGACGACGAATACCGTTTCATGGAAGCGGTTGAAAAAGCCCTTTTCACCAAATGGGTTGACAGTGCCTGGTGGCAGGCACAAAGCCCCGGGCAGAAGATAGAATGGGCCCGGAGCATGGCCGATATCCGCGAGGGCATTGGGATGCCTGTAGCCATTGGGGGGCAGGTATTTTATAATCCCTATGAATTGACCCGGTTTATGGATGAGCGGGCACCAGGGCGGGAGGGCTTTGTGCTGGAGAGCCTTGATGGCGAGAGCACTGTGCTGGTGGAAGGATTTATTGAAGGCCGTGAGTTCAGTTGTATTGTGGTAGAAGACGAGAACGGTATGGCGATAGCCTTGCCGCCAACGGAGATCAGGAAAGGCAAGGAGCTGTTCGATTACCGCAGTAAATATCTGCCGGGCCTGTCGCGAAAGATCACGCCGATAGACCTGCCCGATGAGCAGATCAACGCTATCCGCAAGGCCTGCGAGCGTTTGTTCTCCGAGCTATGCTTCGATGTGTATGCACGGATTGATGGCTTCCTGGGCAAGGATGGTAAGGTGTTCCTCAACGACCCTAACACCACTTCGGGCATGATGCCTTCATCCTTCTTTTTTCACCAGGCGGCGGAGATCGGCCTCAACCCATCGCAGTTCCTCACATTCATTATCCGTACCTCGCTGGCCCGCCGTATGAAGAACGCCAAGGGTGCGCCGGGATACCATGCGTTGCTCGGGCGGCTGGACCATTTCCTGGAACAGAACAGGTCTGCAGGCTCCGGCAAGATCCCGGTAGCGGTGATCCTTGGCGGCTATTCGTCGGAGCGCCATATTTCGGTAGAGAGTGGCCGCAACATATACGAAAAGCTGGCTTCTTCCGAAAAATACGCGCCCATCCCGGTGTTCCTCACCGGCACAAATGAGCGGCACAGCATGTATAAGATTCCGGTGAACCTGCTGCTGAAGGATAACGCAGACGATATCCGCGAGAAGATCATGCATTGGCAGATCCATCCTGTGATCAGGGAGATCATCAGCGCCTGTAAAAGCATCACGGAAAAATACGGCTCACCACAAAACTTACAAGCTCCGCAGCAAATCTCTTACGAAGCGCTGGCGAAAGAGGTGCAGCAGGTGTTCATTGCGTTGCACGGCCGGCCGGGAGAAGATGGCGCTGTGCAGGAGCAGCTGGAAAAGGTGGGACTGTCTTACAACGGTTCGGGAAAAGAAAGCTCTTCTGTTACCATCGATAAATACCGCACCAACGAAATTTTGCAGCAGCACGGATTCCTGGTGGCCAGGCACATGCTTGTGACCTGCGACGACTGGAAGACTCATAAAGACAAGATCAAAACGGTGCTGCAAAACGATTATAAATACCCGTTCATTGCCAAGCCCGTGGATGATGGCTGCAGCAGCGCGGTGAAAAAAATAAGGAGCTTCGAGGAGTTCGAAGCCTTTGCCACCCTCATGTTCCGCAGCACCGAGGAACTGGATCCCAGGGCGGCCGAAACACTGCACATCCGGCAAAAAGAGGAGTTCCCGCAAAAGCCGCTCATCCTGGTAGAGGAGCTGATCTCGAAGCATGGAGCGAAGCATTTCCTGGAGATCACAGGCGGCATGCTCACAAAATTCAACGACAAAGGAGAGATCGGGTACGAGGTGTTTGAAGCTTCTGAAGCATTGGCAGAAGGCGATGTGCTGAGCCTCGAGGAAAAATTCCTGGCGGGCCAGGGCCAGAACATTACGCCGGCGCGCTACGCACGCGATCCGCAGGAGCGGCAACGTATCTCGAACGAGGTGAGGAAAACGCTAGAGGCCGCCGCGCGCGTGCTGAATGTGACAGGCTATTGCCGCATCGATGCTTTTGTAAGGATTTTTGATAATGGCAAAGTGGAGGTGATCTTTATCGAGGTGAACTCATTGCCGGGTATGACACCTGCCACCTGTATTTATCACCAGGCGGCGATCAACCACTATAAGCCTTATGAGTTCATCGACAGCATCCTCGATTTTGGTAAAAAGAATTTTGAAAAACACCACACGATGTAGGTGTCCTGAGATAGGTGTTTGTTCTTCTGGGATGAATTGGTTCCCCTTGCGGGAGAGCTTAAAGTGTAAGCGAAGGGGGGCAGGGGGATGTGAAAATAGTGAATGAACGATAAATACTATCATTACAACAAAGACCTTAAACAATTTGCCCGCGAACTCCGCAACCAAAGCACAAAGGCGGAGGTCAGGTTATGGTGCGAATTGCTTCGTCAAAAAAAGACAGGGTATGCATTTCTTCGTCAGCGCCCTATTGCAAATTATATCGCTGATTTTTTCTGTAAAGAGTTGAAGCTGGTGATAGAAGTAGATGGGTACTCTCATCAGTCGGAAGAAAAATACCGACAGGACATGATACGGCAGCAGGAAATAGAAGCACTCGGATACCATGTATTACGATTTACAGATGATGAGGTTATGAATGGTATTTACAACGTGGAACGCTGCATTATGCAATGGATAGAACAGAATGTAGAAAACTGACCCTTCATCCCCCAACCCCCTTCCCTCTGCAAAACCTGCCACACAAGGGGGGCATTAACGCAGTTTTCATCTTTATGCCTGAAGCATCCATCATCATCGAAAAATAAGATAGCGTGGCAAATAAATACCTATATGTAAGAGAACTAAAGTCCCCCTTGCGGGAGGGCTTAGAGTGTAAGCGAAGGGGGTAGGGGGATGTGGAAGATCAATAGTCGAACTCACCGAACTCCGAGCGCACTGTTACTTTTTTGCCTGTATAGGCTTCCACTTTCCCGATGACCTGCGCGTCGATATTGAAGGATTTTGAAATGGCAATAACCTCGGCTGCATGCTCAGCGGGCAGGTATACTTCCATGCGGTGGCCCATATTGAAAACCTTGTACATCTCCTTGTAATCGGTTTGACTTTGTTCGTGGATGAGCCGGAACAATGGCGGCAGGGGAAACAGGTTATCTTTGATGATGTGTACGTTATTTACAAAATGCAGTACCTTGGTTTGCGCCCCCCCGCTGCAATGTACCAGGCCATGGATCTGCGGTCGCAACCGTTTCAGTACTTCCTTTATCACAGGCGCGTAGGTGCGGGTAGGGGAGAGTACCAGTCTGCCCGCATCGATCTGCTCGCTGATGGTTTTGCCCTGCGGGTCCGTGTAGCTTACCGGCACCTTGTCGGTAGGCTTGATCTGCCCGCTATAGGTGACGCTGGCCGGCAAAGCTCCATCAAATGATTCAGGGTATTTTTCGGCGATATACCGGCTGAATACGTCGTGCCGCGCGCTGGTGAGCCCATTGCTGCCCATGCCACCATTGTATGCGGTTTCGTAGGTGGCTTTGCCTGAGGAGGCCAGTCCCACGATCACATCACCCGGGCTGATCCGGTCGTTGGAGATCACGTCCTTGCGCGGCATCCGGCATACCACCGTACTATCAACGATCACGGTACGTACCAGGTCGCCTACGTCGGCTGTTTCGCCACCGGTAGAGCGGATGTCGATGCCGTTATCTCTCAGGTTTTGCAATACGTCTTCGGTACCATTGATAATGGCAGAGATCACCTCGCCGGGCACCAGGCCCTTGTTGCGGCCAATGGTGGAGGATAATAAAATATGATCAGTAGCGCCCGCGCAGATCAGGTCATCGATATTCATGATCACCGCATCCTGCGCAATGCCTTTCCATACACCCGCGTCACCGGTTTCTTTCCAGTATACATACGCCAGCGACGATTTTGTGCCCGCGCCGTCGGCATGCATGATCACGCAATGCTCTTCGCTGCCGGTAAGATGATCGGGCACTACTTTGCAGAACGCATGCGGGTATAATCCCTTGTCGATATGGGCAATAGCGTTGTGTACATCTTCCTTGGAGGCCGATACGCCACGCAGGTTGTATTTGAGATCACTCATGGTGTGTCAAAATTAGTAATAGTTTCTTAAGGCTTTACTATTCCTTCAATAATGTTACGCAAATATTTTTGTGGCCATGGACTATTTCACTGCTATATTATCGTACATCTCTTCGCTCATCTCCGTGCTCAACCCCATTGGCGCCGTACCGCTGTTCCTGTCATTTACAGGCAATAAGCCCCCGGCCGAGATCAGGAAGATCGCCCTTAAAAGCAGTTTTTATGTGTGCCTCATCCTTGTGGTTTCTTTTGTAGGTGGCAGCTACGTGATGAACTTTTTTGGCATTACTTTTCCTTCCATGAAAATAGCGGGCGGGCTCATCATGCTCATCAGTGGTATGGCTTTTCTCAACAGCCAGACAGAAAGCCATAAGGGGATCAACAAAAAAGTGAAGTTCGAGGCGATTGAAAAAGAAGATATCTCCTTCACGCCGCTGGCCATGCCTTTGCTGGCCGGGCCGGGCAGCATGTCCTACCTTATTTCCCTCAACAACCGTATTTCAACACAAGGCATGATGCAGGTGCTGGCAGCGGTGCTGCTGGTGTGCGTGGTAATATTTCTGGTGTTGCAGGGTTCCAAGTACCTTCTGCTGTTCCTTGGTAATTCGGGCATTGTGGCCCTGTCGAGGGTGATGGGCTTTTTCGTGATGTGCATTGGCATCGAAGGCATCATTAATGGGGTGAGGCTCATCATCCAGACCCTGTAAGGCTATTCGTCCCTGAAAAAGTTGAGCTTGTGCAGGTCTATCAGCTGGATGTTCTGGTAGTAGAAGCGGATCACGTCGGTGTATTTGTAGCCCAGCTTTGCCATGCGCATGGCGCCTTCCTGGCACATGCCCACCCCGTGGCCAAAGCCCCGGCCCTTAAAGAGCAGGGTGTCGCCCTGTGGCACAATGGTGAAGAAAGTGGATTTGAGCTGCAGGTCGGTACGCACATTTTTAAGCGGCACCTTCACGTTGTTGGCTTCAAGGTATGGCTTGCGCGTATCCTGCCTGAAGGTAATGGCTTTCCAGCGCGCGTTGCTGTCCTGCACCGGGTAATTGTGCTTCAGCTTGAGGTAGCTCAGCCAGTCTTCCTTCGACATTTTGCGCTCCCAGTGCGCGTTCGGCATTTTCACACTGAAGCTGTCGTTCACACTGCGCAGGTACGATAATTTTTTGCCCCATACATCTTCCGAGTTGGCCGTTTCGCCGCCGCTGTTGCTGTGAAAAGCTGCGTCTATCAGGTTCAGGTTATCGTCTACCACCACAATATCTCTCGTGTCGAACACCGCTTTGCGGATCTCTGTTTCGTTGGTGCTGCCAAAGTAGGCCTGACAATGGGTCTGGTCGCAGAGCGCGAAACCTTCCAGTACGTGTTTTTGAAGGTGGGAGAGGGCGAAGGTCCTGGCCAGGATCGATTGTACCTTGTAAAATTCCACGTGCGATTTTCGTCCCGCTTCCGCCTGTACTACCCCCGCGATATAATGGTCGAGCGTGATCTCGTTCACCAGTTTCAGGTTGCCGCTCTCCGTGCTCAGCAGCAGGTTATCCTGGTAGATTCGCGCTTTCCTGTCGGGGCTGTTCAGCCTGAGCTTGAAAGAGCGATTGGGCGTGGTGCCGGCGATCCTGATGGATTTGAAATGCCCGAAATTTGTTTCGAACGTTTTAACCTCGATGCTGTCGTGCACGCAGGTAAATTTCACCAGCGGGTGGGTATTGGTATTGAACAGTATTTTGCCATCGCCGCTGATCTCGTAGACCTCCGCATCGGGGCTGATGGTGAGTGCCTGTATATTGGTGGCAGCAAAAATACGGATCGTCATGATCTCTTCCGATGACGACCTGAACTCGTGGCCTGTGCCTGGCCCGGGAGCACGCAAACTCTCTGCATGCGCGGCCGTCATGTGTGGCGGGCGRAGAGKTGTTCTTKCCAGCCCCGCTGCCACAAGGCAGATGATAATGATGTTACCGATCCTCATGCCAGTATTTTACGATCAGTTCGGCCACTTTCCGTGAGGCGCCGCTGTTACCCAATAATTGATGAAGTCTTGCATAATCCTGCAGGATGGCCTGCCGGTGAGCCGGCTGCAGCAGGAGGTCCAGTTCATGCTTCAGGTTCTCTTCCGTGAGGTCCTGCTGGATCAGCTCTTTCACCACGGGCTTGTCTAAAATGAGATTGGGCAGCCCGATGTATTTGACACGCCCCCCCACTACGGCTTTGGCAATGGCATAAGATAAGGCCCCACCCTTGTAGCAGATCACCTGCGGCACATTGAAGAGTGCAGCTTCCAGCGTGGAGGTACCCGATTTGATGATGCCCGCGTAAGCCACGTTCATGAGGGCGTAGGTCTGGCCAAACACCACGTGCAGGCCCTTATCGAAAGCGGGCTTGTAGGCCTCGCGTGGCAGGTTGGCCGTGCCGGCGATCACAAACTGGTAATCGCTGTAGGCCGGAATGATGTTGGTCATCACGGCCAGCATTTTGTCGATCTCCTGCCGCCTGCTGCCCGGCAGCACGGCAATGATGGGCTTTTGCGAGAGGCTATTGTTCTTGATGAACGTGTCGCGGTCGGGCAGGTGTTGCTTTTCCTCCTCTGTGGCGTCAAGCAGTGGGTGCCCGGTGTACTCCACCTGGTACTGGTGCTTTTTGTATACTTCCACCTCAAAGGGCAGGATCACAAACATCCTGCTTACGCTGCGCTTGATGATCTCTACGCGGTTTTCCTTCCAGGCCCAGATGGTGGGCGAAATATAATAATATACCCTGATGCCCTGTTGCTTTGCCCAGTCAGCAATGCGGAGGTTGAAGCCAGGATAATCCACCAGCAGCAGCAGGTCGGGTTTAAATTTTAGAATGTCTTCTTTACAGAATTTGATATTACCGAGGATCGTGCGAAGGTTCTTCACCACTTCCACAAACCCCATAAAAGCCAGGTCGCGGATGTGTTTCACTGGCGGGTGCCCGATCTGTTTCGCCATGAGGTCACCACCCCAGTAGCGGTACTCCACGTTACTGTCGAGCTGCTTCCACGCCTTGAGCATGTTGGCCGCGTGCAGGTCGCCCGAAGCTTCTCCCGCTATGATGTAACATTTTTTCATGGGCTCTGGCATGTTCTCAGGCGGCGGTTTCTACAAAGAATGTGAGGTAAACAATGAGCAGCAGGTAGGTGAGCGTGCCGATGATGATGCCTTTTGCCGTGTCGTTGTGCTTCCGGTTTAGAAAGACATAAAACACCAGCAGGTTGCCCAGTGCGCAGAGCTTGATGGTATCGCTCAGCGACTCCATGGCCAGCAGGTATCTCACAAAATTTTTTGGAAACCCCATCTGGCTGTGTGCGAACAGCCAGTACGCAAAAAAGCAGAAGCCCGGGAACACAAGGCCTATAGCAATGCCAAGCCAGATATTGTTATACTTGGGTATAGTTTTTCCGGGCTCCGTCATGATAAAATTTGTTTAAAAAAACCAAGCTGGGCATGGGCGGTAAGGTCGTGCTGAATAGGTACCACCGATACGTAGCCGTTCTTCAGGGCCCACTCGTCGGTATCGGTGCTGTCGGGCTCAAAGTTCACAAACTTGCCGGTGAGCCAGTAGTAGGGCCGGCCATAGGGGTCCTGCCGCTCGTCAAACTCTTCCACCCAATTGGCTTTGGCCTGCCTGCATACCATCAGGCCTTTCATCTCGTCGGCTTTCAGTTTTGGGAAATTGACATTGAGGCACACACCCTTTGGCATCTGGCTGTGGAGGCAGGCGGCAATGATCTGCTGTACAAAGGCCCGGGTAGGCTCGAAGTCGGCGTCGATGCCATAATCGCACAACGAAAAGCCCACCGCGGCGGCGCTTTCGAGCGCGCCTTCAATAGCGGCCGACATGGTACCGGAGTAGATCACATTGATAGAGCTGTTGCTGCCATGGTTGATCCCCGAGAGTACAAGGTCCGGCTTGCGTGGCAGCAGCTTGTTCACGGCCATTTTTACGCAGTCTACGGGTGTGCCCGAGCAGTTGTATTCTGCCACGGCGCCCGGATGAAAATTGGATTTGCTGAGCCTGATGGTGGAGTTGATGGTGATGGCGTGCCCCATGCCCGATTGGGGCTTGTCGGGTGCTACCACATGCACGTCGCCAAACCCGGCGGCAATTTGCGCTAAAAACAGAACGCCGGGGGCGCTGATGCCGTCATCGTTGGTTACCAGTATGAGAGGTCTTTGCTCCATCGGCCATAAAACTAAAATTTTATATGCGAMCCCCGTGTGAAGATTAGCTTAATTACTAATMCCGGGCTGTTGAATYCCCACTAYCCGCCCGCCAATAATGCGGGATGCTTGCTATTTTGTCACCTTTTCGGGAAAGGTATGCAATTTGGGGCTGGTGTATCAAAAAACAACAGTTATGATGATGTTCGATCCGATCTTATTGATCCTTACCCTCGGCTTTATGCTGGTGGGGCTGCTTGTGAGCAGTACGCTCAAAAGCAAATTTGCCCGTTATTCGCAGGAGCGCATGACATCCGGCCTGAGTGGCAGGCAGGTGGCGGAGCGCATGCTGAAAGATAACGGCATTTATGATGTGAAGGTGATCTCAGTGGCAGGCCAGCTCACCGACCACTATAACCCGGCCGATAAAACCGTGAACCTGAGCGAAGATGTGTACAACGGCACCCACGTGGCCGCAGCGGCAGTGGCTGCCCACGAATGCGGGCATGCCGTGCAGCACGCCAGTGCTTACCAGTGGCTCACCATGAGGAGCAGGCTGGTGCCGTTAGTGCAGATCACTTCCAGCGCCATGAGCTTCCTTACCATTGGCCTGGCTTTCCTGGCTTATTTTTCGCCGACTATGACCAACACCCTATTGCTGGTATTTATCATCTGCCAGGCAATGATCGCCCTTTTTAGCCTTGTGACGCTGCCAGTGGAAATAGACGCGAGCCGCCGGGCTCTTGCCTGGCTGGAGGGCTCGCGGATCACATACGGGCAGGAGCAGGCGGATGCCCGTGACGCGCTGAAATGGGCTGCCTATACGTATGTTGTGGCAGCGCTTGCCTCGGTGGCTACACTGGTGTATTATATCTGGCGCTTTACCAGCAATAACAGGGATAATTAAGCCGGCTGAGCTTCGTCATAATTGGCTGAAGCGAAGCGGGATGGAGGCGTTGTGCCTGTGTATCTGTTCCCTTTCAAAAAGCCCCGTGAAGCGGGGCTTTTTTGTATCCGGTCACACCGCCGTACCCTGTGGGCCTGTTGTGACGGAGCTGACAACGGGTGATGGTATTTCTTTGCCACCGGCTTTGCGAAGTGGCTTTTTTATTTATTTTTGTAATACGACTATAACCGCATTTATGAAAAAGATCATCAACACCACAGACGCGCCGTCGCCCATCGGGCCATACAACCAGGCTATCCAGGTAGGCGACAGTGTATACGTATCGGGCACTATTGCCATGGACCTCAACTCCAAGCAGCTTATCAAAACCAATATCAAGGAAGAGACCAAGATCGTGATGGATTATGTAGGGGCTATCCTTAAGGCGGCTGGCCTGGGCTACGACCACATTGTGAAAACCACTATTTTCCTGGCAGACATGAACAATTTTGTGCATGTGAACGAGGTTTACAGCAGTTATTTCAAAAAGGACTTCCCTGCCCGGGCCACGATCCAGGCCGCCAGGCTTCCAAAAGATGCCAATGTGGAGATCAGTGTAGAGGCCATGGTATTTTAGAAATTTTAGGAGTTTAGGGATCCAAGAAATTTTTTTGAAAAAATTTGTTTTATAGGGAAAAAGTTATACTTTTACTTAAAACTTTTTAATTTTTTTTTATGAACATTTTTGTAAGCAACATCAGTTTCAAGGTTAGAGAACAGGCATTGAGCGAACTTTTTGCCCAATACGGCGAAGTGACCTCCGTAAGGATCATCAAAGATAAAGAGACAAAACGCAGCCGTGGTTTTGGTTTCGTGGAGATGGCCAATGATGAGGATGCGAAGAACGCTATTGAGGCCCTGAATGGCTCTAATCACTACGACAGGAACATTGTCGTGACTGAAGCAAAAGGAAAAGAAACAGCCGCGTAAAACACACATTACCCAACATATTTAAGCCCTTCTTATAAATTTTAAGAAGGGCTTTTTGTTCCGGCTGGTTTTCCTTTTTAGCAGTTTATCACATCTAACCTCTCACACTTATGAAACACGCTACATGGGTTTTCTTATTCGTTTTAGCCGCCTCATATTCTTATGGGCAGTACCTCTATGACGCTTCGGGTAGCCAGGTGGCCCGGGTAGACGGCAATTATTTCTACAATGCCTCGGGTTCGCAGCTGGGCAGGGTAGATGGCAATTATATTTATGATGCTTCCGGCTCCCAGGTAGGACGGGTGGATGGTAATTACCTCTACAACGCTTCGGGTTCGCAACTCGGCCGGATCGATGGCAATTATCTTTACAATGCCTCGGGCGGGCAAATAGGCCGGATCGACGGTAATTATATCTACGATGCTTCGGGGGCCCAGAAAGGCCGTGCCGATGGCCTGAGCAAGATGCAGATCATCCTGCTCTACTATTTCTTCAAGTAATATTCCGGGATTTTCTTATCAGCCTGCAAACACATCCGTGAACCGGAATGTTTTGCCATTGAACAGGCCTTTGTCGCTGAGCTTCAGCTCCGGGATCACCAGCAGGGCCATGAAAGAGAGTGTCATGTAAGGCGCCTGCAGCCTGCTGCCCAGTGCTTTTGCTTTTTTGTCGATAGCGGTATAAGCCGCCGCAATATCCCTGGCGGGCCTGTTGCTCATGATGCCCGCTATGGGCAGTTCGATCAGCTCCTGCTCGGGGCCATCGGCCAGCGAAATACCGCCTTTGGCTTTTATGATCAGGTTTACGGCCCGGCACATGTCCTCGTCGTTGGTGCCCACCACCACAATGTTATGGCAGTCGTGGGCCACGCAACTGGCAATGGCGCCGCGCTCCAGGCCGATGCCCTGGATGAAGCCGAGGCTGACCGGTGCATCGTGATAGCGGTTCACCACCGCTATTTTCAAAATATCTTTTCCCGGATCAGCTTCAGCATAGCCATTTACCTGTTTCATCTCTTGCAGGACCTCTTCTGTTATCAGTTGCCCGTCGAGCGCCCTGATGACGCGAATGGTGTGGCCTTTTGCAGGGATATTAAAGTCGCCGGGCGATTTGGGGCTGCAATTGAAATGATTCACTACGGGAGCCTCTGCCTTTGGCATGAACGAGCGGCCTTGCTCGGCTACCAGCTGGCCTTTCACATAGGTTTTAAGCACATCGAGATCCCGGAGATCGTTTACCACGATAAAATCGGCAGGATCGCCGGGCTGCAGCAGGCCCACGGGCAGCTTGTAATGCTTCACGACGTTGTATGAAGATGCCCTGAGCACGTCAAACAGATCGTAGCCGGCCTCCATGGCCCGCTTTACATGCCGGTTGATGTGGTGGTCGATGAGGCTGTCGGGGTGCTTGTCGTCGCAGCAAAACATCACCTGGTCCGGAAAGCTGCTGATGAGCGGGATGAGCGTATCGAAATTTTTGGCAGCGCTGCCTTCGCGGATCATGATCTTTACGCCCTGCTGTAATTTGGCAAGGGCTTCATCGTACATAAAGCATTCGTGGTCGGTGCTGATGCCCGCGCTGAAATAGGCTTTCATATCAGCGCCTTTGAGGCCGGGTGCGTGCCCGTCGATGGGTTTTCCATGGTCCCTGGCGGCTTGTAATTTTTTCATCACTTCAGGGTCCTGGTGGATCACGCCCGGGAAGTTCATCATTTCGGCCAGGTACACGATCTCTTTTTTCTGCAACAACCGGTGGATGTCGCCGGCATCGATCACCGCTCCTGCCGTTTCGAAGGACGTGGCCGGCACGCAGGAGGGTGCGCCGAAAAAGAAATGGAAAGGCACCTGGCTGCCGTTGCGGATCATATATTCCACGCCGGCCATGCCCAGCACATTGGCAATTTCGTGCGGGTCGGAGATAGTGGCTACTGTACCATGCAGCACCGCCAGCGACGCAAACTCCGAGGGCACCAGCATGCTGCTCTCTACATGCACATGTGCGTCTATAAATCCAGGCAGGATATAATGCTCTGCCGTTCCTCCCGTGCGCGTAACGGCCGCAATGATGCCATTTTCCACGCGGATCTCGGCGGTATAGATCTCTCTTGCTTCAAGGTCTACCAGGTTTGCCCTGGTTGAAAATGGTGCATGCATCACTGGTTCTTCAGGCCGTATTTGCTCATGTATTTCTGGTAAAGGTCTTCCTGGAAATTGTGCAGGCCCACGCGGCGACCGCTGATAAAGGCCATGGTGATATGGTTGCTGCGCATATCGAGGATATCGCCGTCTGAGATGATGAGCGAAGCCAGCTTGCCATTCTCAAGGCTGCCGATGAGGTTGTCTACGCCCAGGATCTTGGCGCTGCTGAGCGTGATGCTTTGCAGGGCCTGTTCTTTGGTGAGGCCATACGCCGCCGCTGTTCCGGCCAGGAAGGGAATATTGCGGGCGTTCATGGCTTCCATGTCACCCTGGTTTTGCAGGCAGAAGAGCACGCTGTCTTTTTGCAGCAGGTAAGGCAGCTTATATATGGCATCCACATCGTCTTCCGGCAGATCAGGAAGATCGTGCAGGCGGTTCACCATCACGGGCACTTTGTGCTCGCGAAGCATTTTGGTAACCTTGTAGCTTTCCTTGCCGCCCACGATCACTATTTTAGGGATGCTGAACTGCGTGGCCATGTTCACCGCGCTGATGATATCCTTGGCATGATCGGCGTGCAGGTACAGGTTCTCTTTCCCGCTGAAGACTTGCCGCATGGCTTCATAGCGCAGGTTGGTCTCGGTAACGGCCGGCGATTTGCAATACGCGTCTGCTTGTTCAAAAAAACGAAGGAGGTCGTTCACCTGCTGTGTGTAGCGCGTGTTTGCGTTGCTGGGCTGTGGTTCCGCCCACCAGCCGTTCTTCTGGATAGACCTCGGGAAGTTGACGTGGATCCCGTCGTCGGCTTTCAGCAGGGCGTCTTCCCAGTTCCAGCCATCGGTGGCCAGCACGGAGGAGCTGCCGCTGATCACGCCATAACGCGGGGTAGACTGTGTATACAACACACCATTGGATTTAACAGTGGGCAGAATTTTGCTGTCTGTGTTGTAGGCGATCACGCTTCTCACATGCGGGTTGTATACACCTACTTCGGCAAAATCGTTGCTGGCCCTTACAGCTTCGGCTTCCTGGAGACCCAGGATACAGTTGGGCGCGATGAGGGCCGGGTAAATATGTTTGCCCGCGGCGCTGATCACGGTGTCGTAGGCGCTTATGTTCAGCTTCACCAGGCGGGCATCTGCCACCAGTTCTATCTTGCCATCTTTAAAGGCAATGGCGCTGTTCTCAACCACCTGCCCGTTGCCGATGTGCGCGGTGCCATTCATGATGAGCACATGGTTTTTCTGCGCGGCAGCAATTTGTGCGAGGGCCAGCAGGGTAATGATGCACGTATATTTCATGGTCTGTATGTTTGTTTTGAAAGGCATTGTTTACTGGTTCCCGCATCACTGCTCTACGAAGCCGCTGTCGTCGGTATCACAATGGAAATAGTTTTGTTTCTTAGGTTGCGGTTTTGTCACCTTTTCGCCCTTGTGTTTTTCGGCCACCAGCTTGCTGATGATGCGTGCCCGCTCTTTCCTGATCTCCTCGCGCAGTTTGGCGTCATCATCCGTGTCGTAATAGATCTGCCCGTCGATGATGGTCTTATCTGCCTTCGCGTAAACACTCAGGGGGTTGTCTGTCCAGAGTACAAGGTCAGCCGACTTGCCCACTTTGATGCTGCCCACTTTGTCGTCGATGTGTAGCATTTTAGCGGGGTTCAGGGTCACGAGCTTCAGTGCCTGCACCTCGGTGAGCCTGCCGTATTTGATGGTTTTGGCAGCTTCCTGGTTGAGACGCCGGCCCATTTCCGCGTCGTCGGAGTTGATGCCCGTGTTCACACCTTCTTTGCTAAGGATGGCGGCATTGTATGGGATGGCCTCCATCACCTCGAGCTTGTATGCCCACCAGTCTGCAAAAGTAGAAGCGCTGATGCCGTGCGCTTTCATTTTGTCGGCCACCTTATAGCCTTCGAGGATGTGCGTAAAAGTATTGACCCTGAACTTAAGGCTGTCTGCCACATGCATCAGCATATTGAGCTCGCTCTGCACATAGCTGTGGCAGGTAATGAACCGTTTGTTGTCGAGGATCTCCGCGATAGCGTCGAGCTGAAGGTCACGTCGCGGGGCGGCCACAGGGCTTTTCCCGAGCTGCTTCGGGCTGAGCTTGCTGTTGTTCTCCATCTGCTGCTTGTAGGCTTTGGCCCGGGTAAAATAATCGTAATATACCTGCTCTACGCCCATGCGGGTTTGCGGAAACCTCACCACGCTGTTGTCGCCCCAGTTGGCCTGCTTCACATTTTCGCCCAGCGCGAACTTGATAAAGCCATCGGCTTTCTCGTATTTCATGTCTTCGGGGCTTTTTCCCCAGCGCAGTTTGATGAGGCAGCTTTGCCCGCCGATAGGGTTAGCGGAACCATGCAGCAATTGCGCCGTGGTAACGCCGCCCGACAGCTGCCTGTATATGTTGATGTCTTCTGGGTTTACCACGTCGCCCATCCGTACTTCCGAACTGCTGGCCTCCGTGCCTTCGTTTACGCTGAACAGCGCGATGTGCGAGTGCTCATCGATGATGCCGGGAGTGAGGTGCTTGCCTTTGGCATCGATCACTTTGGCAAATGCCAGCTTTGGCGCGTCGATGTTGGGAGCAATGCGTACGATCCTGCCTTCGGTGATATACACGTCATGGTCTTTCAGCACAGAGTCGCTTTCATTTGTCCAGATGGTGGCGTTTTTGATGAGGATGGCATCGTAGCGATTCTTGAATTTTTTCCACGATTCCTTGATGATGCCATCGTCATCGGGCACAGGTTCGCCGTAGGCTGTGAAAGGATAATATACTTTTCCAATATCCACGGGCTTCGGTGTTTTGCCTTTCGCGGCGCTTTTAGCCGTATCGGCCGATGTATAGCTGAGCGTGAAATCTGCCCAGGCGCCATCGGCATACTGCCCGCGGCCATTGAAGCTCCGGGCACTTTCGTTGTAGTTGCCTCCCAGGCGCACATAGTTGGCGCTGTCATATAAAAAGCTCAGCGTGATAAGGTTGTTACGGAAAGTAATCGTAGCCTTCGTTTTAGCACTGTCTTTCAGGAACACGGTACCGTTGTAGTTATCCTGGTCGCGGCTGATGTCGAGCTTATAAGTGCTTTGACCCAGCAACAGGCTGTAATGGCCTTCGATGGCAGGTGCCAGCAGGTCGTTGTATTTACTTTGTACACCATTGGCCCAGGTTTCGTAGATCAGGGCATCTTCCTCGAAAATATCCTTGGAGGCGATAAAAAAGCTGGCGATCATGCCCGGCTTCAGGCTGCCGAGTTGGTCCTGCATGCCAATAAATGTGGCTGGGTTGGTGGTAAGGGATTTAAGAGCTGTTTTCTCCGAAAGCCCATATTTAATGGCCTTGCGGAGGTTCTTCAAAAAGGCGGATTTGTCTTTGAGATCGGCCGTGGTGAGCGAGAAAGGGATATAATTTTTCTCGAGCGTGGCGACATTGGCGGGCGCCATTTCCCAGTGCTTGAGCTCGGCCAGCGATACCTGTTCGGCATCGTAAGGGKCTTCCACATCTATGGCTTCCGGAAAATTAACGGGGATGATGAATTTGGCATTGGTGGCCTGGATATCGTACAGGCGCTGGTATTCGTTGCCGCTGCCCTTGATGAGGTATTTGACCTTGAACTCTTTTGCCACTTTGTCGCCGCGCAGGTCGTTGTATTTGTCGTTGCCCTCAAATACTGATGGCAACTCCTGGAGCTTATTGAAAGCCTCGAGCGAGATATTGTATTCTGTTTTGGCCTGGTTGGCCTTATACCACGTGGCATCGTAGTAGGTCTGGCGGAGCAGGGCCACGGCACCCATCAGCGAGCCGGGATAATCCTGCGTGGAGCTGCCTTTATTGAAAGAATAAAAACCGGCCGCGCGGTCTTTGATGATACAGGCATTCTCTTTTTCGGTGGAGAGTGCTAACAGCGCGCCACTGCCCCTCACAATGCCGTCTTTCTGGTGGCTGAGCACCGTGGCAAAGCCCTGTTTCCTCAGCTCATCGGCTTTGGCTTGGTTGTGCGTGAAAAGCCTGAAGGCTTCCACGTCGGCCCTGATGGCCTGGTTCCAGCCATAAGCGCCTTTTGCATTGCTTTCCATCTGGGGGCCGTCGGCCCGTTCGCCGCGTTTGGCTTCAGGCATGCCATAGTCGCTGTAGAGGTCTATGAAGCCGGCGTAGATATGCTTGCCCCTGAGGTCGTATACGATTGCCTCTTTGGGCGGGCTTACCTTTTCGCCCACGGCCACGATCCTGCCATCCTGGATCACCAGGGCGCCGTTCTGGATCACCTGGTCTTCGTTCACGTGTACCACCGCATTGGTGAAAGTATAAATGGCGTGGGAGGGATTAGGAGCGCCGTTGCTCGGGAAAGTTTTTTGAGCATGCGCCGCGCCGATCATCAACACCAAACCGCCGGCAACTGATAAATATTTTAGCATAGATGGGATCAGATATAAAAACAAAAATAGGATTATAAGCCATGTGGGCTATTGCCGCTTGTACATATTAATTAAAGTTTAATTGTTAATTTTGCCTCACCAAAAATCCCCGCCATGTATAAAGCATTTTTACATACCCACTATCTTGTTGTAACGCTTTTCCTGCTGATCTATGTTGTGAAGACAACACTGTTGCTGAGCAACAGGCAGGCTGTATTGCAGAAATTCACCAGGATGGTGAAGATCCCAGAAATGATCATCAGCGTGCTGTTCCTCCTCACGGGTGTTTACCTGCTCACGCAGCTGCCCGTGGTGAAACCGATGATGTGGATCAAGATCGCGCTGGTGCTGTTATCCATTCCTTTGGCCATTGTAGGCTTTAAGAAAAGCAACAAGGCCCTGGCGGTATTGTCGCTGCTGATGATCCTGGGCGCTTTTGGTCTTGCAGAAATGAACCACAAAAAGCAGGGGCAGGTAGATGTTGCACCGGGAACAAGCATAGCGGCCAACGATGGCAAAGCCCTGTATGAAGCCAACTGCGTGCTGTGCCATGGTGCTGATGGCAAGCTCGGTATGGCCGGTGCCCTCGATCTCAGTAAAACGGTTCTCGACCTGCCATCCATCACGCAGGTGATCTCGCAGGGCAGGGGAGCCATGCCCGCTGCACAGGTCAGCAATGAGCAGGCAGCCGCCATCGCTGATTATGTAGCTGCCCACATTAAGGGAAAATAAGAAGGGGTATTAATTCTTTTTATATCTTAGTCATAAGTTATTTCCATTGACTTATGAACAGGATTCTCGTATTGCTATCGTTTTTCACCTGTTACAATTTTGCTGTTGCGCAAAATGTAGGTATCGGCACCAACAACCCTCAATCAAAACTGCATGTGGCAGGCTGTATCCGCAGCGACACCCTTATAGGAGTGGGCGTCAGGAACCTTTTTGCGGCACCCAACGGCCGGATCTATGATAGCCTCGTGGTGCCTGCCACCATCAACTGGGAGATCGGCGGCAATGCCAATATCACGCCGGCTAACTTCCTTGGTACCACCAACGCGCAGGATGTGATCTTCAAGACCAACAGTACAGAGAACATGCGCATTCTCAATGCCAATGGCAATATAGGCATCGGTACGGCAGCTCCCGGCAACAGGCTGGAGATCAATTCGGCTCTGGCCAATACCTCAGGTCTGCGCTTTACAAACCTCACTTCGGCTTCGCCCACAGTGGCGGCCAATAATACAGCTTTGTCTGTAAATGCCACCGGCGATGTGATCCTGGTGCCCTCAAGTTCCGGCGACTGGCTGCTGACCGGGAATGCAGGCACAACGGCCGGCACAAATTTCCTGGGAACCACCGACGCCCAGGACCTCGTGTTTAAAACGAACAATGCGGAGCATATCAGGACACTGGCCAGCAATGGCTATGTAGGTATTGGAACACCTGCCCCGGGTGCGCAGCTGGAAGTATTGCTGACAAGCAATACCACCGCGGCCTCTATCAGCCGGTTTTCAAGGCAGGGCACAGGCTCTGTGGGCTGGATGAGCTTATTTTCAGGCGCAACGGCTGCCGACTGGAACGGTATGACACAAACCGGGGATAAGTCTTTTATTTTTACAAACGATAACAATCCATCCGCATCTGATAATTCAGGTCTCGTGATCGGTCCCTGGACCACGGTAGGGAATCCTGCCATCAATTCAGGTATTAAGATCATGGAGAATGGTAATGTGGGGATCAGTGTTGGCGCACCTACCAGGAAGCTCGAAATTACTTCTGATGTGAACGCCTCTATTTATGCGACCCGCAATTTTAACGGCATATCAAATAGCGATGCGGGTTTTATTGGTGGTATTGATGCCGCGTATACCAATACAGGCGTATATTTTGTGCAGAAGGATAATATCAGCTTAGGAAGCTTCAACACAAATTTGATAAATATCGTGTCTAATGGCACCACCCAGGTACTGGTAAACGGAGCGGGCAATATGCGCGTGGGCGCAGCTTCCTTCCCTACACAATGTGGCGGTACAACGGCTCCTGAGAACGCACAAACGAAATTGGCGGTGTTGGGCGGCTTTTCTTCTTTTKGCAATTACAACAACGACCCGGCTGTGAATGCCAGCGCGCCGGGTACCACATGGGCGGGCGGTGTAGGTTCGCTGATACTGGGGATGAACAGGACGGCCGGTTCCAGTAACGTGGATTTCTGGAACAGTACAGATCCTAATAACGGCGCAGCAGCGCTGGGCAATAACAACCGCGGGTTCAATTTCCGGAATTTTCAGAGTGTGGCCGGTGGCTGTTCGGAAGAGCTGGTGATGACGCTGGATGGCGACGGCAATCTCACGCTCAACCGCTTTACAGGGGCCGGCGGCACTGCCAATGCCTATGCATTCAATACCATTTCCGATCAACGGGTGAAAAGGAACATCAGGGCCCTGGAAGGTAACATGACGCAAAAGCTCATGGAACTGAAACCGGTGAGCTATCAATACGCCAATATCCGCTACGAGCCTATGCACAAATTAGAGATCCTTGATGCCGGCGACGACAAAGAGGAAACAGGTTTCCTGGCCCAGGAGCTGTACGGGATATTTCCGCAGGCCGTGCACAAGCCCGTGGATGAAAACAAAGAATTGTGGTCTATCGACTATTCGAAACTGGTACCGGTGCTGATCAAAGCCTTCCAGGAACAACAGGCCCAGATAGAGGGGCTAAAGAAGGAGGTTGAGCAGCTCAGGTCGGGACAAAAATAAAACGAAACACCCATGAGAAAACTTGCCACTCCACTACTGATCTCATTGATGTGGCCATTTGCCTTCTATTCTCAGAATGTGGGCATCGGCACCAATAACCCTCAATCAAAACTGCATGTAGCAGGCTGTATCCGCAGTGACACCCTCATTGGTGCGGGCGTGCGCAACCTCTTTGCCGCCCCTAACGGCCGTATCTACGACAGCCTCGTGGTGCCTTCCACCCTCAACTGGGAGATTGGCGGTAATGCAAATATCGCGCCTGCCAATTTCCTGGGTACTACCAACGCGCAGGATGTGATCTTTAAAACCAACAGTACAGAAAGGGCCAGGATCCTTACCAGTGGCCAGGTAGGCATAGGCACGCCAGCGCCCAACGCCAGCGCCATTGTAGAGATCTCTTCCGCCAGCCTGGGCGTGCTCTTTCCGAAAATGACCACGGCACAGCGCAGCGCTATTGCCACCCCGGCTGTAGGCCTGATGGTATACGATCTCACGGCCAATATCCTGATGAGCTATAATGGCACCCGCTGGCAGGAAGTAGGAGGCGATCCTATTGGCAGCATCGAGGCTTTCCACAAGAGCATGGCCAATACGCCTACTCTGCCATGGGGTTGGGTGGAGTGCAACGGGCAGGTGCTGTCTGATCCGGAGTCGCCATACAACGGTCAGACCATACCGGACCTTAATAATACCGCCCTGTTTTTGCGGGGCGGCACCACCAGCGGTACCAGCCAGGCGCAGGATATAGGACCTCATACACATACCGGCACCACCAGCACTGATGGCAGCCACAACCACACGGGCAGCACGGGTAGCGTCAACTCCACCAATGGCAGGGTTGTGCCATGGGACGATAATTTATCGACAGACAAAATGAATGCAGCCAATACAGGCCAGCTGGGCAATACACCGGCCGGCGGCGGCGGCCTCCCATGGGATGGCCTGGCAACAGTGGGTAACTTTATTACCACCATCGACCAGCTTGACCATACACATGCCATCAGCACCGATGGCAGCCATAACCACACCTTTACCACGGCGGCCAATGCAGGTGCCGAAACCAGGCCGGCAAATATGAGCATGGTGTGGATCATCAGGGTGAAATAAAAAGGTTGAACATGATACAGATGAACGCGATGAAACGATACGGAAGCATAGGATTTATTTTGTGGGCAGTGATATTGTTGCCGCTGGCTGCATGGTCTCAATCGGAATTTTACAACAATGGCAGCGCTGTAACTGTGCAAAGCGGCGCACTGGTATATGTGCAGGGCGAAGTGGTGAACACCAACGCCGGCGCCAATGTGGGCCTGATCGACAACAACGGCCTGATAGAGCTTTCGGCCGACTGGACCAACAATTCCACATCGGGTGCTTTGACCCCTACAGCGGGCACTGTGCAGATGTACGGCGCCAACGAGAACATTAAAGGCAGCCAGCCCACTAAATTCAATAACCTTACCCTCACGGGCAGCGGGGTGAAAACACTCAATGTGAATACGTTTGTAGGTGGCAATGTTGGTATCCTTAACCTGACCTCGCGGCCCATGGATCTTAACAGCAATACGCTCATCATCACCAACCCGGCAGTAACTGCTATCGCGCGCACCAGCGGTTATATCATCAGCGAAACGGCTCCTGTGCCGGGCTATGGCATCATCCAGTGGGAGCTGGGCAACAACACAGGCAATTACATTTTTCCTTTCGGCACCATGGGCGCGCAATACATTCCGCTTTTGCTCACCATCACCAGCCCCGGCGCGCAATCTACCATTGGGAGCATCAACGCGTCTACATACCCTACTGTCACTTCCGCTGCGGTGAACAACCGCCCACTGCCAACAGGCGTGGCTGATCTCAACGACAACTGCAACCAGGAGCATGCCCAAAAAATGCTTGATAGGTTTTGGGTGATCAATACCAGCAACTACAATACCAATCCTACTGCCGATAAACAGTTTTCCTATCTCGACAGCGAATGGAACACAACCGGGGGCAGCACTAACGTGATCACCGAAAGTAACCTGCAGGGATGGTATTATAACGCTGGCTGGACACACCTGGCGGGGACAGAGAACACTGTGCAGAATAATTTCCTGCTCAGCGGCAACAGCAATTATGGCGTGTTTTCGCTGGGCGAATACAAAGACCTGACCATGCAATTGCTGCAGGTAGACAGCGTGGTATGTGCCGGCCAGAGCAATGGCGTGATACAGTTTACCACCAACCAGGGCTATGGTATGGGTACCTACTATTGGAATGGTGTGGCAGGGACCCCCACAGATACAATGCGGTCGAACCTTGCGGCCGGTAGCTATACTATTATTGCGCAGGATATAATGGGTTGCCGCGATACACTCAACGATGTGAAGGTATACCAGCCCCTGCCACTTACGCTCACGCTTAAATCAAACGACTATTCAGTTTGCCTGAACGATGCTGTTACGCTGACAGCGGCTTTCTCGGGCGGTACCAAACCGTATACAGTAAGCTGGAGCACAGGTGTCACCAATAGTGGCGTGAATACGGCTTCCGTGGTACAGATCTATACGCCTGCCGGCTCCACGGCCTATTGGGCCAGCCTCACAGACCACCACAATTGCAGCATCGGGCCCGATACTGTGCGTATCAATGTGAACCCTCTGCCGGTGGTAGATTTTTCATCTGACATCACCACCGGCTGCCAGCCGCTTAAAGTAACATTCCAGAACCTGTCGGCTGCCACGCCAAGCATTGTGAGCTGGGTGTGGGGCTTTGGCGATGGCAATATTTCCACGGCCAACCAGCCTGTTTATACATATAACCTGGCCGGTCCATATACTGTAAATCTCAAAGGCGTATCAGACAGCGGCTGCGTATCTGTGACCACCAAAAATAATTTTATTGATGTGTATCCACGGCCAAAGGCAGGTTTTTACTACACGCCTTTGTCCGGCTCCGATATCCTGAATCCTGATGTGAATTTTTACAACACCTCTTTTGGTGCCAACAATGGCGTGTACTGGAATTTCGGAGATGGCTCAACAATTACCAGCATCAACGATCCTGTGCACATGTATGCCGATACAGGTGTCTACACTGTTAAGCTGGTGGTATCCAATCTGTATAACTGTTTCGACAGCATCACACAGCCTTTGCGGGTAAACGAGATCTCCACCCTTTATATCCCCAATGCTTTCACGCCGGGCAATGCGGATGGCAAAAATGATGTGTTCACGGTTTTCGGGCTCGACTTCTACGATTTCGACATGATGATCTTCGACCGTTGGGGACAAAAGATCTTTGAATCGAAAGACCCTAAGAGAGGCTGGGATGGCAAGTACGGCGGGGCGCTCTGCCAGGAAGGCGTTTATGTGTACAGGATCACCTGCACGCCCATTCATGGCCGGGAGAAGAACGCTGAGAAACTATACCTGGGCCACGTCACGCTCCTGAGATAACCCGCTCTTCCGCAGCCCACATTGTGCGGGTACAGACAATAAAAACAGTATTTTTGTTGTTTTATTTGAACGCACGATGAAACAAGGCACACATTCAACCGCTGTAGAAGCACCAAAGGCTGTGTTGATTGGCGTGATCAACAAACAGCAGGACGAGCACCTGTCGAAAGAATACCTGGAAGAGCTGGCATTCCTGGCCCAG
>BFBZ01000028.1_pt37 | contig 27528 bp, 29 predicted proteins | sample 1888401 | NCBI WGS metagenome assembly BFBZ01 (sample SAMD00112614, study PRJDB3348) | symbiont metagenome | host: Chara braunii
GGGCCCGTCGACCAGCACGATATCGCCGCCGGCCGACTTGACCTCATCCACGACCTCCTCGCGGCGGACAATGTTGACCGTCTTCAGCCCCAGCGACTTCGCGATGGCGATCACGGCCCGCGCCGTCGCCGAGTTGGCGCCGTTCTGGATCACCCAGCCACCACGTGGCAGCTTCACGAAATCGGTCAACAGCAGATAGGCGGTCGCCGGATTGACAGCGATCATGGAGAGCTGCCGGACATCGGCATTTTCTGGCAACGGCCGCTGCCAGGACGCCGTGAACTTGACGCGCTCGGTCCAGGTCGGGACGGTGAACGGGATCAGCGTGCGGTCGCCCTCCTTCAGGTTCTTCACCTGCGATCCCGCGGCAACCACCCGCCCGACGCCTTCGATCCCGAGCGTCGCCGGCGGCCTCGGCAGGTAGCCGTAGCGTCCCGCCATGATCATGAAATCCGAGTTGTTGATCGGCGCGGCCTCGACCGCGACCACCACCTCGTCCGGCCCGGGGCTGCCGACATCAGGCACCTCGTTGAGCTTCACCGCTTCCGCCGGACGTCCGAACGCAACAACCTGAACCGCCTTCATGGTGCGATCTCCCGATTCTCATTCTGTACCTATAAGTACAGAATAGGATATGTGTCAATGACCGGAAGTGGCTTCACTGCAAGGTGAAGACTTCACATCGGACGCGGGAGTACATAAAAGACCGGTATGGCAAGGCCACGCAGCTTCGATCCGGACGACGTCCTGGAAATCGCCCGCCGGGTGTTCTGGCAGAAGGGGTTCCAGGCGACCTCGCTCGACGAGATCACGGCCGCAAGCGGCGTCGCGAAGCCCAGCCTCTATGCGGCGTTCGGCGACAAGCACGCGCTGTTCCTGCGCGTGCTGGACCGCTATCACGACGGCATCCTCGGCTGGGCCGAGCGCACCCTGGCGCAGCCGGGGCCGGCCCGCGAGGCGATCCGGCAGTGGCTCACCGGCTTCATTCCGTATTGCTCGGGCGAGAAGGGACAGCGCGGCTGCCTGTCGATCAATTCCGCGACCGACGGCTCGCTCGATCAGGCCGCGCTCCGCAAGAGTATCGAGCGCTACAACCGGCGGCTCGAGGAACTGTTGCGGACGCGGCTGCGTGCCGGTCGCGACGAGTTCGAGAAGGGCTTCGATCCCGACATCACCGCGCATACCATCATGGTCGTGCATGCGGGACTGATGGCTCTTGCGCACCAGACACCGGACCCGAAGCAAGTGAAAGCCGTGATCGACCAGGTGATGAGCCTGCTCGCCTGAACCGCGATGCGATTGAAATAGCGTGGCCGATCAGAGATCGAGCTGGATCCGAACGTCGCCTTCCGCTTCCGGCTTCGCCGGCACGGCGCTGCAGATCAGCACCTCGTCATCGGCCACCTCAGCAGTCGGCTCTTTCAGATAGGTCACCGCACCCGCCAGCAATTTCGTTCGGCAGGATCCGCAATTGCCTTCCCGGCAACTGAACACCGGATTGAGGCCGCGCGCTTCCGCGAGTTCGAGCAGCGTTCCCGATTCCGGCGTCCAGCGGGCTTCCTTCAGCGATGCGGTGAAGGCGACCGGGACCGGCGCGGTCGCGGGTGGCCGGCGCGGCGACGCGGGGGCGGCCACGTCCGGTTTCCTCACCAACGATGAAGGTCCAAATGCCTCGGCGTGAATCCTGCTATCGGCGATGTTGTAGCCGCGCAGGGCGTCATAGAGCGATTGGGTGAATTGCGGCGGGCCGCACAGATAGAAGTCGTAATCGTTGAAGGGCAGGACACGCGACAGCAGCGCCATGTCGATGCGTCCCGCGGCCTCGTAGTCGGCGCCCTGTTCGGCGCCCTCGATGTCACTGAGCACGCGAATGATGCGGACTGCGCCGCCTGCGGCCGCAGCCAGCTGCTGCAATTCGTCGCCGAACGCACGCTCCGCCTTGGCATGCGCGGCCTGGAGCAGGAAGGTTGGCCGGATGCCGCGGGTGCGCAGCCCTTCGTAGACCACGTGGCGCAGCATCGCGAGCATCGGCGTAATCCCGACGCCGCCGGCAAGCAGCACCGCCGGCCGTTTTTCGCGCGCATCGATCGTGAAACCGCCGCCTGGCGCGCGCGCCTCGATGATGTCGCCGACACCAATGTGGTCATGGAGATGCTGCGACACCACGCCGTCGCGCTTCACGCTGATGCGATACATGCCATCCGACGGCGCGACCGACAGCGTGTAGGTGCGGATGATCGGCTTGTCGGCGCCGGGGAGCGCGATGCGGATCGGAAGGTGCTGTCCCGCCTGGTGCGGAAGCAGCCCTGCGCCATCGTCCGGCTGCAGATGAAACGAGCGGATCGAGCGGCTCTCGTCGACGATTTTGGCAACCTTGAACGGGCGCCATTGCAACGCCCGCTCGGTTGCCCTGATGCGATCGGCGGCCTGCGTCCAGTCGCCGGTCATCAGCGCGTTCGGCGACCAGCCCTCGGCGCGGAACGCCCAGCGCAGCGGCAGCGCGCCACGCCGGCGCACCACGCGGCGGGCACGGAAGCTCCACAGCCGTTCGGCCCCCTGGAACGCCGCGATCTCCGGCGAATCCAGCATCACCTCGGCATCGCCGGTCAGTTGCAGCATGTCGCCGGTCTCGAAATCGACGAAGGTGAGCCCCGCCCTGCCGTTGACCAGGATGTTGCCGAGCGTGTTGAAGAACAGATTGCCGGCGAAATCCGGAATCGTCAGCGTGCCGTCGGCGGCGACGCGCACAAAACCTGCCTTGCCGCCGCGATGCGAGACGTCGACCTGGCGACGGTCCTCGCGCTCGGTGTAGGACGCCACGAAGAACGTATCCGCCGCCGAGATCATGTCGTGCGCGGCCTGATCGAGCGTCGTGCTCGCCTCGATCTCTCCATTGAACGGTTGATCCGGCTCGCGGACGAAGGCGAAATCGCGCAGCTGGATGTATTGCGGACAATTGCCAAAACTCTGGTCGAGTTCAAAGCTGAGCGCCTTGCCCGATGACCCACGCAGCAGCCCGTTGGCACGGTTGCGGCGCCGCGTGTGCAATTCTATGCCGAGCAACGCGATCGCATCACCCTCGCGCATGCCTTCGCTGGCCGGATCGCTCGCGTCAGGCCGTGCAGCGATCTCGAGGCTGCGCCGTGTCGGCGAGGCGATGAAGCCGGGCCGGCCGGCCAGCAGCGAGGCCCATGCGTCGCCGCTGCGGTCCACGCTGCCAACCACGATGAAGGGAATTTGCGCGAAGAAGTCGCGATGCTGGTCGGGCATGAAGTCGCGCACCGCGCGCTGGCCCACCGCTGCCATCTTCTCGACAACGCCGGCCCGCTGCTGCATCGCCTTCTCGCCGGCATGCCAGGTCGCGAGCTTGCTCTTGGTTCGCCTGTCGCTCATCTGATCGCCCTCCGTATCGGGCTCGGACGGGCGCGCCCCGACGACGCGCCCGATCGGCACGTTATGCAGCCGCCGCCAGACCGACCGGCGTCTTGGCAAAGGGCACGAAGCCCGGCAGCGCCTCGATCCGTCGCAGGAAGGCATTGACGCGCGGATAGGCGGAGAGATCGACATTGCCCTCGGGCGCGCTCGACAAATAGCTGTAGAGTGCAACGTCGGCGATCGTCGGGCCCCCGCCAACCAGCCAGTCGCGATCGGCAAGATGAGCTTCGAGTCGCTTCAGCAGGATATGCGCGCGGGCGATCACGTCATCCGCATTGAACTTGGCACCGAACACGGTGATCAGCCGCGCCGCGCACGGGCCAAACGCGAGATCTCCGGCCGCAACCGACAGCCAGCGCTGCACGGCCGCGGCGCCGCTGGCATCCTGCGGCAACCAGTCGGTCCGGCCGAGCTCTGTCTCTTATACACATCTAGATGTGTATAAGAGACAGGGCCCCCGCCAACCAGCCAGTCGCGATCGGCAAGATGAGCTTCGAGTCGCTTCAGCAGGATATGCGCGCGGGCGATCACGTCATCCGCATTGAACTTGGCACCGAACACGGTGATCAGCCGCGCCGCGCACGGGCCAAACGCGAGATCTCCGGCCGCAACCGACAGCCAGCGCTGCACGGCCGCGGCGCCGCTGGCATCCTGCGGCAACCAGTCGGTCCGGCCGAGCTTGGTCGCGAGATAAACCAGGATCGCGTTGGAATCAGCGATGATGATGCCGTCGTCGTCCAGCACCGGCACCTGGCCGAACGGATTGAGGGCGAGGAATTCCGGCCTCTTGTGCGCACCCGACTTGAGGTCAACCTCGACCAGCTCGTGCGGAATTCCGAGCAGGGAGATGAACAGGCGCGCGCGATGCGCATGGCCCGAGAGAGGAAAATGATAGAGCTTCATGGTGCCGTTCCTGATGTCGTGGGCGGGCTCATTCCCGGCCGCGACCTCAAGGTGGCGCATTGCAATGGGTATTATAATGACCTACTTCAGAACTACATTATTGCAATTTTCGCAACAACAGCATTCGTTGTGGCGAACTCCCCTCACACCTCGACGATCACGTAATTGTCTTCGATGTGCACCGGGAACGTCTCGGCGACATACGGCCCCCTCTGCAATTCCGCGCCGCTCTCGACCGCGACCGGATAGGAGCGGATCTTGAACCGCTTGGGGTCGAACCAGGACTGGCCGTTGCGGATGTCGAACTCCCAGCCGTGCCACGGACAGCGCAGCATCTCGCCGACACGGTCGCGCTGATAGATGCCGGGCTCCGGCGAGGTCAGCCGCGCGACGCAGGCCGCCTTCTCCAGCGGTGCACCCTCATGAGGGCAGCGATTGAGCAGCGCGAAGAACTCGCCATTGACGTGGAACACGACGATGTCGCGGCCCTCGACGCCGAACACCTTGTTGCCGCCGGCAGGTATTTCGTTGGTGCGCGCGACGATGTGACGGGTCATCGAGTCCTCATAGCGTTTTCAAGCGAAGTGGCCTTCCGGTTCGCGTGAAGAAAACGCGTCAAAACAAGAGTCAAAACTTGTAAACCGCGCGGGCATTGCTGTTGAAGATCTTGCGCCGCTCGGCGTCCGTCAGCGGCGTCTTGAAGGCGTAGCGGGCGTCGTCATAGTCCCAGTGCGGATAGTCCGACGAGAACAGCAGCCGATCGATGCCGACCCATTCGATCAGCTGACGCAGATGCTTGGCCTCATCGGGCTCGTCGATCGGCTGGGTGGTGAACCAGAAACTCTCTTTCACATACTCGCTCGGCCTGCGCTTCAGATGCGGCACCTCGCTGCGGAAGCGCTCGAAATGCTGGTCCATCCGCCACATCGTTGCGGGGATCCAGCCGAAGCCGCCCTCGATGAACACGATCTTCAATTTCGGGAAACGTTCGGGCACGCCTTCGAGTACGAGGCTCGTGAGGTTCGAGGCCACGGTATGCGCGTTGGACTGGTGCTCCTCGCAGTAATAAGACGGCCAGCCGCCGCCGGTCGGCGCATGCCCGCCATAGCCGCCGACATGGATGCCGAGCGGCAGATCGAGCGCCTGCGCGCGTTCATAGATCGGCCAGTAGCGGCGGCGGCCGAGCGGCTCGTTGGCGCGCGGCGAGACATTGATCTGAATGTATTCGCCTGATTTGGCGCAGCGCTCGATCTCGGCGAGGCCGAGGTCGGAGCCGTCCTGCCCGACCAGGATCGACGCCTTCAGCCTGGGATCGCGGTGCGACCAGAACGCCAGCTGCCAGTCGTTGATGGCGCGCTGGATCGCGGCGCCGAACTCCAGGTTCTGCTGCGAGAAGATGAACAGGTCGAGCACCTGCAAAATCCCGAACTCGACGTCGAACGGATCGAGATGCTGCTTGCGCATGAAATCAAGGTCGGAGCCCGGCACGCCGCCGGTCGGCGGCCAGGCATCGCGCCGCGCGATCAAGGGCGAGGAGCGCGGATACGGCGTGGTGCCAATATAGGGCGTGCGCAGATGGCTGCCATATTCCTTGAGATGCTGCTGCCAGCGCTTCGGCAGGAACTCGTTGAGGTCGCTATGCGCATGAATGCTCGGATGGATGTCGCAATCGATGATCCTGAGCCGCGTCGCCGCGGTCGTCTCCTGGTCGAGCATCGGGCGGTCGATGACGTCACTCATGCGATCCTCCATTTTGTTTGGCGCATGATCTTGTCGGAAAACCGGTTCCCACTTTTCCGGATCATGCGCTAAGAGTCCAATTTGAGACGCGGGAATGTTTCAATCGGATTATCTTCGCACATCCGCTTGACCAGAGCTGACGGCAGATGCGGCGGGATCGGATCGTCGCCGTCGAACTGCCAGTGCGGATAGTCGGACGCGAACAGGAACATCTTGTCGGAGCCGATCTGGTCGATGATGTCGGCAACGCCTGTCGCATCCATCGGCGCGTCGAACGGCTGCATGGTGACGCGGAAATGCTCGCGGATGATCGCGGCCGGCTCGCGCTCGACCCAGGGCACCTCGACGCGCACACCGCGCCAGGTCTTGTTGGCGCGCCACATGAAGGCCGGCAGCCAGCTGACGCCCGACTCCATCAGCACCACGGTCAGTCCGGGATACTTCCCGAACACGCCTTCATAGATCAGGCTCAAGGTCTGCGCCTGGAACGCCTGCGCCTCGGCAAGATAATATTCGTAGCGATAGGACGGCCAGCCGATTGAGCTCGGCGCGCCGCGATAGGCACTGCCGGCGTGGATTGCGATCGGCAGCTTATATTTTTCGGCGGCCTGATAGATCGGCCAATAGTGCCGCCGTCCGAGCAGCGTCTCGTTTTGCGAGGGCACCAGCACGGAGACGAAGCGGTTGTCACCGGCGCGGCGTTCGATCTCCTCGACCGCGAGATCCGGCGCCTGGATCGGCACCACGATCGAGGCCCGCAGCCGCTTGTCCTTCGCGAGCCATTCGGCCGCGATCCAGTCGTTGATCGCGCGGCAGAAGTCCGCCGCCATGTAGGAATCGAACACCGCCTGCGCGCCGTAGACGACGTTGCAGATCGCGTGGCTGGCACCGAGCTGGTCGAACGCGCCGCGCTGCACCATAGCGAGATCGCTGCCGGGCTTGCTGCCATCGGCCGGCCGCCAGTCGGCACGGCCAGACAGCGGCATCGACGGCGGATAGGAATTGAGGTCGAGCCCGTCGATGGCACGGCTGACCACCTGTTCCTTCCAGTGATCGCTCAGATAGGGCAGCAGCGTGGTGCGCGTTCCTCCCACCGCGGGATGGATGTCGCAGTCGATGCGCGTGGCCGCCATGGCGTTCCCCGGATTGATCTTCTTGTCATCATTGTTGGCGGCATCGCTGCCGCAGAGGGGACTGTGACGCCGATGGCGCGATCGTGCAAGCGGGTCCACGCGGGTCCGCCCTGCCCTCTGCGCGCAGCGCCGCCTCACGCGAAGTTGCAGGACAGCGTGTGAAGGGTGTCGCCCATCCCGGCCGCGGGACGTGCTAGCGATTTCGCGCCGCGGAAGGCGCACTGACAGGAGACCGGAATGAGATTGGGCNGCCCTGCCCTCTGCGCGCAGCGCCGCCTCACGCGAAGTTGCGGGACGGCGTGTGAAGGGTGTCACCCATCCGGACCGCGGGACGTGCTAGCGATTTCGCGCTGCGGAAAGCGCACTGACAGGAGACTGGAATGAGATTGGGCCGATTGACGATTCTCGCGTGTTCATTGTCGCTGGCCTCGTCGGCCGTCTCGGCCGCGCCCGCAACCACATCCGGCTCGGTCGCACTGGCGCTCGCGGGCGTGGTGGCGCCTTATTCGCCGCTGCCGGACGCGGAGAAGAAAGCGGTTGCCGCCTTCTTCAACGGCGACGGCAATGTCTCCTATGCGAAGCCGATCACCATCACCGCCGACAAGGTGGTCTGTCGCGCCAGCAATGTCGACATCACCTCGCGCTCCTGCGAGCTGACGTTCGGCGCCAGCAACCACACCGTGAAGGGGGGCGAAGCCAACGCGATCTTCGCCACCATCGCGCTCGCCGGCGTCCCCGGCGACGGCGCCGCCGGCACGATCTACGAGGCGCTGTCGAAACTGTCCTGCACGCTCAATCCAGCAGTCATCGAGGACAAGGCCGGCGGCGGCGCCAACTGCAACTTCGAGCCGGGCAATTAACCTGTCGTCTCAATTTCCGGCACGACGACGCCCAGCCGGGCCGCCACACGGCGCGCGGTCGCTTCCCGCTGCGCGGTGATCGCGCGCGTCGCCTGCCGTGTCTGTTGCAGGATCTCGGGTGGCGCGGTTTCCGGCGTGCCGCTGTCGAATGGCGGCTCCGGCGCATAGGCCATGTAGAGCTGGATCGCCCGCGCCGCGTCCTCGCCGCGCAGCTCGGCGGCGAGTCGCAACGCGCCGTCGATACCCGCAGTGACGCCGGCGGCAAACACATAGCTTCCGTCGACGACCACGCGCTCGTTCACAGGAGTAGCGCCGAAGAACGGCAGCAGGTGGAACGAGGCCCAGTGCGTCGTCGCCCTGCGTCCCTTCAACAAGCCGGCCGCGCCACACAGCAACGCGCCGGTGCAGACCGAAAAAATGCTGCAGGCCCCCGCCGCCTGCTGGCGGATCCAGCCGAGCACTTCCGCGTCCTCCATCAAGGCTTCCTGGCCGAAGCCGCCCGGCACGTGCAGCACATCGAGCGGCGGTGCCTCAGCCAGCGTGGCATCCGGCGTCAGCCGCAATCCCTTGAGGTCGCGCACCGGCTCGATGGTCTTGGCGTAGATGCGGTAGGTCGAATTCGGAATCCGCGACAGCACTTCGAAAGGACCGGTCAAGTCGATTTGATCAACGCCTTCGAACAGCAGCGATCCGATCCGCAAGTGGACATCATGGGCAATCATTGGGTTCTCCTTGCACTATGGACAAAGCAAGCGTAGCGCGGCAGGTTTCCGCGATGACGCCAAAGCCCCCACATTCTCCGCCAAACAACCGGCGCGCGATCGAGGTGCTGGCCTATCCGGCGGTGCAGTTGCTCGACGTGACCGGGCCCTTGCAGGTGTTCGCGTCCGCCAACGCGCTGACAGCCAAGGCAGGCAACGCCGAGCCTTACGACGTCCGTGTCGTTGCCAAGGACGGCCCGACGGTCGAGGCATCGGCGGGCGTGGGAATCGCGGTGCATCCGCTGCCCGCCATCGGTACCGCGGTCGATACGCTGGTGATTCCGGGCGGCGACGGCGTCAACGCCGCCGCGTCCGATCGCATCCTGGTGGATTGGGTGCGCAAGCGCAGCGGCGACGCGCGCCGCACCGCGTCGGTATGCACCGGCGCGTTCCTGCTCGCCGCGTCAGGCGCGCTCGACGGCCGCCGCGCGGTGACGCATTGGGGATTTTGGGAGGAGCTCGCCGCGCGCTTTCCCGAGATTCGCGTTGAGTCCGATCCGATCTTCGTGCGCGACGGAACGTTCTGGACATCGGCCGGCGTCACGTCGGGCATCGATCTCGCGCTGGCGCTGGTCGAGGAGGATCTCGGCCGCGCGACGGCGCTCGCCGTCGCCCGCTATCTCGTGGTGTTTCTCAAGCGGCCCGGCGGGCAGGCGCAATTCAGCGAAGTCTTGTCGCTGCAAACCGCCGACGACAGGTTCAGCGCGCTGCATGACTGGATCAGCAACCACCTCGCCGACGAACTGTCGCTGCCGACGCTGGCGAAACAGGCCGGCATGAGCGAGCGCAGCTTCAGCCGGCACTATGCCGAAGCGACCGGGTTGACGCCGGCACGCGCGATCGAGCGGTTGCGGGTCGAGGGCGCTCGGCATCTGCTGTCGGAGACGCGGCTGCCGATCAAGCGCATCGCCCAACGCTGCGGCTTCGGCTCCGAGGAGACCATGCGCCGCAGTTTTTTGCGGCTGCTGGCGACCACGCCGCAGGACTACCGCGCCAGATTTGCTGGCTCGGTTGTGAACCCATAAGGCGGAAATGACGCGATGCTAGAATGCGGTCCTCCTGCATTGTAGCTTTGCCCATGAAGCAGCGGCGCGAATCGGTTCTGCTGTGCAAGGAAACGGCGAATGTCGCATCAGGATGATGTCAGGATCGTTTACAGGCGGACGCCAGAATCCGCAGCGATGGTAGCGGAGACCAAGCGGGCAATGGCGATAACGGCGAAGATCAATCGCTTGACGTTCGACGATGCGGACGAAGTCCGGGCCTTGTTCAGTGAGCTCATCGGCAAGCAAGTCGATGATCGCTTCCTATTGATCCCGCCATTCTACGCGACGGGTGGGAACGAAACCCAGGTCGGGCGCAACGTCTTCATCAATCAGAACTGCACACTGTATGACCTCGGTGGAATCACCATAGCCGACGACGTGATGATTGGACCGAACGTGAGCATCATCACGTCAGGCCATCCGCTCGACCCTTCCCAACGCCGGTCCGTTACGGCCAAGCCCATCGTAATTGAGAGGAACGTCTGGATCGCAGCCGGCGCAACGATCATCGGCGGGGTTACCGTCGGCGAGAACTCAGTCGTTGCTGCCGGCTCGGTCGTTACCAAGGACGTGCCCCCGAATACGCTTACGGGAGGTAATCCGGCGCGGGTCATTCGCACGATTAGCGCCTAGTCTGGGCAAGTGCACGCCGGCCGATGGCCGGCGTGCAATATTGATACTCAGCCATTCCAGGCATACGGCTGCAATCCCGCCTCCAGCGGCGGGTTGGTCACGCTGCCGGTGTAGTTGGTGATGGTCGATGCCGCCACGATGGTGATCACCTCGAGCAGCAATTCCTTGCTGAACCCGGCGGCCAGGAACTTCTCGGTGTCCTGCTCGTCGAGCCGCCCACGCTTCTCGATCAGCGTCCTCGCCAGTGTCGAGAGCGCGCCGAGTTGCTTGTTCGCGGGCGAGCGCCCGGCCCGCATCGCCTCGACGTCTTCAGGATCGAGACCGGCCTGCAAGCCGAGCGCGGAATGCAGCGCGACCGCCCAGCTGCTGGCGTTGGTCACCGCGTCGGTGAGCAGCACGGTCTGGATCTGCTGCTCGGAGAAGCTGCCACCGTGAACCTTGTCGAAGATGTGGAGGAAGCTCTGGATCAGCACCGGCGACGTCGCCATCGCGGCCGCAAGGTTGGGGATCATGCCGAACCGCGCCTCGACCTCGCGCAAGGTGGGCTTCGAGGCTTCGGGGGCGGTGTCGAAAGTATGGACAGGAAAACGTGTCATCGGAACTGCCTCTCTGCTGTGTTGATTGAACCCGGGCGGTTTCGGACGCTGACCTGTTGCGCTCGACACGCGAGCAACCGGGTTCGATGCAGGCTATCTAGACGGAGGCCGACGCCAGCGTTCGCCAAACTCCCCACATTCCGCGCCAGCCGCACGGATGCGCACAAATGCGGACAAGTCGGCACAGCGCCATCGGCCGAGTGCCTAAGCTTGCAGGGATTGCCCGTTGCGACATGTCGCCCCGTCGCCGACGTTCTGCTCACTCAATCTCTTCGATTCCGAATGGCGACATGAACCCGACAACACAACCCACCCTTCCGCGTCTGAAGCCCGTGACGTGGTCCATCTGGTCCGCCTGGGTGCTGGTCTCCGGCCTGACCTCCGTCTTCACCGTGCTGACGGCAACGGCCATCGGCAAGCAGGTCTCGCGAAGCGCAGAACATCGCGAGCTCACCATGAGCGGCCTGCTGGCCGCCGTCGTGATCGCCACGCTTGTTCCGCCGCTGATGCAAGGGGTCGTGCTCAAGCGCGTCCTGCCAAGGCTGAGCATCACGGTCTGGTTTCTAGGCACGCTGCTATCTTACGCCCTGTGGCTCGCAACCGCCCTGCACGCCTCTATTCGAGGGCCGCTTGCGATCGGCTTCGAGGCCGAGTTTCGGCTGCAACGAGCCGCGCTGGTCGAGCGCTTGCACCACACGCTGACCGTGTCGCGTATTCTCGACCTGCCATGGGGATCGTTCCTGGCCTCGACGATCGCTATCAGCGTGCTGACGTCACTGATTCCCGCCTGCGTGCTCGGCATCGCGTCAGGACGACGCAGGACGACGTTGACATGTCTCGGCGCATCGGTTGTCGCCACGGTCGTCTCCGCGATTGCCGCGCAGCTTGACCACATGACCATCGCCGCGCCGTTCTCGGACCAGTGGACTCTCAATGGCCAGCCGTGGCCGCGTCGCCTTCAGGTGTTGGCCGGCCATTTCAGCGCCGGCGCGATTTGGGGCGCGACCACCGCGATCTTCGTGGCGCTGATGACGCGAGACCTGGTGGATACGGCCGCGCCGCGAGATCATGTCTTCGCGCTCCATCGCACCAGTGGCATCGCCATGGCACTGATCGCGCTCGTGCCTCTTGCGTTGCTGGCGCCACTGGCGGCTTACCTTCTGAAGCCGTGAGGCTCTATACGCCGGCGCGATCCTTGACGCGCCGCGTCACGATCCCGAGCAGGCGGCCGAGCGTGCCGCCGGCGGGGCCTTTCTTGCGCGCCAGCGCGAGCGGTGCGACCAGGCCCGTGGCACGGTCGAGGCGGAGATAGGAGACGCCTGCGGTCTCGAGCCGCGCCATCGATTCCGGCACGATCGAGATCCCGAGTCCCGCGGCGACGAGGCTGAGCGTCGACACCATTCGCGTCGCCTCCTGCGCGACCTTCGGGCTGAAGCCCGCCGCGCGGCAGGCCGCGATGATGCTGTCATAGAGGCCCGGACCGGTCGGGCGGCGGTAGAGGATCAGCGGCTCGTCGGCAAGCGACGCCAGCGAAATCCGCCGCCGCGTGTCCTTGCGGGCGCGCGGATGATGGTCGGGCAGCGCGACCAGCATCTCCTCGTCGAGCAGATGCGTGATCGTGAGATTCTCCAGCCGCTCGCTCGGCGAACGGACGAACGCCGCATCGAGGCGGTCGGCCTCGACCGCTTCGATCAGCTCGCCGGTCGAGGCCTCTTCCAGCGACAGCGTGATCGCCGGCGCGTGCTCGCGCATTTCGCGCATCACGCCGGTGACGAAGGGATGGAAAGCGGCCGAAGAGGTGAAGCCGATGGCGAGCTGGCCTTCCTGGCCGCGGCTGGCGCGGCGCGCGGCTTCGACGGCGAGCTCGGTGTCGCGCAGGATCACGCGCGCTTTCTCCACGAAGGCGCGGCCGGCGGCGGTGAGCTCCATCCCACGCGGCTGGCGGCGAAACAGCGGCGCGCCGATCGCTGCCTCCAGCGCGCGGATCTGCTGGCTCAGCGGCGGCTGCTGGATGCCGAGGCGGGCGGCGGCGCGGGTGATATGGCCTTCCTCGGCGACCGCGACGGCATAGCGGAGATGGCGCAGCTCGATCATCGGAGCGATCCATATGCAATGGATATGGTAATTCCATGATCCATATATTTGATATTTGGAGTATCGCAAACTAGGTTCAGGTCGAAACACGGCAAGAAACGGAGCCGACGCGCCGATGGATGCAGCCCCCGCCACCCTCACCACCAAGCACGAGGCGCCCGATATCGGCGAGTTGTTCGCGGGCTTCTTCATCCTCGGACTGACCGGCTTCGGCGGTGTGCTGCCGCGGGCGCGTCACATGATGGTGGAGAAGCGCGGTTGGCTCACCGGCGCCGAGTTCACCGACCTGCTCGGGCTCTGCCAGTTCCTGCCCGGCGGCAACATCATCAACATGTCGGTGGCGGTCGGGCTCAAGTTTCGCGGCATTCCCGGCGCGTTCGCGTCGATCCTCGGGCTGATCGCGGTGCCGACCGCCGTCGTGATCGGCCTTGGCATGATCTACGCCCGCTTCGCCGACGATTTGGTGGTGCGCCATCTGTTCGGTGGCCTCGCCGCGGCGGCAGCCGGGCTTTTGATCTCCACCGCGATCAAGATCGCCTGGCCGCTGCGGCGGGATGTGCTCGGCCTGTTCATCGGCGCGCTCTGCGTGCTCGCGATCGCGGTGTTCCGCCTGCCGCTGCTGCCGACGCTGCTGACACTGGCGCCGCTCAGCATATTTCTCAGGTCGAGGCAGGCATCATGAGTGCAACCCTTGTCACGCTCGCGCTGATCTTCAGCCAATTGTCGCTGCTCGCCTTTGGCGGCGGCAACACCATCCTGCCCGAGATGCAGCGCCAGGTGGTCGATATCCATCACTGGATGACGGCGCAGGAGTTCGGCGCGCTGTTCGCGCTGGCGCAGGCCGCGCCCGGGCCGAACATGATGGTGGTGCCGCTGGTCGGCTGGCATGTCGCCGGCTTCTCCGGCGTGCTGGTGACCTCGCTCGCCAAGTTCGGACCGTCGTCGCTGGTCACCGGCTTTGCGCTGCGGCTGTGGGAGCGCTTCAAGGACCGGCCCTGGCGCAAGACCGTGCAGGCCGGGCTGGTTCCGGTCACCGCCGGCCTCGTCACCGCCAGCGCCATCGTCATCACTCACGCCTCCGTCTCGAGCTGGGGCACGATCCTGATCGCGGCCGGCGTCGCGATCGCCACCACCACGACCCGCATCCATCCGCTGCTCGCGCTCGCCGCCGGCGCTGCGCTCGGCCTCACCGGCATCGGTCAACCCTGACGCGCGGGCCGCGTGCGCGCTTTCGTCGCAATGGATGCGGCGCGACCCGGCGCTATGTTGATGGTGCCATGATCGACATGTTGAGCATCGACACCCGTATTGCGCGCCTCGGATTGCGCGCCGGACGTCTGCACGCAGGCACTTAGCCGGCCGGCGATCGCGCGCCGTCCGGATTCCCTCAACGTCATCAAATCATTTCAGTCCGCCGTGTCGTGCGACGCAGTCGCGCGCCGGCGTCGACGCATCTCCGATCAACCGCAAAGTCAAACCGACATGACCCAGAGCATTCAGAACAGCTTTTCCTCCGCCACCCTGCCGCCGATCGTGATCGCCGCGAGCGAGGCGCTTCGCCTCAGCGCGCTGGCCGATTCCAGCATGGCGGTGTTTCCCCGCGTGGCCCAGTTCCTCGCCCGCGAGACCGACCGGGCCCGGGTCGTGGCCGACGATGCCGACCTGCATGATGTGGTCCGCATGAACTCGCGTGTGCGCTATCGTGACGACGAGACCGGCGACGTCAGGGAAGTCGTGCTGGTGTATCCGCACGAAGCCGACATCGCGCTCCGCCGCATCTCCGTGCTGACGCCGGTCGGCGCCGCGTTGATCGGATTGTCGGTCGGCCAGACCATCGATTTCCAGACCCCGAGCCACCAGACGCGTGCGGTGACGATTCTGGCCGTGACGCATCAGGGCTGACGGCGCAGCATCGAAGGACAACCGATATCAAGTTAGGAAGCCACCAGCGGATGGGCTTCCTCCCCCTTGCGGGGGAGGGAGCCTAACTGATGTGCTCACCTCACACGAGCCGGCTTCGCGCGTCACTGCGCGCCCGAACCGCCCTGCACGATCTTCTCGTTCAGCTTCTGGTCGACGGTCTCGACCGTACGGTCGATCTCGGCGCTGGGGTTGCCGAGCTGGTGCGAGATCAGCTTCACCAGCAGATCGACGCGCTCGATGAACGGTGCGCCGGCGGCGACCGCGCGGGCCGCCGATGACGGCTTCAGCAGGCTTTCCGCTGCCTTGGCGTATTTCGCGAACGGCACCTGGTCGGCCGGGTCGGCGCCGAGCTTGCGCGCGATCCCGTCGACATGGTCATAGATCGCCTGCGATCGCGTGAGGTCGCTGTGTACGGCGTCGCGGATCGATTGCGGTTCTGCCGGCGTGATGCAGCGATAATTGCCGGTCAGCAGCATCGACCACTTCGCCAGCGGCACGAACAGTGAGTCGAACACCTTCAACTTCACCGGCACGTCCTGGCCGTCGAGCGTCACCGCGTCGATATCGGCTTCGAGCTCGCGCAGCACATTGTTGTGCTTGTCGTCGGCGAAGGCCGAGGCCTTGAAATTGGTCGGCAGCCCGACATGCAGCACATTGGCCTTCTCCTCCGGCGGACGGAAGGCCTGCGGATCGGGTGAGCACAGCGTCACCAGTCCCGGCTCGAAGCGCTCCCAGACCTGGGCGTTGGTGTAGGCCTCCTCGAGGTCCATGCCGGCGAGCGCGGGGATCCGCTTCAGATACGGCAGCGGCGGCATGTTCATGATCGAGAGGCAGGGCAGCTTCGCCGCCGCGATCTTGATCATCAGCACGCGGACGGTGTGGTTGGTGTATTGCGGCTCCTGCATCGCCAGCCCAACCATGTCGTAGCGCGACACGTCGACGTCGGCGGGCGTCACCGCGTCGAGCTTACCCGGCAGATCGCGCGAGAAGATCGAGCGGTGCTCCTTCTCGTCGCGCAGCTTGATGCGGACCTCGGTGCCCTCGCGGTTGATCAGATCAGCGGTATTCTTCCGGCACACCAGGGACACGTTGTGCCCCGCCATCAGAAGCTTGGTCCCCAGCAGGGAGCCGTAGGAAGCTCCAAGGATCAGAATGTTGCGCGCCATGATCTCTCCAAAAGACTACTGGTGTATGGTATACCAGCGTCTATCGCAGATCGACAAGCGGCTGCCAAGGGGATTATCTCGCGTGCGGAGTTTCGCTCCGCGATCAGGAAGGGCATTCGAGCTTGCAAGTCGCCGCCGACCCGACGGATCGGGCTGAAGAAATCCTGGTGTCAGCTTCCCGGCTGTTTGCCCGACACTCTTATGCGAATGTGACGATGGAGCAGGTCGCGGCGTCGGTGCGGGCCGTGCCGGGCGCGCTGTACCATTATTTCCGCGACAAGGAAGATCTGATCTTCCACTGCTATCTGCGGGGGCTGGCGATCTATCGGCACGAGATCGAAGCCGCCGCCGAGCCCGGCATCGACGGGCTCGAGATCATCAGGCGCTTCGTGCGTGGCAGGCTGCGGCCCGAAGGCCAGCGCATGATCCTGTTCACCGATATCGATGCGCTCGCCGCGCCCTACAGCAGCGAAGTCCATGCGAGGCGCTGGCAGAATGCCGCACTGCTGGCCGATGTCCTGGATCGCGGCGTGGCGGACGGCTCGATCAGCTGCGATGAACCGCTCCTGACTGCGGTGGCGCTGATCTCCATCCTGGACTGGGTGCCGTTCTGGCTGTCGGAGCGTGATTACTACACGCGCCAGCAGGCGATCGACGCCATCGACGACCTCGTTACGCACGGCGTCTACCGGCGCGAGATCGCGATCCCCGACATGCCCGAACCGCTCAGCCTCGCCCCGTTCCTCGAGGCGCGCGCGCGCTTGAACAAGCGGGCCGCCAAGTTCGACAGGATGCTCTCGATCGCCTCCGACAGTTTCAACCGAAGGGGCGCGTCAGGCACGTCGCTCGAGAGCATCGCCGTCGATGCCGGCATGACCCGCGCCGGCATCTACTATCACTTCAGCGAGAAAGAGAGCCTGCTGCTGGCCTGCCTGCGGCGCGGTCTCGCCGGCGAGGTCGGCATTCGCGAGCACCTGCAACAGCATAGCCTTGGGGCATTCGAACACACCGTGCAGAGGATCCGCCTGCTGTTGACGCTGCACGACACGCCCTGCGGCCCGAAGGCGACCTACCACAACATCAACTATCTCAACGACCCTGACCGGAAAGAATATGTCGGCCAGGTGCTGGCCTCGATCCGGCAAAGCCAGAGCAGCTATCAGCGCTGGATCGACGAGGGCCGCATCCGCCGCATCGATACATACTTCGCCGAGCGTATTCTAACCGGAATGGTCCATTGGTATCCGATCTGGTTCAAGACCAGACGTGACTGGCCTGCGGCGCAGGTCGCGGATCATTTCGCGCAACTATTCCTGTCGGGCCTCAAGCCGCGCCGGCATCCGGCTTGAATCGCCAATTCGCAGCCTGCCGCTATAATGCCTCCGGACTCGGGCTTGCCTTGCGGGACTTCGGACAAGGTTAAGCGGCGAGCTGGGAACGCCTCATTCAAAAGTTTACTTGTGGTTCAAATTCCTGCTGGATTTCGCGGCATATCGAAAGGTTTATAGCCTATAACATTATAATACCGCCCCCTAAAACTTGACGCAATATTCAAAGCGAAAGTTGCAGAAGCTCGGCAATTGGGGCTAAGAGACGGCTTCGATCGCTGAAGATCAAGAAACATGAGCAAGGGAGAAAGCAGGATGCGTAGACTGATCGTTGCTGCCACAACGGCGCTGACGGTGTTGGGAGGCGCGGCGTCCGCGCAGGAAACCGTCAAGATCGGTTACATCGATCCGCTCTCCGGCGGCGGTGCCAGCGTCGGCGAAGGCGGCCTGAAGACGTTCCAGTATCTCGCCGACGAATTGAACGCCAAGGGCGGCATCCTCGGCCACAAGGTCGAGATCGTTCCGCTCGACAACAAGACCAATCCGCAGGAAAGCCTGGTGCAGGCGCAGAAGGCGATCGACGCCGGCGTCCACTACATCACGCAGGGCAACGGCTCRTCGGTCGGCGCCGCGCTGGARGATTTCGTCACCAAGCACAATTCGCGCAACCCCGGCAAGGAAGTGCTCTACTTCAACTACGCCGCGGTCGAYCCGAGCATGACCAACGAGAAGTGCAGCTACTGGCATTTCCGCTGGGATGCGAACTCGGACATCAAGATGGAAGCGCTGACCAACTACATGAAGGGCCAGGCGTCSATCAAGAAGGTCTATCTGATCAACATGGACTATTCGTTCGGYCAGTCGGTGCGCACSACGGCGCGCAAGATGCTGGGCGAAAAGCGGCCGGAYATCCAGATCGTCGGCGACGAGCTGCATCCGATGCTCAAGGTCACCGACTTCTCGCCCTACATCGCCAAGATCAAGGCGTCSGGCGCCGACACCGTCGTGACCGGCAACTGGGGCCAGGAYTTCGCGCTGCTGCTGAARGCCGCGGCCGACGCCGGCCTCAAGGTCAACTGGTACACCTATTATGCCGGYGGCGCCGGCGGMCCGACCGCGATCAAGCAGACCGGCCTCGAGAACCAGGTGTTCCAGATCAGCGAAGGCGTGCCGAACTCCGGCAACAAGGCGGCGATGGATTTCGARAAGGACTTCCGCGCCAAGACCGGCATTTCSGTKTGGTATCCGCGCGCGGTCAACGAGATGCGGATGTTCAAGGCRGCCGCCGAGAAGGCCAATTCGATCGACCCGGTGAAGGTSGCGGCCGCGCTCGAAGGCATGAAGTTCGASGTGTTCGACGGCGGCGAGGGCTTCATGCGCAAGGACGAYCACCAGTTCTTCCAGCCGATCTACATCTCCKCGTTCGGCGSKCYGRCCGACAAGGCCAAGGAGCCGTTCGACGARGAGAACACCGGCTGGGGCTGGCRCATCGTCTCSAAGATCGAYACCGMSCASACCATGCTTCCGACCACCTGCAACATGAAGCGGCCCTGATYGGCCGCCTTCSAATSCGCCTCCGCGSCCCTYCGGGGTYGCGGAGGCGTTCGTCATCCGGCAGCGTCRGTGCCGGACCTCAATTCCYTCGACAGGTCTTTGATCACGTGAACCGTTCMYMKCTCMARCGGGTGCSCCGTGGCTGARYTSATTGTCATCTCGACGCTGAACGGCGTCCTGTTCGGCATGCTGCTGTTYCTSTTGTCCAGCGGGCTSACCGTCATCTTCAGCATGATGGGCGTGCTCAACTTCGCSCATGCCAGCTTCTACATGCTSGGCGCGTTCTTCGGCTATCAGYTGACGCGCTGGATCGGCTTCTGGCCGGCTYTGGTGCTGGCRCCGCTTCTGGTCGGCGCRGTCGGCATGGCGGTCGAGCGCTACGGCCTGCGCAACACCCACAAGCACGGCCAYGTCGCCGARCTGCTGCTGACCTTCGGGCTYGCRTTCGCRATCGAAGAGATCGTCTCGATGATCTGGGGYAAGAGCCCGGTCGACTACCGSGTCCCGGCGGTGCTCGACTTCCCGGCCTTCACCGTGTTCTCCACCAACTACCCCGCCTACAAGATCTTCATGCTGGTSGTSTCSRTCGTGATCTTCATCGCGCTGCTGGTCACGCTGAAGCGRACCCGGGTCGGCCTGATCGTGCAGGCYGCGCTGACCCATCCGAGCATGGTCGGCCATCTCGGCCAYAATGTCGGCCGCGTSTTCATGCTSGTGTTCGGCGTCGGCAGYGCGCTCGCCGGCCTYGCCGGCGTGATCGCCGGGCCGTCGCTGGTGACGCAGTCCGACATGGCSGCGCTGCTCGGCCCGATCCTGTTCGTCGTCATCGTGTTCGGCGGCCTCGGCTCGCTGCCCGGCGCCTTYATYGCMTCGCTGCTGATCGGSCTGATCCAGACYTTCGCGGTCGCGCTGAACGGYTCGCTCGCCAGCGTGTTCGGTCCGCTCGATCCGAGCCTCGGCSCCTCGCCGCTCACCGACATCTGGAAYGTCACGATCGCGCAGATCGCGCCGATCCTGCCCTATCTGCTGCTGGTGCTGGTSCTGATCTTCCGCCCCATGGGCCTGTTGGGGACGCGYGAGTCATGAGCAACGCTSCMCCCYCCRCKCCYRCCGCGACCAAACAGGAATCCGGCGGCGCCCTCGGCTTCTATGGCGTCTGGCTGCTCGCARCCGCRGSGCTCGTCGTGCTGCCGCTGGTGTTCTCSTCCGGCGGCTCRCTGACCTCGTTCAGCCTGATCGGCATCGCGATYATCTTCGCGCTGTCCTACAACATCCTGCTCGGCCAGACCGGCCTGYTGTCGTTCGGCCACGCCGTGCAATACGGCCTCGGCGGCTTCCTCGCCGTCCACGYCATGAACGCGGTCGCGAGCCAYAACTGGCCGATCCCGCTGCCGGTGATTCCGCTGGTCGGCGGCATCGGCGGCATGGCCTTCGCSSTSSTGGTCGGCTGGGTCATGACCAAGCGCGCCGGCACGGTGTTCGCGATGATCWCRCTCGGCATCGGCGAACTGGTCGCCTCGTCSTCGCTGATCCTGCGCAGCGTGTTCGGYGGCGARTCCGGCATCACCACCGACCGCACCTCGCTGATGCCGCTGTTCGGCTGGACCTTCGGRCCGCAGCTCCAGGTCTATTACCTGATCGCGTTCTGGGTGCTGGTCTCGGCGATCGCGATGTAYGCGCTGACSMGGACSCCGCTCGGSCGRATCTGCAACGCGGTGCGCGACAATCCSGAGCGCGTCGAGTTCATCGGCTACGATCCGCATGTGGTGCGCTACCTCGCCTACATGTTCGCGGGCTTCTTCGCCGGCATCGCCGGYGGRCTGACCGCGATCAATTTCGAGATCGCCAACTCSGCCTATCTCGGCGCGACGCAATCSGGCCTSGTGCTGTTCTCCGCCTTCATCGGCGGCACCGCCTATTTCTTCGGGCCGATCYTSGGCGCCATCCTGGTGACCTAYCTGCAACTCGGGCTGACCAGCGTCACCTCGGTCTGGCAGCTCTATTTCGGCATCATCTTCATCKGCATCGTGATGTTCGCRCCSGGCGGCATCGCSGGCATCCTGATGAAGCATCGMCCGCTGATCCGYGCCGGCACGCTYGGCACCGTGATCCCGTCCTATCTGGTCGCMGCGATCCCGACCCTGGCRTTTGCGCTCGGCATCATCCTGACCATCGAGACYGTCGCGCGCTTCTCCGGYGGCGATCCGATCAASCTGCTCGGCATCCCGTTCRTCGCGACCGCGCCGACGACCTGGGTGRCTGCTGCGGTGCTGCTCGTCGGCGGCTTCMTKGTCGCGCGCATCACCTGGARGCGCGTCGCGGARGCCTGGGATCGCGCCGCGACGGTGGCCCGTGATCGGGGGTATCTSGCATGACCGCWGCCATYSAAGTCAACGCCGTCGAGAAGAGCTTCGGCAATGTSCAGATCATCCGCGACCTCAACCTGARCGTCGCCAAGGGCGAGCGTCACGCCATCATCGGCCCGAACGGCGCCGGCAAGTCGACGACGTTCAACCTGATCTCYGGCCACATCAAGCCGACCTCGGGCGAGATCCGCCTSAAYGGCGAGGTSACCTCGGGSYTGCGGCCGTTCGAGATCAACCGSCGCGGCCTGTCGCGCTCGTTCCAGGTSACCAACGTGTTCGCCCGCATGACGGTGTGGGAGAACGTCCGCTGCGCCGTGCTGTGGGCMACCGGCCACCGCTATGCGTTCTGGAAGAACGTCGACRGYCTGCCCGAGGTGAAGCAGCGCACCGCGCAGATCCTCGACGACATCCATCTCAGCCATCGCCGCGACGTGCCGGCGGGCCTGYTSACSTAYGCCGAGCAGCGCGAGCTCGAGATCGGCATCACGATCGCCGGCGGCGCCAGCGTCATCATGCTGGACGAGCCGACCGCCGGCATGAGCCAYGCCGAGACCGATCGCGCSGTCGCGCTGATCCGCCGCCTCACCGAGGGCCGCACGCTCGTCATCGTCGAGCACGACATGAGCGTGGTGTTCGGCCTCGCCGACCGYATCTCGGTGCTGGTCTACGGCCACATCATCGCCTCCGGCACGCCSGAGGAGATCCGCGGCAACCCGAAGGTCAAGGAAGCCTATCTCGGCGAGGAGGTCGACTGATGCTCGAGGTCAGGAATCTKCACGCCTATTACGGCAAGAGCCACATCCTGCARGGCGTCGATCTCGAYATCGCCGCCGGCGARGTGGTGAGCCTGCTCGGCCGCAACGGCGTCGGYCGCTCCACCACCGTCAAGGCGATCATGGGCGAGGTGCCGCCGCAAGGCACSATCCGCTTCAAGGGCAAGGACATCGCGGGCCTGCCGAGCCACAAGATCGCGCGCCTCGGGCTCGGCTATGTGCCGGAGCATCGCGACATCTTYCCGAGCCTGACSGTGCGCCAGAACCTGCTGCTCGGCATCAAGGACCCGCGCCGCCCCGGCAAGTGGCGGYTGCAGGAGATGCTCGACATGTTCCCCAACCTCGCCCGCCGCGCCGAYACGCCGGCCGGCGTGCTGTCGGGCGGCGAGAAGCAGATGCTGACCACCTGCCGCACCCTGCTCGGCGATCCCGAATTGATGATGATCGACGAGCCGACCGAAGGTCTGGCGCCGCTGATCGTGCAGCAGGTCGGCGAATTGATCGCGCGGATCGCCAAGGCCGGCGTCGCCATCCTGCTGGTCGAGCAGAAGCTGTCGATCGCTATGAAGATCTCGAACCGGGTCTACATCATGGGCCATGGCCGCGTGGTGTTCGAAGGCACGCCCGAGCAACTCAAGAGCAACGCCGCGATCCGCGAGGAATGGCTGGAGGTGTGAGGCCGGCCGTACCGGAAACGGCTGCACTCGGTCGTGATCCTAGACGCACGGCACTCCCGGTGCGGCATCAGCGCCGTAATAGACTCGCACACTGCCGTTGGCGGATGAATTGGCAGTGATCTCCGTGTGCTCGCCGAATTTCGTTTGATAGTTGCTGACCGTCCATTCCGCGGCGGAAGGTTTGCCATCGGCCAGCACATGAATCGCCTCGAACGCCGTGAATTTCGTTCCAGGATATTCGGACGGTGAATTGAGATCATACGGTGGGCTCATCCCGCCGCTCAATTCATAAGCTTCGAGCGCCTCGACACACCAGGTCAGTTCCGGGATCGGCGGCGTCAGGAATTTCGTCCCTGCGATCGCCTGGAACTCGCATGCGTAGACCCAGCTACCGGCGGATTTCTTGACCGGCGTGACGACCCCGACAAGGCTCTCACCAGGATTAACGCGCACGTGAGGTGTATGATAGGTGTGGCCGTCAGGCGCCGGCACGATCCAACTGGCAACCGTCCAGAACTTTCCGGTTCGGTTCTTGCCATCCTCGTCCGGCCCGGAGTTTCCCCATTGCAAGACCGGTTGGACGATCGTCGACGCGTTGGCCGGCTCCATCCCGCTGAAGAGATACAAGAGTTGCGACGACGCGCTCGTCGGCGCGTCCGGCACTTTCCAGCTTGTCGAGAAGGATTTCACTGAGGTAGCAGACATGTCCAGCCACGCGGCGGTGATCCAGTTGGCCTGGTCCGGCCGCCCGGCCTGTTTGCTGCTCTTGATGGTCGTCTCGATGGATTTAGCCACCGTCAGCGTCTCGTTCGGCGCGACCAGGTGCACCTTGGATCGCGATCTTGGGCCACCCGGCGTGATCATGAGCTCTCCGGTCATGCCATCCCTCCTCGTTTTTCGGCTATCGGAGAAAGCGGTGAGCAGCGCGTGAATTCACGGCCGTTTCAAGAAATGATCAAAAGACCGCAACGCAGAACCATGCCGCGAGCGCCTAATCAAAGAAATACTTACAATCGGCGCAGTTCACTCTCATCCCTTCGCGGGGTTGATCATAGCGCCCTGTTCTCGGATCCAGATTGAACCTGAGGCAGGTCCCCAGTTGACCGGTGGTGGCGCATTTATAGGGGGGAGCGCCGGGAGCCATCGGTGCTGGCGCAGCGCGTCGTGCTCTGGCTTTCTTTGGTGAAGCCTTTTTGGCCGTCTTGGCCTTCGCTTTCTTCGGCCTGGCTTTCTTGGACCTGACTTTCTTGGGCCTGACTTTCTTGGCCTTGGCCCTTTTGGTTGCGGCTCCTTTCGCAACACTCTTCCTGACGCCGGCCTTCCTGGCCTTGGCCTTTTTGGCGCGGGTCTTCTTGGCGTTACGTTTCCTCGCCCTGGCTTTCTTCACCATGAAACCGATCTCCCTCGTCAAGACCTACGGATGATGGATTTACGGCTGCAACGTGCCCTTGATCGCATTGGACACGGCAAGTCCGACAGCAGATGCGAATGCTGCATCGGACGCTGGCGTCGACGGGGCATGGCGCGTCACCACCACGGCATTGCCATGCACGTCTTTGACCGGCTTGCCCTTGCTGTCCATTTTTGGCGTAGGCGTTGGAAGCGTCGGCCCCAGCGTGATCGTCAGGTCGTTGGTTCGATCGCGCGTTGCCGAAAACAAGTTGCCGCTTTGATTGACCGATACCCTGGTCAGCTTCCACCCCGGCGTGATGTTGCCGGTATCCGTGATATCGAACTTAATCTCATGCGACAGAACATTGGTCTTCGAAAAACCGTCGGTATAGTCCGACGCGTACAGAATGAGGCCTGTATCCGCTGCAAGGACATTGGACCTCAGCCATTCTTCGAGACCCAGATCACTTTGCATGAGCAGAACGCCGCCTGGCCTCGTTTTGGGATCGCAAGGTCCCAACGCTTTCAGCTGCGCTACCGTGAAATAGGAATTCAGCTTGTCCTGCCGCGTTGCATCGGCCGATAGCGTTCCGCTGGCTCCCAGACTGAATACGGCCGACGCCGGGCTTGGTGGTAGCCAGCTTACGACGGGATTCGTGCTGCTCTTTTCCTCGACTTGAAGACTGAGAGCGATGTTGGCGCCCCAGGTGTCCAGGAATGTGTGCTTACGGTGATGGTCGGGATCATTGTAGATCTTGTAGATCGCGTCCTGCACTTCGCAGGTGACATTATAGACGATCGACTGAACGAGCTGCTCGCCCCCCACCTTGTCGGCCGGATTTTCCTGAATTTCAGGAACGGCAAGCCCACAGCCTGACGTCAATAGGCCCGCGTATAAAGGCACGATCCATCGTATCGTGGACATAATACGCCCCCGCTCTCACAATGAGAGAAAAATAAGTCTTCTGAAATGAAGTCCCCAAACGCCCGCACTTATTCGACATCATTCCCATGTTGGGCGCAAAATAAAAAATGCCGAACAGGGATGAATTTCGCAGTTGTGTTACATGGTTGCAACACGCCTGGTCTGCAACCTTGTTCGCGTGGCGGCCGCCTGGCCTTCCATGCGTCGGCATATGCGGAGCCACGGATTGCTTCGCGGAGCCTGTCGTCGGGTGCGCGTTCGCGCGACCCGTTGGCTCTCAGCGACAGCGTCAGTCTGGCCTGATCAACGCCACAACATCCCCCGCCCGCAGCGTCTGGCCCGGCTTCACCGGGACCGACACAAGACGGCCCGCTGCGGGCGACGTCACCGCTATCTCCATCTTCATGGACTCGATGATGGCGAGCGTGTCGCCGACCGCGACGTCGGTACCTTCCTCAACCAATATCTTCCAGATGTTGCCGGGCACTTCCGAGAATACGCCGACATGGCCGTCGGGAATTCCGGTCGCAACCGCCGCAGTCCCGGCTGGTTCGAGCGGCGCCTCGTCGAGCTTCAGCTCGCGCCAGCGCTGGCGCTCGGCATCGAATGCGGCCTGCTGGGTTGCCTTGAACGCGGCGATCGACGGCTGCGCCGCGGTCAACGTCTTCGCGTAGTCGGCGTAGGAGAACTCGCTTTGCTCGATCCTGACGTCGTATTGCCCGTGCGGGAATGCGGCGCGGGCGTCGAGGAGCTCATCGGCATCGACCGGGAAGAAGCGGATCTTGTCGAAGAACCGCAGCAGCCACGGATGGCCCGGCTCGAACACTTTCGTCGTGCGCCAGCTGTTCCAGACCTGAATGGTACGGCCGAACAGCTGGTAGCCGCCCGGCCCTTCCATGCCGTAGATGCACATATAGGCGCCGCCGATCCCGACCGCGTTCTCCGGCGTCCAGGTCCGCGCCGGATTGTATTTGGTGGTCACCAGGCGATGCCGCGGGTCGAGCGGCGTCGCCACCGGCGCGCCGAGATAGACGTCGCCGAGGCCGAGCACGAAATAATCCGCGTCGAACACGATGCGGCGGACATCGTCCTCGCTGCCCAGCCCGTTGATGCGCCGGATGAACTCGACATTCGACGGGCACCACGGCGCATCCGCGCGCACCAGCTCCTGATATTTGCGCATCGCGAGCTCAGCCTCCGGATCGCGCCACGACAACGGCAGGTGCACAGTGCGGCTCGGCACCCGCATCGCATCGACGTCAGGCAACTCGCGCTCGATCCGGCCGAGCACGTCGAGCAGCTTTGCGCGCGTCAGCGCCGTGCCGTCATAATGGATCTGCAACGAACGGATGCCGGGCGTCAGGTCGATCAGGCCGCCGAGCTTCGCCTCTTCCAGCGCCTGCGCCAGCACATGCACGCGCAGCCGCAACGCGATGTCGAGCTCCATCGGGCCGTATTCGACCAGCAGGTTGTCATCGCCGGCGCGGCGATACACCACCGGGATCGGGCCATCGTCATTGCGCCCGACGACGGCCGAACCGAGTTCCGGCGCCTTCAAGACCGTGGGCCCGGCAACCGGATCGTCGCGCCTGACAGCCACAAAGCGGACGGTGTCACCCGGTCGGAGCTGGCCGACCTTCCACAGTTCGTCGCGCGCGACCACCGCCGGACAAACAAAGCCGCCGAGACTCGGTCCGTCCGGTCCAAGGATGATCGGCATGTCGCCGGTGAAGTCGATCGAGCCCACCGCATAGGCGTTGTCATGGATGTTCGACGGATGCAGTCCCGCTTCGCCACCGTCGGTACGCGCCCAGCCGGGCTTCGGACCGATCAACCGCACGCCGGTGCGAGCGCTGTTGAAGTGCACCTCGTAGCTCGCCGAGAACAGCGTCTCGATGTCCTCGTCGAGGAAGAAGTCCGGCGCGCCATGCGGACCGTAGATCACGCCGATCTGCCACGCCGATGTGAGCTGTGGACGCTCGTCCTCCGTGGCGTGCCGCGGCGCCGCCAGGCCGGATGATTCCGCACCGATATGCAGCACGTCGCCTGCCTTCAGCGATCCCGTCGCATGACCGCCGAACGCGCCGAGCGCGAACACGGCGCGCGAGCCGAGAATTTCCGGCACGTCGAAGCCGCCGCGGACGGCGAGATAGCTGCGCTGCCCCGCCCCTTTGATGCTGCCGATCGCGAGGGTCTGGCCGGCGCGCACCGCGACCGGCTCGT